>LNFM01013441.1_pt1 | contig 10422 bp, 12 predicted proteins | sample 596031 | NCBI WGS metagenome assembly LNFM01 (sample SAMN04254537, study PRJNA301005) | activated carbon metagenome | isolation source: dual media filters at the Ann Arbor, Michigan drinking water treatment plant | place: USA: Ann Arbor | reverse complement strand
GGCGCAGGGGCTGGAGGCGGCGATCGCCGACATCGAACACGACCTGGAGCAGGTGAGCAACGGCGTTCGTGTGAAGCGCTGGCTCAACGCGCAGAGGGTCTCGATATGAGCACAAAGGTCCAAAGTGCAATGCTCGTGAATCAAAAGGATTAAGAGACCGCGCGAGTCAGCACATCCACGATTCGATCTTGTTGCTCCGGCGTTAGTCCTACCCAGAGCGGTAGGCGGATGAGTCGAGCCGACTGGGTCTCAGTGAACTCCATTGAACCGTGCACCCGTCCGTATCGCAGCCCTGCGGGTGACGAGTGAAGGGGCACGTAGTGGAACACTGATGAAATGCCGTTCTCTTGCAATGCCGTGAGAACTGTATGCCGATCAATATCCGAAGTCAGCAGGACGTAGTACATGTGGGCGTTGTGCTGACAGGTGTTAGGCACCACCGGTCTGCGCAGTAGGCCTTGACGCTCCAGAGGTGCCAACGCGGCGTGATAACGGTCCCAGCTTGCCATCCGGTCGTCGGTGATGGCCCGTGCCTCTTCCAGTTGCGCCCAGAGAAAGGCCGCAATCAGCTCACCCGGCAGGAACGACGAGCCCACCTCCTGCCATGTGTACTTGTCCACCTCGCCGCGAAAAAATCGTGTGCGATCCGTGCCCTTCTCGCGAATGATCTCCGCCCGCAGTGCTTGCGCCGGGTCGTTCACCAGCAGCGCGCCCCCCTCGCCGGAGATCACGTTCTTGGTCTCGTGGAAGCTGAAAGCTCCATAGTCGCCGATGCTGCCGAGCGCGCGCCCCTTGTAGCTCGACATCACCCCCTGGGCGGCATCCTCCACCACTTTGAGTCCGTGTCGGCGGGCAACGTCCATGATGGTGTCCATCTCGCAGGCCACGCCGGCATAGTGGACGGGCGCAATGGCGCGGGTGCGCGGCGTGATGGCTGCCTCGATCAGGCGTTCGTCGAGGTTGAGCGTGTCCTCGCGGATGTCCACGAACACCGGTACCCCGCCCCGCAGCGCGAAGGCGTTGGCGGTGGAGACGAAAGTGTACGAGGGCATGATGACTTCGTCGCCGGGCTGGATGTCGAGCAGCAACGCGGCCATTTCCAGCGCGGCGGTGCAGGAGTGCGTGAGCAATGCCTTGTGGCAACCCGTGCGCTGTTCGATCCATGCGTGGCAGCGTTTGGTGAAGGGGCCGTCACCGGCCAAGCGACCATTAAAGTGCGACTCGGCGATGTAGTAGAGCTCTTTGCCCGTCATGTGGGGCCAGTTGAACGGGATGGTGTCGGGTTTGGGTTTGCTCATGGCGAATCGTTGCGTTGAAGGACCACCAACCTCGAGCCCCCGATGGGCAGTGACATTCCGCATCTGATGGCGAAGCGTTCGATGCGCATGACGGTCTCCAGCGCGCGGTCAAGAACGGGGTTGAGTGCAAGCGCTTCACTGCCGCCAGCGTCGCCGGAACGGCGCGCCGCCAAGCGTGAAGCAAGCATCAGGGGAAGCAGGAGGGTGACGAAGGAGGTGCTGCGCACGATGCGAAAGCCGGCAGCCTCCACTTTGGCGTGCAAATCGCTGGCGCTGTAGCGCCGTTGATGGCAGGCGGCTTCGTCCACCGGGCTCCAGAGCCACTGGTGCTGCGGCACCGTGATCACGCAGCCACCCCCCGGCTTGATGGCGCGGTGGAAGTTCTGCAGCACCACTTCGTCTTCGACAATGTGTTCAATGACGTCGAAGGCCGCGACCACGTCGAACTCGGCGAGATAGGGAAGTTTGCGCGCGTCCATCTGGAGCAGTTCGACGCCGGGCAGGCGACTGGCTGCGAAGGCAAGGCCTGCGGTGTAGATTTCGCTGCCTGCCGTGCGAGCATGGGGAAATGCCCGTGTGATGCCGGAGAGCACGAATCCTGTGCCGCAGCCCACTTCCAGCAAGGATTGAAAGTCTGGAAAGTACTTGCGGAGCGCCCACAGCACAATGTCGTTGCGGGCGCGAAACCAGAAGTTGCGCGCCTCCACCCGCGCCAGCCCTTCAAAGCTCTCTTCGCGAAAGCCATCGTTGTGTCTGGCGAGTTCCGGTGCCCAGGCTAGAAAGCCGTCCACCCGCGCGGGCACGAAGCCGCATTGCGTGCATCCATTCACAGAATGGATGTTTCGGGCGCTGCAGGAAGGGCAGACGATCATGGCGAACTCAGTTGGGCGTGGGCCGAGGGGGGAAAACGAAGTAGCGGAACAAGAGAAAGAGGATACCGGCCACCACGACAATCGCGGTCGCCTGCACCAGCTGGTGGGGATAGCTGAACCTGTCCGAGAAGACGTACAGCATGCCGATGTTGGCCCCGTAGCCGATCAGATGGGCCAGTGTGTAGCGAGCCAGTCCGTGCGAGGTGCGACCCCTGAAGGCGAATGAGTATTTTGCATGGCCGAAGTAGGCAGTCACTGCCCCGATCGGATACATGAGCGTGACCGCCACCTTGGGGTCGAGCCAAAGCCAGGTCACCACCAGATAGATGAGGTAGCCAAGCAGGTTGTTGAGCACACCGACCACGCCATAGCGGAACACCTGTCCGAGCGTCGACCTGAAATTACCCTTGCTCATCGTTTCACTGGTCGAGCAGGGAGCGCAGGTGCTGCCGGTCGACCTTGCCGTTGGCGTTCTTCGGCAGCCTGGGCAGCACGACGAGTCGGGCGGGAACCATGTAGTCGGGGACCAAGGTGCCAAGCTCCTTCAGCAGCGCCCTGTCGTCCACCTCGGACGTGGAAGCCACGTAGGCCACGAGCTTGCCGTAAGCGGACTGGGTGCGCTGGTAGACCACGGCAGCCTGGTCCACCTGGGGCAGTCTCACCAGGGCGTTCTCGATCTCTTCGAGTTCGATCCGGTAGCCCATGTGCTTGATCTGGTTGTCTTTGCGGCCCACGAAGTGCAGCCGGCCGTACACCACTTTCACAAGGTCGCCGGTGCGGTACATGCGTTTCATGAATCGGTTGGCATCGGTAAGCGTGTGGAAGGCCGCAGCCGTGCGTTCGAGGTCGTTGAAATAGCCCGCCGCCACGTTCGGGCCGATCAGGCACAACTCACCCTCCAGTGCGTCGCGATCGTCGTCGTCGAGGATGCGGTGGTCGAAGTTGGGGTTTAGGTGGCCTAGCGTGGGCAGGCCTTCCAGATCCAGGAAATCCTCTGCGCTCAGCGTGTGACCGCTGCAGATGCAGGTGCATTCGGTGGGGCCGTAGACGTTGACAAGCGTGGCCTGGCCGGCAAAACGGTCATGGAGCTTCTTCAGCTCGACTTTGGGATAGCCCTCGCCGCCGAAGACGATGGCGCGCAGGTGGGCCAGGGTACCCGGAGCGATGGCTTTCACGGCCATGAGGTACATGAGTGCTGAGGGCACCGAGAACCAGATGGTGCAGGCGCGGGCGCTGACGTAGGGCACGAGCTCATACGGCCTGGTGAGCAGACCTCGGGGGATGGGGCTCAGGGCGGCGCCGCAAAAAAGGCCCACGTAGAAGTCGAACACCGAATTGTCGAAATACATCGGGCTCAGGTTGGCGAAGTTGTCCCGCTCGGTGATGCCGAAACGCTCTTGGCCCCATGCGATGAGGTGCAGCACGTTCTGGTGGGTCACGGCCACGCCTTTGGGCACGCCGGTGGAGCCCGAAGTGAACATGATGTAGGCGATGGTCGCGCCGTCCACCCCGCGCGAGCACTGGCGCTGCCGTTCACGGTCTGCCTCGTCGGTCGTCGGCAGCATGGACGGTTCGAGCAACAGCAGTTCGCAGCTCTGTGCGGTGGCCAGCTCGGTCATGGCTGCCTGGCAGGCAGGGTCGTCGTAAAAGAGCAGCGCGGGCGCACTGACCTGCAGAATGCGGGCGGTGCGTGCGGTGGGCGAGCCGACGTCGATGTTCACATACGCCACACCGAGCCGCAGCGCGGCCAGCATTAGGGCGTACGACAGGGGATGTTTGTCGTGGCCGATGGCAATGACGTCGCCCCGTTGAAGGCCCTTAGACAGAAGCAGCGCGGCCAGTGATTCGATCCAGCCGCCCAACTCGCTGAAGGAATGTTGGGCTTCGTCGAAGTGCAACGCTGGCCGTGCGGCGTGCGTGGCCAGCACCTCGTCGAACAGGTGGGCCAGGTTGTGGTGGTGTATGGTCTTCGCGGACATGCTGATGTGCAGGTCTATCGGTTGATGGTGAAGAGCGGGTAGGGTTCACCGAGTGGGATGAAGCCGACCGACTGGCACAGGGCCATGGAGGCGGTGTTGTTGGTGAAGCAATCCCACAACGGCATCACATTCTGCGTGAGGCAGCGCTGGTTGAACACGCGCACTGCAGCTTTGGCCAGACCCAGGTGCCGGTAGGCGGGCAACGTGAGAACGTCGATCTCTGCCCTGTCGCCGGCCACGGCAGCGGCGTAGCAAAGAGCGGCCGCATTCCCCTCCACTAGGGCCACCACGGCGTTGGAGTGCCTTGCAAAATCCCCACGCGTGCGCCAGAAGCGGCCCACGACGCCAAAGGCCTGCTCGATCAGGTCTACATTACTGGCGTCGGCCGGTACCAAGCTCACGCCCCTCGAAGGTGCACCTGCGACGTCCCCGGCAGATGGTGACCGGTTGACGTCGAGTTGGAAATGCTGGCGCCAGGAGCGCAGTTCGTGACAATCGCCGCCCTGCAGAAACGCCGGGATGTCCGGCGTGTAAAACCGCACTTTCGCCGACCGGAAATGTTTGTCGACCAGCAGGTAGCGCTGCAGGGCGTCCTCGAATGCCGGTACAGATCTGCCGAAAGCTTGCGCGAAGCCGAAGGCGTGTTCCACATAGACCTGCACAGGCTGCTCCGCACAGTCGGCATAAATCGCGCCGTCCTGTGCGTTGTTCAGTACCGCTGCGATAAGCGGGAAGTACGCGCCATGGCCTTGGTAGAGATCGCAGGCGGCAGCGTACTGCGCAGGAGACAGCTGCTCCATGTCAGATCGTCAGGCCGCCGTTGACATCGAGCACGGTGCCGTTGATGAAGTCGTTCTCGATCAGGGCGATCACCGCCTGCGCGACTTCGGCGGCCCGCCCGAGCCGGCGCAGCGGCGTGCTGGTCTGGATGTGCTTGAGCACGGTCTCGTTGAGGGCTTGGTGGGTGGAATCGGTGCCGATGAAGCCCGGCGCCACGGCGTTGGAACGGATGCCCCAGCGGCCAAGTTCCTTGGCCCAGGTGACGGTCATTGCGTTGACCCCCGCCTTGGCTGCTGAATAGGCCGTCTGGCCTTCGTTGCCACACGCGCTGATGGAACTGATGTTGACGATGGCGCCTTTGATCCGGAGCTTGACCATGTGCTCCACTACCGCGGCGGTGACGATGAACACGGAGTCGAGGTTCACGGTGAGCGAAGCGCGGAACCGGCCATAGTCATGCATGATCCCGGCCGGATTCATGACGTTGACGAAAGGTTCGCTGAAGATCACCCCCGCGTTGTTGACCAGGATGTCCACGCGACCGTGGCGTTCCACGATGCCCGCCACCACTGTCCTCACCTGCTCGGGGTCGGTCACGTCCATGGACACACCTTCCAGCCCCTCTGCCAGGGCGGCCAGTGCCTGGGGATTCCGGTCAGCCACCACCACGGTGGCGCCATCGTCCGCCAGCCTGCGCGCAATCGCCAGACCAAGGCCTTGCGCCCCACCGGTCACTAGCGCGACGGCGCCTTCAACTTCCAAGGTCCACTCCCTTGTCCTTAAGGACGGCCACGATCTCAGCCACCGAGGTCATGCGCAAGATGTCGGGGATGTCCAGCTCAATGCCGTACTCCCGTTCGAGGGACAACACCAGATCCATTTGCTTGAGGGAGTCCCAGGTACCCACTTCGGACTTCTGAAGTTCAGGCTGGATTTCGGGGACGCGCAGTCCGAAGACTTCAGCGAGCACCTCTGCGAGTTTGTTGTTCATGTCAGATTCCGAAATGCTTTGCGTAGTCTTCCGACGAGTAACGGAAGGGCTCGGCCGAGCGAGCGAGGTGGACCGAGTGGGGTTTGGTGTCACGCGATATGAGGGCACCCGCACCGACCACATTGAATTCTCCCACCGTGACGGCGTTGACCACGGTGCAGCCCACGCCCAGGAAGGTGTTGCGCAACACCCGGGCCTGCCCGGAGACGACGGTGCCCGCGGCCACCCAGCAGTGGTCGTCCACGATGCTGTGGTGAGCCAGGGTGACGTTGCTCCACACCATGGTGTTGGCACCCACGCGTGCCTGGGGCTCCACCACGGCTCCCGGAAGCACCACGCTGCCTTCGCCCACGGGTTGGTCGGTGTAGACGCGGGCGTCGGGGTGGATGTAGGTTTCCACGCCGTAGCCCATCGCCCGGAGACGTCTGAACATTGTCTCGCGCGTGCGGTTCAGGTCGTTGTAGCCCATGGCCATGATCACGCGATGGATGTCGGGCGAAAACGCTGCTGCCACTTCCGACAGGCCCACCGTGCGGTATTCACCCAGCCCCCCCTGCGCCACGAACTCGTCGTCGACCGTGAGCCCGGCGACGTCGTAGCGCGTGTCCTGTCGAAGGTAGGCGCAAAGGATCTCGGCGGTGGTGGCGTTGCCCGCCAGCAGGATCTTCTTCATGGGGATTCCTCCATCACGGCCAGGCCAAAGCCGGTCTTGCCATAGTCATTGCCGTTGTACAGCATGTACATACGGCCCCGGTGTTCGAACACGCATGGGTAGCAGATCATCTCGCTGTCCCACCCCGTGGGAGCCACGTCGATGCCCGAGAGCTCGTCGTGGCGTTCCCAGTGCCGGCCGTCGACGGACGACGCGAATCCGATGCGGTAGGTGTCGGTGGTTCGCGTGGCGCGGTGGGCGTACCACATGAAATACGTGCCTTCTCGGTGGATCACGCTGGGACGCCCAAAGGCGTACTCATATTCGTCCTTGAACGGCAGGCACATGCCAGGGTGGCAGACCCAGTCCACGCCGTTGTGCGAATGCGCGTAGTGAATGCCGTAGTGGTGCTTCCAGCCCTGCGCGGTCTTCTCCCAGCGGAGGCCGGAGTTGTACCAGGTCTGCCAGAGGTCGCCCGAGACGTGGAAGGCGGTGGCCGCTGCGAACAGAGGGTTATTCTTGTCCCGGCCGAGCACCGGGCCCGCAAACTCGCTTGTGAGCGTGAGCTCGCCTTCGTCCAGCTTGGCTCGCCCGGTGTCGCAGATCCACAGACCTTCCGGCAGGTTCTGCCAGCCGACGTAATAGAGGTAGATAGCGCCACCATGCTTGACGAAGCACACACTGATGGCGCCGTCGCAGTCGAAATGGCAAGGCTCGCCTGGCCACAGGGCGAGCTTGGGCTTGCCCAACAGTTCCACCTGTCCGTCGGAGACGATGGCGTTGGAAAGAAAAACATGAGAGCGCTGGTGTTGGTCACGGCGTGTGAACGCCACCACGAAGCGATCACCCTCGATATGGATTGCGCAGGGATGCGAGGCGTGGGAGAAATCGTCACCTCCTGGTTCGAAGAGCAGACCCTTCTTGCGCCATGGAAACGGATGGTTCCGGGAGACAAAGGAATGGAGCAGAGTCATCTCAAGCTCAGTCCCTTTTCAGCGATGCGCGCAGCGCCGCGTCGAGGAAAGCGACACGGCTCACTCCGCGCCGCTCGGCTTCCTCATATATGCGATCGCGCAAACTTGGGTCCACACCTTCCATGCGGCCGAAGTAGCGGCTGCGAATGGTGCCGCCTCGCTTGCCCAGATGAGGTACGTCGATGTTGATGGGCAGCGGTTCGGTGCTGGCCTGAAACTCGATTACGTAGAAACAGTTGCTGAGTTCCCAGCTCACTTTCACCGCGCGAGCAGTCTCCGGCAGGGACGACAAGGGGGCACTGCAGGCATAGAGCGCATTGTTGTTGATCAACATGCGGCCAAGCTCGGTGTCCACCAGCCACGGGGCCAGGCCCTCGTCGCCGATGACGATATTGCCGCCGGGCCGGACCACGCGGTTCATTTCGGCGATGCCCCGGGCGATATCCGGAAACAGGTTGATGCCGCCGAAGTGGTACGCCGCGTCGAAGAAGCCATCGGAGAAAGGCAGATGGGTGGCATCGCTCACCGAGAAGTGCAATTCCACCCCCGAACCCGCCAGCTCCTTCTGATAGCGCGCCACACCGGCCAGCAGCATTTCCTTGGCGATGTCCTGCGCGTGGATCTCGCCCTTGCCGGACAGCGCTCGCACCAGGTAGGGGAGGTCGTTGCCCGCGCCTGCGCCGGTGACCAGCACGCGCTGGCCTTTCTCCAGGCCAATGCGCGCGATCAGGCGCTCACGGAGGCCTTCCTCGTCGGTCTGGAAGGTGTTGAACACCCAACGCAGTGCGTTGTCGTGCACCTCGGCGGCGTTCTCCCTGGAATACTCGTTCGCACCCTCGGGCTCGCTGGCGAACACGGGCACGTCCGTTCCTGTCGCAAAGGCGAAAAAGTGGCCATTGGGGCACGCTAGGCCCTCGGGTCCTTGCGTCAACGGTGCACGGGCGCAGGCGGACTCGGTGCAGCGGTAGGAAGAATGAATGGTCATGAACCCTCTCGTTTCTGACACACAACCCAGAACAGACGTTCGGAGACTCCGTAGTAATCGTTGTCCGCGAAGCCGAATGAAAAATGCTCGAACCAGGGCGAGAGAAAAGACTCGACCTGCTCTTTGGTGGAGAACGCCTGCAGCCGGTAACCGTCGCGATTGCCGTAGGGATCGGCCTGAATCCGCAGGGACCCATCTTCAAGTGCGATTGCGTCCTTGAAGATGTAGGACTCGCGGCTGGCCACCGAGGCCACCAGCCAAGCCCCCGGTTTCATGACGCGGGCGTATTCCTTCATGTTGTCGGCAAAGGTTTCGCCCTCATCGCAGTAGTAGCAGCAGTGGCAGGCCAGCACATGATCAAAGTGACCGTCGTCGAATGGAATGTGGCTGTTGCGGCCCACGCGCAGGTCGGCCTGATGCCCCAGCTTTGTGAGGCGCTCCCCAGTCTGGTGAACAATGCCCTCGGTGATTTCGATACCGCTCACGGCGTACCCTTGGTCGCAAAGAAAGACGGTGTTGCGACCATCCCCGAAGGCGATATCCAGCACCCGGTCGCCCGGCTTGGGCTTGCGAAAACTTAGGCCGGGATAGCTCGCCAGAAATGTGCGTACGACGAACTCGGTGGGATACACCTTGAGCCCAGCACGCTTTGCGTAAAACTGTTCGTAACTGTTATCAATTGGTGGGGGTGGATTGACCATGAATTGCCCTAACGATGGTGGAAGGCCTTTGTTTGGTTTCAGAGAACACCTTGGAGAGGTATATGCCGATCAGACCTATGAAAGAGATGATCATGCCCCCGAGCAGCCAGATGGAAACCATCACTGAGGTCCATCCGTCCATGGGAGTGGTCAGTGCCAGCTTGTGGAAAACGAGGTAGCCCGCGTAAAGCAGCGCACCGGCAAAGATGGTCAGTCCGATGTAGAAGATCATCCGCAGTGGCACTTCGCTGAACGACGTGATGGAATTGGTCGCATGCTCTATTTTCTTGGCCAAGCTGTAGGTGGTGGCGCTGCTCATGTGCTTTTTCACCGGGCGTGCGGATTGTTTGAAACCTGTAATAACCCACAGGCAGGAGATCACCATCTCGCGCTCGCGGAACTGCAGTAGCGCGTCGACATACCGGCGCGACATCAGGCGGGCGGTAACGATGTTGCGTGGGTGATCGATGTTGGCCAGGTAGTTGAACACGGTGTAGTACGCTTCTCCGCTCCAGCGTTCGAACCAGTTGCCTTTTCGGGCTTCCTGCACGCCGTAGACCACGTCTGCGGATTCGGTCGCCATGGTCGAGGCGAACTCGCCTAGCCACTCAGGCTCTTCCTCGAGGTCGCTGTCGATGAGGAAGACGTGTTTGCCACGCGACTGGGTCAGTCCAGCCACCATCGCTTTGTGGTGTCCGAAGTTCCTCGAAAGATCCACCAATGTCACGTGTGGGTCGGCCCGGGTCAGTTCGATAGCCAGATCCAGGCTGTTGTCGGGCGAACCATCGTTCACCAGGACAATTTCATAGTCATCGCCTGCGAAAGATCGGGCCGCTTCACTGGCGCGAGCATGGAACTCATGGAGATGAGGCGCGGATCTGTATAGGGTGGCAACGACAGACAGCTTCATGGCTGGACAAACCTCATGTGACGGTGGGCCTCTTTACCGCAGTTGAAAAGCAGATCCAGGATGGTCACGTGGTGGGTGAAAGCGCCCCAGAGTTGTGGATATTCAGGGTAGCCAGAGTAGTCGAACCAAGACACCTGGATGCCCTGGTCCTGAAAGACTTTCTCATCCATGTAATCCCGCGCGGAAGGACCCGAGACATAGGTGCAGGCACCCGTTTGATGACAGATGCCCGCCAGCCGTTCGGTCTTGCCGTCCTCCAAGTGAAACTCTGATGAACTGC
>LNFM01013440.1_pt1 | contig 10422 bp, 14 predicted proteins | sample 596031 | NCBI WGS metagenome assembly LNFM01 (sample SAMN04254537, study PRJNA301005) | activated carbon metagenome | isolation source: dual media filters at the Ann Arbor, Michigan drinking water treatment plant | place: USA: Ann Arbor | reverse complement strand
CAAGATCTGCTCGCCTCATCTTGTCGGGTACTTGCATCCAGACATGCGAGCGGCGCAGCGTGTTGGCGCTGGGCCATGAATAGGTGATCGATTCGCGACGCTGCTCCAACCCAGTTGCAGCGCCTCCGCCCTCGATCGTGCATGCCGGGCCAGCCGTCCCAACATGCGCGGTTTCAATCAATCAGCGTCTCCGCTATGTTCGATAGCGAGCCATCGACGTTGTATGTGAAGTCTTTGCGCACAGTAGGCTGGCCAGGTCGCGTGAGGTCCACGCGCGTTAGCACGCCAGCGGTGTAGCTCATGGTCTTCACGCTGCCATCGGCATAGGCCACGCTGGCCAGCTTGCCATCGGCCCAGGTGAAGGCCGGCGACTTGAGCGGAGCAGGCGCTGCGGATCCACCACCACCGCCGCCACGCTTGCCGGGTGTGCCCTTGAGGTCGATCAACTCGCCCCACGTGCCGTCGGGCTTTTCGAACTGAAGCGCTGTGCCGCTCCACTGGTGATCGGGCTTGTCACCCTTCGGACCCTGCGGGCCGGGCGGTCCTGCTTCACCCTGCGGGCCTTGCTGGCCATCTGCACCAGGCGCGCCGGGCTCACCGGTCGGGCCGGCGGCGCCGGGCAAACCTTGCGGGCCTACCTCACCCTGAGCGCCGGGAAGCTGTGCGAGGGATTCGAGCGCGGCGATGCGTTTGCGTGCGCGCTTGGCTGCGACGGCCAACAAACCCAGTTGAACAATGTCGGTCATGATTTGCGCCTCCCGCGCGACAGCGCCGCGCGCCGGAATGTGCGCTCGATCTGTTCGGCGACCGACTTCTCAGCCGATACCTGCGAGCTGGTGCCGTCCGGCCACTGCAAGTTGATGGGCGTTGGGGCAGAGCCTGTGACCATGCCGCCGTTGGCGTAGCCCCTTTGCCCCAGGGCGTTCATGCCCTCGAGGTTCAGGCGGTCCAGCAGGCTGCGCATGCCGCGCTGCTTCACGACTTCCTGACGCAGCACGAACTCGCCAGCGTGCACGATGCCCGCGGGTTGGTACTTGCCACCGGCCCCGGTGTAACCGCCTGATGCGAAGCCGGGGGTAACAGGTCCACGCGGCAGGCTGAAAACTTCGCCTGTGTCGAGGTTCGTGATCTGCTTTTCGGGCGTCACGGTCTCGACGGTCACGGTGATTTTTTTGTCCTTGAGACCGTCGAGCTGCGCCTGCAGGGTCTTGATGCTGAGCTCAGCCGCTGCGATCTCCATCGTCAAGTTGATGGGCTTTTCGAGCTCGGCCTTCAGTGCCTTGATGCGGTCCTCGACCTTGGTCAGCTCCGCGTTCTGGCCCTCTGCCGTGCCCTCAAGGTTCACCGCCTCTTTTTCCTTCACGATGCTTTGTGCCTTTAGCGCGTCGGATTTGATCCCGCCCAGCTTTTTCAACAGGTTTGCGGCGTCGGTGTTGGAAAGGATCTTTTTGGACAGTTCTTCGGCCTCACCGGCTTTTGCCAGGGCAACGTCAGCCAACTGCTTTGCCGCATCTAGCCGACCTTGAAACGCAGCGATCACCGCAGACTGTGCGGCAAAGTTTGCTTCAGAGCGAAGCTTCTCGGCCTGGGGCCTTGCCTCGGCGTCAAGCTGCTGGGGCGTCTTGTCGCCGTCAAGCCGGTCTTGCGCTTTCTGACTCCCCGTTTTCTTTGCATCGGCAGCGTCACCCAGCAGTTTTTTCGCTTCCTCTCGGGCCTTGGTGGCGCCGTCGATGCTGGCCTGCCATGCAGTGCGCAGTGCATCGCGAAGGCGCTCGGCGCCCTTGATTTCCTCGGCGGCGCTTGCCTTCGATGCCTTGGCCTGCAGGTCGCGCAGCTTCGTGATGCCGGCCTGCAGGTTGTCCTCGGCCTTCAGGATGGCAGCGTTCTTGGCATCATTGAAAGTGATCTCGGCGCGGCCGCTGGTTTTGGCCTGCGCCTCATAAAACCGGCGCAGCTTGATCAGGGTCTGCAGGCGGATGGTGTCCTGCCCTGCGACGATCCCGGTGATCGAGCCATCAGATGAATTGCTCGACTCTTTGATGGATTCCTGCAGCTTCTCAATCTCTGAGGTCAGGCTCTGGATTTGCTCTTGGGCAGACTTCAGCGGGTTTCTCAGGCCGATGCCCACCAGCGCTTCAAAGAAGCCCAGGCCGGAAGTGCGGGCGTCTAGGAACTCGGTCGCCAGTTCGTTGAGCGCGGGGATCAGCGAAGACCCGATGTCGATCGTCACACCGCGCGAGAGGGTGCGCAGGCGCTCCAGACTCTTCTCAAACTCCACGGACTGCTTCACCAGGTCGTCGCTCAGAATGCCGCCCAGGCGCTGTGCCTCTTCACCGGCTTCGCGGAAGCCCTTGCCGTTCTCACGCAGCAGCGGGAGCAGGCGCGCGGAATCCGATGCGATGGCCTCCAGAAAGAAGGTGAACTGCGACTGCGAGAGGTTGGCCTTTTCCAAGCTGCTCACGTAGAGCTGCAGAGCCTGCGGGCCTGAGAGGTTGCGGAACTGCGCGGCGGTCACGCCCACCTTCGGCGCGATCTGATCGAAGAAGTCCTTCAGCGGCCCGCCACCGGTTTGCAGGAACTCGCCCACCTTGTCCTGCACGTCCTTGAAGATGTCGGCCAGCTTCGCAGAGTCGATGCCCACGGTCTTGGCGCCGGCTGCGAGCTTCTGGAATTCCTCGGTGCCCACGTTTGATGCGGTCGCGAAGGTTGTGAGCTCTTTGCTCAAGGTGGCCAGGTTGGTGGCGGCGGTGATCAGGCCGGCCACCGACGCAGCGCCACCGATGCCGCCAAAGGTGAACGCTTTCGCGGCCAGGCTCTGCACTTTTGCAAGGCTCCCACTCAACTGAGTGAGCGAACCCTGTGCGGTTTTGACGGCACCGGCAAACCCCTTCGGGTCGCCGCTGATCTTGATCTTGACTTCAGGAATTGTGGCCATGGGGGGCGCCCTCCATTTGAGCCACGCGCGTCATGATTTCGACGGTTGCGCTGGCCACATCGTGAATATCCCGCATGAATTCTTCGCGGGTGCGGTCGATCTCTGCGCTCAGGGTTTGCAGACGCTCGGTCATCGTGGCGGCCTGCGCCTGAAGCAGATCAACCTCAAGGGTTCGCCCTGCGGCCTCGGCTTGGCGGATCTTTTCCTGAAGGATCAGGGCTTCATCGAGCGCCTGCTGCATGAGCACCACCGCTTCGAGTGCTTGGGCTTTGGTAGCCAGGGTCATGGCGTACCCCAGCGCCAGACGCCCCGAACATCTTCCAGGGGGTTGCAGTCAGGACCCAGCAGCGGCACGTCCTGTGCGAGCTGATCGGCATTGAAGCTGCGCACGAACTCGCCATCGAAAACGGCCTTCCAGGGGTGCACGGTCACATCACCGGACGCCTTGGCCAGCACGTCAAACTCACGGGCCACGAGGGCCAGGCGATGCAGCTCGGGGATCAGTTTGATTTTTCGCGCAAGCCAGTAGCCGCGGTGCGCGCGATCGGCATCGGTCAGGCACTCGGCCCAATGTCGCTCGGTTTCTTGTGCGAGGTTGCGAAGCTTGGGCAGCGCGCTGCTGCGGCCTGCTTCTCTGGCAACGTCGATGGCTTCGAGTGCTTCCCGATGCGCTGCCTCTGCCTTTGCCAACAGGGCCATGGCCTTGGTGTAGTTTTTGATCGTGGCGTCAGTCATCACAGACCACCTCGCACAATGCCGAACCGGCCCAACAGGGTGGCGCCCAGGTCGGCGGTGGCCTTCACTGCGGATCCGTCGAAGTCCTTCGGGCGGCGGGCCATCTCCACGCGCACAGACTGGGTGGTGCCGTTGAGGCGCAAGGTCGCGACGGTCGGCTGAATCGTTTGGTCGGCCAGCAGGAACCAGCGTCCTGCGGGCAGGTATGCCAGCGCGTGCACGTCAACGTCGAGACCGGCATCGAGCACGAGCTGGCGGGCGGTGTACTCAAGTTCGCCAGCGACCACCAAGTGACGCGCGGCCAGGTCGGAAAGCTGCCCATTCGGCAAAATCTGCGCACGCAGCTTGGCCATGGAACCGCCCAGGGCTGCGCCGCTCAGCGCTTCGGCTTGCACGTTGTTGTAGACGTTTCCGACCAGGTCAAATACCGGGGCGCCGTCGTCCAGCACCTGATTGCCTTCAAGTGCGGCGGCCACCAGCTTGGCCTCGGTGCGCGCGCCACTCGCACCCAGTGCTTCAAAGATGCGCGCGAAGCTCGAGTGCTGATCGTTGATCACCATCTGACGGCTGAGGCCGATGGCCTTCGCAAAGGTCACCAGGCGAACCTGCGAGGCGCCCGGGATGGAGTTCACGAGGCCCCACTGGATCTCGGCAAGCTGGCCAATTTCCTGCAGCGCCAGTTCGGTATCGAGACCGGGCAGATCGACAGGCGTGAAGTCCCGAACATCAAGGGGCACGCAGAAGGCGCTGTGCTGCGCCTGTGCGGAAAAAGTCCGGGTGATCAGGTGCTGCGCAACGTGCGCGAGCTGGCGGCTGAAGTCAGCAGTCGCCATGCCTGCGCCCATGATGGCCATGTCATGCGATCCGGCGCGGAGATTGGGCACGAGCTGGCCGCATGCGTGGGCCAGGCTGGACAGGCTCACGTCTTTGGCGAAGGGGTGCGGGTTCTTCACCGGCATGCCCATTTGAAGGGCCAGGCCGTCAGGCGCGGCGGCGAGGATTTCGCGGGGTCTGAGATTGTTCAAGTTGCACTCCTAAAAGGATGGTTTAAGTGCACCCATGGTCCGCAGAAGTTACGGACGATGCTCGGGTTTCGTGTCCGTGAATGGATGCAGCCGCTTCACGCTGCAGGGCACTTTCTCGCCTGTCAAAAACGCGATGCGCAGCGCACGATCCACCGGCCCCAGGCCATCGGGATTGCGCTGGCAGTGATCCCATACCCGTGACCTGAAGCGGACAACAGCAGCGGCCAGGCGGCGGGCGGTCTCCCAGCTTGAGCCGGCACCAAGCGCGAGCACCGCGGCGGCCTGCGTGAGTGCATCGTTGCGCGCCCGGATGCGTGAGAGGCGGTCTAGGCCCAGCGCCTGCTGCAGGTCGGTGCCGTCGATCACGTGGGCCTGCAGCGCATCGGCCAGCAGATTGGCCAGGTGGGCAGTGCGGCCAGTCGCCACCGCGTCGAGCAAGGCGGCGGTACTGCTTACCGGTGAGTGCTTACCGTTCACCATTCACCGTCCAATCGCCATGGGTGAACGTTCTCCGTCCACCGCCGACATCGCTGCTGACGCCCCGTGCGAACCCTCTGGATTGGTTGCTTTTCACAGTTCACTGCTCACCGTTCACTGTTCACCAAAATTTTTCGCCATGCACTGGCGAGGCCGGGCGGCAGCGATCACCCTTACCTTGTTTCTCCAAAACAGGGACCCGCTCGGTTTGGGCGGCGGTCAGTCCGGTCAGTAGCTTTCCAATCGGACATTCAGTGTCCGATTGGGAGTGTTGGGAGGGTTGGGAGGGTCTGCACTTATGGGACGTATGTGCGCGCGCGTGTGAACGTCCAAATGGGAGAACTATCCCAACCCTCCCAACTTGGTCAGAAGCCGCCATTGACGCGCCTCAGTTCTTCGAAGGTCAGCCGCATGCCACGGTAGAAGATGCCGCTGGACTTGCGCTTGGTGATGCCGGGCAGGGTGGTGACGCGTGAGCCCCAGACCGTCTGCGATGGCGCGTGCTCACCCCGTGACTTCTTCCAGCGGGTGAAGCTGGCGTACAGGTCGCCGGCCTTGCCTTCACCCTCTCGATCGCAGCACTCATCCATCCATAGCTGCAGGTCGTCGTGGTCGCTCATGTACTCGGCGCTTGCGTCTCTCACGCTTGCCGGGATGGCCAGGCCGTCACGTGCCCAGTCCATCGCGCCCTGCACGATCCAGGTCATGATCCCCGGCGCCTCTGCTTTGAGCTTGTCCAGCATGTGGGGATCACGGTCCGCGCCCTTGAAGCTGGCATTGAATGGCACCAGCAGCATGCGCCGCGCCATGGCCGGATCTCCACCACGCAGCCGGGGTTTGAAGTTGCCCACGATCACGTGCTTCTGACTCATGGCGAATTCAAAGAAGTCGCCCCGCATGAACCGCGCGGTCAGGGTGTTGTCGCCTGTGAGTTCCTTGATCAGGGACTCATTGAAGTAGCTGCTTTCATCAAGCTCGGAACTCACCGCCAGGCGCTTGCCGCGCAGTTGGGCGAGCTCGGTCGGGTGGCGCTCCCCCCGTGACTGCATGAGCGCGCTGGCCGGTAGCTTCAGCGTGTAGGAGCCCCCCAGCCACTGCACGAACTCGGTCAGCACGCTTTTGCCGTTGGCCCCCAGTCCGTACAGGAAGAACAGCACCTGTTCACGGCGGTCGCCCGTGAGCCAGTAGCCCATGGACCGGCGCATGAACTCGATCAGGTCCTTGTCGCCCAAGAACACGCTTTCGAGAAAGCGCTCCCATGTGGGGCAGGGCACGTCCTCCGGCGTCACCCGCGCGGTCTGAGTGACGTAGTCCAGTTCAGTCCGGGCGGAAATCACGCCGGCCTTGAGGTCGATGATGCCGCCCGGTGTGTTGATCACCAGGGGCTCGTTGTCCCAAACGGCAGCCGGCACCACCAGCGCCTGATCGGCTTGGGCCATCTGCAGCAGGGCATTGACGGTGCGAGCGGATGCAATGCGCTTGGCTTCGCCGTCGTCGTCTGCGTGGGCCGCGGCTTCCACACAAACACGTTTGGCCAGGTCATAGCGCTGCAGCTTGTCGTCTCGTGACCAGGTGGTGCCGTCATAGACCATCCACCCCATGCCGGGGCTCCATCGGAAGTCTTCGAAACCTATGCTGGCGAACTGCGTGGCCAGAGCCACATCGCTGAACTCAGGGGCGACGATGTACTCGGGATCTGTCGACACTTCGCGGCGCTTGCGCTTCTTCTTCGTCGCCACTTCCTTGCGCTGCGGAGCTTCGCGGCGCTTCTCGTACACCGGCGGCACCGGTCCAGGCTCAAGGCCAAGCTCATCAACGATGCTCACGGTTTCGGCCTCCATCCATGGGCGATGAAGCGCTGGCGCAATTCCTCCTTGAGGTAGTCCTCCAGCCACTCGCGATTCGCCGGCCAGCTCGGGCCGTGCGCCTTCTCCAGGATCACGAGCTGCCGCTGATACCAGGCTTCGCCGGCTGCGACCATCTCTTCGTGGCTCAAGGTCTTGGCGGTCATGCCGTAGCACCCACTTGCCGGGCGAAAGCTTCCAGGTCTTCCAGCGCAGGGCAAAAACGGGTCATGTTCCAGGCCGAAACAAACCACCCACCTGTGCTCACTGGATGGACTGCGAACCCACGGAGCGCGAACATGGCGCAGAGCGTGGCGACTCGTTTTTGGTCGAGCGCTTGGGCGGTGACGGCGCTCATGCGGCGACCTTGGCGCGCAGCCAGTTGGAGACCTGGCCGGCTACCCAGCGAGTGCAACGCGTGCCATCTTTGATGGGCTTGGGAAACTTGCCCTCAGCCACCATGCGGCGGATAGTGGATTCCGATCGGCCGGTGACTGCGGTCACCACCTGAATCTTCAGCAGGGCCTCTGGGATGCGTAGGGAGTCAATGGTTTGAGTCGATGCGCGGCTGTGGCGGCGACTCGTGGCGTCTGGTTGCATATGCGCTCCATGGGTGAACATGGAGCTATCGTCTTGCCCTGCGCCACATCAGGGAGGAAACGGAGGGTGCCTGTTTCAGGCGTCTGGTTTTCCGTTCTCGGCTTTGCGCTCGTTGTTGAACCAGTTGCGCATCGTTCTGCGATCGGGCACCTCCAACTCGGCCCGCATGATGATCGCCTCGGCAACCGGGAGCACCTCGCTCGCTTTCGCGTCCGGCGGAAGCTTCGCAATAGCCAGCCTTACCGCAGAGCGCTGCAGGTCGTATTTCGATAGCCCGCGATCGGGCATCTCGTTGCGCAGAACGTTGTCAGCCAGCCGCATTTCCACGACGGCCTGAGTCAGATGGTCGTAGGCGGCCCTGACATGATCATCAACTCGCCAGTAGGGCTGCATCTTCCCAAGCTCGAACTTCCCATGGAGGTTCATTGCCGGTACGCGTGCATCGCTGGCCAGTTTCTCAATCTCGGCCAGCGCCTTGCGCATGTCCTCGAAGTCGAGCGTTTTGTTCCGCTCGTAGCCCATGGCCTCTAGCTCTGCGTAAGTGAGCCTACGGCGTCCAATCCGGGCATGTATGGCATGGGACTCCAGGAGGTACTTGGCGCTGCGCTCTATCGACGCATCCGATATCGGTTTGCTCATGGTGTCCTTGGGAATGCCCAGGCGGCGCGCAGCCGCCCGGGTGGTGGGGCTCAGGTGTGCGCTTCGAGGTTCTGGATGGTGCCGACGACGCGATCCCTCGTCATGCTTAGCAACGCAACGAACCTAGACAACCGGCATGTCATGCGCGCTTCGTCCGACCCTTCAATGTCGAACCTGCATTCAGCCGCTTCATCAATGGCGAAATGCAGCAGGGTCAAAACGTCCATGAGTTCAAGGTCTGTTGCCTTTACTAGGTCCTTCAGGTGCTGCATGGTGGCGGTTTGATCGGTCATGGTGGTTCTCCTTGGGTTAGATGCCGTGGATGGTCGAGCGCATTTCTTTCAGATACTCGTCACTGAACTGATCGTCTGCCGCTCCGATGACAAGTTGGCTCAGTGTTTGCATCCGCACGACAGCGGACTTGATGCCCTCGATTTCGCCTAGGGCCAACCTTTCGATCTCCTTAAGGACCATGATGCTGAGGCACTCAAGTTGCATGCCTGCATCGTTGACAAGCTCCAAGCCCTTTGCTCGGTTTTCAATGGTCATAATCGCTTCAGCCATTTCACTCTCCAGTAGTGTTGTGGTCAGGGTAGCCAGTCGGTCGAATCGACCAGCTACCCGCCTTTCGCCCTGCATGGTCCGGCGCAGGGCTTGCCGGTATTTCAGGCACGCAAAGGGATCACGTCGGCACCCTTGCGCAGCTTGTCCAGGAAGTCGGCCCATTGGTTCATCATGGCCCGTCGCTTGTCGATGAATTCCGCGCGGTCATAAGCTGAGCCCAGCGGTCCGCTCTTGCCGTGCGCGAGCTGCGCCTCGATCACTTCCGGGTCTACGTTCATCTGCTCCACCATGATGGTGCGAGCCATAGCCCGGAAGCCATGCGCTGTCATTTCCTCGTTGGCGTATCCGAGGCGGCGCAGTGCGGTGCGGATGGTGTTGTCGCTCATCGGACGTTCCCCCGTCAGCAGGGACGGGAAAGCGAAGTGGCCATGGCCGGTCAGTGCCTTGAGGTCTTGCAAGATCGCGACGGCCTGCGGTGCGAGCGGCACGATGTGGGGCCGCCCGTTGAGCTTGCCCACCTTGGTTCGCTTCATGTCGGCAGCGGGTATGCGCCACACCTGCCCATCGAGGTCGACATCCGCCCACTTCATCTGCCTGATGTTGCCGGGACGCTGAAACAAAAGCGCGGACAACTGCAGGGCCGCGCGCGTTGAGGGCTGGCCTGAATACGTCGTGATCGCCCGCATCAATTCGCCGGCCTGCTTGGGGTCGAGAACCGCGGCCATGTGCTTCACGGTGATCGGCACCAGCGCCCCGTGCAGGTCGGGCGCTGGGTTGCGCTCGCATCGTCCGGTGGCAATGCCATGCCGGAAGACCTGGCCAGACCACTGGCGCAGTGTGTGGGCGCTTTCATGTGCACCCCTGGCCTCTACCTTGCGCAGCACGTTTAGGAGCATCGGGGCGTTGATCGCGGACAAGGGCAGGGCGCCGATGGAGGGAAACACGTCCTTCTTCATCAGCGAGACCCAACGCTCAGCGTATCGAGCGCTCCAAGCTGGCGATTTGATTTTGTGGAATTCGAGCGCGACGGATTCAAACGTGCTGTCGGAATCAACCCGGTGAGTCAGCTTTTCTAGCTGCCGCTGAAGGGCGGGGTCTACTCCGGCGGCGTGCAGTTTGCGAGCATCGTCGCGCGCCAGTCGAGCAGCCTTGAGCGTGATAACTGGATAGCTGCCCAGGGCGAGGCGCTTCTCTTTGCCCGCGTGCCTGTACTTCCAAAACCAGCGCTTCGACCCCGTTGCTGCGACTTCGAGGTAGAGGCCGCCGGCGTCTGCGTACCTGGCCCGTGGCTTGTCATCGGCGCAGGAGGCGTTTCTGCAGTGTGCTTCGGTCAACATGGGGGAACAGCCTTCGGGTTCCGGGGAAAATCCCCTTCGTTCCCCCGGTTTGTACCCCCGTTCCGTCTGCGTTGCAATGGCGCATCATGGCGGTACATGACGCCATTTCTACCGCAAGCTGTTGATTTACATGGGAGTTTTGACCGAACATGGCGCAACATGATTTGTTGCTATGGCCTGCCCGGAGGGACTCGAACCCCCGACCTGCTGCTTAGAAGGCAGCTGCTCTATCCGGTTGAGCTACGGGCAGACAGATAACCGGCAGC
>LNFM01013438.1_pt1 | contig 10422 bp, 9 predicted proteins | sample 596031 | NCBI WGS metagenome assembly LNFM01 (sample SAMN04254537, study PRJNA301005) | activated carbon metagenome | isolation source: dual media filters at the Ann Arbor, Michigan drinking water treatment plant | place: USA: Ann Arbor | reverse complement strand
TTAACGATTACATCAGCATCGTCAATCAGCGTTTTCAAGCGGGCAACGCCACCGAGCATACTTATCGTGGCGATTTGCAGCAGCTTTTGCAAACCATGTTGCCCGATGTGGCGATTACCAATGAGCCTAAACGCATTGATTGCGGCGCGCCAGATTATATTTTAAGCCGCAAAGACATTCCGCTTGGCTATATTGAGGCGAAAGATATTGGTGTTGAGATCGGAGCAAAGGCAACCAAAAAAGATAAAGAACAGTTTGATCGTTACAAAGCCGCGCTGGATAACTTGATTATCACCGATTACTTGCAGTTTCATTTTTATAAGCAAGGCGAGTTAAAAGCCAGTTGCGCAATTGCTGAAGTTTCTAATGGCAAAATAATTACCAACCCACAAAACTTTGATTTATTCACCAGCCTAATACAAAGCTTTGCAATCACAGTTACGCAAAGCATTAAATCGCCCATTAAATTAGCGCAAATGATGGCAGCAAAAGCCAAGTTAATGGCCGATGTGATTGATAAAGCCTTAAATGATGATAAAGAAAACAACACGCAAAGCGAGCTGTATAACCAGTATGAAGCGTTTAAAACCGTATTAATCCACGATATTAGCCACGCTGAATTTGCGGATATTTACGCGCAAACCATTGCATATGGCATGTTTGCGGCGCGTTATCACGACCCAACCTTGCCCACCTTTACGCGGCACGAAGCTGCCACCTTAATCCCGCAAAGCAACCCATTTTTGCGCCAACTATTTCGTACCATAGCGGGCTATAACTTAGACGATACCGATGGCAAACGCTTGCTGTGGATTGTTGAAGAACTGGTGCAAATATTTTTAGCCACTGACGTGGCCAGCATTATGCAAAATTTTGGCAAAGCCACGCGCCAGCAAGACCCAGTAGTGCATTTTTACGAAACATTTTTAAGCGAGTACGACCCAAAATTGCGCAAAGCGCGCGGCGTTTGGTATACGCCAGAACCCGTGGTTAACTTTATTGTGCGCGCGGTGGATGATGTTTTAAAAACCAAATTTAACTTACCCAAAGGCTTGGCAGATACCAGCAAAACGCAAATTACCGTAGATGTGCAAGGCGCAGGTAAAAAAGGTAAAACCGAAAAATTAACAAAAGAAATCCACAAAGTACAAATATTAGACCCTGCAACTGGCACAGGCACTTTTTTAGCGCAAACCGTGCGCCATATTTACAACACGCAATTTTCTGCCATGCAAGGCATGTGGCCGCAATATGTCAAAGAGCATTTAATTCCGCGCTTAAATGGTTTTGAGCTTTTAATGACCAGCTACGCCATGGCGCATTTAAAGCTAGATATGCTGTTAACCGAAACGGGTTATGTTAACGATAGCGCATCCGAACGCTTACGCATTTACTTAACCAATAGTTTAGAGAATGACGACGCGCCCGATTTGCCGCTATTCAGTTATTTAAGTAACGAGGCAAACGAAGCCAATCGCATCAAGCGCGATGCGCCTGTGATGGTGGTGATGGGCAATCCGCCTTATAGCGGCGAAAGCGCGAATAAAGGCGATTGGATTATGGGCTTAATGGAGGATTACAAAAAAGAGCCAGGTGGTAAAGTAAAACTTCAAGAACGAAACCCTAAATGGATTAATGATGATTACGTTAAATTTATGCGTTTTGGGCAGCATTTTATTGATAAAAATGGTGAAGGCATTTTAGCTTTTATTAACCCACATGGATTTTTGGACAATCCAACATTCAGAGGTATGCGCTGGAGTTTGCTTAATACTTATGATGAAATTTATGTTTTAGATTTACATGGTAATAGTAAGAAAAAAGAAACTTCACCTGATGGCTCTGCTGACATTAACGTATTTGATATTCAGCAGGGCGTTTCAATCAATTTGTTAGTTAAAACAGGGCGCAAAAAAAGTGGAGAATTGGCCGAAGTTTATCATTGTGATTTGTATGGAAAGCGTGAAGCTAAATATGATTACTTAATTAGCAATTCAATTAAATCAGTGCCATATGTAAAAATTGATAATTTAGCGCCTAATTTCTATTTCGCTCAAAAAGATTTTGGCGCACAAAAAATTTATGATTTAGGGTTTTGTGTAAATGATTTATTTTTAATTAACTCAGTAGGTATTGTTACAGCAAACGATACTCTTTTAATTAACTCGTCAAAACATGAGTTGTTAAAAAACATCAGCGACCATCTTAAAGCAGACTCAAATCAAAAGCTTATTAGTAAAATTTCATACCGAGTTTTTGATGAAAAATACATTTACTATGATGATAATTTGGTTGAAAGAGCAAGAAAAAATGTAATGAAGAATTACATTGAGCCGAATAATTATGGTCTGATTTGTAAAAAAGGAGGTATAGAAGTATTATCTCCTCCAATTTTTATCACAAAAAATATTTCAGAGTTTAGATACTGGTCAAGGTCTGGTATGCAAGGTGGCGACTATTCTTTACCACTTTATACTTACCCAGACTCCAACGATTTACTTGCCGAAACCACGCGCAAACCCAATCTTAACGCGGAAATAGTGGAAAAATTCGCCTCTAAAATAGGGTTAAGTTTTACCGCAGAAAAAACCGACCAAGCCGATACTTTTGCGCCAATCGATTTGCTGGATTATATTTATGCGGTGCTGCACAGCCCAAGCTATCGAGAAACCTATAAAGAGTTTTTAAAAATAGATTTTCCGCGTGTGCCTTACCCAAATAATGTGCAAACGTTTTGGCAATTGGTGGCGCTGGGCGGCGATTTGCGCAAAACGCATTTGCTAGAAACTGCGCCATCCAACACAACAGTGCGTTACCCAATTGCAGGCGATAACGTGGTGGATAAACTGAAATTTGAAGATAATAAAGTGTATATCAACGCCACGCAGTATTTTGATGGTGTGCCAGATAGTGCATATGCGTTTTATATTGGCGGTTATCAACCCGCGCAAAAATGGTTAAAAGACCGCAAAGGCCGCGCGTTAAATATGGATGATATTACGCATTATCAACAAATCATTTTTGCGCTAACGCAAACCGAACAGTTAATGCAAGCGGTGGATAAGGTGTTGAGTGTGGATGGGGTTTTGCATGCGCATTGAAATCTCAATCCAACACCAAACTTTAACGCTATTTGATGATTTTGGCGGTGTTAAGTCGCGTTATGTTGTTTCTACCGCAGCGAATGGTGTGGGATGCGAAAAGAATAGCGGTTGTACACCTCTGGGTAATCATATTATCCGCGCAAAAATCGGCGCAAATGCGGTGACAAATACAGTTTTTGTGGGGCGCAGACCGACAGGCGAAATTTTCACGCCAGAATTGATGGCAGCGTTTCCCAATCGCGATTGGATTTTAACGCGCATTTTATGGTTAAGTGGCACAGAAATTGGCAAAAACAGGCTGGGTAATGTGGATACCATGCAACGCTACATCTACATTCATGGCACGCCAGATTCAACCGATATGAGCAAAATCGGCTCGCATGGCTGTGTGCGCATGCGTAATAGCGACATCGTTGAGCTATTTGATTTGGTTGAGGCGGGCACGCCTGTGCTGATTATAGAGTGATGCTTACTCAACATACTGTGGCTTTTCCCTCCCCATTTAGGGGGAGGGCTAGGGTGGGGGTGAGGTGCCTGTTTGCTCAGGTGCTTGACCCCCATCCCCACCTTCGCCCTAAATGGCGAAGGAGTTTTGCATGGGGAGTTGTCGATTGTTACGCATTATAAATACACTCGTTGTGATTTTTGGCGTATTACTGCTGACTTTTTTATTGATTCACGCAGTACCAGGTGACCCAGTTGAGGTGATGTTGGGTGAATCGGCTAGTGTGGCGGATAGAGAATTATTGCGCGCTGATTTAGGTTTAAATCAGCCGCTGATAAAACAGTTTGGCCAGTATTTATCATCATTATCACAGGGCGATTTTGGCCGCTCTATTCACACCAAAACGCCGATTATCGAGCTAATTAAAGCGCGTTATCCTGCCACGCTTAAACTGGCATTTTTATCACTTTTTATCGGGTTAAGTATTGGCATACCGCTAGGCATTTATGCGGCACTTAAGGCTGGCCATTGGCAGGATTTAGTGGTGACATTAGTGAGCGTTCGCTTATCTGCCATGCCTGCATTTTGGCTGGGGCCAATATTAATGTTGGTGTTTGCGGTATGGCTGGGCTGGTTGCCTGTCAGCGGTATGGATTCAGGCACATCCATTATTTTGCCTGCACTCACCTTGGGTTTTGGCTTAAGCGCGATACTCACGCGTATGACGCGTACTAGTTTATTGGAGGTATTGAATGACGACTATATCCGCACCGCACGTGCCAAAGGTTTAACCGAATCTACCGTCATTATCCGCCACGCTTTGCGCGCGGCTTTATTGCCGATTATCACCATTGTTGGTCTGCAAATGGGCAGTCTGCTTGCTGGCACTGTGATTACCGAAACCATTTTTAGCTGGGATGGTATTGGGCGCTTATTGGTAGAAAGTATCGAAAAGCGCGATTACCCTGTGACGCAAGCCTGCGTGCTGGTGGTAGCGCTAAGTTACGTTGTAGTGAATTTAGTGACTGATATTTGGTACCGATTGGCAGACCCACGTGTGCGATGAATTATTACCCCCACCCTAGCCCTCCCCCTAAATGGGGAGGGGATTGTTTTAAGAGTTGGTAATACTTCTAGCCAACTGTAATACTACAAAAAACGCTTTTTTAGTATTTTAAGATAATCAAAATACATTAAAAAATTAGTTAATTATATCCCCTCCCCATTTAGGGGGAGGGTTAGGGTGGGGGTGATGCTGTTATGGCAAGAGAAAAATTACTAAGACTAACACCAACCATTAAAACCAATTCGCGTGATTTACGTAGCAACATGACAGATGCTGAACAGCATCTTTGGCAACACATTCGCATGCGTCAACTGAATGGATTGAAATTTAGGCGACAGCATCCGTGCGGAAACTATATTTTAGATTTTGCTTGTATAGAAATTAAACTGGCAATTGAATTAGACGGCAGCCAGCATCAGCAGCAAATTGAATATGACAAAAACCGAACGGAATGGCTAAGGAGTGAGGGATGGAAATTATTGCGTTTTTGGAATAATGATGTTTTGCAGAATAGTGAGAGTGTGCTGGAGGCGATTAATGAATATTGTCAATAATGATTACCCTCATCCTAGCCTTCCCCCTTACGTGGGGAAGGAACTATGCGTATGAAAAAATTTGCCATTAGTATTTTAGTGTTTTGGGTGCTGGCGGTTATTGCAGGCAAATTATTTCAGCTAAACCCCAATCAAATTAATTTAGAGGCGATTCTGGCCCCCATTAATACCCACTATTGGTTAGGCGCAGATGATTTAGGCCGCGACATTTTGGCGCGGGTTTTAGCGGGTATTCAAGTATCTTTTTTTGTGGCGATAATTGTGACGGCGATTACGATGCTGATTGGCGTTTTTGTTGGCCTTGTGGCAGGTTTTTATGGCGGCAAGATAGACGCTATTCTGATGAAAATCACCGATATCTTTTTGGCCTTCCCAGGTATTTTATTAGCGATTGCGTTTGCTGCGGTTTTAGGTGCAGGTTTAGGCAACTTAATCTTGGCTTTATGCATCACAGGATGGGTAAGTTACGCACGATTAACGCGCGGCCAAACACTGAGTTTGCGTAATCGGCAACATGTGATTGCGGCAGAGTCACTTGGCGCCAGCGTGCCGCGTATTTTAATCAAACATATTTTGCCCTTGTTAGGCTCAATATTAATGGTAGAAGCGACTTATAGCTTAGCCAGCGTGATGATTGCAGAAGCGTCACTTTCGTTTTTAGGTTTGGGTATTCAAGCCCCAAATGCCAGTTGGGGCGCCATGTTGCGCGATGGTGTGCGCTATATGCTGGTTGCGCCGCATTATGTGCTGGTGGTGGGTTTAAGTTTAATGAGCTTGATATTGGCGATTAATTTGGGTGGAGATTATCTGCGCGATAAATTGGACGCACGTGTAGAATAATTCGGGTAAAAATAATGGTTAAGTATGATATTTAAAGCTTAATATTGAAGGACTTAACGTGAAAAAGCAGTACAAATATTACGATTTCATCATGGCGGCTTTCGTCACGGTGCTGGTGTGCTCCAATTTAATTGGCCCCGCTAAAGTCACGCAAATAGATGCGCCGCTACTCGGCACTTTAACCTTTGGCGCCGGCGTTTTATTTTTCCCGATTTCTTTTATTTTTGGCGATATCCTTACAGAAGTTTATGGCTATTCTGCCAGTCGCCGCGTCATTTGGGCAGGTTTTGCAGGTTTGGCTTTTGCTTCGCTAATGGCATGGATGATTGTAGCCTTACCGCCCGCGCCATTTTGGAACAATCAGCATGAATATGAAGTGGCTTTTGGCAGCACTTGGCGCATCTCATTAGCGGGCTTAATTGCATTTGCCGTGGGCGAATTTGTAAATAGCTTTATAATGGCGAAAATGAAAATTGTTGCCGCGGGCAAACGCTTGTGGCAACGCACCATTACCAGCACAATTTTTGGCGAAACCATTGATACCGTATTATTTGTGCCATTGGCGTTTTGGAACACAGGCATTATTCCAAACGATAAAATACCGCTGATTATTGGCGCGCAGATTATTGCCAAAATTGCAGTAGAAGTGGCATTTACCCCGGCTGTTTACAAAATTGTGGCGTTTTTAAAGCGTGCCGAAAATGAAGATTATTACGATAAGCAAACCGACTTTAACCCCTTTAAATTATAATTAATTGAGATTTGATTGACTGAAACCAACCCAACAGTAAACGTAACATGGCAAGAAAAAGGCAAACCACAGCAAGCGGTTTGGCAAAGTGAGGCGAATGCCGCGCCACCTAAAAGTATACAAATCGCAGATGACACGACCAGCGCAAAAGATGCGTACAAGCTGATATGCGAGGGTACCGCTTTTTTGTATAAAGGCGATTTTCAAAACGCCAAACAGATGCTGCAAGCTATTACACGCAAGTTTGATATTAAGCCTATCAAACCAGCTGAGAATCTCACACAAGCGTTTCACCAACACCGCGCAAGGCAAATTCAGCGCGCGAATATCACCAACAAGATTCTGATTGAATTAAACCACGGCAGTTGCGATTTAAAACGCGCGCCTGATGTAAAAGAAGCGGTTTCGGGTGCGTTAATCGTGAATGCCAAGTTAGATAAAATACCAATGAAAATGGTGCTGTCTCTAAGAGAGTTATTAGGCATGGTGGGTGCACATGAGTGGCGCAAAAAAGGCGTGCCTGTCGATGCACTGCCAGCCAATATTCATGCGCACTACGGCGTATATTCGCCTATCCGCGGCGAGTATTTGGATTTAATTAATACCACTTCATTGGGCAATGCCAAAACCGCGTTTGATATTGGCACAGGCACTGGCGTAATTGCGGCCATTTTAGTGACGCGTGGTATTAAAGCCGTAATCGCTACCGATAACAGCCTGCGCGCGCTTAATTGTGCGGCCGATAATGTGGATAAGCTGAATTTAAAATCTTATATCACAGTTGAGCAGGCCAATTTATTCCCAAGTGGACACAAAAAAGCCGATTTGATTGTGTGTAATCCGCCGTGGTTGCCAGCTAAAGCCAATGCGCCGATTGAACATGCCATTTATGACCCAAACAGCGCGATGCTTAAAGGTTTTTTAAACGGCGTAAAAACGCATTTAAATGACGATGGCGAAGCGTGGTTGATTTTGTCTGATTTGGCTGAACATTTGGGTTTACGCACGCCAGAGGAGCTGCAAAAATGGATTGCTGATGCGGGTTTAACGGTAATCGAAAAGCTGGACATTGCACCAAAACACGCTAAAAGTAGCGACCAATCTGATCCGCTTTATGCGGCGCGGGTAAAAGAAATTACCTCGCTTTACCGCTTAAGTGTTTTAACTAAAACTGAATAATCTATTACTGAATTGGTACATTCCAAGTAGAAGCAATTTTTGCATCATTAACGCTTAAGCCGTATTGCAGCTGTATTTTTGAAATGATTAAATCTTTTTCACCGCTCATTACACAATAATGATTGTCCACTAGTTTACCTATGTTGCGCTTAAGGTTGCCTTTTAACATCATTAAATAGCCTGCAAATTTATGTGTAGCCATATTCATCCTGTATATACTTTTTTGGTGAGTTAATAGGATGTTATTTAATCGTATTTTAGTAATTGCTAGAGTCGGTAAGCACTTAAATTGAGGTAAGAGAATTCTTACCTCAATTAATTTTAAAGCTAAAAAACTGCTTTAACTTCACGTTAATGTAGCCATTAGTCTTTGTTTATATTGATGTTATTATCATGTACTTCTAAATTTTTAAGAGTTTTTATATGTCACTAGGGCCTATCATGCTGGATGTTGTTGGCACAGAATTAAGTGCTGACGATATTAAACGTTTGCAACATCCGCTAGTGGGTGGTGTGATTTTATTTGCACGCAACTTTGCGAGCTGTAGCCAGCTTAAAGCGCTAACCGCCAGTATTCATGCCGTTCGTCAGCCACCATTGTTAATAGCGGTAGATCATGAAGGTGGTCGAGTGCAACGGTTTAGAGATGGCTTTACCAAGATTCCACCTATGCGTGAGTTTGGTAAGATTTGGGACAAAAATCCTAAAAAAGCGCGTGAACTCGCGATTGAAGCAGGCTGGATTTTAGCGGCAGAATTGCGCGCCCATGGCATTGATTTTAGTTTTACGCCAGTGCTGGATATGGATTATGGCGATAGCTTGGTAATTGGCGATAGGGCGTTTCATCAGGACGCAACAGCGATTAATGAGTTGGCGTTTAGCTTGATGCAGGGACTAAAAAAAGGCGGTATGTCAGCCGTTGGCAAGCATTTTCCTGGGCATGGTTTTGTGGTGGCTGATTCGCATGTGAGCATTCCAGTGGATGAACGCAGTTTTGATGAGATTGCCGCTAATGATATGCAACCTTTTAAGCAGATGATTGATGAAGGTTTAGCAGCGATTATGCCAGCGCATGTGATTTACCCAAAAGTGGATGATAAACCCGCTGGCTTTTCGCCTAAATGGCTGCAAAAAGTATTGCGTGAACGTTTAGGCTTTAATGGTGTTATTTTTAGCGATGATTTAAGCATGGAAGGCGCGACTGTTGGCGGTGACGTGACAACACGTAGTTTAGCCGCGCTAAATGCGGGTTGCGATATGGTGTTATTGTGCAATCGCCCTGATTTAGCCGATGAATTGCTGGCCAAATTAGAATGGAAAATGTCTGCGCTGAGCATACTAAGGCTTGCGCGCATGCATGGTGCTCATCATCCAGCTGACACAAACGGTTTGCATGAAAATGCCCAATTTGTTGCGGCTGTAAAACGGGTTGGGTTAGTAGGTAAACAAGAGGGTGAGTTGTTTACCTAAACCAATCATCATTCGTTAAAGATGCTTTAAATTGAGCGTGAATTGAGTATGTTTGTTATGCGGTATTTTTGTTTATATTCTGCGACGCGCAACAGTAAATAAACCCAGCGCTGCCGCCATTAAAGGCAATGATGCTGGTAGCGGCACTTCACTGATTCTAACGCCAACGACGAAGTCATCATAATCTGCATCGCCAGTAGAGCTGTCATTAAAACCCAATACATAGTCAAACGGGCCAAAATCCGGGCCATTTACAGGCGTTAAGTTACCATTCAATATGGCAAAGCCAAGTGCTGGCTTATCTGCGTCGCCATTAGCAACTGTGCCGCCTTGGTCATCACTAAAGCTAAAGTTTACAGCGCCAGCATCAACCAATACTGAAGCAGTTGTGTCGCCAGCTGCGTTGGATTCAGTCAATATATTGCCTAAAAATGCAAATGAGTTGTTAAAACCACTTTCGCTACCTAAGTAGGTAAAAGAAATCCTGCTAGGCTGATTTGCGACAAGAATGCCCAAAAAGCCAGTAGAGTATGCTCCAGTAAAAGTTGATGGCTGGCCGTTATAGCCAAAAAATGAGATTGGTGTAGCATTGGCAATGCCCAAACTAGCTGCTTGAGCGATTCCAGCTGTTAAAAATAAAGAGGCTGCAAGTGAAATTGTTGCAAGTGTCGGAATGTGTTTCTTGTGCATGATAATTCCTTTGAACATTAGAAATCTGTGATTAGATAGATACACTGTATGTGTTGAACTAGAAATAGTCTGTACGCCAGCTAACTTAGCTTTCAGTTAAATATTAATACGACACTGCAAATATACGTATTCATGCGTATGGTGTTAAATAGGTAGTAATGAGTATGCTCGTTTAAATGTCATGCATTAAACTAGATTGATTGAGGCGCAATTTGCTAACTGGATTAAATTTAACAATTTGTCACTTGAAACTTTGGTCAATAGTCGCTATCTTAACTGTATTGCCTTTTGGCAACTTTTTATAAGGAAATAACCATGTTAGA
>LNFM01013437.1_pt1 | contig 10422 bp, 25 predicted proteins | sample 596031 | NCBI WGS metagenome assembly LNFM01 (sample SAMN04254537, study PRJNA301005) | activated carbon metagenome | isolation source: dual media filters at the Ann Arbor, Michigan drinking water treatment plant | place: USA: Ann Arbor | reverse complement strand
ACGAAAAGTCTATTTCGACATCTTGACGACGTTGTCCGGTCGGGCGGGCTGGGCCACTGACGGGGCCGCCAAAGCAGCGTTGGCCCGCTCCACGAGGCGCCGGATCATCTCCGACTTGGATGGCAGATCGGATTCAGCCTTGCGCAGAGCCGCAAGCTGGGCCTCGAATTCGGCCGAAACCCTCATGTGGAGAATGGCTTCCTGGGTCATGGGTGACACATAACCCACAGGAACAACCACGTCAACACATCAAATATCTGTGAGTATGTATATTTTGTGTTGACAATCACCATTGACTCCCATATATTCACTCTCATGAGCACCGGGCAGTCCGGTCTCACAATGGGAGCAAACGGAAATGACCCGCAACGAAGCACTCACTGGAATGGACAAGGCAATCGAGACGGCGACTGGCACCGACCTCGAGGTTCTGAAAGCCCACCGCGCTAGCATGGTGGCAGGATGGGCCAAGCAAGACGCAGCACTCAAGATCAAGATCGCCCACCGCAAACAGTTAGCCGACGATTGGATGAAGAACATCGACTACCGAATTCGCTAACCCGCCAACGGCCCCGCCCCGAAATGGATACGGGGCCAGCGGCAGTAGAAGCCACTGCAACGAGGGCCTAACGAATGGACGAACTAGCTAAGCGCGCAATCGAAGCACTCCGAGCCGCCGAACGAGCCCACCAAATCCATGCAGATTGCGACGACTGCATGGAGAGCCCGAACGACCCCGCAGCCTGTGAGCACTGCCACCCAAGCTGGGATGAAGCCTTGACGATGCGACAGGCCCTATTGGCCGAACTCGACAACTGACTCCCCCTCGCCTCCCAGCCGAAAGGAATTGAAGATGGATAAGGATGTGACGGCATCGGAACACGGTTCCTCGCCTATCGGCTCCGCCGATGTAGAAAGCGAAGCTGATTTCTCGTGCCGGTTCGACCGGCCATGGTTCGGAGCAAGCTACCCGGACTCTTACTGCGTTGATGGCTACCTGCACGACGCAGACGCGGACGGTTACGTTCCGAGCGATACCACGAACCCATGCCCGCGCTGCAACACTAAGACTTATCTCGAATACGCATTCGAGGAAGCCGGAGGCGTCGAACATCTCGGCTGGGGAAATGGCGCCGGCATGACGTATGTGACCGGCGATGAGATATGGGAAATCGCTAAGCGATGGGCTCGGCAAGAAAACCCGGCAGAAGCAGAAGCCATCATCGCTTCCCTACAGCGCGCAGCGCTAGGCGAAACTCCCGTGGAGTGAGCCGTCACATACTCAATACCTTCGCCCGGAGCCTGAAAAGGTGATCCGGGCTGAGGCAGTAGAAGGGACCGAACATCCCTAAACCAATGCGGCCCCGACCAGCGCGTCAACGCTGAGCCGAGGCCTAGACCTTCTCCCAGCTCTTACCCAAGGAGACGACCATGAAATCGATCATTACCACTCTCAAGGCTATCGGTACAGCACTGCCCCGCATTATCGCGGGGATTGTCGGCGCAGGAATTATCGCTTGCGTCACCTATGCAACCGTCGCTGCCGCTGGCGGCATCTGGGCTCCTACAGCCCCGCTGCTGATCTCTCTCGCCTGCGGTCTCGTTGTTGGATCCATGTGTGTCGGTCTCGCTCTGCGGTCCGGGCGCAAAGTTCTGGCAGCGGCTCTCGCTCTCATGCTGCTGTGCGGGGAAGCCTATACCCTGCTCAACATCGGAGAACGTGAACTTGAAGCTCGTGAAGCCAAGCAAGCCCCGGTACGGGCTGCCATGGTGGAGCGGGAGCGGTTGACTAAGGCTGTGACATCGACGCCGCGTCTTGCTGCCGCCCTGTCGGCTCAGGAAACGGTCCGGGCACGGTCCGCGGCTCGGATTGCCGAGGCTTCCTGCGTCAAGCTCTGCCACGAACTGCTGACCAAACAGCAGGCGGCGGCAGACGAGGAAGTCAGAGCGGCCCGCGCTGAGGCTCAGACCACCCTAGAAACGGCAAACGCTGCGCTGGCTGCAATTCCTGCTGTCGCTGCTGTTTCGCCGCTGGCGGCCCGCATAAACGTCCCGGATTGGCTTCTTGATCTGATCCGGGCCGGACTGTTCTCGATTTCCGCGAACGGTCTGGGAGCTTTCCTGCTCGCGTTCTCGTCGCACAATGAGCGTCGCGTTTCATTGTCCGACACCGTTCAGACCTCATTTTCCGCCACGAAAGCCGACGATGTGCTTGCATTGTTCGCCAACAAGATGCCGGACAATGAGCCTGAGCCGCCGAAGCCAAGGAAAACGAAGAAGCCGACCAATGTTCTGAGTTTTCCGAACGCCAAGCACCCCGTAATCCGCGCTCTCGAAACATCTGGACGGACAATGAGCAACGGTGAACTGGCTAAGGCAATGGGAGTGTCGGACAGCGAAGCCTCTAAACGGTGGCAGGAAGTGTCTGACCAACTTACCGTTGGATGGAATGGGAAATACCGGACCATCGGCCTTGCGAAAACGGTCAAATCAGCTTAGCGGTTTGATCGGCCGTCGCCGGGAAGCAAGACGCCACGAATAAGCCCTCGATGCCTCACGGTGTCGGGGGTTTTTCTTTGGCATCTGCCGCAACTTTCACTAACCCCCAGCCGAGTTTTTCGGCTACCTCTGGCGAGAGGTCGATGCGCGTACCGCCGATTTCCAATCCTGAAATCATCAGGACAACCTTGCCGTTCAACAGCCTAACTTCGCATTTTGCATCGTTTTCGCTGCTCATACCAGCCTCTTTCCCCTCACGACTCGCAGCGCCTTTGCTGCCTGCTTCCTCTGGGCAATGCCAGTGCGAAACGTGATCTTCCTCACAAGCGTAGGCTTACCGTCTATGATCTTGACGGTGTAGCCCTTGGTCTTGGGGCGGTGGCCGGTGGTCATGCTACCGCCTCCAATGCTTCGGGCGGCCAAGTCTTCTGACCATGACGCCTGTCTTTGACGAATAGCGGATCTGTGGTCTCACCAAAATAGAGGGTAACCACCCGTATGAACATTCCATTGGTGGCAATGTAGCCTATCTTTGCCACCCTCTCCCCATTGTCGCTTTCGGGTCCGACTGCCGGATACATACCAACCGCGGGCCACGGTATCGGCGAAGACCTGAGCCAGTCCATCGCTGCCTTTTTGCACTGGCTTTTCGTCATACCGCGCTCGCCCTTGCAAGGCCTTCCACAGCGCGTCTCAGGGCTGCCGGATCGAGTCTAGGCTGGATTGGTGTCTGTGGGATCGAAACGACCGCTGGCGGGGCCTCTACGGCTCGGGAAACGATACGGGGAACGACGGGCGCCGGGGCGATTTCAACGGGGCGTGACACAACCGGGGCAATGCCCACCGAAGCCAGATCATACCGGAACTGCCCCCCAGGCGTGCGGAAGTGTTTGATTTTACCAGCCTTTGCCCACCGTCGCAAGGTTTGCAACGATACTCCGAGCGTTTCTTTCGCTATCGCAGGCGTCACAAAGTGGTTCATTGTTTCGGCTCCTTGATCATGAGGACGTAATGCTTGTTTTCAGGCTGGGGGATTGCTTCCCTCCAGCCACGGGTGCGGTAGTCTTCAACTCGGTTAGGCTGGACGTAGCGCCAGTTGATGTCGCGGCGTTTCATGCGACTGCCCTTTGCTGCTGAGCTGACCCCATGGCGGCGAGCAGCGTGTCGTGGGTGCGACCGCCTGCTTTGCCGTTGCGAGACGCGAAGAAATGCCGGCCCCGACGCCACGCTTCGAACTGCCCGCACTGCGACCGCCAGACGTATGTATTTTCATCTGTGATCCAGCACTGCCAGCGGATGCCGTCGAGCGTGTAAGGAGGCACGGTTGAAGGGCGTAGGGTCATTCGCCAGTCCCAATCTCTGGCAGCGCCTCGCCGACCGCGGTGAAGCCACCTACGGACCCAGGCTTTTGAGACGTCTTTGCACGCTTGCTGTCTGGCACTTTAGCCATCAGTTCTTCGAACTCTCCGGCAGCCAGCCAGGGCAATTCAACGGGGCGAGACGCCCTTGCGGGACCGCGCATCGAAGCGATGAATTTTTTTGCCATGGCGTCGACTCTCGCCTTGGACACTTCGTGCTCAGCGAGTTGCTCATCGGTCATTGGAGTATCGGGTGCGAACGGCCGCTGTTCTGGTGGCTTGTAGGCTCCGTAAACGATCTCGGATGCCTTCACGATTGCCAACCGAACCTCGGCCGGAGTTGGCCAGCCCCGGCGCAGATGGGTGTCGCGGATTTGATTGCTCGCCGGCTCCAGAAGCTTCTTGTCGACTGGAGCAAGCATCTTGCGATATTCGTCCAGAAACGCCTTGTCGTCGGCGCTCTCGGGCGCCCCGTAGAGCAGCAGCAACCGGCGTAGGAAATCTTCAACAGTCATTGCTTTGCCTCCGTGCTCAGAGAATCCATGAGGGCGCGCGTGCGTTCGTTTTTCTCGTCGAGCCAGTTCTTGGGTCGCTGGGCTGATGGTTTGGTCGCGGCCGCGGCGTACCGATGGTCCTTGTCGACCTTGTCGCCTGCGATCTTGGCTAGCTGGCTGCTGACTTGGGCCGCGATCGGCTTGACGCTGTTGGGCTGGACGAACCCGGCAGCCTGGATCAAAGCCAGGTCGAGCCGCTGGGCGTTACCGTCAAATCGCTTTAGCCAGAACGACCGCAGGCCGTTGACGAGCGTCAGGGTTCCACCCTCGAAAATCACGTCGGCGTCGGGGCCTTCGATGGGCCTTCCGAGCTGATCTTTCCGAATTGTGATTTCGCGCTCGCGCGTATCCTCTTTTTCTAAGTGTTTACTGGTTAGAGTGTTAATTTCTTGGTGTTGGCTTGGTGTTGGCTTGGTGTTGGCTTGGTGCGATGCCTGGGATTTTGCTTGGTGTTGGGCCTCTTGGATAAGTTGATATTTTGAGTAATTACAAATAGTTACGATCTGGATTTGGTTGGTGTTACGCTTGGTGGGATGGTTGGCGCAGTGGCGAGTGATCATCGCTTCGTTCTGCAAACGTTTCAGAAACCAGCGCACCTTGTCCGCGGTCCATTTCCAGCGGGTCGCAAGGTAGGAATGGGCCGCCATCAGATCGCCAGGATCGAGGACGATAACCGTCCCCTTGTTCATGGCTCGGCGGGGCTCGTAGGAGGCCATCGCTAGTAGCGACAACCAAGCCTCTAGGTCGGTGTACGACCTGTCACCTACGCCGACGATGGGATGGGAGAAGATTTCTCGAGAAACGGCGAACCAGTTGCCGACTCTATCGTCGTCGATCGGCGGCCCGCCGTTGTGTGTAGAGTCAACCATGTTATCCACCGTTTGGCTCAAAATGCAGTTGCATTTGTCCAGTGATGGTGGTAAACGTCCACACATCACCGTAGTGACTCGACTGACCAGTCCTGTCCGCAAACTGTCCGGTTCCTTGCAGGGAACCCCACCCATTCCGAACCCTTCAGGCGCCAACCTGAGGGGTTCTTTCGTTTACGATACGCAGTAAACGGTAAGCCTACGCAACTTGCCCTTGGAACGGTCCCGAACCTGGGTCTTGACAAGGAGTCGGCCTAGAGCTGCCCCAAGGGCGTTTTCAGCTATAGGCGTCTGGCCGTCCTCGTCGCAGTGCCACAGGTACAAGTTCCAGATCCCCCGCGGTCCCGACCAGGCTATTTCCCCGGTCAATCCCTCGGCACGCAGGAACGAAACAAACTGACAGGCCGCCTGGTACGGCTCGAGAGCCGGAGCCTTGCTTGCCCGGCCCGCCCCAGTCTGAGGCTTGGTGTGCCCCCGCACGGGCTCGACTGGAGCGGGCCTAACGCCACCTACGAGGCTTAATGCCTTAAACAGTAAGCCAATCTCGATCATGGAGCCTCAAAATGCCCGACCAGGGCTTGCCATCCTGGCCGGGCAGTCTGGGAGGAAACCGACGCACACGGGCCTGCCTCGATGCGGATCGCGGCAGGGGAGAAAGGATGCTGAAGTAACCGGCGGCTCTCGGCGGTCACGCCCACGCCTTGCGACATGAGCCATCCTCTCACCGCTGGCGCGGTCACTCTGACGCTACTGGAACTAGACGTGTGCCGACTGGCGGATGCGCTTGGGGCGTGGAGCCCCGAAAATGTCAGGGCGCAGGTATTCGCGGGGGATGCCTGTTGCAGCCTCGACCGCTGAAACGCGGCCAGGAGGGATGCGAACCCACTTGCAGAGGCTTTGAGGGCGAACACCAACAGCCCTCGCCAACTCGCTCAGCGGCATCGCTTTTAGGGCAGCGACGAGCCCAGCATCTTCGCGAACCTTTGCCATGAACGTAGATAAGCCATAAGCTGACGCTTGTGTCAACCAGCGCGTTATGGCAGGTTTCAACTGCCTGTGCAATTGTTGCTCCGCAATACGTGGGGCAACGAATGTCAGATATCGCTGGTCGGATCAAAGAGGCTCGCGAGGCGGTACGGCCAAAGCTGTCGCTGGCTGCTGTCGGTGCTGCGTGTAACCCACCTATCACCGCGCAATCAGTACATAAATGGGAGAAGGGCCTTTCGATCCCTAGCGCAGAGGGGTTCGACACCCTCTCTAGACTTACCGGCAGATCGGTGAAATGGTTTCTATACGGCGTTGAAGATGCCGCATTGACGCCGCAGTCTGATCAGGTCGTAGCGCGGGGGCGCGTTGTACCAATGGTGGAATTTGCTAGCGTTTCAAAATACTTGACCGGAGATATCGGAACTATTTCTGGTGGTGTCCGGGCGAACTTTCCTTGCACTGCAAAATCATTTCAGACGTTCATAGATGATGACGCTAACCACCCGGAATTGCAGGTTGGAGATAGCGTCATAATCGACCTGGGCAGGCTTCCAAGGCCCGGCAAGTTCTGCCTAGCCATGCACAACGGCGAGCCCGTGATTCGCCGCTACAGGCCTCGCAAGAGCCACGTAGAGCTGGCGCCTGCGAACGCCGAATGGCCGACGCTCGAGGTTGAGCCATCAGCGGTGATTGGTGCGGTCACGGAAATTTCTCGACCGCACTGACTTTTCCACAGCTTCTTCTAGGACTTGAATCCCAGTCATCAACCAATCATCCACAGCGTAAGCCTGTGGCTGAAATTTCCTCTTGCATTGTTTATCAGCCTGTGGCTTAAATTGTTCATCAACTGATTTGGGGGATGAACCAATGCTGTCCTGGCCATTCGAACACGACATCTACGAAGGCGAGTTCTGGCTTGCGACGATCGAGGGCATTGCCACGATCGAGGAGAACACCGGCTCCGGCATTCACGACGACTGGACGGTCTCCAAGATCCAGATCAGCGGCGTTCGCGAGCGCGGCAAGTGGGAGTTCTTCACGCTCTCCGATACGTCCGAGCTGTACGAGACGATCCTTCTCCAGATCCTGAACGAAGACCGCCACGACATCGACGACGAGTGGGCCACCCACATCGCTGAGGCTCGCATAGGCAGCCGTGCCGACGAGCAGCGTGACAACGTGATCAGCTTTGGGCTGCACTCATGAGCATCCTTGCAATCGTCCTGACGATGCTCGGCGCGGGTCTCTCATTGCTTGGTTTCTGCATCGGCTACCACGTCGGATGCAAAGACACGCGACAAGAAATCCTAGAACGCGACCCATGGGAATGACCACAGGCCTTCTCGTCTCAATCGTTCTCATCGCTCTCGTCTGCATTGTCGGCGTGATCGCTTGGGCCGTGAGGCAGATGCAGCCATTCGACCATAACCACTACGACTAGGAGGCGGCAATGCAGCTCTCTCTCAATGTGCATCCAGAGACTTCCGAATTCGAGGCGAAGGTCACTACGCACGCGGTCGGGATGCCGTTCACGATGCTGGCGATCCAGATTGACAACTTTCGGCTGACCTTCTTCGGCAAGGCAGACGACGCTCTGAAGCTCATCCGCGTCGCCAAGCTCCTGAATGAAGTCTTCGCGAGTGAGAAGGTGGAGGCAGGGGAATGAACGAGACAGCGGTTGCAATAAAGCCCGACAAGATGCCGTCGACTGTGGTGTCGCCGATGACGATGGACATCGGGGCAATCATGCAGATTGCCAGCAACCCGGACATCTCGATTGAGCGCGTCGAGCAGACGTTCAGCTTCTATCAGCGGGTGCAGGCCGATCTGGCGCGCAAGGCATACGATGCAGCTTTCGCTGACATGCAAGCTGAGATGCCGACCATCGACAAGCTCGGCAAGAGCCACAACGCCAAGTACGGGCGCTGGGAAGATATCGTCGAGGCGATCAAGCCAGTCATGAGCAAGCACGGCTTCGGTATCTCGTTCAAAGTGTCGAACGAAGCCAACCGGATCATCGTGCGTGCCATTCTCTCTCATCGTGAGGGCCATCGCGAGGAAACGTCCTTCGACCTTCCCGCAGATGCGACCGGAAGCAAGAACCCCATTCAGGCAATCGGCTCGTCGACCTCATACGGCAAACGGTACACAGCCAGCGCGCTACTCAACATCGTGACGCGCGGCGAGGACGATGACGGTAACGCAGGCAAGAAGCCAAAGTCGTCATCTGCCGCCAAGAAGGACGGCACCGACAAGGTGTTCAACGAGATCAAAGTGGAGTTCGAGACGGCGGTCAGCATCGATCACCTTCTACACATCAAAGAGGCCCGGTGGGAGGAAGTCGAGGCCATGCCGTCGCGCTGGTTCGAGCTTCTTGAGAATACCTACAGCGACAAATTCGATGAATTGAAGGCCGCCGAAACGCGAGCCACGTCATGAGCAACCGCCAGCGCATCGTCACAGAGGAAGACGTCGGCAAGGCTATCGACTGGCTGCGAGATAGCGCGCTCGACATGGGCAGGGCCAAGGAGCGTCTCGTCAAGGCCCAGCACATGCTTGGACACATCGAGGCAATCCTATCGCTTAGGTCAGACCAGTCGTCCGACATGAAACGCAAGGCTGAGGCGCGCGCCAGCGAAAAGTTCCTCGAAGCGATCAACGAGGAAGCCGAGGCCGCTGGCGAGTTCGAGAAGATGAAAGCGTTGCGCGAGGCTGCGGCGCTGAAGGTCGGCACGTGGCAGAGCGAGAGCGCAAACTACAGGGCCATGAAGCTATGATTGAACTCACATGCTGCCAGTGCGGAACTCAATTTGAGCGAGCCTATCGCATTTCGTCCGCAAGGCGTGCAAGGCCGCAGTTTTGCTCATGGGCCTGTGTCGGCGCCTCTAAGAGACAGAACAAAGAGGACGCAGAGCTGCGCTTCTGGCGCAAGGTTCGCATCCTTGGGCCGGATGACTGCTGGCCATGGCAAGGGCGATTAGATCCAAAGGGGTACGGCCGATTTGATGACGGCGGACTACCGATGCTTGCTCATCGAATGGCGCACAGGATCAGCACCATTCATCGCAATAGCAGTCCTGAGGCTGTCTGCCATAGCTGCGACAACCCGCCGTGCTGCAACCCCGCGCATCTATGGGCCGGCACTCAATCAGAGAACAACGCCGACAAGATCGCCAAGGGCAGAGGGCGAACAACTACGAGGCGCGGACTAGCCTGCAACATGACCAGACTCGATGCGGAGAAAGCGCTTGAAGCGGTGTCCTCATCGGCGACCAACAGAGAGCTTGCTCAGCGGTGGGGCGTGTCGCCCACGGCGATTTACAACATCAGAGCGGGGCGGTCGTGGGCGCACGTAACGGGAGTGACACCCGATGCGCAATGAGTTCTCACGCAAGGTAAAAGTTCAAGCATTCGAGCGCGCAAACGGTCGCTGCGAGGTCTGCACAGCCAAGTTGCACGTCGGCAAGTTTCATTACGACCACATCATCCCTGATGCAGTGGATGGCGGCAACGATCTCAGCAATTGCCAAGTCGCGTGCGTGGCCTGTCATGGGATCAAGACGGATACCAAGGACAAGCCAGAGATAGCAAAGACGAAGGCTATCCGAGACAAGCACATCAACGCCATGCCGAAGAAGCGCGGCTTTCGGGGCCACCGAAAATTTGATGGGAGCATCGTATGGAAAAACAACTGAACATCGACGACTTCAGCCACCTGCCAGTGCGACAATGGAACTACCTGATGAAGGCCTTAATGGATCGCAACCTAGCAGGACGTATCGCAAACAACTCCAAAGACATCAGGGACCATCAGCGTTGGGCTCGCGTTGTCGAGCTTCTCGACCGCGACATCGAACGGATTGCTTCTCCAGGGTGGCGGGCATGATGGAAAAAGCGAACGGCTCGCCGAACGGCAGTCACCAAGAAATGACGCTGATCTCGCCACGCCAAGCATCGAAGTTGAGCGGCTACTGCCTCCAACACTTAAGGCGGCTGGCCAAGGATGGAACATTGCGTTCGTCTAAGAGAAATGGCGGACACTACCGCTATTACCTGGAGGACATCATCGCATTTAGAGACGCCAAGGAATCACCGTTCGCTCGGATGCCAACGCCGCGCGATGCACGCAAGTTCATGATTGAGGCGAGGCGGAAT
>LNFM01013436.1_pt1 | contig 10423 bp, 11 predicted proteins | sample 596031 | NCBI WGS metagenome assembly LNFM01 (sample SAMN04254537, study PRJNA301005) | activated carbon metagenome | isolation source: dual media filters at the Ann Arbor, Michigan drinking water treatment plant | place: USA: Ann Arbor | reverse complement strand
ATGGTCCAAAGAGCTGCCCAGGTCGTGGAGGGCGGCGATGCGCCCCACGCCGGTGATGATGCCGGTAAACATCCGGCTATTTTCGCAGGGTTTGTGCGCTGTTTGCCGGGCGAGGGTTTGTTGTCGGTCCAACCCTGCTCAGGAGCCCCTGAAGCACCCCTGCAGTGTCTGGTCGGCATGCGCATTCAACAACTCGCGCAGGCCCGTATCCGCCACGACAAGGTCGCCGCACCGGTCTCCAGCCATCATGCCGGTGCGCGTTGCCCGCAGTGTGAAAGCTTGCGCCACGTTTGCCACGACCACAAGACTGTTGTCTTCCACGAGCTGAATGTTGTACGCAGCAGCCCCAACAGAGGGAGATTGCCGGAGATTGAGGGGTAAGCTGGCGCCAGCGTAAGTGTCCCTTGAGCTGTGGAAGCGTCGCATGAATTGAGCAGCCTCGACAAGCGTCCTCTGCACTTCCGCGCGTTGCGCGGCTCGAATAGATTCCTGATATGAGGGATATGCGATGGAAGCCATGATGGCCACTATAGCGGCCACCACCATGACCTCAATGAGTGTGAATCCTCTCAAGATTGCGTGACGCCGATTCATCATAGTGGCGGTCGCACGAGCTGATACTGTTGGCGACTCCATGGTTTCCGTGTTCCCAATGGGTCGGAAGGATCGTTACAGCTGGTTTCTCCGCTGAGGGTGCCGTTCAGCAAACCCACGAGAGAGAACTTTGCGCCTTTACAGCCTCCCGAGCTCTTGGGATCGCCCTCACCGTGGTGTTCCAGAATTCCGCTGTGATCGTTCGAAAAGTTGATCAATCGAACGCCTCTTGAATAGCCACCCGCTTCGCTAACCACCATCGAGACGTTGTCCACCGTTCCATCGCTGTCCAAATCGAAAGCGGGCTTGCCCGATCCGTCGAGGGTGTTGAGTACGTACACCGGATTTTTTGGAAGATTTGTGGGCGTGCAATTTTCTACGTCAGTTGAAGCACTGCTGTCCAGAGTCACGGTATTGATTTCCACGCTGGAGCCCAAGCGGCGAATTTGGTCAATCGCACGCTCACCCGACGCGAACTCAAGGCCAAGCTGCCAACCTCTGTGCTGAGTCCAATCAATCTGGTTTCGAGACAAAGAGAAGCCTTGCTTGCCGCCGGATGACATTTCCTGTCTCAGCAAGCGCTGTTCCAGCAGGGCGTCCATTCGCACTGTCTCGAACCCTACTTTTTCAACCCCTGCTCGGCTGGTCGGGTCCCAGATACCGTAGACAGCTTCGCGTTTGGTGGTGTCGGCCAGATCACCATCCTCCAGTACCATGCCGGTTGCGAACACCACGATATTCCCTCCCTTGGGATGGGGCTGCCAAGCTGGTGCTGCGTAAATGGGACGATTATTTGTTGTCGTGAACAGGGGCTTGCCGTAGGAAACCTTCCAATCATTGACCGCACCTCTCAGGTCAAAACGCCACAAATTGCCATTTGCATCGCCGGCATACGCGGCAACAATTCGGCGACGCGCGTCTCGCTCCAGCGTCACCCCGCCCAGCCCACGACCCGCTGAATAAGTGATGGGGAGAGGTATGCTGCGCAGGAGTTTCCCAGTCAAGGCATCAAGTACCAACAAACCCGCCTTGGTGCCCGCCGGCTGGCGCTGTCTCTGCGCCGTTCGGATAGGAGTTGGGAGAAGGATGGGATCACCAGCCCGATCAGCGCGGCCAACAAGCTCACGCAGACGATCAGCTCCACCAAGGTCATGCCCAGAGAGCTTCCACGAGCTCCCGGTGTTCTGTGCTTTAAAGCAACGGCTGATGGCGACCACTGGCAACTCATTCGACCAGTTTATCGGTCAAAAGTAGTTCTAAAACACTATTTACGATAAGGCTAGTGGTTTTTCAGACAGACGGTTTTCTTATATTGTGATGGCGCGAGAAGGCGTGCGCATTTCGACTCCAGCTGCCTAGCAGGGTCATTTTTCTGGCAAAGCAGGCAAAGCGATCGTCGATGCGTTCATCGTTGTCATGGACAAGATGCCAAGGAATCCGCATCGCGTTACAGGCACTGAGTTGAATCCAGCAGGTCGCCTCTCGCCTTATCCAGTCTGAGGTTCATTCAGGAAGAGGTCGTGACCATCAATCCGGGCAATCACGCGCAGGTCGCTGCCCACGAAATCCACGGATGTGAAGCGAAGATCAATTCCATCTCGTAAGCGCTGCAATGGCCCGTAACTCGACATTCCTAAGCCGCTCCCGAGCAGTTTGGGAGCTACGTACACCAACAGTTCATCGACAACGCCTTCTCTGAGAAGCGACCCGTTTAGCTTGTGGCCCGCCTCCACATGAACTTCGTTCACTTCGCGCCGAGCCAGGTCGCGGAGCATGGCTTTCAAGTCCACCTTGTCCATCTCGCCAGGTACATGAAAGAGTTGCGCGCCTTTCGCCTGCAGGGCAGCTTGTTTTTCGGGGGCAAGCGTCGCATGGTAAATCCACACTTGTCGTTGGAGCCCAGCAGCAGCCGGCTCGAAGAGACGGGCAGACAGAGGTGTGTTCAAGTCGCTGTCAACCACCACGAGATGGGGCTGACGTGTGACGCTGGGCAGCCTGACGTCAAGACGCGGGTCGTCTTGCAGCACGGTACCGATGCCGGTAAGGATGGCGCAAGCTCGACCACGCCATGCGTGCCCGTCAGCCCTGGCTTCCACGCCAGTTATCCATTGACTCGCTCCATTGTGTAGCGCACTTGTTCCGTCGATGGAGGCAGCCATCTTCATGCGTACCCACGGAGTCCCTCGAATCATGCGGCTGAAAAAGCCTATGTTGAGTTCGCGGGATGCAACAGCAGTCTCTGCGTGGGGCGGTATCAGTTCGACTTCAATGCCTGAGGTCCTCAATCGATTGACGCCCTTACCACCCACGAGTGGATTGGGGTCTATGTTGGCCACAATCACCTTTGTGACGCGAGCTTCAATCAATGCGTCACAACAGGGGGGGGTGCGCCCATGGTGCGAGCATGGTTCCAGCGAAACCAGCACAGTTGCGCCGTGCAGATCTGCTCCAGCTGCTCGCGCTGCACGCAACGCCATTACTTCGGCATGTGCGCCTCCGGCTCGCTGCGTGTGGCCATCGAAAACCAACCCTTCGCGAGTGATGATGCGGCAAGCAACGCGAGGGTTCGGTTCTGACAGGCCTATGGATGCTTTGGCCTGATTGATGACTGCTTTCCAATCGTCTGCAGCCTCGCTTGCAAGTTTGTAGATTTTCATGGCAGCTGTCGTTGTGGCAGAAGGGGTCTGACCAGGCGCATCGGGTCTGCTTCGGCATGAACCATTGGTTTCAGATGCCCAGAGAAAGCCGTTTGTCTGGACTGCTTGGCCACCTGTCACATGTAGAAACAAGCGCCTTCAGTCGCCCGATAGTATGCATACGGGGTTGGGTGTTTCCAACATGCGTTCCAAGTGCCGAGGACGGCGATTGCAATTGATTATGAACAACCACTCGGGGTTTACCCTTGTAGAGCTACTTATTGTCATGGTTGTGGCGGCGGTACTCTTGGGTCTCGGGGTTCCCAGTCTGCGCAGCACTATTGAGAGCAACAGGATTGCCACAGTCTCTAACGAGCTGATCAGCACGTTGCAATTCGCAAAAAGTGAGTCCATACGCCGAGGCGAAGAGGTCACCGTCTGTTCGAGCACGGACGCTGCGTGCGTAGGAGGTTGGGCTGGAGGATGGTTGGTCAGGAACGCTGCAGGAACCATTCGGGTTTGGCCGCCCGCAAGGCAGGGAGTCGCGATCGCCGTCACCGGCCCAGTGGTGTTCAACGCGCTTGGTGGTGCAGCTGCAGCGCGCTGCTTTCAAGTCAACCTCAATACATTGCAGCGCAGTGTGACTGTAGGCGCCGGAGGGCGCATTGGCAGTGCCTTGACGGCCTGCCCATGACAGCTGGCGTGCTCCAAGGAGTTCTCTTGATACGTTCACCAAACATTCCAGCGCGCTCATCCAGGCAAAGAGGGGTCAGCCTCATCGAGGTGCTGGTCTCCGTTTTGTTGCTCACGTTCGGAATTGTGGGCATGGCAGGGTTGCAGTTCAACGGTACGAAATTCAATCACAGTGCCTATCTGCGCTCTCAGGGGACCAGTCTTGCTTACGACGTTGCGGACAGAATGCGAGCGAACTTGGCGGAGAGTTATCTGACCGGATTTGCAGACGTTTTTGACGTTGGGGTCGGTCCGGCTTGCGGCGTCGCCTTGGGTGCCGCCACTGCGCTTCGTGATGTGAACCAGTGGAAGAGTTGTTTGGAGACAGTTTTGCCACAGGGCAGTGGGCGGGTGTCTCGGCTTGCCGCAGGCGCTGTCTATGCCGATCAGTGCGGTGTCAACCACGTTGGGATTCCGGATCGAGCCATGTTCGTTGTGGAGGTGACGTGGAACAACGACCGATTGCAAAATGAAAACAATGTTGAGTGTGTGGTCGTGAGAACAGAGGTCAATCCTCTATGACATGTATTTGCAAGTCCCACTCAAAAAGACAGGGTCAATATGGGCTGTCTTTGATTGAACTGATGATCAGCATGGCGTTGGGCTTGCTTGTCATTCTTGCCGTCACGTACGTCTACGCGGGAAGTCGGACTAACTATCGCCATCAAGAGTCTTTTTCGGCGGTTCAAGAGGCTGGTCGAATTGCTTTGGAAACGATTTCAAGGGATGTTCGCATGGCGGGATATCCGGGTTGTGGAAACCTGACATTCTTGAGACATCTTTCACCCGATTTTTCGAATGCGACAGCCCTCGCTGGTACTTCCGCTGCTGATGCTTCTGTGCCCGACACCATATCGGTTACCCGGGGAAGCGCCCTCCTGACCACCTTGGTCAGCATGCCCCTGACCAATCAGGTCAATCTTGAGCCAGCTGGGCTGGCAGTTATGGGTGTACCCGCAGTGGGAACTCAGCTACTCATCACTGATTGTGCCTACAGTGAACTGCTTACCGTCGCGTCTGTGGCCGGCGGTTTGGTCACCGCGACAGCCAATCTCACGCGGCAATACGGTGCAGGCTCCTTTGTCATGAGGCGTGAAAACGTGGCATACACAGTTGCAGGCAATGAGTTGCTACGTAACGGGCAATCTGTGGCTGGAGGTGTTACGAATATGAAAATCTTTTATGGTGTAGACACCGATGCAGATCGCTCGGCTGACACCTATATTAGCGATCCAGGCGCCCTAGCCCCCGTTGGCTGGCCTAATGTGGTGGCTGTGAGGGTGAACCTGACAATCAATGAACGGGATATCACCATGCCATTCACCGCCACGATTGCCCTGCGCAATCGCGCTCCCTGAGATTTTTACTTTCATTTTCCGATTTTTTCCATGACTCATTTCAGCCCAATTACCGCACGTCGTCACCAGCGAGGCGCAGCATTGGTGATTGGATTGATCATCCTCGTGGTTTTGACCTTGATTGGCGTGCAGGCCATGCGGACCAATATCGTGCAGGAACGCATGGCAGGAAATATGCGCGAGCGCAATGTAGCGTTTCAGGCGGCCGAGGCCGCGCTGAGGGTGGGAGAAGCGACTGGACCTTTTCTAACAAATAACCCACTGTTGGCGAATCCCGCCACCTGGGACGGAAGCGGCAGTGCCGGCAGCATCGTTGGTTTTGATGAAGGTGTGGCAGGTCCTCCTGTTTATCAGGTTGGCCCTCCGCAATATGTTCGAGTAGGGTTGACCTTGCCAGCCGAATTTCGATACATCTACCCCGTTACTGCCCGAGGTGTCGGGGGGCAGCAGACGAGTGTTGTGGTCGTGCAGTCAGCGTTCGAGCCTACCAATTGATGGGTCGTTTATTGAAACGGTCTCCGCGATTGGTATTGGTTCTTTATAGGAGAGATATCGTGAATCACACTGGTCGAATGAGCAAGAAGAGCTCTCCGCTCAAAGCGCTGTTGCTTTCGGTGCTGCTGCTCGCTGCAGGCGCGCAGCCTGTTATCGCTCAGGTGAACATTGCCCAGACACCTCTCTTTCTTAAGTCCTCGGTAGACCCGAATGTGATGTTCGTTCTGGACGATTCAGGGTCTATGCATTGGGAAATCACCCCAGATATTTATGTAGAACCGTATTTCACTTTTCCGCGGATTGTTGGTATGTACGGGGCGGGGAGTTATGGAAATTCGGTACTGTCCGTCAGGTATGACTCTGGCGTCGCTAATGAGAGAACCAGTGCACGTGCATTAAGGTCATCTGCATTAAATAAATCTTACTACGACCCATCGGTCACCTATCGTCCTTGGGTGAAAGCGGAAGGGACGCTGTTTCCGAACGCCAGTCCCACCGCTGCGCCGCATCATCCGACCAGGACGGGTTTGGGGAGTCGAAATCTCACCGTCAACAATACGGAAACTGCCGATTGGCGGTATACAAATGCGACGGGTGGATCTTCGTGCGGCTCCCCATGCACAACTGCGCTGACCTTCTTCCCCGCGGTTTACTATCGACACACTGGAGGGGCTCTCTTCAATGGTGACAACTATGCGCGCGTTGAAATCAAACCCACTACCCTTGCCTATTCGGGAGAAGGTCGCATAAACCGGAGCGATTGCACTGGGGGGATTTGTACTTATACACAAGAGATCCAGAACTTCGCGAACTGGTACACGTACTACCGCTCTCGTATGTTGGCTTCGCAGGCCGCCATCGGAAGAGCGTTTTCAACCCAACCGGAGACCATGCGCGTAGGCTTTGGCTCCATCAACAAAGGCTCAACGTTGATTGATGGTGTGAGCACTGGGACGGTCATCAGGGGTGTTCGACCATTCAGTGGAGCCGAGCGCACGGACTTTTATACCCAGCTTTACGAGGGCAACTGGCCCACCTCAAACACGCCTTTGCGCAGGGCACTGAATGATGTTGGTCAGTACTTCAGCCGCGCTGACAATCCAGGTCCTTGGGGTGCTGTTCCGGGCGTCAACAACACCACCGCACAGTTGACCTGTCGACAAAGCTACACCATCTTGATGACTGACGGGTACTGGACCAATGACACGGCCTCTCAGGCGAGCACTGCAGGAGCCCGCGCCAATGTGGACGGGACGGCATTGGCGGCGATTACTGGTCCGGGTGGGCAGACGTATACCTACTCAGCGGGGACTCCATTCAGCGATATCTATTCCAATACGCTGGCTGACGTCGCGATGTATTACTGGAACCGTGACTTGCGTACCGATTTGGCCAACCGTGTGCCGAAATCCGACGTTAATCCAGCTTTCTGGCAACACATGGTGACTTACGGTGTTGGTATTGGTGTCACGGGAACCATTGACCCAGCAGTTGCATTTGCAGCTTCGGCAGCCACTCCTCCAGGATCGGTTTCTTGGCCGAACCCAACTAGCACTGACGCAGGAAAGCTCGATGACCTTCTGCACGCTGCAGTCAACAGCCGTGGCGGATTTTTCTCTGCGACCGACCCAGAGACATTCGCAAAGGAGCTCTCAGGTGTGCTGGAGAGCATCGTTGCCCGTGTGTCTGCTTCGGGCACAGCTGCTGCGACGAGTTCTGCGGTTCTGCAATCTGACACCTTGCTGTACACCGCCAGCTTTCGAAGCACCGACTGGTCCGGTACTTTGGTCGCGCGCGAGGTGTCTGGCACAGACGGAGTGGCTGGTGCATTGAGGTGGGACGCAGAGCAGATATTGAGCTCAACGCCGGCATCTGCTCGAAAGATTTTCACTACCAAACAGGGTTTGCTCAGTAGAGAGGGGGTCTCATTAAGTGGGGTCCTTGATTCTGCTCAGATTGCTGCACTCGGCGTCAATCCCGCGGGTGCTGCCGCCACTACAGCCACCGCCGCAGACCGTGTTGCTTGGTTGCGCGGTGTCGAGCATCCCGGTCTTCGCAGCCGTGTCGTCGATGGCGTGACTCGTCGAATTGGCGATCTTGTGAACTCCGATCCACAGTTCATGTTCAAGCGCGACTTCGGCAACGTGTTGCTCGGCGGGAGCGAAGCCACCTCGTACACCACGTTTCGCAACTCGGCCAGTTACAAAGCGCGCCCCGATACCCTTTTTGTGGGCTCCAATGGTGGAATGTTGCACGCATTTCATGCTGGCACCCCCTACATTGACGATCCCCTGACTGTTGCCATCGACAAGATCATGGATCCGGATGCAGGTAAGGAGATATTCGCATACGTTCCCAGCGAATTGCTCCTCCCTGGCGCCACAGGTGCGCACGCTCAGATCAACCAGCTGATGCGTCCTGACTATGCCCGCCGCCCTTATGTGGATGGCTCTCCGACAGTGGCCGATGCATATTGGGACAGTTCGTGGAAATCGGTGTTGGTCGGTAGCATGGGTGCTGGTGGTCGAACAGTGTTCGCCTTGGATGTCACTGATCCGGAAAACTTCGATGCAACCAAGGTGTTGTGGGAATTTCGGTATGCCAATAACGACTGCGTAGCTGTTGCAACTGTGGGCAGCGATGGTGGCAGCACAGCTTGTCGAGAAATGGGCTACGGCGTGACCAAGCCGAAGATTGCCAGAATGCGGGATGGCAGTTGGGTGGCGGTTTTCGGTAACGGCTACAACAGTTTCAGCCAGAAGGCCAAGTTGTTCGTGGTTGATCTGAAGACTGGCAAGCTGAAATATCTGCTGGATGCCGGAACTGAGGGCTCAGCGGGAACGCCCAACGGTCTGGCTGCTGTTGAGACAACGGATTGGCCGGCGTCTGATCTCAACTTGTCACGCGCTTACGCCGGTGACTTGCGCGGCAAGATGTGGCGCTTTAACTTTCAGACTTCTCCGCCCTCAGCTGCCTTGTTGTTCACGGCGACAGACTCTGCAGGCACCGTGCAGCCCATCACAGCCAGACCAAGCATTGCCCTGAATCCAGAGGACCAAACTAAGGCCGTTGTGCTGTTTGGTACCGGTAGCTTTTTCAAAATTGGAGATGATTCAATTGTGTCTCCACAGGTGCAAAATATGTACGGTGTGTTTGATGGGGTGACACCGGTCGTGGGTACTACTAGAAGCCAACTGCTGGCTCAGACTATCACCAGCAATACGACGGAAGTAACTTTGGGAGCAGAGACCTATCCAATAGGCGCACTCCGGTTTATTTCCAACAATGCGCTCGACGGAAGCAAACGAGGCTGGCTTATCAATCTGCCCGCTGCAGGTGAACGAATCATCAGTGAGCCGACCTTTCCTTCTGGAGCAGTTCAAACGCGAGTTCGGTTCAGCACCTTGCTCCCAAACGACGATCCGTGCGGCGTCGGAAGAACCGGCTTTGTCATGGACTTCAACTTGCTTTCTGGAGCCAGAACGGCCGACTCGGTATTTGACTTCACTGGCGATGGTGTTTTTAACAGTGCTGACTTTTCAGGCGGAAGCGTAGTCAGTGGCATTGGAGGCACCACGGGAGAAAGGATCACCGTGATTCGGAAGCCAGACCGTGCCGTCGATTTTTTGTATGGTGGAGATGGGGGCAAGTTGGGCGATAGCGCTGGTGCGGGAGCTCCCGTGGGGCGTCAGTCGTGGCGTCAACTTCGTTGATTGCGCTTCATTGAAAGCAAGCTATGAAAAGTTTTAAGTTCGCTATTCTTCTCTCCATGGCGGTGTTGGGCGACCCTGTCGCTGCGAACGATGGGTTTGAGAGCGCTGAAGTCACTGGCAGCTTGCAACAATGGGTTGTGGGTTCACGAACGCTGATGATGAATGGAAAAACCTATCAACTAATGGACGAGGCAGAGTTCCTAAGTGCCGACCTGCAGCTGGCAATGCGATCGTTATTCAAGCCAGGCGTACGCATCATGTTGAGAATTTCCAATGACAGAGTCACCCACATCGTTCTCAACCCAACCTATGCAAGTCAGTTTGATCAACCCAACAGATAGCCACACCGCCATGATCGTTCATCGCTCCAGAGGCATGACGCTGATTGAATTGATGATCGTCATGGCGATCATCGGAATCTTGGCTGCAGTGGCCTATCCCTCCTATCAAGAATATGTGCGTCGAGCCAGCAGGGCAGACGCGCAGGCCGATATGCTGGTGTTGTCTCAGTGGATGGAGCGAAGGTTCACCACAACCAATCGATACGCCCCGGCAGATGGTGACATCACGGCCACGCTGCCGTTTAACCAAACGCCACGCACTGGAGCTGCTCGCTACAATTTAACGGCGGCGGTGGCTGGCGCAGGGCAAACGTTCACGTTGACGGCGACTCCCGCTGGAGCGCAAGTGGCTGATACCTGCGGAGTCATGACCATCAATCAGCAAAGCGTCACCACGCCAGCTGCCAACTGCTGGTAGGCAAGCGACGCCTAGCGCCGAACCTCGTCCACCAGCGCCCGGAATTCGTCGATGTCTTCGAAACTGCGGTAGACGCTCGCAAAGCGCACGTAGGCCACCTTGTCGAGCTTTTTGAGCTCCCGCATCACCATTTCGC
>LNFM01013435.1_pt1 | contig 10423 bp, 11 predicted proteins | sample 596031 | NCBI WGS metagenome assembly LNFM01 (sample SAMN04254537, study PRJNA301005) | activated carbon metagenome | isolation source: dual media filters at the Ann Arbor, Michigan drinking water treatment plant | place: USA: Ann Arbor | reverse complement strand
TACTATAAAGATACGATGTGGGGCGGTTTGGCGTTTAGACAGTCAGAAGCTGCTATTCTGATGTTGGGGTACAGTATATTAAAGGATAAGTCGTTGAAGTTGGGTTACGGTTTGGATTATGTGATCAAGGATCAAGCTGCAAAGCAACCTACTTCACATGAATTCTTGCTTACCTACGAACTGCCAGTAAACCCGGCAATCGGAAAAAAAGTAGTGCGAACTCCCCGTTACAGACATTAATCGGCTAATTATTTTGGTTTTTTTGAGATTTTGTTGAATTTGGTCTCTATCTTATTTAAAAAAAAGGCGAAAAAGAATAACTTTCGGGTCTGTATCGTTGGCTTTAGTAAACCGAAAGACTTGATCTAATAAAAAAAGTATGAAGAAAATTGTTTCTCCAAGGGTTCTGTACTATGCTTTAATTCTGGGTGCTGGATCAATTGTAGGCGGCTGCGGTCTGCTTGGCATTGGTGGCAAAAAAGGGGGTGATGCCCAGGGTGAAGTTGTGGGTCAATCCACACTGGAGCGTAGAGAAGGGTGGTCCATGGTGATACCCTATGGCATGGTTCCCATTCCGGCAGGTACCTTCCACATGGGTCAGGCCGATGAAGATCCTGCTTCTACTCAGATCAACTTTAATAAACAAATTACGATTGGTCCTCTGTTCATGGACGAAACAGAGATTACCAATGATGAGTATCTTCAGTTTACTACCTTCTTTTTAGATCCTAACGGAGCAGAAGGTCTTACTAACTTTGCTCAGATAGGCCAGCAGGAGTTTATGGAGAAGTTTTATCCTGATACTACTGTATGGATGAAAGACTTCTCACACCATATGGGAGATCCTTTAGTGGATTATTATTGGCAGCACCCTGGCTATCAGGAATATCCTGTAGTTGGTGTAAGTTGGGAAGCCGCTAATTTCTTCGGTAAGTGGAGATCAGCTTTCCTGAATGAATGGAGACAAGTAAACGGGGGGCAACCTCCGATGCCGGCCTTCCGCCTTCCTTCGGAAGCAGAATGGGAATATGCTGCCCGTGGCGGTCGCGATATGGCTAAATACCCTTGGGGTAATCCATACATCCGAAACTCAAAGGGATGTATGCTCGCTAATTTTAAGCCCGGTCGTGGTAACTTTTATGATGATGGATTCGCTTACACAGCTCCGGTTGGTATTTATTTCCCTAACGATTATGGATTAGTAGATATGGCCGGCAACGTGTCCGAGTGGTGTCTTGATGACTTCAATCCGGCTTCTGTTCCAACCGTTTGGGATCTTAACCCACAATATATTGACAAGAATGCCTACGATCGTGAAGGAAATTCTAAAGAGCGATACAATGCAAGAAAAGTGGTGCGCGGTGGTTCGTGGAAGGATGTTGCCTACTATCTTGAAACAGGAACCAGAACCTATGAATACAAAGATTCAACCCGTGCATACATCGGTTTCCGATGTGCAATGACCAACCTTGGAAGGTCATCGGGAGCTGAATTTCAATAATTAAAAACTCTGGTTATATTTATAAAAAATCGGACTAAACTTAAATCTTAAAGAACCATGGCAAAGAAAAAAGGCGGATTTGTCTCGTTATTCTTCACAACCATTATGCCCAAAGTATATGGTATTGGTGCAGCGGTTGTAATTATTGGAGCACTTTTCAAAATCTTACACTTAGAAGGAGCGAATGCAATGTTGATGATAGGGTTGAGTGTGGAAGCAGGGATATTCTTCCTGAGTGCATTCGAACCCAAGCACGATGAACCAGATTGGTCAAAAGTATATCCTGAGCTTGCTGAGGATTATGAAGGACCTATCAATCCAACAGCTACACGCATCAGCAATCGTCCTGCCGGTGGAGATTCTCCTTTGCTTAAGATTGATGAGATGTTAAAGACTGCCAAGGTTGACCAGAACTTGTTGGATAATCTGGGTAAGGGTCTTACCAATCTTGCCACATCGGCTTCTCAGATGAATAATCTTTCTAATGCAGCCGTTGCAACGAATGAATATGCTAAAAATGTTCAGTCTGCTTCATCTGGGCTTATGGAAATGAATAAGTCATACGGAACAGCTATGAAAGCTGTTACTGCCATGGCGGATGCTTCTAAAGACACGAGCGAATACCATTCACAGGTTCAAAAGGTAACTAAGAATCTGGCAGCTTTGAATACAATCTACGAAATGGAATTGAAGGATGCGGATTCTCATGTTAAAAACATGAACAAGTTCTATGAGAGTTTAACAGGTGCTATGCAGGGACTTTCTAAAGTGGGTGAAAACACAACGAAGTTTACTTCGGAGTTGGGTAGCCTTACCGCCAATGTTACAGCCTTAAATAAGGTGTATGGTGGTATGTTAACTGCTATGAAAGGCAGCAATTAAGGTGTCGTTTAATTCTATTTTTATAAACTAAAATTAATAACCATGGCAGGTGGTAAGGAAACTCCCAGGCAGAAGATGATTGGTATGATGTACCTGGTACTTACTGCGCTCCTCGCGCTCAACGTAAGTAACGCGGTACTTGAAAAATTTGCCATCATTGATGATACGCTTGTACAGATGATCGAGGAAAATGATGCAACAAACGAGAAAAAGCTGGCTGGAATTATCGGATCAACCAACCAAGACGAAAAAGTTGTTGCGGCAAAAGAAAAAGCTCAGCAGGTTAGGGAATTAAGTAAATCAACGATTGCTTATTTAGATGAGTTAAAAAAGAAAATGCGAACCGAACCTGATGGGGCGGCTATTGAAGGCGAGGAACTAGTGACTAACACTAACCGTGCAGAGGAACTTATGCTCGACAGCCAAAAGCCCGAAGAAGGTATTCAGTTTGAAAAGAAGATGGTCGCTTATGTAAATGATCTTAATAAGATTATGGGACTCAAGCAGCCCTTTGAAAAACTTACTAAAAAGGCTGAGGACTTTGAGGAGTTTAAGAATAATACGAATCAATTAGATAAGACCTTCTTGCAGTTTACTTTTGAAGGTACTCCTACTATGGCCGCTATTGCTACGGTTAGCCAAATGCAAACCAAAGTGATGGAATATGAAGCTGCAGCATTGGACTCCTTGTTTGCGATAGCTGAAGGTCAGGTTTTTAAGGCCGATAAAGTATTCCCGATGGTTCGGGCAGAATCCAATACGCTTATAGCAGGGGCTGAATATTCGGCTGACTTATTCATTGCGGCTGGTTCTGATGTGCCTTCTGAAATGTTTAAGGATGGTTCTCCACTAAAAGTTGAGAAGGATCCTGCCACAGGATTACAAATGGGTAAAATCAAGTTCAGAACAAGTGGGGGTAGCTATGACAAAAATGGTCTGGCTGAAGCTTCCTATAAAGTTAAGATCAATATCAAGGGTAAGCCCTATGAAGAAGTGATACGCTATAAGGTTGCGCGACCCGTTGCTAAGTTTGAATCAGAAAGTGCCAGTACACTTTATTTAGATTGTGGTAATGAAATGTCTGTAAGTGTCCAAGGACTTGCTGAATCCTCAGGGATTACATTGAGCGTTCCGGGTGATCAAGGGAAGGTGATACAACAAGGTGCGGGTAAATTCGTTCTTATTCCTACCCGTCCTCAGATGGACGTACGTGTGTCTGTAAATGGGTCGCAAATTGAAGTGAAACAATTTAAGGCTAAACAGGTGCCTAGTCCTTTTGCTAAATTGCAAGTAGGTAATGGAGAATATGATGTTAAGCGTGGTATACCACCGGGAACGTCTGTTGTAAGATTAATCCCCGAAATTTCAGATGAGACGTTTAAACGCAATAATCCAAAAGATGCAAGCTACCGTGTTACTAGCATGACATTGCAAATTACCGGCAAAACACCTATTACACTTAGTTCTGGAACAATTGAATTAAGTAAATATGGTTTACGGGCTGGCGACAGTTTCTCTATTTTTAATGTGCAGGTTGTTCGGTCTACCTGGGATCCAGGAGATGCAGACAATAAGCCTGTAAATGCAAAGCTGGAAGGCTCTTTTGTAATGGGTAAATAAAATGAAAATGAAATTCGTAAGTGTCTTTATTTTGTCTTTTGGCTTAGCTGGTGTAGTTTCTGCTCAACAGGATACGATTTACAATCCGAATTCTACGGAACGGATACCGTATTATGAGCAATTGTACCGTTATAGAGTACAGCGGACAGTTGATCTTGGTGAAAAGCAAAATGGAGGTTTTAAATCTGCACAATCAGATCTTACTGATTTTTTATTGAGAAGCATCAAGGCGGGTACCATCACTGCTTATGATGATTCACTTAAAAACGTAAGAAGACCTGAAGAGATTCTGGTTAGCAATCAGGCGATTACGGATCCTCCTTACGATCCAAAGAAGTCATATTTTTCAAGTGAGCCAGCGAGCTACAACGGAAAGAATTATCAATCAACCCGCAATGATAATATTGGTCATCCCCCTACTGATAATCAATGGTGGGAATTGTCTGCAACGCAGACTGAGTTTTTCACGAAAGATAACATCATTGGAATCGTACTTATTGAGGATGTGATTTTTGACAAGCGCAGGTCTAGACTTTATTACGATATTCTATCTATTGGATTATTGGCGCAACGTTCTGGAGAGACCAACTATAGCCCGATTGCATTTATCAACTACAAGGATTTTTATGCTCTCGTAGAGAAGACGGCTCATAGTAAGGATTGGAAAGAGCGTGATAAAGTATTATGGAGAAATCGCTATAACCCGGCTGAGAACAGAACCTTTACCGATGCATTTAAATGGAGATTATTCCATGGAGTAATAGACAAAGTTGAAAATCCAGATGATCGTACAATTCAACAGATATACGAAAGAAATGGACGCAGCTATGGCGAATCAGTTTTTGCCAGGTGGGAGGAAGAAATGAAAATGATGGAGAAAGAACACAACCTCTGGGAGTATTAATTCAACTTTAAATTTCATAGAAGCCCCGCAAGGGGCTTTTTTATTTATCCTATGATAATTATAAGAGAAGGAAGAAAAGAAGATCTACCACAGGTTCTGGAACTTATCAAAGAGTTGGCAGCGTATGAGCGTGCCGCTCACGAGGTTTCAAATACACTGACCATGATGGAGGCAGATGGTTTTGGACCGAATCCTATCTATGGTTTTTTTGTAGCGGAAGAAGGTTCAATTATTCATGGGTTATCCCTTTACTATTATCGGTACTCAACATGGAAGGGCAAGCGGCTTTATCTCGAGGATATTATTGTTACGCAATCTCATCGTGGTAAGGGAATAGGAAAAAAGTTGTTTGATATAACGATGAAGAAAGTATTGGCGGATAACTGTACCGGCATGATGTGGCAGGTATTGGAATGGAACGAACCGGCCATTGGGTTTTATAAGAAATATAATGCCCGCCTGGATTCGGAATGGATTAATTGTCACCTCGAGTCAGATCAAATCAAAGACATATTGAAGAAGATTTAGATTTCTTCCAACAAGGTGTTAAAAGCCACATGTTTGTCTTTGAAGCGTAACCGGTGACCTTCTACTAATGCGGGTGCGAAATCATTAAGATATTGTAAGACCTGATCTATTGTGTTGGAAAAACATTGTACGCTATACGAAACAGACCCCTCATCGTCATGCGTAAGCACTTTATACATCTTATACTCGGTAAACAATCCGGTTTCCATCATGGCTGGAATGTAATTCGCTTTCATCCATGAGATCCATTCATCCTCAATTTGTTTATCTATTCCAAAAGTGACATTGTATAATAACATAAGTGACAATTATTTTTTAGTCGGTACTTGAAACAAAGTCCTGTAGATAATTGAATTGTGACGTTAATGCTCCATTTTCTGCAACAGTTCCTCGCTGGATAATTCCATCGACATCCCCCACGAGTAAAGGTTTTAAAATCCGATCAATCAAGTCCCGACCAAATTCTTCCGAAGCACTTCGGGGCAATTCACAGGGTAGATTGTCTACGGCCATGGTAGTGATATGACGTTCATCACTCAGCGCTGGCAGCACAGAATCTGTTGCGGGGTCATAGTCATACAGGGGATCCGGAATGGTGCTGGCTCGCTTTGTACTAGGCACCGATCCGTTTATATCACAAGTTATGTCAGCGATTATTTTTACTTTAAAATCTGGATGTAGCATGTCATTTCTAGTAAAAAGTACGGGCGCTTGTGGATTCCAATAGGCACCCGCTAGGAGTAATTGCGCAACATGTGTGTATTTAACAAATGTCGACTGGTAACGGTCGGGGCTATTATGAAATTCTTCACGATTAAAATGGCCACCTTCTTTTCGTTCGTGATAATCAGCACTGCTTAATTGAGTGTATACGGGTTCATTAAACTCTTTGCTTAAAAAATCTCCAGGACTTACTTTTCGAATCCCGGCTGTGTCCAGCGTTTCCATCGCACCCCTTCCTACCCGCCCGGCTCCGGTAAGAACTATTTTAACAGGTGGCAGCTTCACTTTTCTTAACTCGAGTTTTAAATCATTAATATCAAAACATTCAAAAGCTCTTCGGAGGGAGAACAGGTTATAGCGTTTTCCATAAGTCATCAAACCATTATATGCGCCAACAATCCCGGCAAAGCGTCCAAAGGCAACCAACCGATTTCCCTGTGTGTCTTTGAGTGCTTCATAATCTATGAGGCGGATTTTTTTTTGTAGAACCGCTTGTAGCAATCTCCGGTTGTAAGGTTGTTTCTTAATTGTATGGGAAAAGAATAGATAGGTCTTATTGGCGATCAGATTATCAATCGGTACTTCCTTAATCCCCATCAGGATATCGCAGTCGCTAATGTCCTTAACCACCTCGATATCCAATTCTCTGAATTCCTCATCTTTAAAACTTCTAAATTGACTTTCCTGGCATACCACTTTTACATGCTTAAATCGTTGTTTAATTTCTTCTGCCTGTAAAGGAGTAATGGGCACCCGCAAATCCGGTGGCACTTTTCCCTCCCTAAGCAGCCCGATTTTCAATGGAGACATGAAACTTGTTTTGCTTCTAAGGTAATCAGGTTTTGCGTTTTTATTACCCTAATGGCGCCACTTTTGAATACAAGACTATACCTTTAGGGGATGGCAGACTATGGATTTCTGGTATTGGGCTGGATTATTTATTTTGTGATTCACAGTGTTTTGGCGGCCGATACAGTGAAGGATTTTTTCAGGAATCTCCTGCAAGGCAGATTCAGATTTTATCGGATTTTTTACTCCCTGATTTCCACCGCAGGATTACTGGGATTACTATTTTTCAATGCAATGCTTTCGGGTGAGCTGTTACTTAACCCACATGGACTGGTTCGCTATTTGAGTTTAATGCTGGCGACATTCGGAGTAATTATAGTCAGTCGTGCGTTTAAAGAACATGATGCCGCGTCTTTTATCGGACTACGGCAAGAAGAAATGAAATTCAGCCGGTCGGGGATACTGAACTATGTACGGCACCCAATTTACAGTGGTACCATCCTGATTGTGATTGGATTCTTTCTTTTTACACCCACAATAGCTACGCTGGTAAGCACAGTTTGCATTTTTGTTTACCTGCCTGTTGGTATTTACCTGGAAGAGAAAAAACTTATTCACTTGTTTGGTGATCTATACCTTAGGTACAAGCGTGAAGTGCCATCCCTTATTCCGAAGTTTTTTAAGCAATCTTAGCTTTCCAGCAATCCGCCAAGGAGTGAGCCTGATTCTTTTCTTGAGTTCCTTCCGTATGGCGATAAAGCCTGAACCAGTTTTCTTATCGGCATGGATTGTAGCCATACTTTCCCGCTTCCACGCAACGTGGCCAGAAAGATTCCTTCACCACCAAACACCATTGATTTTAAGCTGCCTGTTGTTTCAACATCAAAATCAATATGAGATTCAAAGGCAACTACGCAGCCTGTATCCACGCGGAGCGTTTCATTATTTAAGGTGCGTTCGATGACGGTTCCGCCAGCATGCACGAATGCCTTTCCATCGCCTGAAAGCTTTTGAAGTATGAATCCCTCACCACCCACAAGGCCGGCACCAATTTTTCGATTGAAGACAATGGATAGTTTGGTACCATAAGCAGCACACAAAAACCCATCTTTTTGTACAACCAACTCGCGATTGGGGCTGGTGGCTAAATCCACAGGGATTATAGTGCCTGGATAAGGCGCAGAGAAACCCACTTTTGCTTTTCTGTTTCCACGATTGGTAAAGTGTGTCATGAAGAGCGACTCCCCGGTAAGTAAGCGACTCCCTGCAGACAGAAGCTTATCAAACATGCCTTGGCTTGGGTTTGATCCATCACCCATTTTTGTCTCAAACATTATTCCTTCTTCCATAAATAGCATCGCGCCAGCTTCTGCAATTACGGTTTCCAAGGGGTCTAACTCTACTTCTACAATTTGGATGCTTTCACCTTTTATTTGATATTCGATTACATGCGAATTTGGCATACGTTAAGGATTTTATTTGATGTACTTAAAAACGGGATACTCCACGAATTGGTTTTCAGTTTTATTCTTTTCTATGTAATCGTCCAGAAAATTCCAGGTAAGCAGTCCGTCATCTGATTGTGGCTCCAGTAAATAGAAGATCAGGTTGGACAGTGGTTGAGCGGTATTTATAAAGAAATCGCCTTTTTTAAATTTACGGGTAGTGGTTATAAATTTTCCATCTGCCTGCGCCATAGCGTGACCTTGAAAGGATTGCTTTGCCTTTTCAAATTTTTCGATCTGAAATACTTCGCCTTTGTAGGATTGCGATTTGGTGATTGTGTCCACTTTTACTCCATGCTGAATCAGGTTCATGGCTAATTTTGAAAACACTGCGGGGATAATATACCCACTCGGGACAGTGCTTTCTATGGTAGCTTCGAAGCGGGCATGGTAAGTGACATCATCGAACGTAGAAATTTTTCCGGTTCGGATAAACTCTTTGGTGCCATCGGCTTTGCTCTTTTGTATGTAATCGTAAGAAATAAAGTTGGGTAGCTTTTCCAGTGGAACCATTTTGAAGCGCACTCCTTTTTTTGTTTTCCCGGCACCAGCCACTGCAGCCTGAATCGTTTCTGCTTCTGCGCGCTTATTTATTTCTATAATTTCTTTCGAGTGCGAATTTGTATAGGATAAAATTTCGGATACAAATGTATAGGTTGAATGAATTCGCTGATAAAACCGTTCATGCGCAAACGCTTCACTTAATATCGACATGCGATTTCTTAAACCGAATTGATTTACTAAATACCGTGGGTGGTGATTGTAGGTATAGAAATTTTTTGGTGGCCATCCTTCGCGCAAATAAAAATCCCCGAAAGGGCCCAGATCAAGATTGTATGATTCTTTTGCAATCCGGGTTATCTCGGGCAGCATCTTATTGTTCACAAACTCATAGGTAGCAGGATGGCCATTGCTCAGATATCCTGGGGCCCACGTGAGTGAATAGGCATGCCATGTTCCGTTGGTAGTGTGTAAATCAACAAACACCTGCGGATCCCAGGGTAGTAAGACACTTGAAAAAAGTGCTTGTGTCTCCGATGCTTCCATTTTCATCCCATCACGGTTTAGATCCAACCCCTGACTGTTTTCGCGAAGGCCAACTTCCAGCGGACTATCTTCCTGCGAAGGCCTGCGACCTTTTGCCATTTTATCATTGCTATCGGTGTTATAGATAGGCACGAAGAGAATGATTTGATTGTCCAGCAAATGAAGTTTATCGCCCAGCAAGATGTCGCGCATCAGCATCATAACAACTTCTTTGCCTTCTACTTCGCCAGCATGAATGTTACCTTGAATATATATTACCGGCTTGCCTGAAGTGCAGGCTTCCGCTGCTGAAGTTATTTTTTCTTTTGAAAGCACAGCAACCGGAATATCTTTCCCTTCATGGCTCTTTCCCATGGAAAATACATGCAGATTATCTGATTTTTTATCGAGCGCATATAGAAAATTCATTACCTCATCATAGGTAGAGGTTTTTATAAAGTTTGTTTTCTCTGGTGTGATGATCAGGTCTTCGCTCCAGGATTGTTGAGCGAGTAAGGAGGTTGAAACGAAAAGCAAAGTGATAACCGAGAGAAGTTTTCTCATATAGAGATAATTAAAAATAAATTTTGAAGATTTACCTAAACGAAGGAATACGAAAAATTATTTCTTTTTCTTTTTATCCTTCTTCTCTTTCATTTCCTCGTAATCATCGCGCTCTGCGAGTTTTTTGTCATCTACATTCTTATCCAGGAACTCATTCAGTTTTTCAATAGCGAGATTGGATTTTAACTCTCCAAACTGATCAATGGAGACCTCAAAGCCACTCAGGTCTTTGTGTACACGGGGTTTGCCTTGTTTCTTGCTTGGTTTATCAGTTTTCTTTGCCATAGGTCAGGCGGGTTTTTTAATTGTATTCAGAGCATATTCAATGCGCTTTACTACTTCTTCTTTGCCAAGGATTTCCATGGTCATCATCAGGTCAGG
>LNFM01013434.1_pt1 | contig 10423 bp, 9 predicted proteins | sample 596031 | NCBI WGS metagenome assembly LNFM01 (sample SAMN04254537, study PRJNA301005) | activated carbon metagenome | isolation source: dual media filters at the Ann Arbor, Michigan drinking water treatment plant | place: USA: Ann Arbor | reverse complement strand
ATTTGCGCGCGTTCCGTTCCGTCTTCATGACCGGCAGGCCTAACGCTGATTATTTGACCGACCTTTACCTGTCCAACCTGCTGAAAATCCTTGCGCCGGTAGCGCCCGCCGAGGTCAGGCAGGTCGCGCAGGCGATTGGACAACGTCTGTCAGGTCTCGCGCGCGCCCAAGAACGTGAGGCGGAAACAAGCGAGTCGGTCGAACGCATTGACGAACTCGCCCGGCGACAACGCAGGATACAAGTGCATCAACACAATCTTTCGCAACTGGCGCAATAAATCCGGAGATTGAGGTGCAGTTACTGGCAATTTGAAAAGCGGCGAAAGCGATATGCTTGCGCGCGCCCTCGACCCACATGACCCCGGCGTCACGGTCGTCGCGTGGCCAGGACGCCGAATCGCTGCACCGTTGAAAAATGGCGACATCATTGTCCGGCAACCGCTTTCCGGCCCGGTTCGCAGTTTCGGCCTGACCTGCGAAGTTGCCCACAATGGTTATACAGTCGGCGAGGCGACCGATATCGCAACGTCCACATTTGGCGGACCGGTCGATGTCTGCTTCCGGCTGCATGGGCCAGTCGTGTGGGTCGCTGCTGCACAAAAGGGAGCCGAGATCGCTCAGGCTGTTCTTTGGATCGGGCTCAAAGGGAGTCATAACGCGCTCGCCAATGGTTGCGATGCTGTCAGCAGCATGTTCAGTCCAACGACGTCGATGGGAGGATATGGCGTATCCCGATCGGGGCGAATGCTGGCAGCGCCGTCGAACGCCTTGTGCGACGTATAAAGCGGACGCGCTTGAGAACTTCGTCAGTCGGCACGGCCGGGACTATTTGCCTGTAGCTACCAAATAGCCATGGCGTCCCCGCCAGGTATCTCTAAACTTCAGCTAAGCTCTCACCGCGCAAATCAATCCGGAAGACGTCACAACGCCCAAGATTTCAGGATCCTGGAGCGACCTTGTGCGCTTCAGGAATTCATCGACGGTCACCTTCCGCATATCCTGACCGCGCAATTTTTTAAGGCCCGAGAGGCGGTTAAGCTGAATCAGCGACAGCCGGTCGACCATGCGTTCCGCCATGCAGGCGGCAATAGGCTTTGAGAGTCCAGCGTCGGTCAAAGCTGTCCGCACCCGCGTTTCGGGCGTCGCGCAGGCCGACAGCAAAGCGATTGCCAAAACTGGACCGGCAATCCTGATCATTTCTTATTCTCTTTTTCGCGCTCGATGGCTTCCAAAAGTACGCGGCGTGCTTCATCGGCATCGCCCCACTTGCCGACGCGAACCCATTTTTCGGGCTCGAGGTCTTTGTAATGGGTGAAGAAATGTTCGATCTGCTGCATCACAATCTCGGGAAGATCGTCGCCCTCGGTGATCTTGCGGTAATAAGGGAATGTCGCATCAATAGGCACGCAAAGCAGCTTTTCGTCACCGCCATGCTCGTCTTCCAGATTAAGCACTGCAATCGGACGGCAGCGAACAACGCAGCCGGGCATGAACGGCGAACGGGCAATGACCAAGGCATCGAGCGGATCGCCATCCGGCGACAATGTGTGCGGAATGAAACCGTAATTGGCGGGATAGCGCATCGGCGTGTGCAGAATACGGTCGACGAACAATGCGCCCGACGCCTTATCGAATTCATATTTGACAGGTTCGCCGCCAACGGGAACTTCAATGATAACATTGATATTCTCTGGCGGATTTTCGCCGATCGGGATCATGTCGATACGCATGGGAGAATGCTCTTTCGTTACTACTTGGTTGCGCGGCGCGGCGCGAGCAGGCGGTCTATCGCCGTCTCGCCAGTGCCAGTTGGTTCGAGGTGCGGATAGCGAAGCCCGCCTGAATAAGCGATATCTATTTGTTCGTAACGCTTGTTGCGCTCGACGAGCAGGCGAACAGGGGTTTTGCCATCTTTCGCTGCGGTGACCGCATCGGTTAGGCGGTCCTTAGTATATGCAACTCCGCCAACTGCGATGATTTTCGCGCCATTGACGATGTCGGCCTTGAACGCTGGGCTGTTCCAGAACACTGATGTGACCTTGCCGTCCTTGTCGAGCGTGAGGCCGAGTGAGTGAATGAGGTTGAGGTTGCTGCCCTCTTTCATAATCTCCTTATCGAAGATATTCGGCTCTTCTTTCCAGACTAGCTTGTAGCCGCCTTTCTCGATCCCTGTAAGCGGTGCGGGCTGGCCCGGCTGACGCAATTTGGTGTCGAGGAATTTGGCCCAGTCATAAGGCTGCACTGCATTAAGTGTGCGCACGACCTCGCCAAAGTCATAGGTCAGCACGCCCCAATCGGCATCGCGGACGCCGAAGAACGCTTTGGCGAAATCATCCAGCGATTTGGTGCCTTTGGACAGTTCGCGGATGGTCATGTCGGCGGCGAGCCACACCAAAGCGCCTTCGTTATAATAATCCTCTCCGCGCGATTGTGACGAAAACGGCTTGGGCTTGCGCGCACCGAAGATCGGGTCATGGGTAGTGTCTTCAACACTGCGCCAGTCGCGGCCGGGTTGTTCTGCATAGAAACCAGCCTGCTTGGCGAGTTCGCCAAGCACCATTTCTTTGGATTGTAGACCGGCGCGGGCGGCCAGCACCTGATCCCAATAACTGGTCTGGCCTTCGTAAACCCATAGCAAATTGTCGCGCATCGGCACCGAATAATTCGGCGTCCACATTTCGGCAGGACGGCGGAATTTTCCGTTCCAGCTATGGATCAGCTCGTGCGGCAGTAGCCCGCGCTCGGAGCCATTGTCATTCCATTCGACAAAATAGTCGGTCTCGCGGGTGTTTTCCGAGGAGCGGTGATGTTCGAGCCCAATGCCCCCAAGTTCCTCGGTCAGACCGAGGAGGAATTCGTAACGGTCGAAATGCTTCGAACCGAACAGGATGATGGCCTCATCGACCAATGCCTTGTGCGCGGCGATCTGTTCTGGCTTTGCTTCTAGGAATTTTGCTTCGTCGGCCCAAACGTTGAGCGTGACCTTATTGCCCAAATCCCATTTGCGGTAATGCGGTCCGGCGAACATCGGGCTGTCGATCAGCGTTTCGAACGTGGTCACGCCGTAATCGATGCGGTTGCCGGTGATCTTTGCACCGTCCAACGCCGCTACACCGGTCCAGCCTTTTGGCAAAGTGATCGACGGCTGGACCTGAATGGCGCGCGTGAAATAACCGGCGGGATAGAGTGCGACCTGTTCCCATTGGATGTTCATCATTGCTGGTGTGACAACGATGCGGCCTTCGGAGCCTTGCACCGGCGAGGTGAACTGGAATTCGACATCGACCGACCGGGCCCCTGCCGGGGTGTCGACATGGAAAGCGTAAACCTCGACCGGATCGCGCGTCCAATTGAGCAGCTTCCCGTTTGCGCGCACCTTAAGCCCAGTCATTTCGGCCAGTGCTCCACGCGGACCATGCTTGCCGGGAAGCCATTGCGGATAAAGCAGGATCAGCGGCTTACCTGCCTCAACGGGGATACTCTGCTTCACACGGAATATGGCCCGGGCAACATCGGTGGCATCGACCTCAAGCTTCATCGGCGCAGATAATGGCCGGTCTTCGGGTTCGGGAACCCGGTCGATGATCGGCACCGGTTGCGGCGCGCTCTGGGCGATGGCGGCGGTGGCGAGGGTGGAGGAAAGGGCGAGAGCGGCAAGGAGGCGCGACATTTTTATGGATTTCATGGGTTCCAGTTTTGGCGAAAGCCTTTGGCGGCGTCCAGCCCTATTCCACTAACGGCAATTAGCCGCTAGGGCGCTTGGCAAATGGCAAAGATAGTAACCCCGCAGCCCGTTCGCGGCACCCAGGATATGTTCGGCGAAACCGAGGAACGTTTCGCGCATGTCGTCGCGACGTTCGAGCGCGTGCGGCGGCTCTATGGCTTCAAGGGGCTGCAACTTCCTGTGATTGAGCCGACCGCGGTGTTTTCGCGCAGCCTTGGTGAGGCGACCGATGTCGTGTCGAAGGAAATGTATACTTTCGAGGATCGCGGCGGGGATTCGATCACGCTTCGCCCCGAATTTACCGCCGGGATTGCGCGCGCGTATCTGACCAATGGCTGGCAACAATATGCGCCGATGAAGCTGTCGGTGCACGGACCATTGTTCCGTTACGAACGCCCCCAAAAGGGCCGTTACCGCCAGTTCCACCAGATCGATGCCGAAATTATCGGCGCGGCGGAGCCTCAGGCCGACGTCGAGTTGCTGGTGATGGCCGACCAGTTGCTCAAGGAATTGGGGATCAATGAAGGGGTGAGTTTGCAGCTCAATACGCTGGGCGACACCGACAGCCGCGATGCGTGGCGTGCGGCATTGATTGCCTATTTCAACGACCATAATGGTGATCTGTCCGAGGATAGCTTGGCACGGCTGGACAAAAACCCGCTGCGCATTCTCGACAGCAAGGACCCAAAGGACCGCCCCATCGCCGACGCCGCGCCGGTGATCGACGATTATCTGTCGGGTGAGGCACTGGATTTCTTTGGCGCGGTGACCGCAGGTCTGGATGCCGCAGGAGTCGCGTGGGAACGCAATGCGCGTTTGGTGCGCGGCCTCGATTACTACCGCCACACGGCGTTTGAATTCGTCACCGACCGGCTGGGCGCGCAGGGGACCGTACTCGGCGGCGGCCGCTATGATGGGCTGATCGAGAATTTGGGCGGTAATGCAACGCCTGCGGTCGGTTGGGCTGCTGGGATTGAGCGGTTGGCGATGTTGGTGGAGTATCAACAACAAAACAAATTCGATGCGGTAATTGTCGTCGAAAACGATGATCGTTTGGACGACGCTATTCGACTGGCCCGGAAGTTACGCGATGCGCAATTCGCAACGGAGATTATTGCAACAGGGTCACCTCGTAAACGTTTCGACAAGGCAGCAAAAATTCCGTCGCACACGTTGATCTCATTCACAGTGACTAATAATGGCCCTTCGATGCGCATTCGTGGCGAAGGTGATGAAATCGCTACTCGCGTGGAAGATCTTGTAGTTGGCGGTAAATGAGCATCCGCATAATTAACTCGATCCGTCACCCTGAACTTGTTTCAGGGTCAATTTCGCCTCTTTACCCTTCGGTCTGCGTAGCACGATGGATGCTGAAACGAGTTCAGCATGACGTGATTTACATCGAGAGTACTGCACTGTGAAAATCTCCCCGCAACGTATCGCGATGATCGAATCGCGTTTTGCCGAGCTTGAGGCGCGGATGGCTTCGGGGCAGTTGGAGGGCGATGCCTTTGTTACCGCTTCGAAGGAATATTCGGAGCTTGAGCCGGTCGCCAAGGCCGCGGCCAATGTCCGGCGGCTGCGCAAGGAAATCGACACGCTGCAGCACATGGTCAAGGATTCGTCGGACCCCGACCTGCACGACATGGCGGTCGAGGAACTGGAGGATGTAAGCCACCAACTTTCCGATGCTGAGACGAGTCTCGCCATCTCACTCTTGCCAAAAGACGCCGCCGATGAACGCCCCGCGATGCTCGAAATCCGCGCTGGCACCGGCGGCGATGAGGCGGCTTTATTCGCAGGTGACCTGTTCCGTATGTACGAACGCTATGCCGCCGGGCAGGGGTGGAAAATCGAGCCGATATCGGTCAGCGCCTCCGACGTCGGCGGGTTCAAGGAAGTCGTCGCCTCAATCAAAGGCAATGGCGTGTTCGCAAAGCTGAAATATGAAAGCGGCGTCCACCGCGTGCAGCGTGTGCCGGTCACCGAAAGCGGCGGCCGCATCCACACCAGCGCGGCGACCGTCGCGGTGCTGCCCGAGCCGACCGAAGTCGATATCAACATAGAGGCGCGCGATTTGAAAATCGACGTCTACCGCGCGTCTGGTGCTGGCGGTCAGCATGTCAACACGACCGATTCCGCCGTCCGTATCACCCATTTGCCCTCTGGCATCGTCGTGACCTGCCAGGACGGGCGTAGCCAGCACAAGAACAAGGAACAGGCAATGCAGGTGCTGCGCGCACGGATGTACGAAAAGGAACGCGAAGAAGCGCAAGGTGCCGAGGCCGAAGCGCGTAAGGCGATGGTTGGCTCAGGCGACCGCAGCGAGCGAATTCGCACCTATAATTTCCCGCAAGGCCGCGTGACCGACCACCGGATTAACCTGACTTTGCACAAGCTGCCCGAGATATTGGAGGGCGGCGGTCTGGGGGAACTGGTCGATGCGCTGATTGCCGAGGATCAGGCCGAGCGGATGGCGGGGTTGGGGGAGTAGGTCGGCCTAAACCGCCAACCGCCCATGCTCCAGCTTCGGCAGCACGTACCGCGCGAACATATCGCACTCGTTGATATGCGGGTAACCCGACAGGATAAACGCCTCGATACCCACGGCGCGATAGGCGTTGATCTTGGCCAGCACCTGGTCGGGATCGCCGACAATCGCCGCGCCGCAGCCTGAGCGCGCACGGCCGATCCCGGTCCACAGATTCGCTTCAAGATAGCCGTCATTCGCTTCCGACTGTGCCCGCAATTCGGCCTGATGCGCGACGCCGAAGGTCTGCGTGTCGAGGCTCTTGTTGCGGATGGCCTCGCCTTGCTGCGCATCGAGCTTCGACAGCAAGCGGTCGGCATAGGCCCGCGCCTCGGTTTCGGTTTCGCGGACGATGACATGCGCCCGGAAGCCGTATTTAAGCGTGCGCCCGAACTTGGCTGCGCGTGCCGTCATATCCTCGACGAGATCCTTCGCGCCCTGCACGGTTTCGGGCCACATCAGGTAGACGTCGCAACCCTCAGCGGCGGCTTCCTTAGCAGCAGGCGACAGGCCACCGAAATATAGCGGGGGGCATTTGCCGCTGACGGTCTTCATGCGCGGTGGGTCTAGGTCGATTTTGTAATGCTCGCCATCGATGTTCAGATGCTCACCGTTTAGCAGCGTCTTTAAAATCTGCATCGCCTCGACCGTGCGGCGATAACGCGGTTCGCTGTCCATCTTGTCGCCGGGCAGATCGGACGAAATGATATTCACATTCAAGCGCCCGCCCGAAATCTGGTCAAGCGTCGCAATCTGCCGCGCGAGTTGCGGCGGCCAGCTTTCGCCGACGCGCACGGCCATCAGCAATTTGATGCGGCTGGTCAGCGCGGCAATTGCGCTGGCAAAGGCGGTGGTGTCGAGGCCAAGCGCATAACCTGATGGTAGAAGGATGTTATCGAACCCGCCCTTTTCGGCGGCGAGGACGATATTGCGGCAATGCTCCCAGCTTGAGGCGAGCATAGGGTCGGGTACGCCCAGGAACTCGTAATCATCGTCGCACAGGGCGGAAAACCAAGAGACTTCAACGGGCTTCATGGCAACGGAACTCCTCGTGCGGCGACCAGCACGCTGTACCAGTCAGCGCGGGTCCATTGGACTTTGAAGGCGTCGGCGGCCTCGGTGATGCGCGCAGGATTTTGTGAGCCGACAATAGGGATGGGCCGGCCAGGATGCGCCATGATCCAGCTATAGGCGGCGGCGGTGCGCGAGACGCCGTGTGCGGCGGCAACGCCCGAGAGCGCGGCGGCGACATTCTGCTCGCGTTCGTTGGTCGGGTCGCCGATGCGGCCACCGCCCAAAGGCGACCATGCAAGCACAGCCAAGTCCATCGCGATGGCTTGGTCGAGTTCGCCATTTTCGATGGTTTCGATCCGCAGCGGCGACAGTTCGGGCTGGGTCGATACAATCGGCACACTGCTGAATTGCGCAAGTGTCGAGGTTTGTGCCTGCGTGAAGTTGGAAATGCCGAAGGCGCGTACCTTGCCAGACTGCACAGCATCTTCGACCGTCCGTGCGATTTCCTGCGGGTGAGTCAGAATATCGGGCCGGTGGATCTGCCAAAGGTCGATGCGGTCGGTTTGCAACCGGACAAGGCTTTCATCAATCGCCTTGGTCAAATATTCGGTACTGCTGTTATACGGCGTCGGCGGGATGATCCCGCCCTTGGTCGCGAGAACCATGCGGTCTCGCAATTCGGGGGCATCGGCAAACACGCGGCCCAGCAGTTCCTCTGCTTTGCCAAAACCCTGCTCGCCAAAGCCGTAAATGTCGGCTGTGTCGAACAAGGTGATGCCTGCCTCGAATGCCGCATCAATCGCGGCGCGTGCGGCTGACATTTCGAGGCCTGCGAAACGCCACATGCCCCATGCTAGCGAAGAAATTTCGATACCGCTTTTGCCCAACGGGCGGGTCAGCGGCGGTTTGGGAAGTGTCATACTTTTTTGCTCTTTTGTGAGGGTGAATAAGGCGGAGCCACGGATTCGCGGCTGATGAGTTCGTGCGGCAGGCGGCGATGCTCGATGCCGCCTTCACCGAACAACAGATCGGCGGCGGTAGAGGCGAGGTCGCGCACGGGCTGGCGGATGGTGGTGAGCGGCGGCCAGACGACGCGGGCCAGTGTCGTGTCATCGAAGCCCGCGACCGAAAGCTGTTCGGGCACTTGCAACCCGCGCCGGTGCGCGACCGCCAGCACGCCCGACGCCATGTCGTCGTTCGATGCGAACACGGCTGTCGGCGGAACTTTCAGCGCAAGGAATGTCTCTGTCGCAGCAACGCCGCTCTCGAAATCGAATTGGCCATCGGCGATCAGGTCGGGATCGACGCTAATGCCCACGCGGCCCAGCGCCCGTTCATAACCGGCCTGCCGTTCGGCGCTAGCCATATGGTTGGGATGGCCCTTGATAAAGGCGATGCGTCGGTGACCGATATTGATAAGATGTGTGGTCATGTCGTCGGCGGCTTGCGTATCGTCCATGAACACCGAACTGGTTAGAGCGTGGTTGGTGCCTGGCGAAATCCGTACGAACGGGATATTCATCGCCTCAAGCGCGGCCAATACCGGCGCACAGTCGGTGACCGGCGAGGATAATATCGCACCATCGACATGTGTCTGCCGTACCATACCGCGCACCTGTTCACCGACGCCCGGATCAGCGACATCGACTGGTTGCGCGATCAGGCGCATGCCTTCTTCATGGCAGCGGTCCCAACAGCCCTGCATGATCTGGTGCATATAATAAGGGCTGTGGTTATCGTAGATGAGCGCGACTTGCCCCGATTTGGTGCCCGCCAAGATACGCGCCGCGATGCTTGGGCTGAATCGCAGTTCGGCCATCGCGGCATCGACCTTTGCCTTGGTCGCGGCGCTTACGTAAGGGTGGTTATTGAGCACGCGGCTGACGGTTTTGACAGCTACACCAGCAAGTTTGGCGACATCGCGGATGTTTGAACGGTCTGGCATCAAATGCTGTCCCTGACTGCGACGAGGCCAGCGAACAGGTCGGCAAAATCGCAGCCTTCGCGCCAAAATACCGGTGGTGATCCGATCGGCGCATCGATAACATGGCGTCCGCCAGCAATGCGTTCGCCGCTCCAGACATGCACCCATATGCCTTCTGGGAGATAAACTTCGCGCACCACTGCGCCTTCTTCGATGACGGGTGCCACCATTAGGTCGGCACCATAAAGATACTGGTTCTGAATAGTGAAAGTTTCGGGGTCGTCGGGATAGTGCAGGAACAACGCCCGTTGCGCCGGCAAGCCAGTCGCAACCGCTTCATGACACAAATGCCGCACCCACGGCGCAAGCGCGGCATGCACCCGGCTCCAGCGGGCAAAACCGGAGAGCAACTCAGGCGTCGAATCGATCTGCAGATTATCATCGGGCCTATTGCCCTCATGCGTGCGCATCACCGGCGTGAACGCGCCAAGCTCATACCAGCGCTGCATCAGTTCCTCGGTGCGGATATTGCCATGCAGGCTGGTATAACCGCCGACGTCGCTGTGGCTATAGGCGTTGCCGACTAATCCCGCCGACAGTGCCGCGGTAATGACCGTACCGATCCCGTCGTGGCGGCTGAAATCGACCGACTGGTCGCCCGCCCAAAGCAGCGGGCAATATGCTTGCACGCCAGTAAAGCCAGCACGCATGAAGAATAGCGCATCGCCAGTGCGACCGCGCGAGGCGACTGCGTCGGCGTTGACCTTGGCCCAATGCACTGGCCAGCGATTATGCTGCTCCATCGGGTCGCCATCGTGTAGCCGCAAATCGACCGGTAGATATTCGCCGAAATCGGCCATCCAACCGTCGAGTCCGAAATCAAGCATTTGCTTGCCGATGATTTCTTCGGAAAACCAAGCGGTGGCAGCGGGGTTGGTGAAGTCCACGACCCCCGCATCGAACTCGCCGAAATCGACGGCATAAGGTTCATCGGCGTCTCGTTTCAGCGCCAGATAGCCAAGCCTCGATGCCTCGGCATATTGCGGGCCATCAACCGCGAGATACGGGTTTACATAACCCAGAAAGCGGATGCCGCGCGCCTTCAGTTTGGCAATTTTGTTGGGCAAGTCTGGATAGCGCTCCGCATTCCATTGCCAGTCCCAAAACAGCCTTCGTCCAAAACTGGTCTGGCGAATGCCCACCCAATCTTCGCACCATAGGCCCGAAACCG
>LNFM01018728.1_pt1 | contig 10424 bp, 9 predicted proteins | sample 596031 | NCBI WGS metagenome assembly LNFM01 (sample SAMN04254537, study PRJNA301005) | activated carbon metagenome | isolation source: dual media filters at the Ann Arbor, Michigan drinking water treatment plant | place: USA: Ann Arbor | reverse complement strand
CGCCGGTGGTGTGGAAGCAGGCGTTGCAGCTGGTGCTCACGTGGATCATGGCCGGCAGGTCGTGCTCCACCATCTTCTCGTAGATGGGGTACCAATGGCGGTCGGTCAGGGGCGGGCTGGTCCAGTGGCCGCCTGAAGGGTCGGGGTTGAGGTTGATGCCGACCGCGCCGTATTGCTGGACGCATTTCTCCAGCTCGGGGATGCAGGTGGCCGGGTCCACGCCCGGGCTCTGCGGCAGCATGGCCACGGGCACGAAATGGTCGGGGAACAGCTCGCTCACGCGGAAGCACAGTTCATTGCAGATGGCAGCCCACGTGCTCGACACGTTGAAGTCGCCGATGTGGTGCGCCATGAAACTCGCGCGTGGGCTGAACAGCGTGATGTCGCTGCCGCGCTCCTTCATGAGCTTGAGCTGGTTGGTCTCGATGGATTCGCGCAACTCGTCGTCGCTGATCTTCAGATCGGCGACTTTGGGCATGGCAACGGGGTCTTTGATGCCGGCGATCTGCGCGTTGCGCCAGTTCTCCAGCGCCTTGGGCGCCGTGGTGTAGTGACCGTGGCAATCGATGATGAGGCTCATGGCGTCTCCTGGATTTTTTGTTGTGGTCTGAAAAGGGTCAAGCGGGCTCCATGCCCTGTCGCCGCTTGGCGTCGGCTGCCTCGGGCGCCGTCATGTGGGCGAGCATGGCGCGCACCACGCCGGCCTGTGGGGTGTGCACGGGGATGCCGGCGGAAAACGTGGTGGTGATCTGGATCGCCGGCGGCAAGGGGCCGGCCACGGTGATGCCGGCCACACCGAGCAATTCACTGAGCTGCTGGAAACCCAGCTCCACCTCACCGCGAGCGACCAGCGAAGCCACGGGCACACCGGGCGGCGCCTGCACGGTGCGGCCCTGGATCTGGTCGGTGATGCCCCAGCGCTCGAACAGTCTGGCCAGCGCCACGCCGCTCGGGCCGGTGGAGTAGCTGATGCTGCGCGCCGCCAGCACGGCACTGCGCACCGCGTCTTCCGAACCCAGGTCGGGCAGGGGCGCGCCTTCGCGCACCGCCGCGGCCACACCGGAGCGCACCAGATCGACGCGGCTGCCCGGTTGCAGGTGGCCTGCGGCGATCAGCTTGTCGATCGCGTCGGACGCCAGGATCACCACGTCGAAGGCCTCGCCGGCCTGCACGCGTTTGGCCGCGTCCACGCCACCCACCGATTCGATGACCACCGACGCGTCGCTCACCGCTTCGAAGCCCGCCACCAACTCGGCCAGCACCTGCCGCGTGGCCATGGACGAAATGCCCTGGAGGCGGGTCTTGGACATGGATGGGGTGGACGGTTGGGACATGGTGTTCGGGCCGGAACGCTGGATTGTGGCCTTTGCCCACGGGTGAGAAAAGTCACATGGCCGGCTAGCAGCTAGAACGAAATTACATAACTATGATCAAGCCTTGTTTCCACCTTCCGTTCGATCGCCAGCCCCATGGACCTCAAGCAACTCGAATACTTTGTGCGCGTGGCCGAGCTCGGCAGTTTCACTCGGGCCTCGATGGCGCTGAACGTGGCGCAACCCGCGCTTTCGCGCCAGGTGCGCCTGCTCGAAGTGGAGCTGCGGCAGAACCTGCTGGTGCGCAACGGGCGCGGTGCCACGCCCACCGAAGCCGGCAAACTGCTGCTGGCACACGGCCGCGGCATCCTGCACCAGGTGGAGCGGGCGCGCGAAGAGCTGGGGCGGGTGCGCGGCGCGCTCGCCGGGCGCGTGGCCATCGGCCTGCCGCCGAGCCTGGCGCGGGTGCTCACCGTGCCGCTCACGCGCGCCTTCCGCGCACAATTGCCCGAGGCCAGCCTGTCCATCAGCGAAGCGCTGTCGGTCACCATGCTGGAGTGGTTGACCACGGGGCGGCTGGACATCGCCGTGCTCTACAACGCACAACCCGCCGCCGAGATCGACATCCACCCCCTGCGCGACGAAGAGCTGCTGCTGGTGGAGCCGCGCCCGCCGGGCCTGAGCGAAGACCCGCCCACGGCCATCGGCCTGCGCGAAGTGGCGGAGTTGCCGCTGGTGATTCCGAGCCGGCCCAACGCGATCCGCATGCAGGTGGAAACCGAGATGGCCAACATCGGCTGCCGGCCCACGGTGGCGCTCGAGATCGACGGCGTTTCCGCCATCCTCGATCTGGTGGCCGACGGCGCGGGCGCCGCCCTGCTTTCGCGCAACGCGGTGTCCAGCTCGATCCGGCCGTCGGCCTACCGCATCCGCAGCGTCACCCCGCCGCTGAAAACGCGCCTGTGCCTGGCGACCAGCTCACAACGCCCGGCCACGCTGACCCAACTGAAAACACTGGAGTTGATCCGCCAGGTGCTGGGCTGACCCCCGGCCGCGCTGCACCGCAGGGGTTGTTCACTGCTTCTGGATGCCGGCGCGTTCAATCACGCTGCGCCAGCGGCGGATGTCGGATGCCAGCAGCGCGGCGGTCTGTTCGGGGGTCGACGAACGGGCGTCGATATTGAGGCCGCGCAGTTGCTCGCGCACACCCGGGTCGGCCAGCGCGGCGGCGATGTCGCGCTGCAGGCGCTCCACCACCGCGCGCGGTGTCTTCGACGGCACGGCCAGGGCGTTCCACGACGAGGCCACGAAATCCTTCACGCCCGCTTCCACCGCGGTGGGCACGTCGGGCAGCTCGATGGAGCGCTTCTCGCCGGTCACGGCCAGCGCCCGCAAGGCGCCACCCCGGATCTGCGTGAGCAGGGGCGCGAGGATCTCGACCGCCACGTCCACCTGCGGGCCGCGGATCGCACCGATCAGGGCGGGTGTTCCGTTGAAGGGCACGACCTGGGCCTCGATGCCGGCGCTGCTCTTGAACAGCTCGGCCGCCAGGTGCTGCGTGCTGCCGATGTTGATGCTGCCCACGTTGAGCCGGCCGGGATGGGCCTTGCCGAAGGCCACCAACGCACCCAGCGTCTTGTGGGGCGAGCTGGCGGGCACCACCACGGCGATGTCGAAATGGCCGAGCGTGGACACCGGCGTGAAGTCCTTCACCGTGTCGAACGGCAGGCTCTTGAAGAGCCCGGCGGTGACCGCGGTGCCGTTGGACATGAGGAACAGGGTGTGACCGTCGGGCTCGGCGCGGGCCACCGTGTCGGCGGCCACCACACCCCCGGCACCGGGCCGGTTCTCGATGACCACCGACTGCCCCAGCAGCTCGGCGAGTTTCCGGGCCACGGTGCGCGCGGTGAGATCGCCCACACCGCCAGCAGCGAACGGCACGACGATGCGCAGGCTTCTGGACGGAAAGGCGCTCTGGGCGCGCACCGGTTGGCATGCCAGAGCGGGCAGAAACAACGCCGCACCCAGCAGGGTGCGGCGGGTGGGGATTCGGTGCTCAGGTGCCAAGCTATCCGACGAACTGGACCAACCACAAGGAGATGCCCGGAAAGCTCAGCAGCAGCACGGTGCGGAACACGTCGCTGACGAGAAAGGGCATGACGCCTTTGTAGCTCTCGCCGATGGGCACGTCCTTGGCCAGGCCGTTGACCACGTACACGTTGAGGCCCACGGGCGGTGCCAGCAGACCAAAGCCCACCGTCATGAGCACCATGATGCCGAACCAGATCGCCACCGATTCCGCCGGCATGCCGAAGTCCAGCCCCATGACCACAGGGAAGAAGATCGGGATGGTCAGCAAGATCATGGAGAGCTCGTCCATGACGGCGCCCAGCACCACGTAAAACAACATGATGCCGGCCACCACCATCACCGGCGACACATCCAGGCCCTGCACCAGCTCGGCCAGCTGGGCCGGCACCTGGGTCAGCGCCAGCGAGGTGTTCATCATGTCCGCGCCGATGAAGATCAGGAAGATCATGGCGCTGGCAGCGGCGGTGGAATAAAAGCACTGGCGGATCTTGGCCAGCGTGAGTTCGCGCTTGAGCAGCGCGGCCACAAAGGTCGCCGCAGCCCCCACGCCCGCACCCTCGGTGGGTGTGAACAGGCCGCCGTAGATGCCACCGAACACGATCAGGAACACGATGGCGATCGGCGCCACGCCCAGGAAGGCTTCCATGGTCAGCTGGGCCTGGTCTTCGTGCTCAGGCGCGTGGCCGGGCACCAGCCGCACATAGACGGCAATCGCGATCATGTAACCGAGCATCGCGATCACGCCCGGCACCATGGCCGCGGCAAAGAGCTTGGCGATGTTCTGCTCGGTCAGGATGGCGTAGATCACCAGCGGCACCGACGGCGGGATCAGGATGCCGAGGGTGCCGCCAGCGGCCAGCGTGCCGGTGGCCAGACGCCCCGAATACCCATGGCGCTTCATCTCGGGCAGCGCCACCGAGGTGATGGTAGCCGCCGTGGCCACCGACGAACCGCAGATGGCACCAAACCCAGCGCTGGCCAACACGGCGGCCATGGCCAGCCCGCCCTTGAAGCGCGAAGTGACCACGCTGGCGAACTGGAACAGCGCCTTGGAGATGCCGCCCTGCGTGGCGAAGTTGCCCATCAGGATGAACAGCGGAATGACGGACAGGTCGTAGCTGGCGAATCGCGCGAAGGCGGCGCCGTTGAGGTTGTTGAAAAACGGTGGCCAGCCGACCTGGAAGATGTAGCCGAAACAGCCGGCGAAAAACATGGCGATTGCGATATCATCCCCGCCAGTGACAAAGAACTCATTCGCCCTGCTCCGAAAAATTGCCAAAGATGGTCTGCGTCCAGGCAATCACGCCGGTGAGGATCAGGGGCGGCACCATGAACGCATAGACGATCCACTCGGGGAAGCCCAGCATCATGGAGGTGGTTTGTGAGTCGTAGGCGCTCAGGCCACCCACGGCGGTGCGCCAGGCCAGCAGCAGCATCGCGCCACCCAGCAGGAAACTGCCGAAGCGGTCGAGCTGTGCGTTGGTGCGGTCGGACAGCCTGGCGGTGAAGAAGTCCACCACGATGTTTTCGCGCTTGAGCTGGCACCAGGGGAGAAACAGGGCCACCGCTGCGCCCGCCGTCACGGCGGTGAGCTCGTAGTCACCGACCAGCGTGACACCGATGGTGTTGCGCCCGATGAGACTGACGCAGGTGATCAGGGTGATCACGGTCAGCAGCACGCCCGCCAGGATCGCGCTGGCCCGGGCCAGCAAGGACAGTAGCTTCAATTTTTCACCTTCAACAAAAGAGAAACCGGCTGCCATCCGCCCACAACGGCAATGGAGAGCCGGTCTTGCGGGCCCGGCGCGGGTTGCGCGCGGGCCGGCCGGAATTATCGCTGCGCCTTACTTCTGGTTCTTCGCAATCAGGGCGCGGGCTTCCGACACCAGCTTGGCGCCGTCGATGTTCTTGCCCTTCATCTCGTTGATCCAGTCGGTCTCCACGGTGGCGGCGGTGCGCCTCCAGCGCTGGGTCTCGGCCACGTCGAGCGCCACGATGTTGTTCCCCGCCTTCTCGGCGATCGCGCGGCCGGCCTTGTCACCGTCGTCCATCGCGCGGCCGAACATGGCGGCGGTCTCGATGCCCGAGTTTTTGTCGATCACGGCCTTGAGGTCGGGCGGCAGCTTGTCGTAAGACGCCTTGTTCATCGAGAACGCGAAGGTCTGCGTGTACAGGCCTTCCTTGCCGGCAAAGGTGGTGTGGTTCTTCACCAGCTCGCTCACTTTCAGCGCGGGGGTCACCTCCCAGGGGATGGTGGTGCCGTCGATCGTGCCCTTGGAGAGCGCGTCGGTCACCGCCGGCACGGGCATGCCCACGGGTGTGGCACCCAGCTTGGTCAGCATGTTGCTGATGATGCGCGAGCCGCCACGCACCTTCATGCCGCGCAGGCTCTCCAGGCCGACCACGGGGGCCTTGGTGTGAAACAGGCCCGGGCCATGGGTGTGCACGGCGATCAGCTTGACGTCCTTGAATTCGTCGGCGGCGAATTTCTCCACGTACTCCTGGATGGCACGCGACGACTGCTCGGCCGAACCGCTCATGAAGGGCAGCTCGAACACCTCGGTCTTGTTGAACCGGCCGGGCGTGTAGCCCAGCACCGTCCAGCTCAGGTCCACCACACCATCGCGGGCCTGGTCAAACAGCTGGGGCGGCGCACCGCCGAGCTGCATGGCGTGGAACAACTGGACCTTGATCTTGCCGCCCGACTCGGCTTCGACCTTCTGCGCCCAGGGGATCAGCGCCTTGGCCGGAATGGTGGCCTGCTGCGGCAGGAACTGGTGCAGGCGCAAGGTCACGGTCTGCGCCTGGGCGGGACCGGCCAGGGAAAGCGCTGCGAGGGCGCCCGCGGCCAGCAGCGTGGTGCGGCGTTTCAGAAAGCTCATGGTGTGTCTCCAGCTGGGGGGTGGGTGGGCCCGGGTGACGGCTGGCGTCTGCGTGACGTCTCACCGGCCCCGGATCGTTGCTGCATTCGAACACCCGAACTGTGCATGGGCCAGAGAGTTAACGCCAGTGTATGAAGAGACTTTCAGATATGCCGTTATTTTATGAAACCACCCTGGGCCCGACCGTCCTTCGCGCATGAAAAAGGCCGCTCAAGGAGAGCGGCCTCTGGCGGGCAGCGTCGGGTGGATTTACGGGCTGTGCCGCGCGATGAGGGCACGGGCCTCGGACACCAGCTTGGCGCCGTCGATGTTCTTGCCCTGCACTTCCTTCACCCAGTCGGCCTCCACCGCCATCGCAGCGGTCTGCCAGCGCTTCGTTTCAGCAGCGTCCAGCGTCACGATGCTGTTGCCCGCTTTTTTGGCGACGTCCATGCCCGCCTTGTCGCCGTCGTCCATCGCGCGGCCGAAAAAGGCGGCGGTCTCCACGCCCGCGTTCTTGTCGATCACGGCCTTCAGGTCGGCCGGCAGCTTGTCGTAGCTGGCGCGGTTCATCACCAGCGCGAAGGTCTGGGTGAACAGGCCGGCGGGGCCCGCGAACGTGGTGTGGTTCTTCACCAGCTCGGCAATCTTGAGCGACGGGGTCACCTCCCAGGGAATGGTGGTGCCGGCGATCGTGCCCTTGGTCAGCGCGTCGGTCACGGCCGGCACCGGCATGCCCACCGGCGTGGCGCCGAGTTTGGCCAGCATGTTGCTGATCACGCGCGAACCGCCGCGCACCTTCATGCCGCGCAGGCTCTCCAGGCCGGTCACCGGCTCCTTGGTGTGGAACAGGCCCGGACCATGGGTGTGGGCGGCCAGCAGTTTCACGTCCTTGAACTCTTCGGCGGCGAACTTCTCCACGTACTCATGAAAGGCGCGCGAGGCCGGTTCGGCCTGGCCGCTCATGAAGGGCAGTTCAAACACCTCGGACTTGTTGAAGCGACCCGGGGTGTAGCCCAGCACCGTCCAGGTCAGGTCCACCACACCGTTGCGGGCCTGGTCGAACAGCTGCGGCGGCGTGCCGCCCATGGACATCGAATGGAACAGCTGCACCTTGATGCGGCCACCGGATTCGGCCTCGATCTTCCTGGCCCACGGCGCAATGGCGCGCGCGGGGATGGTGGCCGACGGTGGCAGAAACTGGTGCAGGCGCAGGGTCACGGTCTGCTGGGCCAGGGCGCTGCCCGCCAGGGTGGTCGCGCCCAGCGCGGCCAAGGCCGCGATCGCGTTGCGGCGTCGTAGAAGGGTCATGGAGAAGCTCCTGTGATGCGGGGAAAGGGAAACGGGCGGCGGACCCGCGTGGGCCGCGCCAGGACAGGTGTCACGTCAGACACGAGGGCCACACTGTGCCGCCGCGCACGGCTGTTCGCCAGCCCCTGTGGCCACTTGCTGCTATCGCATGTCGGCATGAAACTTCCGCGCCGCCATCCGACCCCGCACGGTCCCGGCCGATAACATGCACGCATGAAACCCGCACTCGCCTTCCACTTCGATTTCATCTCACCGTTCGGTTACTTCGCCTCACTGCGCATCGGGGAGCTCGCCGCGCGGCACGGGCGCGCGGTGGAATGGCACCCCATGTTGCTGGGTGTCTCGGTGATGAAGGTCATGGGCCTCAAACCCTTGCTCGACACGCCGCTCAAGGGCCCCTACACCGAGCGCGATGTGCTGCGCTACGCGCGGGAACACAACGTGCCGATGCAGCGCCAACCGCGGGACCCGGTGATGAACCCGCTGGCCAGTGCCCGGGCGCTCGCGTGGGTGAACCGCCACCAGCCGCAGCGCGCGGCCGAGGTGGTGCACGCCATCTACGGCGCGTACTGGGGCCAGGGGCAGGACCTCTCCACACCCGAGGCCTTGGCGCCGGTGGTGGGTGATGAGGTGGCACAAGCCGCCGCCAGCGACGAAGCCGCCGCACTGCTGCGCGCCGAGGTCGACGCTGCGCTGCAGGCCGGCGTGTTCGGCTCACCCACCGTGGTGGTGGACGGCGAGCCGTTCTGGGGCATCGACAAGTTCGAGCAGATCGACCGCTGGCTCACCCGCGGGGGTTGGTGAGCCTCAGGCGAAGCGCACTTCGACCGGCACCGCAATCGCCGCCAGAGCGGCACGCAACCGCTTCGACAGGTCTTCATCGGCCGCACCACCGAGCGCGATGAGCGCGCGCTGGCGGCCACCCTCGTCGCTGGCCTCCACACGCACCGGCCGCTCCGGAGCCAGCCCCTGCGCAATCTCGGTCAACCGGATCTCGATCGCGCGCAGCCGCAGCGTGGGCTTGAACACCTTGCCGATGGCGGTGAGCGGCAGTGCATCCACCACCACCACACGCTTCGGCACGGCCGGCCGTTCGTAGACCTGCGGCGCCACCTCGCGCAAGAGCGCGTCGGCGTCCAGCCCCACCCCGGCGCGCAGCACCACAAAGGCCACCACGGCGCACTGCAGCACCGCAGGGTGGGCCATGAAGGCGTCTTCCACCAGACCGGGGTCGATGTTGTGCGAGCCGCGGATGATCACGTCTTTCGCGCGGCCGGTGATGTGGATGCGCCCCGCGTCGTCGAGGTGCCCGAGATCGCCGGTGACGATCCAGCCGTGCTCGAACAGCCCGGCGTTGCGCTGGGCATCGAGGTAACCCGGGCTCATGTGCGGGCCACGCAGCACCAGCACACCGGTCTCGCCCGCAGCACAACGTTCGTCCAGCCGGGCTTGGCCATCGCGCCACGGCACGGCATGCACCTCGGTGTACGGCAAGCGCAGACCGGCCGAGCCGGGCGTGCGCTGACCCAGCAGCGGTTCGATGCTCACCAGCCCGGCGCACTCGGTCATGCCCAGGATGTTGCGCACGGGAATGCCGGTGGCGGACTCGAAACGCTGCGCCAGCTCGGCCGGCAGCGGGGAGCCGCCGGTGAAGGCTGCGCGCACGTCCTTGATGTCGGCGTCCACCGGTACACCCAGCAGGCTCGCCAGCACCGTGGGCACACAGGCCAGGTGCGTCACGCGCTCGCGCTCGCAGAAGCGCCAGTAGGCCTTCACAAAACCGGTGTTGCGCATGCCGCTGAGCGTGGGCAGCACCTGCCGCGCGCCGATGGCCAGCAGCGCCAGGCCGTACACAAAGGCGCCGGCCACATGGAACAACGGAAAGCCGTTGACCTCCACCGCCGTCTCGTCCATGTCGTAGAAGGCGTGCGCGAACCAGGCCGTGTGTGCCTCGTTGCCCGCGGTGTGCTGCGCGAGCTTGGGCGCGCCGGTGGTGCCGCCGGTGTGAAACAGCGCCACCACCCGGTCGGGGTTCAGGTCGGGTTCGAACGTGAGGCGGTCGGGCTGCGCGGCCATGAGGTCCTGCAGCGAGGGCGTGCCGGGCACCGCCTCGTTCACGGTGATGGGCACCAGGGTGGTGGTGGTGTGCAACGCCTGCACGGCCAAGGCCGTGGGCCACACCGCCAGTTCAGCGTTGGGCCCCAGGGCCACCAGCACCTGGGCACCCGAGGCCTGCAGGAGGGCTGCGATGTGGTCGGGTTGCAGCAAAAAGTTGATCGGGCACACACGGCCCGCCAGCTGCGCGCCCCACAGCACGGCGTGCGCCTCGGGCGTGTTGGGCACGAGCATGGCCACGGTGTCTGCCGCATGCACACCGAGCGCGCGAAAGGCATTGGCCGCGCGGTGGATGTGGGCCAGCAGCTCACGGAAAGTGACACGCTGCGGCGCTGTGTCGAGCGACGCGTCGGGCAGAAAGGTGAACGCTTCACGGTCGGGGAAGCGTTCGGCCGTGGCACGGATGAGTTCGTACGGCGTGCGGTGAGGCGCCGCGTGGGCCAGCGGCGCACGCTCCAGCGCCTCGATGTCGGCGAGCGATGCGAACGCGTTCATGACATGCCGAGCAAACGCACCGCGTTGCCCTTCAGGATGCCGGGCATCACCTCGGGCTTGAAGCCCGCCACCTCGAAGTCCTTCATCCAGCGCTCGGGTGTGATGAGTGGAAAGTCGCTGCCGAACAGGACGCGGTCTTTCAGCAGCGTGTTGGCGTACTGCACCAGCTGTTTGGGAAAGTACTTCGGGCTCCAGCCGCTCAGGTCGATCCACACATTGGGCTTGTGCGTGGCCACGC
>LNFM01013433.1_pt1 | contig 10424 bp, 12 predicted proteins | sample 596031 | NCBI WGS metagenome assembly LNFM01 (sample SAMN04254537, study PRJNA301005) | activated carbon metagenome | isolation source: dual media filters at the Ann Arbor, Michigan drinking water treatment plant | place: USA: Ann Arbor | reverse complement strand
CGCAGCATGTCTCCGGTGGAGATCTGCGGAATGCGGTAATGGGCCTTGATGAAGCCGGCCTGCGTGCCTTTGCCGGCACCCGGCGGCCCGAGCAATATGAGTCGCATCCCCCGTCCTACCTCTCGAATTATTCTCGCCGCGGCGTTCTGTAGTGGACCGTTCCCGATGGCGGCCGCGTGCAGCAAAGCCCGCGGATTCTAACTGCCGGTGCGAAGCAGCCCGAACGGGTGCGCTGCGGCACATCGCCGGCTGGCAAAAAAACAACGCGCAGGTGGCGGTTGCAGGTGCCGCGTCGGCATCACGCAAACCGGCGACAGCGACCCCCCGCCGCCGCCCAGCTTTCCGCTCATTCGATCTTCACCGACTCGAAGTTCAACACGTTGTCGGCGCGATGCTGCACGCTGATATTGCGGCGCATCGCCCACGGGATCATCTGGCGGTGCAGCGGCACGTGGTGCACTTGCGCGTTGTGCTCGGCGATGGCCTGGCGGATCTGCTCGCGGCGCTTGTCGGCGTTCGGCTCGACCGAGGCGGCATCGATCAGCGCATCGAGCTTCGGATTGCTGTAGCGGCCGTAGTTGAACGAGCCCTTGCCGGTGGCTTTGTCGAACGAGCGCAATACCGGGTCGAGCGTGGTCTGCGCATCGGTGATGGCGCCTCCCCACCCGAGCATGTAGAAGCTGGTGTCGTGCTTTTCCAGCTTGGGGAAGTAGGTGGCGCGCGGCATGGCCGTGACGCGGGTGGTGATGCCGGCGCGGGTGAGCATCGCCGCCACCGCGAGGCAGATCTCCTCGTCGTTCACGTAGCGGTTGTTGGGGCAGTCCAGCGTGATGTCGAAGCCGTTCGGATAGCCGGCCTCGGTCAGCAGTTCGCGCGCGCGCTTGGGGTCGAACGGCAGGCGCTTTTCCGCATCGGGATTGGAGGCGAGGATCGACGGCGTGATGCCGCCGGTGGGCAGCGCCGAGCCGCGCATGGTGCGCGAGCGCAGTGCCTCGATGTCGATCGCCTGATACACCGCCGTGCGCACGCGCACGTCCTTGAACGGGTTCTTGCCCTTGACGCTCGAGTACAGCAGCTCATCGCGCATCTGGTCGAAGCCAAAGAAGACCACACGGTTTTCCTGGCCGCGCACGACCTTGGTGCCGGCGTCCTTCTCCAGCCGCGCCACGTCCTGCGTCGGCGGATCGAGAACGAAGTCCACCTGGCCCGACAGCAGGGCGGCGGTGCGCGTCGCGTCGGCACTGACCTGCGTGTAGATCACTTCGGTCACGTTGCCGGGAGCGCGACCTTCCTTGATGCCCCACCAGTCGGGATTGCGGCGCACCACGCTGCGCACGCCGGGCTCACGCGCCACAAGGATCCAGGCGCCGGTGCCGTTGGCGTTGCGCGAGGCGAAGGTCTCTTCCTTGTTCTTGAAATCGAGCGGCGTGGCGACCTTGTTCTTCTCCGCCCATGCCTTACTCATGATGTAGATCGTGGTGGCGTGCTCCAGCGTCACCGGATTGGGCTTGTCCTGCACGAACTCGACCGTGAAGTCGTCGACCTTGCGCGGCTTGCCGAGCGGAATCGCGTACTGGCGCAACTGCGAGTTGGGGTGAGAGGCACGCTCGTAGCTGAACACGATGTCGTCGGCGGTGAAGGGCGAGCCGTCGTGGAACTTGACGCCGCGTCGCAGATTGAAGCGCCAGGTGGTCGCGTTCACCTGCTGCCAGCTGACCGCCAAGCCCGGCACCAGCGCCAGGCTGTTGTCGCGCATCACCAGCGTGTCGTGCACCGACTGCGAGAACATGTTGGTGAGACCCTCGTTCTGCGAGAACGGGTCGGCGGTCTGCGGATCGCCCTGCGACGCCCAGCGCAGCGTCTTGGCGTGAATGGCAGTGGCGGCAAGCAGCAGTCCGCCGAGGGCGGCAGCGGCAATCAATCGCTTCATCGGTAACTCCCCGGTCAAGGAAGCCGGGAGTCTAGGCGGGCGCGAGCAGCTTGCGAACCGTTTCGAGGTCGGCCGGGGTGTCGACCCCGGGCGGCAGCGGCGCATCCAGCGTCAGCACGGCAATGCCCACGCCGTGCCACAGCGCACGCAACTGCTCCAGGCTCTCGTGCTCCTCGAGCGGGGTGCGCGGCAAGGCCGGATAGCGGCGCAGGAAGCCGGCGCGGTAGGCATACAGGCCGATGTGTCGCAGCGCCGGCAGCTGCGCCGGCAGAGCGCTGCGGTCCAGCGCAAAGGCGTCGCGCGACCACGGGATCGGCGCGCGTGAGAACAACAGTGCGCGTCCCTGGTGGTCAGTGACCACCTTGACCACGTTCGGGCTGAAGAACTCGGCGGCGTCGTGCAATGCGTGGGCGGCGGTGGCCATACCGCAGGCCGGCTGCGCCTGGAGCAGCGCCGCGACCGCGGCGATGATGGCCGGCGGCATCATTGGTTCGTCGCCCTGCACATTGACCACGATTTCGTCATCGGCCAGCCCCAGCTGCACGGCGGCGTCGGCCAGGCGATCGGTGCCGGTCGGGTGGTCGGGCGAGGTCAGTACGACGTCGATGCCGTGACCGCGGCATGCCGCCGCGATCTCCTCGCTGTCGGCGGCCACCACCACGCGGGCGGCGCCGCTTTGCTGGGCGCGCTGCGCTACGCGTACCACCATGGGCAGGCCGTGGATGTCGACCAGCGGCTTGCGCGGCAGGCGGGTGGAGGCCAGCCGCGCCGGCACGATGGCGATGAAACCGGTCATCGTCGAACGCGCGCGCAGGGAACGGTTGGGGCGCGGATCAGGCGGCGGCGGGGGCGGTCGGCTGGTCGAGTCGGCGCGCTTCGCTTTCGAGCATCACCGGGATGTCGTCGCGGATCGGATAGGCGAGGCGATCGGCACGGCAGATCAGCTCCTGGGCCGACTTGTCGTACTGCAGCGGACCCTTGCAGAGCGGGCAGACGAGGATGTCGAGCAGGCGGTGGTCCATGGGAGCCTTGCAAAGCGGGTTCAGGGCGCCGGCGGCGTGGACGCGGCGCGTGGTTCAAGCTTGCGCACGATCAGGTCGAGCAGCCCAGGGTCGAGCGTGGTCTTGAGCGGCACCACGCACAGCCGACCATCGGATGCGAGCACCGGATTGGCGCGGCATTTTACGGCGTCCTTTTCGGTGACGAGCACCAGATCGTAGGCGCGCCCGGCAAACGGATTGTCGGTGAACGGGTAGTGGTCGGCCAGCGGCAGCGCGTCGAACTGCAGGCCGGCGGCACGCAGCATGCCGAAGAACCGGTCGGGCATGCCGATGCCAGCGGCGGCGATCACCCGCATCGACCCGCGCTTCTGCTCGGCGACCAGTTCGCCCAGGCTGGCGCGCATGCTTGCGTCCTTGACTGCATAGATGCCGCCCGGCTCGGTATGCATCGAAAAGAACGGCGAGTACACGCGGATCGCCGGCCGCGGGCTGTCGAGCTGGTCATGGAACACCACGGCGTCGACCTCGCGCAGGCGCGCAGGCGGGTCGCGCAGGGGGCCGGCGGGCAGCAGCCAGCCGTTGCCGAAGCCGCGGTAATGGACCACTGCGATCTCGACGTCGCGCGCCAGCTTGCGGTGCTGCAGGCCGTCGTCGGCGATCACCAGATCGACCTTCGAATGCAGATTGAGTAACAGGCGGCCCGCCGCCACGCGATCATGGCCCACGACTACCGGTGCGCCGGTCACCTGCGCGAGCAACAATGGCTCGTCGCCGTAGTCGGAGGCGCGGCCCTGCGGGTCCACGGCACGCGCCGACGAACTGCTGGCGCCGTAGCCGCGCGAGACGATCCCGGGCGTGAAACCGCGCTCGCGCAGACCGCGCACGAGGTCGATCGTCAGCGGCGTCTTGCCGGTGCCGCCGACATACAGGTTGCCGACCACCACCACGGGCACCGGCAGTCGCTGCGCATGGGTGCCGCCGCGGTGATGCCAGGCTGAAACCGCGCGGAACAGCCCGTGCACCCACGCCAGCGGCAGCAGCAGGTGCGCGAAGAAGCCGCGCGACTGCCAGACGGCAACCAACCAGGGCTGCAGCTGCGAGCGCAATGCCATCACCGGCGACCGGTCACGCGCGCCGGCTCAATTTCGCGGGCGCTGCGTGGCGAAGCTGATGCGTGGCAGGCCGGCCAGCCGCGCCGCTTCCATCACACCGATCACCGCCTGGTGCGGCGCCTGGGCGTCCGCATTGATCACCACGACCGGATTGGTGCGGCCCTGCGCTGCCTTCTGCAACTGTTGCGAGAACGCAGGCGGATCGGCGAACGGCACGATCTGGCGGTCGACCGCATAGCGACCGTCGGCCGTGACCGCGACCTGGATCTCGTTGGGGCGCGTCTGCGTCTTGCTGGCGTCGGCCTGCGGCAGTTCCAGTTGCAGCTCCGAAAAGCGCGAGTAGGTGGTGCTGACAGCGAGGAAGATCAGCACGATCAGCATGACGTCGATGAGCGGGATCAGATTGATCTCCGGTTCCTCGTCGAAATTGCGGCGAAAGCGCATGGGGTTACGGTGCCCGCGGGGAGAACAGCGTGTCGAGCAGCTTCTGCGCCTCGTCTTCCATGTCGACCACGAAGTCCTCGATGCGCGACTTGAAGTGCCGGTAGGCGAGGATCGCCGGTACCGCGACGATGATGCCAAACGCCGTGCAGTACAGCGCGATCGAGATCCCGTGCGCCAACTGCTGCGGACTGGAGCCTGCCTGCTGCGACGCGAAGATCTCGATCATGCCGATCACCGTGCCGAGCAAGCCCATCAGCGGCGCGATCGAGCCGATCGAGCCGAGCAGCGACAGGTTGCGCGACAGGTCGTGCGCGGCATGGCCGCCGGCGTTGGCTACCGCCTCATGGGCGACTTCACGCGGCGCCCGCTCGTTGCGCAGCGCCGCTGCCAGGACGCGGCCCAGCGGAGAACTGTCCTCGAGCTTGTCGACAACGTCGTTGCTCACCTGGCGCTTGGCATGCAGCGACAGAACGTCGTTGAGCAGGCGAGGCGGCAGGATCCTGGCGCGGCGCAACGCCAGGCTGCGTTCGATGATCAGCGCCAAGGCAACGATGGACGCGATGATGAGCGGCCAGATCGGCCAGCCGATCGCAATGACGATCGAAAACAATTCCCCCTCCCGGAAGCTTCCGCCGCTAGATGGCGCGCAGTGTAGTGCGGTAACGCTTGTACGATTTTCCACAGATGCTGTGGACAACTATGTTGAAAAGTCTCGCCCACTCGACGCCGGACCGCACCGTGCCGTCATCGGCGGGTACTGCCTGCGCTTGCAGCAGCACGGGCGCAGGCCCGGAATCGGCTGACGCTTCAACCATTTGGCTCCCGGCCCTGCCACGAACTGGTAGGGTTTGCGCCCGCCCTCGTGTGGCATCTGCCAGCACGGTGCAAGTGTGGATAGCGCATGACGCTCTGCTGCCGTAACCCGCGATGACTTCGGAAATAGTTTCAGCAGATGGCCTGGCTGGCCGCGACGTCTTGAGCGTGAGCGCGCTCAACCGTGCCGTGGCTGGCACGCTGGCACGCGGCTTCCCGTCGATACGGGTGCGCGGCGAGATCGGCAATCTGACGCGGGCGGCCAGTGGCCACTGGTACTTCACGCTCAAGGACGATGCCGCGCAGGTCCGTTGCGTGATGTTCCGCAGCCGCAATGCGCTGGTGGCGTTTGCGCCGCGCGAGGGCGATGAAGTGGAACTGCGTGCCAGCGTCGGCCTGTACGAAGCGCGCGGTGAGTTCCAACTGTCGGTGGACGCCATGCAGCGCGCCGGCTTGGGTCGCCTGTTCGAGGAGTTCATGCGCCTGAAGCAGCGGCTGGCGGCCGAAGGCCTGTTCGAGGAGGCCATCAAGCGCCCGCTGCCTGCGTTGCCGCGCGCGATCGGCATCGTCACGTCGCTGCAGGCTGCCGCGCTGCGCGACGTGGTGACGACGCTGTCGCGCCGCGCGCCGTATGCGCGGCTGATCGTCTACCCGGTGCCAGTGCAGGGCGAGGGCGCCGGCGCGCGCATCGCCTCGATGCTGGCTGCCGCCAGCACGCGTGCCGAAGTGGATGTGCTGTTGCTGGTGCGCGGTGGCGGCTCGCTCGAGGATCTGTGGGCGTTCAATGACGAGGCGGTGGCACGGGCCATTCGTTCGTCAACGCTGCCGGTCGTGGTGGGCGTGGGCCACGAGTCGGACATCACGATCGCCGACTTTGCCGCTGACCTGCGGGCACCGACCCCGACCGCGGCAGCGGAACTGGCCGCGCCCGCCGGCGAACTGCTGCTCGAGGGCATCGCCGCCGTCATGGTGCGGTTGCAGCGCTGTGCCCAACGCCATCTGCAATCTGCGCAGCAGCGGCTCGACTACGCGTTGCGGGTGCTGCAGCGGCCGCGCGCGCCGTTGACCGGACTGCAGGCGCGCATCGATCATCTGCGTACGCGACTGCGCAGCCAGGCGCGCTTTCGTGTGGGGCACGGCGAGAGCGTGCTGGGCCAGCTAAGCGTGCGTCTGGCGGCGCGGCGGCCAGACGCTGCCGCTGCGGTGGCGTCGCTGGCGACCCGGGTGGCGCGCTTGCGCGCCGCCGCAGACCGTAGTCTTGCCGACTGCGCAGGTCGAGTGCAGCAAGCCCGTCAGGGTTTGTCGCACCTGGATCCGAGTGCGGTGCTGCAGCGAGGCTACGCGATCGCGGTGGACGCGCGTGGCTCGGTCGTGAGCGATGCGTCGTCACTTGCGCCAGGGGCATTGCTGTCGCTGCGCTTTGCACGCGGCGCGGCGGTTGCCCATGTGGACCGGGTCTTGCCCGACGCGGGTGAGGACATCGACTCTGACGAGCCGGTGCAGCCGCCCGGCTAGAATGATTTTTCCCCTTCCCGCTGATCGTGCAAGGAACAACGATGGAACACACGGAACACACACTCCCGCCCCTGCCATTTGCCATGGATGCGCTCGCGCCGCACATGTCGAAGGAGACCTTCGAGTACCACTATGGCAAGCACCACCAGGCCTACGTGACGAACCTCAACAACCTGATCAAGGGCACGGAGTTCGAGGCACTCAGCCTGGAGGACATCGTGCGCAAGTCGTCCGGTGGCGTGTTCAACAATTCCGCCCAGGTGTGGAACCACACGTTCTTCTGGAATTGCATGAAGCCGCGGGGCGGCGGCGAGCCTGCTGGCGCGCTCGCTGCGGCGATCAGCAAGAAGTGGGGCTCCTATGCGGCCTTCAAGGAGGCCTTTGCGAAGAGCGCCGTCGGCAACTTTGGCTCGGGTTGGACCTGGCTCGTCAAGAAGGCAGACGGCACGGTCGACATCGTCAACACCAGCAATGCCGCGACGCCACTGACCACCGCCGATAAGGCGCTGCTGACAGTCGACGTGTGGGAGCACGCGTACTACGTGGATTACCGCAATGCGCGGCCCAAGTTCGTCGAGACGTTCCTCAACAACCTTGTCAACTGGGACTTCGCAGCCAAGAACTTTGGCTGATCGCGTCACACACAGTGCCAAGCCGGCCATTCGGCCGGCTTTTTCATTTCCGCAGGCCGGGAGGTGCGCCTAGTGGTGTCCCCGCTGGGCCGTCCGTCGTGCCGCGCCGTCGTTCACGGCCACGCTCTTCATCGCGATCACGGCTGCCGCGCGATTGCCGGACCTCGGGCGCAGCACCAAAGGCCGGCTGCGCCGGTGCACTGGGCTGCGTCGCTTGCGCAGGTGCCGCTGGTGTTGCGGGCGCTGCTGCTGGGCCGGAGCCGGGCGGGTTGAGTGCGGTTGCCGGAGCAGCGGCGCTCGATGGGGCGCCCGCCGTGGCAGGTTGGGCCGGCAGTGCCTGTGCCAATGCGCCAGGCAGCGCCAAGGTCAGGGCAAGAGTGAGGGACATCTGCTGGATAGAAAAGCGGGTTCTCATGCGCGGTCTCCGGATGCTCGGCGAGCACCGGCAATCTGCGCACCCGCTCGCGCGTGGTCCTTCGGCACTCAGCGCGTCGCGGCGATCGGCAGACCGCTGATCTTGGTACCAGCTTTCAGTCCGCGCTGCGCAAACCAGCCCTTGTCCATCTCGAGTGCATAGCGGACGGGCTTGGCGGCGCAATGGCTGCTTTCATCGTGCGGTTGCATGTCTTCGATGTTGATGACGCTGCCGTCGTCTGCAATGAAGGCGACCGACAGCGGGATCAAGGTGTTGCGCATCCACATGCAGTGGACCGACTTGCTGTCGAAGATGAACAGCATGCCGTGGTTGGGTGCCAGCCGTTCGCGGAACATCAGGCCACGTGTGCGCGTCGGGTCAGTGGACGCGACTTCGGCGGTAATCAGGTGAATGCCGGCGGCAAGCTTGGTTGTCGGTAGCGCCGCGCCTGGCGGCTGGGCCGTTGCGGTAGCGATGACCAGCGTGGAGCCGATGCACAGAGCGCGCAGCATGGCGGCAACGGACTGGCGACCCAAGTTGATCAAGGACACGGCGGCCTCGCTGGTAGGAACGTGGGCAGGTTAAACGAACCGTACCGCGCGCCCGGCGCTTCGCCGGGCGGCGCGTTGGAGCGCGGTCCGGCGAAGCCTGCTCACTTACTTGACTGCTTCGGCCTTTGCCTTGCCCTTGGCGGCAGCCTTTTTCGCTGCCTTCTTGGCCTCGGCCTTGGCAACCGCAGGGGCGCCAGCAGCGGCGGGGGCAGCCGCAGCCGGTGCAGCAGCGGCAGGAGCAGCTGGCGCCGCAGCGGGTGCCTTGGCAGCAGCCGCTGCGGGCGCAGCCGCCGGGGCGGCGGCCTGGGCCATGACGGCACCTGCAAACAGCGTGGCGACGAGCGCTGCGATGAATTTATGCATTGTTTTGACTCCCTTTGAACCTGTGACGGGCAAGGTCGCCGATCGGCGATCAAGGACGCATTGCGTCGCGGCAAATAACGGCGCGGGCGACAGCGCGGTTGACCAGGCGCATCGGGTCAACCCTGTATGTGACCACCTCAGCTCGGCTCAGGGGGGGCCGCAAGATGGTCGACGAGTAAACTGCGCTTGCTGTTTTCGCGGGAGCCGGGAACAGCATCGCACCCTTCACAACAACGAACCTCCGGCGGAGAGGCCATGTACCAGCACATCAAGGTGCCCACCACGGGCCAGAAGATCACGGTCAACCAGGACTTCAGCCTGAACGTGCCTGATCAACCAGTCATTCCCTACATTGAAGGCGACGGCACCGGCATCGACATCACGCCGGTGATGATCAAGGTGGTCGATGCCGCCGTTGCCAAGGCCTACGCTGGAAAGAAGAAGATCGTCTGGATGGAGATCTTCGCCGGCGAAAAGTCGACCAAGGTCTATGGCCCCGACGTCTGGCTGCCCGAAGAGACGCTGCAAGTGCTGCGCGACTATGTCGTGTCGATCAAGGGGCCGCTGACGACCCCGGTCGGCGGCGGCATCCGCTCGATCAACGTGGCGATGCGGCAGGAGCTTGACCTCTACGTCTGCCTGCGGCCGGTGCGCTACTTCAAGGGCGTGCCCAGCCCGGTGAAAGAGCCCGAAAAAACCGACATGGTGATCTTCCGCGAGAACTCGGAGGACATTTATGCAGGGGTGGAGTACGAGGCAGAGTCGGACAAGGCGAAGAAGCTGATCGACTTCCTGATCAAGGAAATGGGCGTCAAGAAGATCCGCTTTCCGGCGACCTCGGGCATCGGCATCAAGCCCATTTCGCGCGAAGGCACGGAGCGGTTGGTGCGCAAGGCAATCCAGTATTGCATCGACAATCGGCGCAAGTCGCTGACCTTCGTGCACAAGGGCAACATCATGAAGTTCACCGAAGGCGCATTCACCCGGTGGGGATACGCGCTGGCCCAGAAGGAGTTCGGCGCCGAGCTGCTCGACGGCGGCCCGTGGATGAAGATCAAGGCGGCACATGGCGACATCGTCATCAAGGATGTGATCGCCGATGCCTTCCTGCAGCAGATCCTGCTGCGCCCGGCCGAGTACGACGTCATTGCCACCATGAATCTGAACGGGGATTACATCTCCGACGCGCTGGCGGCGCAGGTCGGCGGCATCGGCATTGCGCCTGGGGCCAACCTGTCGGACTCGATCGCAATGTTCGAGGCGACGCACGGTACGGCACCGAAGTACGCGGGCAAGGACTACGTGAATCCGGGTTCGGAGATCCTGTCTGCCGAGATGATGCTGCGGCACATGGGCTGGGGCGAGGCGGCAGACCTGATCGTCTCGTCGATGGAGAAGGCGATCCTGCAGAAGACAGTCACCTACGACTTTGCGCGCCTCATGCAAGGCGCGACCCAAGTGTCGTGCTCGGGTTTTGGCGACGCCATGATTTCCAATATGTGACTTGCTGCCGCACCAACAAAAAACCCCGCTGTAGCGGGGTTTTTTGTTGGGTGGCGCAGGTGGTCAGGGTGCGGCACTGATGTTCGAGGCCTGCTTGCCCTTGGGGCCGCTCACGATCTCGAACACGACCTTCTGTCCCTCTTTC
>LNFM01013431.1_pt1 | contig 10425 bp, 12 predicted proteins | sample 596031 | NCBI WGS metagenome assembly LNFM01 (sample SAMN04254537, study PRJNA301005) | activated carbon metagenome | isolation source: dual media filters at the Ann Arbor, Michigan drinking water treatment plant | place: USA: Ann Arbor | reverse complement strand
AGCGCCATTGTGGTCATGGGCGTGGTCGGTGCGGTTGCGCTGCTGATCGGCATCATATTCGCCATCTGGGTGACCCGCAGCATCACGCGCCCGCTGGGCGTTGCGGTGGAGGCTGTCGGCAAGGTGGCTGCCGGCGACCTGACGGTGAAGATTGAGGTGGATTCGAAGGACGAGACGGGCCAAGTGCTTGCGGCGATGAAGGAGATGGCGGAGCGGCTGTCGCGGACCATCAGCGACGTGCGTTCTTCGGCTGATTCACTGTCGTCGGCCTCGGAAGAGGTGTCGGCGACGGCGCAGTCGATGAGCCAGGGCGCGTCGGAGCAGGCGGCGAGCGTGGAAGAGAGCAGCGCGTCGATGGAGGAGATGACGGCCTCAATCCAGCAGAACACGGAAAACGCGAAAGTCACCGACGGCATGGCCGGCAAAGCGGCGAAGGAAGCGGTCGAGGGCGGTGAAGCGGTGACCGAGACGGTGAAGGCGATGAAGCAGATCGCCGACAAGATCGGGATCATCGACGACATCGCCTACCAGACCAACCTGCTGGCGCTGAACGCGGCGATCGAGGCAGCGCGGGCGGGTGAACACGGCAAGGGTTTCGCGGTGGTGGCGGCGGAAGTCAGGAAACTGGCCGAACGCAGCCAGGTGGCGGCGCAGGAGATCGGCGAACTGGCGGGCGGCAGCGTGCAGATGGCGGAGAAGGCCGGGAAGCTGCTGGACGAGATGGTGCCGAGCATCAAGAAGACCTCCGAGCTGGTGCAGGAGATCGCGGCGGCTTCCGAAGAGCAGTCGACGGGCGTCGGGCAGATCAACACGGCGATGAGCCAGCTGAACCAGCTGACGCAGCAGAACGCCTCGGCCTCGGAAGAGTTGGCGGCGACGGCGGAAGAGATGAGCGGGCAGGCCGAGCAGTTGCAGCAGTTGATGGGCTTCTTCAAGCTTGAGGGCACCAGCGGCGGCATGGCGGTGCAGGCGCCGAAGAAGAAGATCGCCAGCAAGGTTGCCCCTGTGAAGACCGCCGCTGCGCTGGGCGTCTCGGATGAAGCCCACTTCGAGAAATTCTGAGGAGAGCCGTGATGAATGCAGCAGCCAAGAAGGAGCTTGACCCGGCCTTGGTGGCCGATCGCCAGCAATATCTGACCTTCATGCTGGGGCGGGAGGTGTTCGGGGTGAGCATCCTTAGGATCAAGGAGATCATCGAATACGGCCAACTGACGGTGGTGCCGATGATGCCGGAGTTCATCCGCGGGGTGATCAACCTGCGCGGCGCGGTGGTGCCGGTGATGGATCTGCTGGCGCGTTTCGGTCAGGACAGCTCTGCGCTGTCGAAGCGAACCTGCGTGGTGATCCTGGAGATCGAGCTGGATGGAGAGACGCAGGATGTGGGGATCCTGGTGGATGCGGTGAACGAGGTGCTGGAGATTGCGGGCAGTGAAGTGGAGCCGGCACCGCGTTTCGGCACCAACATCCGCGCCGATTTCATCAGCGGCATGGGCAAGGTCAACGGCCGTTTCGTGATCATTCTCAACCTGAACCGTGTCGTCTCAACCGAGGAAATGCAGCGGGTGATCCAGGCGGGCGGGGAGGGTGCCGCGATCGCGGCGTAATTCAGGAGGTGCCCGGCGAGGCGGGGCGCGGGCAGCCCTGCTCCGGTTTCGCGCGGGCTTCATGGATAAGATCAGGCCACGAGCAAGGAGTTTCGTCATGCGTATCAATATGCGGGTTACCAATGTGCAGCACCCGCTGATTTCCAGAACATCAAACAACGAGGGCGCGCCTGGCGCGAGTCTGTGACATGGATCTTGCAAGTATTACAGACCAGGATTTTTCGCGATTCCAGAAACTGCTTTACGAAATCGCGGGGATCCAGTTGTCTGCGGCAAAAAAACCGCTGCTCTGCGGACGTCTTGCCAAGCGCCTGCGCGAGCACGGCCTGGCGTCCTACGGCGAATATTTCGAATTGCTTGGCAGCAAGCGCGTGCCGGGGGAACTGCAGGTCGCGGTCGATCTGCTGACCACCAACGAGACCTACTTTTTCCGTGAGCCCAAGCATTTCGACTTCCTGCGCAAGTGGGCATCGGAACGCCGCGGAAAAACGGTCAGGGTATGGAGCGCAGCCTGTTCCAGCGGTGAGGAGCCCTACACCATTGCGATGGTGCTGGCCGACGTCCTTGGCGACGGTCCTTGGGAAATCCTGGCCTCCGATCTGAGTACGCGCGTCCTGGAAAAGGCAGCCAAGGGTCAGTACGACATGCAGCGCATTTCCGGCATTCCCAAGGCGAGCCTGTCGCGGTACTGCCTGCGTGGCACCGGGCAGCACGAAGGGACCCTGCTGATTGCCCGCGAACTGCGCCAGCGGGTGCAGTTCCGCCACATCAATCTGAACCAGTCGCTGCCGCAGGTCGGCGAATTCGATCTGATCTTCCTGCGCAACGTGATGATCTATTTCGACATCGACATGAAAAAACGCGTCGTCAGCGGACTGTCCGGTCACCTGAAGTCCGGCGGGTACCTGGTCATCGGCCACTCCGAGAATCTCAACGGCATTACCTCGGCCCTGCAGGCCGAAGCGCCGACACTGTACCGGAAACCTTGAGATTACCGTTCCCGGCTTCAAGATGCTTGCTGAAACTGATTGCATGGAGGTGTTTTTGCAGCCTGGCGAATTCTTTTTCACAAGGGGTAGAACGCGCATTCGCACGCTGCTCGGCTCCTGCGTGGCTGTCACCCTATGGCATCCGGTATTGCTGACTGGAGGCATGTGTCATTACCTGCTACCAAGTCGGCCGAGAGGCCATGGCACCAGGCTTGACGGGCGTTACGGTGAAGATTCGATTCGGTTATTCCTCAAATATATCCGTGAAGCCCGCACCAGTCCGGGCGACTACCAGGCAAAGATTTTCGGCGGTGGAAACATGTTCGCCGACCGGCACGGGGCAATGCCGCTGGTTGGTGCGCGCAACGTCACTGCCGCTCATGAAATGCTGGCGCGGCACGGGATACGCACTGTCGCTTCCAATGTGGGCGACGAAGGATATCGCAAGATCGCCTTCGAGCTGTGGAGCGGCGACGTTTGGGTCAATCATGCAAAACAGCCGGTGAGAAAACTGGCCGGGAGCGAAGGATGAGTGCAGTGAAGGTGCTGGTGGTCGACGATTCCGCGGTGGTGCGCAAGGTGGTCGGCGCGACGCTGGAGCAGGACAGCGGGATCCGGCTGATGGGCACCGCGCCCGATCCGTTGTTCGCGATGGAGCGCATGAAGAAGGAATGGCCGGACGTCATCGTGCTCGATGTCGAAATGCCGCGCATGGACGGCATCACCTTCCTGAAAAAGATCATGGCCGAACGGCCCACCCCGGTGGTGATCTGCTCAACGCTGACCGAAAAGGGGACAGAGACTTCGATGCAGGCGCTGGCCGCCGGGGCGGTTGCCGTAGTCACCAAACCCAAGGTCGGCCTGCGCGAATTTCTCGAGGGCGGCGGCAACGACCTGGTGTCCACCGTGAAGGCGGCGGCCAAGGCCAATGTCGCGCGGCTGGCCCGCGGTCCGGCGTCCGCGCCCGCGGTCAAGCTCAATGCCGACGCGATACTGCCGCCGGTGGCGACACGCGCGATGGCGCAGACCACCGACGGCATCGTTGCCATCGGCACTTCCACCGGCGGCACACAGGCGCTGGAAGTGGTGCTGACGGCTTTGCCGCGCACGGCGCCGGGCATGGTCATTGTCCAGCACATGCCCGAACGCTTCACCGCGGCTTTTGCGGCGCGTTTGAACGACCTGTGCCAGATCGAGGTGCGCGAGGCGGTGAACAACGACCGGGTGATCCCCGGCCGTGCGCTGATCGCGCCGGGCGGAAAACACATGCTGCTCAAGCGCAGCGGTGCGCAGTACCACGTCGAAGTCGTCGACGGCCCGCTGGTCAACCGCCACCGTCCGTCGGTGGACGTGCTGTTCCGTTCCGTCGCGAAGTTTGCCGGCAAAAACGCGCTCGGCATAATCATGACCGGCATGGGGGACGATGGTGCCGCCGGACTGTTCGAAATGCGCGGCGCCGGGGCCAACACTATCGGCCAGGACGAGGCGACTTGCGTGGTCTACGGCATGCCCAAGGAAGCGGTCAAACGTGGCGGCGTGGAACGTGCGGCGCCACTCGAAGGCATCCCGCAGGAAATCCTCAACTGGCAGCGTCAGCACCACTGAGCAGGAGTCCGGCCATGTCTTTCCTTCCCATGCTTCACCATACTGAATCACTGCTGATTGTTGATGACAGCATCGTGCAGCGGCAGCATGCGGTGGTGCTCAGCCGCGCACTGGGCGTGGAGTTGATCTATGAAGCCGGAAACGGCATAGAGGCGCTGGATCTGCTGTCGATGCTGGTGCTGCCGCCGAGCGTGATCATCATCGACCTTGAAATGCCCGGCATGGACGGCATTGAGCTGGTGCAGCAACTGCATGCGCGCAGCCCGGAGGTGCCGGTGATCGTCGCCTCCAGCCGCGAAAGTGCGCTGATTGAGACGGTGGAAACCATGGGCCGCATGCTGGGTATGAATGTGCTGGCAGGCCTGCAGAAGCCGCTGACCGCGGCGGCGCTGGGTGACGCGCTGGCGCGCCGCGCCGAATTCCCCGGCTCCGCGGCCGGCAATGCGGCGAGGGCCACGGTGCAGATCGACCGTGACGGCCTGGGCCTGGCCATTGATAATCACGAGATATTCCTGCATTACCAGCCCAAGGTCGATGTGCGCACCGGCATCGTGCGCGGCGTCGAGGCACTGGCACGCTGGCAGCATCCGCGACACGGCATGATTCCGCCTGGCGCCTTCATCACACTGGCCGAACGCGAGGGGTTGATCCATCCGCTGACCTTGTCGGTGATGGAGCTGGCGGTGGCGCAGGCAGCGGTATGGAATGCGGGCGGGCTGAAGCTGTCGATGGCGGTGAACCTTTCGGCGCGGCTGCTGGAGATGCCCGACCTGGTGCAGCGTCTTGCTGAAATCCTCAATCGCCAGGGGGTGCATCCGGGCCAGCTGATGCTGGAGATCACCGAAAGTTCGGTGGTCGGCTCCCTGGGTGCGACGCTAGGCGTGCTCGCGCGCCTGCGGCTGATGGGTTGCGGGCTGTCGATCGACGATTACGGCACTGGATTCTCATCGATGCAGCAGCTGGCGCGGGTGCCGTTCACCGAACTGAAGATCGACCGTTCCTTTGTCCACGGCGCGCACCGCAAGCGCAACCTGCGGGTGATCCTCGAATCGGCGCTGGACATGGCGCGCCGGTTGGGACTGGTGTCGGTCGCCGAAGGCATTGAGACGCTGGAAGACTGGCGGATGCTGCAGGAGTTCGGCTGCACCGTCGGCCAGGGGTACCTGATCGGCAGGCCGATGCCAGCCGGGGATTTACCCGGCTGGGTGAGAAAACACCAGGCTGAACTGCCGCGGCTGCGCGCCATGGCGACGGCCTGAGCAGGGCAGCGGGGCACCGGCCGCTGTTGCTCAGAACATCTGCTGTCCGCCGTCGACGTAGATCAGCTGGCCGCTGATCATTGCCGCCGCCGGCGTGCACAGGTAACGCACGATTCCCGCCACTTCTTCCGGCGTCGACTTGCGGCCCATCGGCACGTTGCTGATCGGGGGACGCGCCGAGCGGTCGGCGGCGCGGGTGGTATCCATCTGTCCGGGAGCGACGCAGTTGACGTTGATCTGGTGTTCGCCGAGTTCCTTGGCCAGTGCGCGGGTCATGCCCCACAGGCCGTGTTTGCCGACCGAACCGTGTACTCGTTTTTTCGCGCCGGACAGTGCGGTCATGCCGCCGAGGGTGACGATGCTGCCGCCGCCGGCCTTGATCATCGAGGGCAGGCAGGCCTTGGTACAGAAGAAAGAGCCGTCGAGCGTGATCGACAGCAGGCTGCGCCATTCCTCGTAACTCATGTCGATGAACGCGGTTTCCTTGCGGATCGAGGCGTTGAGGATGAGGATGTCGACCTTGCCGTGACGCTTGACGATGTCGCCGACCATCGCATCGACCGCCTTGCCGTCGGCGATGTCGGCCATGAACACATCAGCCTTGCCGCCGGCATCGCGGATCTCCTTCGCCACGGCCTCGGCGTCTTCCTTCGCGGAGCGTGCGTTGACGGCAACCGTGGCGCCGGCTTCCGCCAGCGCGATGGCGATGGCGCGTCCGATGTTGCGCGCCGCGCCGGTGACGAGTGCAACCTTGCCTTCAAGTTCCCTGCCTGCGGCCATGATGTTCCTCCGGATTGTGGACACACCCCGACGGGGCGCATGGCGGGGATTTTACCGGCCGCGCGTTAGGCATTACCATTCGGGACCTTCATTAAGTGCTCCAGCTGATGAAAAAAATGTCGAGAATGTCCGGACTGTGGTCACTTTCCCGGCTCACCCGCTGTTCAGCGACAGCGTGTGGCGGACCGTCGGGGGGGCGCTGAGCACGGCCATGTTCGCGCGCGCCAAGAAGAAACACGCCGTCACCCGCACCGGGCGGCCGCGGGCCGCGCGCGCGCGGACCAGTGCCGCCGAATGGCAGGCACGCTGCGAACTGGCGGCGGCGCACCGGCTGGTCGGGCATTTCATGTTCGCCGACCTCACCTACAACCACATTTCGCTGCGCGTGCCCGGCGAGCCGGGACATTTCCTGGTCAAGGCCGACAACCTGCTGATGGAGCAGGTCACTGCGTCGAACCTGGTCAAGTACGACCTCGACGGCCGCCAGGTCGGGACTTCGGCGTTCAAGGCAAGCCCCGCCGCCTACAACCTGCATGCGGCGGTGCTGCAGGCGCGGCCCGACATCCAGGCCGCGGTGCACACACACACGCCGGCGAACCTCGCAGTGTCTGCGCAGCAGCAGGGATTGTTGCCGTTGACCCAGCAGGCGATGCGCTTCTACGGTCGCATCGCGCGTTACCCGAACGAAGTCGATGACACCACGCGCGATGGTGCGGACCGGCTGGCTGCCGTGCTCGGGAAACAATGGGTCATGCTGCTGGAGAACCACGGCGCGCTGGTCTGCGGCACGACGCTGCCCGAGGCCTATATCTATCACCACTTCTTCGAACTGGCCTGCCGCGCGCAGGTCGGCGCGCTGGCCGGCGGCAGCAAGCTGATCCTGCCTGATGCCGCAGTCTGTGCGACACGCGCGGCGAAGTTCGGCCGCACCGGGATCTACAATTCCGACAGCCGCGACTGGGTGGCGAGCCTGGCACTGGTGGAGAAGCTGTATCCGGACTACAAGAGCTGAATGTTGCATGGGCCGTTGATCGCTCGAAAACATTATAAAAACGTTTAAAATCATATACTTGAATGAAAACCTCTGAAAGCGGATCAGTGTCCGTCGCAAAAAAAACTTCCGGCAAATCCGTAGCTGAAAAATCAGGCGCCAAGCTTCCCTCCAATACGCTGCCGGCCGCGAACCGCGCATTGATCGAACAGTCCTTGTCCATGGGCATGAGCCGGGTGCTCGGCATCCGGCTGCGGAGGCTCTCGCAAAAACGCATCGATGCTGAAATGCGCGTCACCCCCGACCACATCAACCGCAGCGGCCGCGTCAACGGTGGCGTGCTGATGGCTTTCGCCGACATCATCGGTGCGATGGGCACGCTGGCCAATCTGCCTCAGGACTGCCGCACGACGACGCTGGAATCGAAGACCAATTTTTTTGCGGCAGGCGAGGGCGACACGCTGGCGGCGACCACGGTGCCGCTGCACATCGGCCGCTCCACGATGGTCTGGCAGACGACCATCAGCAACCTCGACGGTACGAGGGTGGCGATTGTCACCCAGACCCAGATCGTCATTCCGAAAAAAACCTGAAACGCGTTTTACCGAAAAGGCCGCCATCCATGACTTCCGTTCTTTCCAGATGTTTGCTTGCCGGCGTCGCCGGCCTTGTTTTCCATTTGCCGGCACTGGCCCAGGGCAAGCCCGATCCTGCGCTGGCTGCAGCCGCGAAAGCCCCGGGAGCGAAGGTGATGCCCAGCGGCCTCGTGATCGAGATGGTGAAGGAGGGCAAGGGCGCGCAGCCTTCGCCGACCTCGACGGTGAAGGTGCATTACCGCGGCATGTTTCCGGACGGCAGGGAATTCGACAGTTCCTTCGGCCGCGGCGAACCGATCGAGTTTCCGCTGAACGGCGTGATCAAGTGCTGGACCGAGGGCGTGGGCATGATGAAGGTCGGCGCCGCCGCGCGGCTCACCTGTCCGGCGTCGATTGCCTACGGCGCACGCGGCGCCGGCGGCGTCATCCCGCCGAACGCGACGCTGGTGTTCGAAGTGCAACTGCTCGGCGTACGTTAAGCCAGCCACCGGAATCATCACGAACATGATCATCGATTCCCAGATCCACGCCTACGAGGCGAATACCCCGAAACGGCCCTGGCGCACGGTGCCGAACTGGCCGCCGTCGGCCACCGGCGATGAAATGGTGGCAGCGATGGACAAGGTCGGTGTCGACGGCGCGATCTTCATTTCCTCGTTCTCGATGTACGGTTATGACTCGAGTTATGCGCTTGAAGTGCAGAGGGCACATCCGGGCAAGTTTGGCCTGGTCAAGCCGGTCGATCCGGAGGATCCCGCCGTGGAAGATGTCGTGGCCGGATGGAAAAATTCGCCGGGCGGGGTTGGCATCCGCGCACTGATGAAAACCGACTCCCCGCACCGTGCCGGCCATCCCGGGCTCGACCGCATGCTGCGTGCCGCGGCCCGACACAGCCTTCCGGTCAACATCCTGTGCTGGGGCAATCTCGAGGCTGGCGCGGCACTGATTGACCGTCATCCCGAGACACGTTTCATCCTTGACCATCTGGGCATTCTGCAGCCGCATGAGCCCGCGGCGCGAGCCGCCGAGCCCTGGGCTGACCTGCCGAAAGTGCTGGAACTGGCGAAACGCCCGAACCTGGTGATCAAGGTCAGCGGCGCCTGCACGCTGTCGCAGAAGACCTATCCCTTCCCCGACATCTGGGATCCCCTGGCGCGCGTTTCGATGCATGGGGTTTCGAGCGCTGCCTCTGGGGTACTGACTGGACGCGTGCGTTTGCCGTCGTCAACTACGAGCAGGCGGTGGAGCCCTTCCGCCTGACCAGCCGCATCAGCGACAGCGAGCGCGCGATGCTGATGGGCGGCGCCTGCGCGAAGGCCTACGGCTGGACGCCGCAATCGAAACGCTGACCGGAGATACCCTCATGCTGCTCCCGCTGCCCGGACGGAATATTGCCTACGATCTCGTCGGACCGGAAAACTCGCCGGTCATCGTTTTTTCGCATTCGCTTGCTGCCGACCTCGGCATGTGGGCGGAACAGGTGCCGGCGGTCGTCGCCGCCGGTTACCGCGCGCTGCGCATCGACCTGCGCGGCCACGGCGGCAGCGGTGCGCCGCCCGGACCGTACACCATTGACCAGCTGGCCGACGACGTGATCCTCGTGCTTGATGCAATCAGCGAGAAACAGTGCCATTTTGTCGGCTTGTCGATTGGCGGGATGATTGGCCAGTCGCTCGGCATCCGCCATCCGGGTCGGGTCAAATCGCTGATGCTCTGTGATACCCAGGCCGCATCTCCCGCCGACGCAGCTTCGCGCTGGGGACCCCGCATCGAGGCGATACTGAAGGCCAATTCGCTGGAGCCGATTGCCGACGCAACGATGGCGCGCTGGCTGACCGCCGAATACCGGAAAGCACACCCGGCACGTTGGCAGCAGATCCGGGACACCATTGCCGGCTGCACGCCGGCCGGCTACATCGGCTGTGCCCAGGCGATCGGAAATTTCAACTTCATCAAGCAGCTGCCTGCGGTCATGACGCCAGCGCTGGTCGTCTGCGGCACCGAAGATCCGGCGGGCTCGCCGGATGAGGTCAGGCACATCGCCAGCCTGTTCGGCAACGGCCGCTATGGCGAATTTCCCGGCGCCCGCCATTTACCCAACATGGAGCAGCCAGAGGCTTTCAATTCGATGCTGGTTGACTGGGTGGGTTTGCAGGACGGAAAGTAGATTTGAAAGGGCCATATAGTCCGTCGAAAGGGAGCCGGCGATTGGCTGAATCCTGGTTGAAGGAGTTTGATCAAGGCCGGTCCTGGCAACGGAAACTGCAGCGGCCAGTGGTGTCCATGGCTTTCAGGGAACGACGTGGCGGGAAATCGACACATCCTGACGCCATCTTGCAGGGTTGTTTCTGTGAACCATCACGGGTTTGACACTGAAAATATCCAGGGGCGCTCTTTTTCATAAGCGGACTCGAAACCCCCTGTTACCTTCTCGTATTGCTGTGTTCTTGAGACGTCATCGAGGCCTTCCAGAAGACATTTCTTGCGTATCGGGTGTATTTCAAACTTATAGACCTTTCCGTCGGGGCCGGTAACGGTCTGATCTTGCAGGTCCACTGATATTTCCGCCCCGGGCTTCTCATGCAGTTGCCGCCGCAAGAA
>LNFM01020711.1_pt1 | contig 10426 bp, 8 predicted proteins | sample 596031 | NCBI WGS metagenome assembly LNFM01 (sample SAMN04254537, study PRJNA301005) | activated carbon metagenome | isolation source: dual media filters at the Ann Arbor, Michigan drinking water treatment plant | place: USA: Ann Arbor | reverse complement strand
AGCCGCCTCTATCGGAAGGGGCTGATTTAGACGGATGAATGGGGGATTTCTCGGCGGTTTCTGCCCGGTATCGACGGAAGTGTCGCCGGGCAGGGGCAGCCTATACAACAGAGACGCGCGGGGTCAAAGGGCGGGAATCGGGGTCAGACGCACGGGGGCGCTGCCCCCGGAGGCGTGCTTTCCCAGGGGGAAAGAGGTATCCTGCCGCAGCAGGAGCCGATCGGTCTCGCCGCGGATCGGTGTGGGTTCGTACGAAAGCCATCAATGCCGCGAAACGACCAAGCCATTCGCCAACTGATCGTCCTTAGTAAGCTGGAGTCGTCCCGGCAGGGACTCACATTGGAACAGCTTGCCGAAGGGCTCGATTCCTCAGGGACCCGCAACCTGCGCACCGTGCGCCGGGATCTGGAAGCGATCGAATCAGCCGGATGGCCGCTGGTAACGGAGCGGATCGACGGCCGCACGCGCTGGAAATTGCTCGACGGGACGCGGCATGCCCCGTCGCTGCGGTTCTCGCCCACTGAACTCATGGCCCTCACCCTCAGCCGTAGGCTCATTGCCCCGCTCGCAGGCACCGCGCTGCATGCCTCCTTGCAGTCGGCGCTCGGCAAAGCCTCCGCCGCGCTGCCGCCGGACGGGCTCACTCTGGTTCAGCAGCTCGAAGACACCTTCTCGGTCGGGCTCGGCCCGCACAAACGGTATAAACAGCACCGCGAGACCGTCGAGCGCATCACCGGCGCCATCGCGAACAAGAAGCGCATTCAGATGCGCTACGACTCCGCCGCGCGGGGGCGCGTCACGCGACGCGAGGTCGATCCCTACCGGCTCTGGTTTGTCTCCGGCGGCCTGTACCTTGTCGGCTATTGCCATGTCCGCAAAGAGCCGCGCATGTTTGCTGTCGAGCGCATCAAGTCCGTCACGCCTACCGACCGGCCCTATCAAATTCCACTGCACTTCGATTTTGAAGCCTTCGTCGAAGACTCGCTCACCGTCATGCGCGGACGGCGCATCGAGGCAGAGCTGGAGTTCGATAAGCCGACGGCCGCCTGGGTGAAAGACCGTGTATGGCATTCGAGCCAGCGGCTCACCCGCCTGAGCCGGGGGCGGCTGCGGATGGCCTTGTCCATCGCGGAGACGCGGGAACTGGTCGGGTGGGTGCTGAGCTTCGGCAGTGGTGCGAAGGTGGTCAGGCCGGATTCGCTGCGGAACGCAGTCAAGAAAGAAGCCTCGAAGATTGCGGCGCCCCAGTGACCCCGGATGTCACGCGATGGCAGAGTGCTCTGCCGCTTAGGTTCGAATAACCCCCTAAATAGCTAGGGTTTCAGTCAGCCCGATATTCTGTTCAGGAGTGACCCGCCCTGTCACAGTCATCTCGTAAGATGCGGTCATCTCAATTTACCCTGGAGGTGATCGCATGAACGACAGACCGAACGGGCAGCAGGCTTCTGAGCCCCAACCGCTCTATATCACGCTCATCCTCGACGAAAGCGGCTCGATGCAAGCGTGCAAAGGCGCCGCCCTCGCAGGGTTCAATCAATACCTCGCCACTCTCAAGCAGGAGCCGGCCGAGACGCGCTTCACCCTCACCCTCTTCAATGCCGGGAAGACAGAAATGCGGTACCGGGCGGTGCCGGTTTCAGCCGTCAGCGATCTGGATGTAGAAACCTATCGCCCCCAGGCCGGGACGCCGCTCTACGATGCCATCGGACGCACCCTCTCTCTGGCAAGGCAGGAAGCGCCGGTTGAGGCGAGGAGACTCTGCGTCATTCTGACCGATGGAATGGAGAATGCCTCGCAGGAATATAGCAGGAAGCAGGTGTTCGATCTCATCAAAGAATATCAAACACAGGGCTGGGCCTTTCTCTATCTCGGCGCCGACCATGACGTGTGGGCCGCCGGCGGCGATCTTGGCATTGCGGGAGACAGCCGCATTTCCTTCTGCCGCCAGACGGTCGATCACACCTTCGATCAACTGAGCGAGGCGACCGCGAATTTCCGCCGCGGTGACGGGCTACCAGCGGCCGATGCGTTTATGCCCAAAGAGACACCACCCTCGCCGACGCCGCCGTCCGGCGATCAGGAACCGCCTTCGTGGCTGAAGTGACCGGGAGAAAGGAGCGCATCATGAAGACCTTCGGCTATCTGATTTTCGTTCTGCTCTGGATGCCGACTTCGCTCCAGGCCGAAGACCTCGGCAATCTCAGCGCGAATCCCTATGATGCCGATTCGATTGCTAATCCGTTCGGCAAAGGCAGCCAGTTTGCGCCGAACGGGATCAACAATCCCTTCAGCCCTTACGGGAGCCCGTTCAGCAACAAGTCAGCAACCAATCCCTTCGCCACAGAAGCGCCCAAACTCTATGACCAGCAGGGCAATTATCGGGGCAAGCTGAGCGCCAATCCGTTCGAGCCAGACTCGACGAGCAACCAGTTCGGCCGCTACGGGTCGCCCTTTTCACCTGACTCGCTCAATAACCAATTTGGTGCAGGGAGTCCCTTCAGATCCGATTCGCCGAACAATCGCTATGGGAGAGGGTGGAGAATTGAAGGGGGGAAGTGAGGCAACAGTGCGTGGCTTGAGGTGGTCATGGCCCTAGTAGGTCTACTAGGAAAAGGATGCTGTTGATGACGAAATACGAAGGTCTGTTCCCCAAAAGGCGGGGTGATTTTCTTTCAATAAAAAGGTAGCCTCAGCCCATGATTATTTGGAATACAGCAGATGAGCCGCGATAGTTGATTCGCTGGCAGAGGTCTGCGCAGAACAGCTGAAGCGCACAGTCGAGTCCTATGTTCCGTGTTGCGTTGTCGGCAGTGACTAAGGACGTTCATGAGCGATCGATCGCCCATGTACGCCGAAACGAAGATGGCTCCTTCGTCATCCATGATCTTGAAGACCATTTGCGCGCGGTGGCCGGTCTCGCGGGCGAGTTTGCTTCGACCTTCGGGCATGCTGAATGGGGGCAACTCGCCGGGCTCTGGCATGATCTCGGGAAATACTCCTTGCCATTCCAAAACTATATTGTTCGCAGGAACGAGAGAGCAGCTTGGAGACAGAGGGCCGAACAATGAACAAGGAGATGCCCCATTACATCGCCCATGTCCGAAAAGCGGGAGGCGAAACGCAGTGCCTTGAAGGGCATCTATTGGGAGTTGCTGAGATAGCCAAGGAGCTTGCCTCGAAGATTCACCTCGAACATCAAGGCGAGTTGATAGGGCTACTCCATGATTTGGGAAAGTACAGCAATGAATTTCAGGCCTATCTCAAGTCGGCTGTCGGTTTGATCAATCAAGATGAAGATGAGTTTGTCGATGCGCAGGGACTCAAGGGCAAGGTGGATCATTCCACAGCTGGGGCACAGCTTATTTGGGAAGAATTGTCCAAGCAAGGTGTCATGGGTGGGATTGCTGGCCAAGTTCTCGCTTTGTGCATTGCGTCACACCATTCCGGTTTGATTGACTGTCTGTCTTCGAACGCGAATAAGCCTGTTGAAGATATTTTCACGAAGCGGGCTGGTAAGCGGGATGACCAATCCCATCTCCGGGAAGCCATGAGCAAGATGGACCTGCTCATCAATAAGCGATTTCGAGAGTTGTCTTCCATGCCAAGTGTAATTGGTGGTATCGAGGAATCCATTCGAAAGGTAGCCCGCGGCGAAAAAGATGAGATTATTATTCGGTTCAAGGTTGGCTTGCTCGTGCGTTTTCTGTTCAGTTGTTTGATCGACGCTGACCGCGTCGATACGGCTGATTTCGAGAGGCCAAAGGCTGCAAAGCATCGGCTCAACGGGGAATACACTGAATGGCCTCTGCTGATTGAGCGACTTGAGAGCCACCTGCAAGGATTCACCCTCCGGAATTCCATTGATGAAATCAGACGGAGCATTTCTGATCACTGCCTTAATGGCTCCATTCGTGATAAAGGCATTTACACTCTGACCGTACCTACGGGGGGCGGTAAGACTCTTGCCAGCCTGCGCTTTGCTCTACATCACGCGGAACGTCATAAGATGGATCGAGTGATTTACGTCATTCCCTTCACGTCCATCATTGACCAGAACGCCAAGGTGGTTCGCGACATCCTAGAGCCGACGAAGGACGACCGTGGTCGCGTGGTGCTCGAACATCACTCCAACCTCACCCCAGAACAGCAGGGATGGCGGGAAAAGATGCTGACAGAGAACTGGGACGCCCCGGTTGTCTTCACCACTAGTGTACAGCTTCTAGAGGCCATCTTTGGCGGAGGTACGCGCGGTGCTCGGCGGATGCACCAGTTGGCCAATGCGGTGCTGATCTTTGACGAAATCCAGACCTTGCCCGTCAACTGTGTGCATCTCTTCTGCAATGCCATGAATTTCTTAGTAGAGCACTGCGGCAGTACGGTGGTGCTATGCACGGCCACACAACCCTTGCTGAACCGTGTAGATCAAAGCAAAGGTGCGCTGAAGTTCACAAAGAACGATGACCTTATGCCCGACGTAAAGGGACTGTTCGACGACCTGAAGCGTGTGGAGGTGCTCAATCGGCGCAAACCTGGTGGATGGACCGACGAGGAAATCGCTCGACTTGCTCTGGATGAGGTCGTGCAAAGTGGAAGCTGCCTCGTGATCGTCAACACAAAGAAATCCGCGCAGACACTTTTTCGTCTATGCCGGGAAGCTGCGGGGATACAGACCTTTCACCTGAGCACCAACATGTGCCCTGCACACCGCAAGGAAATTCTCGACGAAATTAGGCAGCTGTTAGATGACGAGTCTCTCGTGCTCTGTATCAGTACCCAGTTGATTGAAGCTGGTGTGGATGTGGATTTTGGCGCGGTCATTCGCTACACGGCTGGTCTAGATTCCATTGCCCAGGCTGCTGGCCGATGTAATCGCAATGGAAAGCAAAAAGATGCTGATGGAAATCCTAAGGTAGGGCGGGTTCACGTGGTCAATCCAGCTGTGGAAAATATAGACAGGCTCAAGGATATTCAGTGTGGCAAAGGCATCACCGAGCGATTGCTTGACGATGTTGAGGCAGGTAGCGAGGACTTCGGCGGCAACTTGATTGGGCCGAAAGCCATTGAGCGGTATTTCGAATACTTCTTCTTTGACCGCCACCAGGAAATGGATTACCCCGTCTCCGCCCAGACTGTCGGTCGTGACGACACACTATTGAACCTTCTCTCCAGCAACTCGTTGGCTATGGACGAATATGGACGCAATTACGGCACCGCGCCCAACATCTACCTTCGGCAATCCTTCATGTCTGCTGCCCGTGCCTTCAAAGTCATTGACGCACCGACGCGAGGCATCATCGTGCCCTACGGAGAAGCTGGGCGTGATTTGATTAACGATCTTTGCTCGGCCTTCGAGGTGGAAAAGCAGTTCGAGCTGCTGCGCCGGGCACAGCAATACACAGTCAATGTTTTCCCCCAAGACTTGGAGAGGTTTCAGAAGGCTGGGGCGGTGCATGAAATCCAGAAGGGTGTGGACATCCTCTATCTGTCCGATACCCGGTATTACAATCAGTCGTTCGGCCTGAGTCAGACGCCAGAAGGAACAATGGAGGTGCTAAATGCCTGATTCGCACAACAGTAGTATCGAATTCAAGGTGTGGGGCCGATACGCTCTGTTCACGGACCCCTTGACCCGCATCGGCGGTGAAAAATGTTCCTATCACGTGCCGACCTACGAGGCGCTGAAGGGCATCGCCAAGTCCATTTACTGGAAGCCCACCTTCATCTGGGTCATCGACGAAGTGCGTGTGATGAAGCGCATACGCACCCAGACCAAGGGCACTAAACCCCTGGAGTTTGGCGGCGGCAACACCTTGGCCATTTATACCTTCCTGGCGGATGTGGAATATCAGGTCAGGGCGCACTTCGTATGGAACCAACATCGGCCGGAATTAGTGGATGACCGGAGCGAGCCAAAACATCACCTGATTGCCAAGCGCATGCTTGAACGGGGCGGACGTCAAGATATCTTCTTGGGCACACGGGATTGCCAAGGCTACGTCGAACCCTGTGAATTCGGCACCGAGCCTGGGCATTATGACGGCGCTGGAGAGCTGGGATTCGGCTTGACCTTCCATGGGTTCGACTACCCGGATGAAACCGGCGAAGGCAAGCTTCAAGCTCGATTTTGGCGGCCGACGATGATCGATGGGGTTATTCGGTTTGACTCGCCTGAGCAGTGTCCTGCCAGGAAATTTATCCGAGAGATGCAGCGCAAGCAGTTTACGCCTGTGCGGAATCTCCTCCGCGTGGAAGCGGAAGTCGCTGGGCTGGAGTGCTGACATGAGCTGGATTCAAAAACTCCATGAGACCTACGAGCTATGTGCCGGGTTGCCACAATTCAGCAGCAATCCTCTACTTCCTATCAGTCACACGACGCAGCAGGCGCACATCGAAATTGCGATTGATGGTAGCGGTAATTTTCGGCGAGCTAGCGTGGTCAGCAAGGAGGATCAAACGACGCTGATTCCATGCACCGAGGAGTCTGGCGGGCGGGCGGGGAGCAAACCCAAAAATCATCCCCTATGCGACAAGCTCCAATACGTGGCTGGCGACTATCGGAAACTGGGTGGTGAGGTAACGGTTGGGTTCGCTAAAGCGGAGGAGGAACCTCACCGCAGCTACTTGAAGGATTTGGAGGCATGGGGAGCTTCGCCGTACGGTCACCGCAAGCTCGCCGCAGTTTTAACTTACGTTCGGAAAAAACATGTGGTTCATGACCTGATACGCGAAAGACTCCTGCCTTTGGATTCCCAGGGCAAGCTTCTGAAAAAATGGGACAGTGACAAAAAAGAGATGCCGGCGATATTCAAAGTCATACCTGCGGGATCTAGCCCAGAAGATGCCTTCATCCGCTGGCACGTAGAAATTGCCAACGACCCAGAGCCCGCGATCTGGAAAGACAAAGAAATCATGGATGCCTGGATTCGTTACTACGCCAGCCAGCAGACCAAACACGGGCTATGCATGGTTACGGGTAAAGAAACCATACTGGCGGAGCAGCACCCTGCGAAGCTCAGGAATGCGGGTGACAAGGCCAAGCTGATCTCTTCCAACGACACCAGTGGATACACCTTTCGCGGGCGCTTCATTGATGCCGACCAAGCCTGCGGTGTCGGGTTTGTAGTTACTCAACAAGCCCATAAGGCTTTGCAGTGGTTGCTTGATTTTGAACGGAAACAGACATTCCGTAATGGAAATCAGGTCATCGTGGCCTGGGCCGTATCCGGCAAGTCTCTGCCTGACCCGTTTGCCAACTCCGCCCAGATGTTTGGCTTGGAATCCAGAGAGGAGGATGCCACGCCCGTGTATCAAGGGGATGGAGGTCAGGCCTTTGCCGCCAGGCTGAAAAAATATATCGCCGGCTATCGAACACGCCTCGGCTCTACGGATGCAATTGTGGTCATGGGGTTAGACTCGGCCACGCCCGGACGCATGGCCATCACCTATTACCGGGAACTAACCGGCTCGGAATTCCTTGAACGTATTCAGCTATGGCACGAGTCCTGTGCCTGGCATCAGAGCTTTGGCAAGAACGTGAAGTTTGTAGGCGTTCCCTCGCCGAGAGATATCACTGAGGCCGCCTACGGTCGTCAAGTGGAAGGCAAGTCAGGCGAGAAGCTTCGCAAGGCTACGGTGGAACGGCTCCTTCCCTGCATCATCGATGGGAGACCTATACCGAGAGACCTTGTGGAATCCACGGTACGCAGAGCAGTCAATCGGCCGGGGCTTGGGAAATGGGAGTGGGAGAAAAACTTGGGTATCGCCTGCGCTCTGTTTAGAGGACATCACAAGCAAAGGAGTTACGAAATGGCATTGGAGTTAGACAGAACATCCCGGGATTACCTCTTCGGGCGCCTCCTGGCCGTAGCGGAACGCATCGAAGATATGGCGCTGTATTTAGCCAAGGAAAAGCGAGGCACCAGCGCAGCTAAGCTCATGCAGCGTTTTGCAGATCATCCTTATTCGACATGGCGGACCATCGAGCTCTCTCTGGCACCTTACAAGGCTCGACTTCGCACCAGGTCACCAGGCTTTCTTGTCAATATGGAAAAACTCCTCGACGGAATCATCTGCACATTCAGGGGGCAGGATTTCATGAGTGAAGCAAGGCTTTCAGGCGAATTCCTTCTGGGATACCACTGTCAGAGACAGGCCCTATGGCCAAAGTCCGAATCGACCAACGCTGAAGAATCCACCGAGACCCAAACCGATCAAGGAGAGTAAAGATGCCGATACTTCAAAACAAGATCGACTTTGCAGTAGCGCTCCGTGTTAAACGGGCCAATCCAAATGGCGACCCGCTTAATGGAAATCGTCCCCGCACCGACTATGACAACTACGGAGAAATGACCGATGTGTGCAACAAGCGGAAGATCAGGGATCGGTTGTTGGAAAGATGGGTTGCTGCTGGCAAAAAAGAAGATGACGGGAACGAGATCTTTGTACAGTCGGATGACCGCAAAGAAGATGAATGCAAAAGTCTTCGGGCACGTGCCGAAGCTGGCTTGGGCAACAAGCTTGGCTCGCCCCAGACTGTCGAATTGGCATGCAAGAAGTGGTTGGATGTACGTGCTTTCGGTCAACTGTTCGCACTGAAAGGTGGCAAGAAGACCAAGAAAGGCGAGGAAAATGAAGGCGACGGCGATACCGGTATCTCCATTGGAATTCGTGGCCCGGTCACTGTGCAATCCGGATTCAGTGTAGCGCCTGTCGACATTGCGAGCACCCAGATAACCAAGAGTGCGAGCGGCGAAGACACCAAAGACGGCAAGAGAAGTTCCGACACAATGGGTACAAAGCACCGTGTGGAAAACGGAGTATATGTTTTCTTTGGAAGCATGAATCCGCAACTGGCCGAAAGGACAAAGTTCAGTGATGCTGATGCCGAGGCAATCAAACAAGTGTTGCCCAGACTATTTGAAAACGACGAATCATCAGCGCGTCCAGCAGGCAGCATGGAGATTCTTGAAGTAATCTGGTGGAAGCATAATTGCAAAGCGGGTCAGTACTCCTCCGCCAAGGTTCATCGCACGCTGACTGTGAAGCCCGATGGCGGTATTGAGCTTGCTTCGCTCAACGGGCTCACGCCAGAGCGTATTGATGGTTTTTGATCGGGACGGGAGCTGACATTCGATGACTGACGAGAGTGACGACCCCATCATGATCTCCGCGCTGGAGCACTGGAGCTATTGCCCGCGCCAGTGCGCGTTGATTCATGTCGAACAGACGTTCGACGAGAATCTCTACACGCTACGAGGCCGGGCGGTGCATAAGCGGGTGGATGAGCCTGTCGTGGAGGAGCAGGCGGGGGTACGCATTGAGCGAGCGCTTCCCTTATGGTCCAAGGCTCTGGGGCTAATCGGGAAAGCCGATGTGGTGGAGTTTCACGGTGAGACGGTTTATCCCGTGGAGTACAAGCATGGGCCGCATCGCGAGCAGGAGCATGATGATCTACAGCTGTGTGCCCAGGCCCTGTGCCTCGAAGAGATGACGGGCCACGCTGTGCCGCGCGGCGCGATCTATCACCACAGTTCGCGCAAACGCCGTGAGGTGGAATGCACACCAGAGTTGAGGGCGCAGGTTGTTCAATCAACCCAGGCGATTCGTCGCATGCTGGCGGATAAGCAGCTCCCTCCGCCGGTGAATGATCGGCGTTGTACCAAGTGCTCCCTTCAGGAGTCGTGCATGGGTTGTGCGCGACCTCTTTACCATTCACCCGTGAGGCATTCATGCATCAACTGCTGAATACGCTCTATGTCACGACGGAAGGCGCCTACTTGCGGGCCGATCATGACACGCTGCGAGTGGAGGTGGACAAGGAGACGAAATTACAGGTGCCGTTTCACCATCTCGGCGGGGTCGTGTGTTTCGGCGACGTCATGCTGAGTCCGGCTGCGATGCAACGCTGCGCGGAAGATGGAAGGTTCGTTGTATTACTGGATCGCAATGGCCGGTTCAAAGCCCGAGTGGAAGGGCCGGTCAGTGGCAATGTGTTGCTTCGTTGCGCACAGCATAAGGCGATGGGTGATCCGATACAGACTTTGGCTATCGCGCGCAATATAGTAGCAGGCAAAATTCAGAATTCCCGGCAGATCATCTTGCGAGGAGCGCGGGAGGCCGACGATCCAGCGGATGCCGATGCCCTGAGGAAAACGGCGGACTCGCTCGGCAACGCCGTGACCAGGCTTCCTCAGTGCGAAGACGTAGATACGGTGCGCGGCATTGAAGGCGAGTCGGCTCGAAACTATTTCTCTACCTTCGACCGCATGGTCAAAGAAGATCGTGAAACGTTCAAGCTGGATGGCCGCAACCGGCGTCCGCCGACCGATCCGGTCAACGCCCTCATGTCGTTCCTGTACGCGTTGGTGATGAACGATTGTGTCGCAGCAGCGGAAGGAGTTGGGCTCGATCCGCAAATGGGATTTCT
>LNFM01019793.1_pt1 | contig 10426 bp, 13 predicted proteins | sample 596031 | NCBI WGS metagenome assembly LNFM01 (sample SAMN04254537, study PRJNA301005) | activated carbon metagenome | isolation source: dual media filters at the Ann Arbor, Michigan drinking water treatment plant | place: USA: Ann Arbor | reverse complement strand
CCAGATGCCCGTAGCAGCAGCGCGCCAGCCGCAGCCGCTGGCGCGCCGGCGCGTCCCACTGGCGCGCATGGGTGCCGCGTTCGGCCACCATTGCCAGCGCTTCGAGCGCATGCGCGACATCGGCATCGGCCAGCCGGTAGTAGCGATGCCGGCCGCGCGGCTCGCAGGTGACGAGACCGGCGGCCAGCAACTTGCCCAGATGCTCACTCGCCGTCGCCGCACTCACGGCTGCGGCGTGTGACAGTTCGCCGGCGCTGGCCAGTTCACCCGACAGGAGCACCGCCAGCATGCGCGCGCGGCTGCCATCGGCCAACAGCGCGGCGAGTGTTGCCAGGCGCGGCTCGTGCGGCGCGGTCATGCGCGTCAGAGCAGGAACGCGTTGGAGTCGAGCGGCGCCTGCGCGCGTTCGTGCATGCCGTAGTCGCGCGCGCAGGAGACCACCCGGATCCGGTAGTCGGCGAACACCGCCTCGCGCCCCTCGCGCTGGCCGTGGCGATGGCAGACCTCGTTGCGCCAGCGCGCGATGGCCGCGTCGTCGCGCCACCAGCTCATCGACAGGTACACGCCGGGTCGGCTGCGGCTCTCGAAGCGCTCCACCGAGATGAAGCCATCGATCGCCTCCAGGCGCGTGCGCAGCGAGGCGGCAATCTCGAAGTAGCGGTCGGCGCGCCCGGGCAGGGGCGTCACCTCGAACAGCACGGCCATCATCGTGGCGCTCCCTCGCTCAGGTTGACCGCAGGCGGCTGCAGGAACGTGGCGGGCACGACCTGCGTGAAGCTGCGGTGCTCGCGCAGGATAAAGCGCTCGCGCTGTGCGAACGCGAAGTTGGCCTGCCCGTCCGGGTCAGCCTTCAACCGCTGTCGATACGCCTCGTAGGCAGCGAGCGAGGGCAGGGCGATCAGACCCCAGGCTTCGAAGTCGGTGCCTTCGTGCGGCAGGAAGTAGCCGAGCAGGTGACCGCCGCAACGCGGGATGATGGTGGCCCAGGCGCGCGCGTAGTCGACGAACTGGGCGCGCTTGAACGGGTCGAGTTCATAGCGGATGAAGCAGGTGAGCATGATGCGAGGCCTTCACGGCAGCGACAGAAGTTGCAGTGTCCTGTGCCGTACGGCCGCGCGGTTTCGGCGACGGCCGAAGCATCGGCGGCGCGTGCTGTGACTAGGGCAGCAATGCGCTCAGCAGTCCGCGCAGCGGCGCCCAGCCGGTGTGATGCAGCTACAGCAACACCCCGACGTTGATCGCCACGGTCATGACGAACGCTGCCAGGAACGACGGTTTCTTTGACTTGTGGCGCAGCCAGCGCTGTGCCACCAGCGCGCCCGGCCAGCCGCCGGCCAGCGCCAGCGTATGCAGCGTCTGCTCGCTGGTGCGCCAGCTGCCGCGCCGTGCCGCTGACTTGTCGATGCGATAGGCAACGAACGCGAGCACGCTCAGCAGCGCGTACCAGGCAGGCACCAGCCACGGCAGCGCGCCGCGCGCCGCCGCGCCGAGCAGGAACGCGAAGAACACGGCCGCCAGCACCGGCGCCACGATGACTCCGAACGCCGGCAGACCACGCGGCTGCGCGCGCGCCACGTACTGCACGCCGCGGGCGTTGTGGCGCTTTTTCTCGTCGACCATGAGCTCGTAGGTGACGAGTTCATCGCCGCGCGGGCGGCGCCCCGCGCCGAAGTCGTTGCGATGAACGAACACGCGCGGCCCGCCCCCGTTCGGCGTGATGAAACCGAAGCCCTTGTCGTCGTTCCAGGTGGTCAGGCGACCTTGATAGCGCATGCAGTCATTTCTGGGTAGAGCAGCGTGTCGCGCGTGGTCGGGAGCATGACCAGCGTCAGCGGGCGCCGCGCCAGTTGCCTGGCGTGGCGACGGTTGAGCCACTGCTCGAAGTCGCGCATCGACTCCGCCGTGATGCCGCGCTCGCGCCCACGATCGTTGTAGTAGTGGGTGCGGCTGTAGGGGACGCCGACGCGGATCAGGCGGCGCGCGTGCATCTGGTCAAAGTCGCCGGTGAGGATCGCCGTGCTGGCGCCGGCCAGATCGATCGCCCGTTGCCGACCGTTGGCCGGGCGAGCGCGCGTCGCCGATGGCGCCGTCGCGGCCAGGGTGCCGGCAACGAGCAGTCCACGGCGATGGCGGTCGAAGGGCGTCACGGCGCCAGTAGAGCGGAAGCCGGGCGGCGCGACAAGCGTGTTGCGGCAATCGCGCGTGAGCTTGTCTGGATCGCGAGAATGCGCAGCCGGCATGCGCAGCTGAAGAAATGTGGCTGCAGATCAACACCACGCGTCTATGCCTCGACGGGCGCCGTGCCGCAGATGACTTCGGTCAGGCTTTGGCCGCCCCCCGACTGCTAGCCTTCGCCGGTCCCAACGTTTGTCCGGCCACTGGCCGGGCTGCGCACCCATCGAGTCTGCCGTGGCGAACATCCTGCTCCTGTATTCGACCCACTTCGGCCTGTCGCGCCAGATCAGCGAACGGCTTCAAGCCAGCCTCAGCCAGCAGGGCCAGCAGGTTGAGGTCGCACCGATCGCCGACGGCGGCGTCGACCCCAAGGCGTTCGATGCGATCGTCATCGGTGCCAGCGTCAAGCACGGCAAGCACAACCCGGCGGTGCTCGATTTCATCCGCACCCACCAGCCGCTGCTCGAATCCAAGCCCAGTGCGCTGTTCTCGGTGAACCTGGTGGCACGCAAACCGGCCAAGAACACGCCGCAGACCAATCCCTATCTCAAGCGGCTGCTGGCGCAGTCACCGTGGAAGCCGAAGCTGCTCGGCGTGTTCGCCGGCGAACTCGACTACTCGCGTTACGGCCCGCTGGACAAGCAGATGATGCGATTCGTCATGTGGATCAACAAGGGACCGACCGACCCGAGCACCAAGGTGCAGTTCACCAACTGGAGCGAGGTGGATCGCTTTGCCGGCCAGGTGGCGGCGCTGGCCAACGGTCGCGCGGCCTGAGCGGTAGTGCCGGCGTGCGCGACCTGCTGGACCGAATCAACGGCCCGCTGCACCTGATTGCTGCACTGGCCGGCGTGTGGCTGGTGGCGAGCAGCCCGTGGATCGGCATGTATGCCTGGATTCCCGATGAGCCGGGCTTTCTCAACCTCGGCCATATCGGCGTGGGCCTGGCGGCGCTGACAGTGGGCGTCATCTACTTCGTCGCCTGCACGCTCGGCGGCCGCTGGCGGTTGTACTTTCCGTGGCTGGCGGGGCAGGTGGGTGCGCTGGGCAGCGATGTGGCCGGCATCTTCCGCGGCCAGCGGCCGATGAGCGAAGGCGGCGGTCTGTTCGCGGTGATCGAAGGCCTTCTGCTGCTTACGCTGCTGGTGGCCGGCGTCACCGGCGCCGTGTGGCTGGCATTGGAAGGCAGCGATGCGGCCCGGCCGTGGCACACGTATCACGTGTTCGCTGCCCGGGCGTTTGCCGGTGCGCTGCTGCTGCACCTGGTCAGCGTGTCGCTGCACCTGATCGACCTCGTGCGCGACTGAGCAACTGCGGGCGGCCGCTCCGCTCAGTCGGCGCCGAACTCCTGCTTCGCGAGCAGCGCCAGCCAGGTGCCCGCCTCGCGCAACGCGCGGCTCGATTGCAAGCTCGACCGGCTGGACGCCGGGTTTCGCGACTGAAACGTCATGTACTGACCAAGGATTGAACCGCCTCGGCTTCCCCGGAGACATCTGTGTTTGAGTCAAGCCGATATGGCTGACCCGTTACCGTGAGTCCCCAGGTATCGACTTTGTTTGGCGAGAACACATCAGCGGCAACCAGCGGTCAGGGCAGGGGCTGGCTGCACGCGGTAACCGACCATGCTCGCGCAGCCCTTGCCGCCGGCGTAACCCAGGCACAGCAGCTTCTCGGTGCGGCCCGGACACACGGACACGTCTGATCCCCGCTCGGGGCCATCGGTGTAGCTGAACCGCCCCGAGACCTGCATCGACTGATTGCAGCCGTTGCGAAAGAAGTACGTGAGCGTGGTGTTCTCCTGGTTGCTGCCCCAGCGCTCCAGCTTCTGATCGACTTGCGTGATGCACTCGCGCCCGCCCTGATCGACCGGCGTGCCGCCACCACCGCGCGCCATGCCGTCGCTGCCGCGTTCGCCGGCGGCCTCGGCGCCACCCCGCCCGCTGTTGGTGGCCGGGTTGATCCTCTGGTACAGGCGCTGACATTGCGCCCGTTCAGCGTCGCTGCGCGGCACCTTGCGCACGCACTGGTCGTCGTACACACGCTCGCGCGTGAGCATGGCGGGGTCGCCGAAGGCGCCGCTGGCGGTGGCCGACGCGCTGTCGGCCGGCTCGTCGCGCGGGCTGCCGTCGGCGGCCATGCGGTCGAGCTGTGAGCGCCACTGCGCGCACTGCGGCCGCAGGACGGGCGAGCTGGCGAGGTTCTGCGCGGAGCAGGTGATGCGGTACTGCTGCTCGAGCTGGTCGCGGGTGAATGTCTGCGCAGCCAGCGGCAGGCAGGCGGTGGCGAGCGCAGCCAGCGCGAGGCGGCGTGAAGCTGAAGCGGGCATGCGAACTCCGGTGAGGGTGCCGGTGTGACCAGCGTGCAGCCGGTCCGGCAAGTGGCCGATGCTCGCGCCGCCAGGGCAGACCGTTGCCGGTTCCGCGCCAACGCATCTTCCCACGCACTGCACTGTCGAGCTCTTTGCCGCACCGCGCGCTCAGCCGGCAAACGGATTGCCGGTGGTGAACCACAGCGCGATGCCGGTGGCGATGATGAACGCGCCGTCGATCACGCCCACGCCCACGAAGTACTTGGTCTGCAGCGTGGCCCCGAGTTCGGGCTGGCGCGCCACGCCTTCCAGGAACTTCATCGTTGCCAGGCCGATGCCGATGCATGAGCCCAGCGCCGGCACGCCGATCATCAGAGCAACCGCGATGGGTAGTGTTGCTTGGGTGTCCATGGATTTTCCTTGTCGAGTCGAATCGTGGTCAGGCGCGCTGCAATGACAGCGGCGCAGCGGAGGTCGAGCGGGCCAGGCCGGCTGCCTGCAGGCCTGCGAAGGCCGCCACTGCGGCTGCCTGCAGCAGCAGGTAGCCAACGCCGAGGGCGGTCAGTGGCGCGTACCAGGCAGCCAGCGCCACGCAGCCCAGCACCCAACCTGAGTTGCCAACGATCACGATCAACGCTGCGATGCGCGGCACGGTGGCGCTGCGTGCCAGCAGGGCGAGCGAGGCCGCATACGCGAGCATGAACGCGCCGGTGCCGAAGATGACCCCGGCCGGCAGACCGAGCCGCGTGCCCGCGAAGTCAGTCGCGGCGACGTGCAACAGGCCGAGGGCACCGCTGGCCACGGCGTCGATGACGAAGGCTGCGCGTAGCAGCCGCGATGGATGGACGGATGTCATGGTGACGCTCCCAGGGTGAGGAAAGTGGCTGGCGCCGGTTGTCCACCGATCGGTGCAACGATGGTGAAGCGATGGGTTGAACGACAGGCGCCACGGGGTCAGCATCGACCCGCGGGCGCCGCAAAGCGATTACGTTGGAGGTAATGGCCTGGCTGCCGGCGGGGCTGAACAATGGTGTTGTTATCGCCCTTTCAGTTGCCGTTCTAATCGCAGTTGCGATCGCCGCCTCGTTCGACCTGCGCATCGACCCAGCCCGCCTCACATGAACGGACGGACTTCCATGCAGACACCCGCCGCTGCTTCCTCCTCCACCGCGCGCCACGGCGCGGTGGGACCGCTGCTGCGCGACTGGCGCACACGCCGACGCCGCAGCCAGATGGATTTGGCGCTCGACGCCGGCGTGTCGCCGCGTCACCTGAGCTTCATCGAGACCGGGCGCGCCCGACCCAGCCCGCAGACGCTGCTGGCGTTGGCGCAGTGCCTCGATGTGCCGCTGCGCGAGCGCAATGGACTGCTGCTGGCGGCCGGCTTCGCACCCCGCTACTCGGAGAACTCGCTTGGGCAGACCGAGATGGACAGCGTGCGCGCCGCGCTCGAGCGCATTCTCGCCGCCCACGATCCGCTGCCGGGCGTGGTGCTCGATCGGCAATGGAACGTGGTGCTCGCCAACCGCGGCGCCGGGCTGCTGGCCGACCTGCTGCCGGCCGCGCTGAAGACGCCCGCCATCAACGTGTTCCGGGCCAGCCTGCATCCGGACGGCATCGCCCGCTTCACCGAGAACTTTGCCGAGTGGGCGGCGATCCTGGTCGGCAGCCTGCGTCGAGCCACCCAGCGCACCGCTGACGCGCAGCTCGATGCGCTGCTGAGGGAAGTCCTCGCTTATCCCAACGTGTGCGACGTGCTCGCCGGCGCCAACACGGTGGAGCCCACCGCGCCGGTGCTGATCGTGCCCTGCGTGCTCGCCTTGCCCGTCGGCCGCGTGAGCCTGTTCACCACGCTCACTACCTTCGGCACGCCACGCGACATCACGCTCGACGAACTGTGCATCGAGCTGTTCTACCCGGCCGACGCCGCCTCGGGCGAGCTGCTGCGGCGCGTGCTGTCGTCGTCCTGATCGTTGTTACGGCGGCCGGGCGGCACAGGCTTGCGTGCCACCGCGAGTCCGCATTTCGTCCGTTTTTCCGTATGCCTGGGTACGACTGCCTCGTATCGTGCGACCGACGCGCTGTCGTTTCGACCGCGGCGGCGCGTGTTGCAACCCATCCAACCAGTCCAGGAGAAGAACCATGGCCGTTGCACGCTCAGCCTCCCCCGTTCCTCTGGTGCTAAAGCGAAGTGGCGGCGCCATCATCGTCGCTGACCTGTCGATCTGGGCCGGCGTCGGCACGGCGGCAGAAAAGCGCGTCGCCATCCTCACCTTCACCAACGCGATCGAGGCGGAGGAGCGGATCGACCAGGCGCTCGCGCCTGGGCTGTACTCCTGCGTGCTGCGCGTCATCGTCCGCGAGGACCTGCGCGGCGACTACGCCTACGACTTCCTGGTCGATACCGACCTGATGGCAGCCGACGCAGGCGATGTCGACACCGGCCCGGAACCGGGCCAGGGCATCGCCACCGCCCACAAGTTCGGCATCCGCGTCACCGCCTAGGAGGTCCCATGCGCCATGCCCTGACTGCCCTGCTGCTGACCCCCTGCTGCGCTCTCGCGCAGCCGAGCTCGATTGGCACCGGCACCTTGATCGAGAAGGTGAACGGTGTCATCAACAACCGCGACATTGAAGGCTTGCTGACCAAGTCGTCGGCCGGCAGCGTATCGGCAGCCGGCCTGGCCGGCGTCGATCCTGATTCGCTCAGCGTGATCGAGAACGTGCGTGACTTCTCGGTGCTGATCAAGGCCTTCGACAGCGACGCCAAGGGCTTTGGCGTCGCCATGCACCAAGACGCCGTTTCCGCGCATCACGCTGCAGGAGTACAGCGAGCCGCGCGCCTACCTGACCCGCCTGCTCGGCAACCTGACGATCAGCTACGCGCAAGGCAAGACCAAGGAGGCGGGCACCGATTTCACCAAGCGCGCGGTGTCGGTGGCCACCAGCGCGTTCTGGGCGGCCGAAGACGATCCCGTGGTCGCCGTGGCGCGGGCGCAGGAGTGCTCCGCTGCCGCGCTGGCCAAGCTCCCCGACGTTGCGCCGCTGCCGCAGACCGAGCTGCTGCGCACCGATGAACTGCAGGAGATCGAGGCCACCGCGGCTAAGGGCGATACCAAGGCGCAAGTGGCGATCGACGGCATCATTGCCGCTGCCCGCAGCGGCGACCGCCAGGCGCTCGGCGAGATGGCGACGCTGGAGGAAGCCGCACTGCGCCGCCGCGCCCGCGCCGGCGATGCTCAGGCCAACCGCGAGCTGCGCGAACTGCTGATCGCACGTGCCCAGGCCGGGCGGTTCGACGAGGCTGCCGCCAGCGCCGCGCTCAAGGCGTTCAACAGCTGCGCCGAGCGCGTGCTCAAGCAGCTCGATGCGCGCTGGAATCGCACCCGCTATTCGCTGTCGCTGGGCACCGGTGCGATCAAGGCGTCCGACGGCGGCGGTGGCAGCACCAGCCTCGGCCAGACGGCTGCGTTCAGCGTGCTCTACGGTTTCGATGGCGTGCGTGCGCTGCAGGACCGCGCTGCGCTGACTCTGACCGGCCGCTTCGCGCAAGACGAGCCGGTGCTGCGGACGCTCGCCAGCGGCGACGTCAGGCAGATCGACACCACGCTGCTGGCGGTGCGCCTGTCCGGCGGTTCATCGGTGTTCCGCGGGCTGGTGGAAGCGAGCAATGCCGAGGCGACCGACATCACCACCACGCAGCGCACCTTCCGCCGTGCGCTTGGCATCGACTATCGCGTGCTCGACGGCCTGTGGCTGAACCTGCGCTACGGCAAGCAGAAACGCCTGGATGGCGGGGGCGACGAGACCGCCTCGTTCCTCGTGCTGAACTACAGCCCGAGCGCGACGCTGGGCCGATAGCAGCAGGCGCGCAAGCAGCGGTGCGCGCGCCCGGCGCTTCGACGGGGAATTCACATGTCGGGTCGCGCCGGGGCCAGGCGCGTACCCAACTGCGCTTGCACCATCAATTCGCTGAACCAGACGCGGTAGCCCGCATCGCTCGGATGGAGTCCGTCACTGGCATTCAGGCCGGGGTCCTTGACGAACGGATCGTCGCTGCGTTCATGAAAGAGATTGACGTAAACAGCGCCGGTCCTCGCGGCGGCGTCCTTCACGTGCCCGTGCAGCTCGCGCGATCGCTTGGTCATCAGCCACGACACCGGCGCGAAGAAGAAGGGTGCATTACCCACGTTGCCGGCCGGCATCAGCACCACGACGTCGGCCCGCTTGCGCGCCAGCTCGGCAACGCGCTCGATGGCCACCTGCGTCGACGACAGATCGCCCATGCGGATCACGTCGTTTCCGCCCGCCTGAACCAGCACGATGTCGAAGCGTTCTTCTCCGTCCAGCTGTCGGACCACATCGGCAAACTTCGCGCCGTCGCGCGCGCGGTTTTCGATCAGCAGCCGTGGGAACTCTTGCGCCAAGAGTCCGGCGAGGCTCGACTGCCCGCGGGTCGCACCGGTTCCGACCGCGGTGCTGTCGCCGACGATCAGCAGTTTCACCTTCGCGTCGATCGGCATGTGTTGGAGCGGCTCGCTGCGCTTGGCCAGTTCGACCGACTGACCGATGCGCCACGCGGCGCAGCCTGAAACGAAAAGACAAATCCCGCCCGCCATGAGCAGCAGTACATGGGGAAAGCGCTTGCGTTGCACACGCATTCAGGTGCTCCTGCCTTGGCATGCTGGCCGAAACTTGCATCGGATCGTCGATCGCGCCGGCGCGCGGCAGCCTGACAGGTGCAGCAACCAGCACGCCTGGGAGCTTCCCGTCCATCTGCGGCGACCTCGAGCGCCGCTGACATCGAGCCAGCCGAAACGCAGGGCGCAGCAAAACGTGGCGCATGTTGAAGCGGCCGCAAGCGGAAGCGTTGGCGCGTATTACTGCGAGCGCCGTGTCGGCTGGCGCTCCCGACCTGTTGCCGTCATCCCGGATTGCCTTTGCCACGGGCGGGCGCCTGCAGCGGCGTCCTCCGGCGGACGCCCTACTGCTTGATCGCGGCCGGCGTGTCTTCCAGCACGCCCTCCACATACAGTTTCTGCACCAGCACCATGACCACCACCATCAGCGGCGTCGCAAGAACGATCCCAGGCAGCCCGAACAGCAGACCAAAGATCACGGCCGCAGTGATGCCAAGCACAGGCGGCAGTTCAACCGCCCAGCGTTGCACGAACGGCATGAGCAGATTGCCCTCGATCTGCTGAATCAGCACGCACAGGCCAGCGACGAACAGTGCCTGGGTCGGACCCTCCATGAATGCCAGGAGCACTGCCAGCAGACCCGAGGCGATCGGGCCGAAGAACGGGATGAACGCCAGCACGCCGGCGATCAGTCCGATCGTGCCGGCCAGGGGCATTCCCAGCAAAGCAAGTCCAATGGCCGTGGCCGATCCGACGAACAGCATGGAAATGCCCTGCCCGAGCAGCCAGCGTGACAGGGCGTGCCCGCTGGCAATCAGCGCCTCGTTGATGCGCGGGCGGTAGTCCGCCGGCACCAGGCGGACCAGCCCCTCGCGGTACATCGTCGGGGCGGCGGCCAGGTAGACGCCGATCACCGCCAGCAGGCCGATGCTTCCGATCGCTCCCAGCGTCTGGGTGGCGACATTGGCGACCCGTGCCCACGGCACATCAGTTGCGCTCGCGCTTTCCCATACGCCAATCAACGCAACGCCAAGGGGGTGGCTTCTGCCCCAGGTGGTGAGTGCGGAGAGCGCTTCCGGAATGCGATTGCGCAGATCGTCGGTCCGCTCGATCAGGCGATCACCGACCAGCCACGACCCCAGCATGATCGCGACCAGCGCGGCGATGACCGCGGCAGCCACCGCCAGTCGCGCAGACAGCCGCAAATGCTCTTGCAGCGGCTGCGCCACTGCGCGCAGCGCTACCGCCACGATGACTGCTCCGAAAAGCAGCAGCAGCACGTCGGCGAGCTTCCACGTCAGCA
>LNFM01013430.1_pt1 | contig 10426 bp, 12 predicted proteins | sample 596031 | NCBI WGS metagenome assembly LNFM01 (sample SAMN04254537, study PRJNA301005) | activated carbon metagenome | isolation source: dual media filters at the Ann Arbor, Michigan drinking water treatment plant | place: USA: Ann Arbor | reverse complement strand
CTCGACGTGGTGCGCCGCGTGAAGGACGAGTTCGGCGTGCCGACCTTTGCCTACCAGGTCAGCGGCGAATACGCGATGCTCAAGGCGGCGGCCCAGAACGGCTGGCTGGACCACGACGCGGTGATGATGGAAAGCCTGCTGGCTTTCAAGCGCGCCGGGGCCGACGGCGTGCTGAGCTACTTCGCCATCGCCGCCGCCCGCTTGCTACAAAAAACGTAGCTGCTTGCGCGCGACCGGCAAGGGCTGCAAGCCGATTTAACCAACAAACGGACAGACACCGTGCAAATCGTCGAATTCACCGCCGACAGCCTGCGTTTTTCGGACGGCCTGCCCGCCAGCGCCCCGGCCGATGGGTTTGTCTGGCTGTTTGTCGACCGCGAGGAGTTCGAGACCCACCAGCCGCTGCTGCAGCAGGCGGCGCAGCAGCTCGGCGGCTCGGCCCTGCTGGACCTGCACTGCCAGGATCTGGGCAATGCCATCCACCCCTCGCACTACGACTTCACCTCGATTTACGACCTGATCATTTTCCGCCGGCTGGCCACGCTGGCCGAAACCCGCGCCGAAGCCGAACACGAGTCGGCGGTCCAGGCCTACCATGGCCAGGTGGGCCAAACGCGCGGCAAACCCAAAGGCGGCCTGGCCGCCTTCAACCGCATCAGTTCGCGCGCCGTCGGCTTCGTCGTGTTCGACCGGCTGCTGATCAGCGTGCACCCGCGCGGCTGCTACACCGCCAAAAGCTTCATCCAGCGCTCGCTCACGGACGCCAAGTTCAGCGTGGACGCGGTGTCGGCACGCAGCCGCATCCCGTCCAGCCCGGCGGACCTGGTGCTGCGCATGGTCAACGCCATGGTGGACAGCTACCTCGACGTGCGCAAGGACCTGACCACCCAGCTCGAGCACTGGCAGGCCGAGCTGCTCAAGCCCAACTCGCGCTTCATCAACTGGGGCTCGCTGATGAGCGCGCGCAGCCAGCTGCATGTGCTCGAGGACCTGTGCGACGAGCAGCATGACGCGATGCAGGAATGGCTGGACTCCCTGCGCGAGCAGCCGATGTCGTCCTTTGCCGCTGATGCCCAGCTCGCGCAGACGCGCCGCGACCAGATGGTGGCGCGTGCGCGCGACGTGATCGAACACATCGAACGGGTGGTGCACCATGCGCGCCGCCTCGAACAGTCGGCCGAAACCGTGGTGCAGATCCACTTCAGCGCGCAAAGCAACCGCACCAATGACATCATGCGCACCCTGACCGCGCTGACCGCCATCTTCCTGCCGCTGAACCTGATCGCCGGCATCTTCGGCATGAACTTCGAGTTCACGCCGCTGCTGCACCTGGCCAGCGGCTTCTGGTGGGCCATGGGATCGATGGCCTTTGTCGCGCTGGCACTGGGCGTGGTGTTCTGGCGCAAGGACTACCTCGCGCGCACGCGGCGCTGAGCGGGCCAGCAGGCTTCATGGCGGCGCCGGCACCCCCTGTCCGCAACGGCTGCGCCGGCTGGAGCCTGCCGCGCGACACGTGGCCGCAATTTCCCGCAGCCGGCACCCATTTGCAGCGTTACGCCGGGCGTTTGCTGGCGGCGGAAATCAACTCCTCGTTTTACCGGCCGCACCAGCCGGCGACCTATGAACGCTGGGCCGGCAGCGTGCCGGCGGGTTTCCGGTTTTCGGTCAAGCTGCCCCAAACCATCACGCATGAAAAGCGCTTGCGCGACTGCGGCGGCCTGCTGGAAAATTTCCTGGCGCAGGCCACGGGCCTGGGCAGCAAGCTCGGCTGCCTGCTGCTGCAGTTGCCGCCCAGCCTGGTGTTTGATGCTCGCGCCGCAGCCTCATTTTTCAAGGCCTTGCGCGCACAACATGCGGGACCGGTCGCGCTGGAACCGCGCCATGCGAGTTGGTTCACGCCGGAAGTCGATGCCAGCCTGGCGCAATGGCGCATAGCCCGCGTGCTGGCCGACCCGGTGCGCCATGCGCCCGGTGCCGCACCGGGCGGCTGGCCCGGCCTGGTCTATCTGCGGCTGCACGGCTCGCCGCGCATGTATTACTCGGCCTATGACCCGGCGACGCTGCAGGCGCTGGCGCTGAAGCTGCGTGAAAGCGCCCCCAGGGGCGCAGAGGTCTGGTGCATCTTCGACAACACCGCCTCGGGCGCGGCGGTCAGCAATGCCTTGTCGCTGCAGGCCCTGCTGGACGCCTAAACAAAAGGCGGAGAAAGTTCTTCCGCCGCCAGCACGCGCTGCACCGCCGGCCGGGCCAGCATGCGCTGCAAGTACGGGCCCAGATGCGGCCGGGTGCGGGCTGCGGGCGAGGCGAAATTGCGCGTCCACCGGCACAGCGTGAACACATAGGCGTCGAGCAGGCTGTAGGAGGTGCCGGCAAACCAGGGCCCGCCATGGCGCGCCAGTTCGGCGTCGAGCTGGTCCAGCATGGGCGCTATCCTGAGTTCGGCCTGCGCCTTGACCTCGGCCGCGCCGGCGCTGTTGCCAGGCGCCACCACCCGCTCCGGATAGAAGTAGACGATCAGCGTGGCCTGCAGGGTATTGGTCAGCCACATCAGCCACTTGTAGCCATGCGCGCGTTCCCCACTGCCCGGCGGCGGCGCCAGCCCGGCGTGCGGATGGGTGTCGCTGAGGTGCAGGCAGATCGCGGCGGTTTCATACAGCACCAGATCGCCGTCGACCAGCACCGGAATCAGTCCGTTCGGGTTGAGCTGGAGGTAGTCCGGCGCCTTGTGGGCGTCTTTCATGCGGTCCACCAGCACGCGCTGGTACGGAACACCGATTTCCTCGAGCAGGATGTGCGGCACCATGGCCGCGGTGCTCGGGTAATGGTGCAGTTCTATCATGGCTCCTTGACACCGAAGACGGCGGCGCCGTTGCCCCAGCCGATGCCGCGCGCCACATCGGGCGGCAGGTCGCCGAGCCAGGCGCGGTAACCCTTCATCAGTTCGTCGTAATACTGCCAGCGCTGGTTGACCCAGGTGTCCGAGCCGATCATGAAACGCGTCGGATACTTGAGCAGCAAGGCGCGCCACTCGGGGCACAACTTGCCGGCGTCGCAGGTCAGCGCGGGACGGTAAGAGAGTTCGCCCATCAGCGTCGGGTAACGCGCAAACAGCGCATCCACACGCGCGGCCGGCGCGCCGCTGATGCCGGTATGGGCCCAGATCAGCCGCGCCTTGGGCGCGTGCGCCATCAGCAGGTCGATGGCCACGTCGTCCACATGCGCGAGGATGGCGAGACTGTTTTTCTCGGCGAACTGCATGAGTTTTTTCGCGACCGGCCCGTTGGCATTGGCACTGTCATACAGGTGGAACTCGCCGATACCCTTGTAGGGCCCGGCCTGGGCGCCACTGACGCCGCGCGCGAACTCGGCCTGCACCATTTCGTAAATGGTCTCGTCGCGGTACCAGTTGTCATAGTCGGCGCGGTTGCGGTACAGGCGGATGAAGGGCACCACCGTCACGCCGGCCTGTTTGGTCTGTTCCAGCGACGCCAGCGCCTTGGTTCCGTCGTTGGGCCGCGAATTCGCGACGATGGCGCGCACGCCGTTGCGCTTCATGCGCGCCAGCACATCGTCGGGCCCGTGCGGCCCGGCCCGGCCGTCCCAGGCTTCGACGTTGTAGTGCAGGTGCGCGTCGAACAGCGGGCCGCTGTAGTCGGCGGCCTGCGCGCAGGCCGAAAACGCTATCAAAACAATAGCTGCTTGCGCCCGTCCGGCAAGGGCTGAAGGCCAAAATGGCTGAGGGCGGCGAAACATGGTCAGCCCAGGTGTCTGGCAAAAAACGCCAGCGTGCGCTCTTTGGCCAGTTTGGCAGCGGCCTCGTTGTACGAACCGCGCTGGTCGCAGTTGAAGCCGTGGTTGGCTTCATACACATGCACCTCGACGCCGGGCTGGGCCTTTTTGAAGGCCTCGACCGTGTCCAGCGGGATCCAGTGGTCCTGGTTGCCGAAGTGGGCCAGCACCGGGCAGGCAGGCCGGCGCGCCGGCTCGTCGCCCGCCGTCATGCCGCCGCCGTAATAAGGCACGGCCGCGGACAGGCCCGACAGCGTGCAGGCCGCGCGCCAGGCCAGCAGGCCGCCCCAGCAGAAACCGACGATGCCGACCTTGCCGCCCGAGGTCTGCGCCGCGTGGTTGATCGCGGCCTGGATGTCCTGCAACACGCCGGGCGCCGGCAACGCCTCGACCGCGGTCTTGAGCGCAAAACCGGCGTTCATGTCGGCTTCGGTGTAGCCCATGTCGACGCCGGGCTTGGCGCGGTGAAAGGTGGCCGGCGCCACCGCGAGGTAACCGGCCGCGGCGTAGCCGTCGGCGACCGAGCGGATGTGCGAGTTGACGCCGAAAATCTCCTGCAGCACCACCACGGCGCCTTTGGGCTTGCCGGCCGGCTCGGCCACGTAGGCGGGAAAAACAAAACCGTCGGCGGATTGGAGGTCGATGAAATTGGCCATGGGTGTCTCCTGGTTCAAGGGATGGGTTGAAAATTCGGTGCTGGTGGCCGGCAGTCAGCCGCGCGCGAGCCGTCGTTCCAGGTAGTCCAGCCGGTCCTGGCCCCAGAAAATTTCGCCGTCGACCACGTAGCTGGGCGCGCCAAACACGCCGGCCGTGATCGCCTGCTGGGTGTTTGCTTCATACAGCTGCTGGATCTCCGGCGCCTTGGCCTGCGCCATCCGTGCGGCATCGCCGCCACTGGCAAGCAGGATCTCGGCCAGCACCTCGTCGCTGGCAATGTCGCGCTCTTCGGCCCACACCGCGCGGAAAATCGCGCCGGCCAGCGCCAGCGCCAGCGCCGCGGCGCTGCCGTCGTGCTGGTCCACCGCGGTGATCAGGCGCGCCGCCGGGTCGCCGCCGACCGGGAAAAATTTCGGCTGGCGGTTCAGCGGGATCTGCAGGTGTTCGCTGAAACGCCCGAGTTCCACCAGCCGGTAGGCCTGGCGCTGCGGCGCGCGCTGGCCCAGCGGCAGGCCGCCCGACAGCGGAAACACCTTGCCGAAATCCACAGGCAGCACCCGCACCGCCGCGCCGGCCGCTTCGGCCATCTCCACAAAACGCTGGTGGCCCAGGTAGGTCCAGGGACTCTGCGGGGTGAAGTAGTAGTCGATACTGATGCTCAAGGCTGTCTCCTGCTGGCTCTGCAGCCGGTTGATGTACATTGATTTGGTCCCCGGTTGTAACCGGGTTTGCCCTTTTTTGCTGGAGGCCGGAATTGTCCAAGATTGTCCTGATCACCGGCGCCTCGCGCGGCATAGGCGCCGCCACGGCGCTGCTGGCCGCCCGCCAGGGTTACGCCGTCGCCGTCAACTACAGCGCCAACTCGCTGGCCGCCGACGAGGTGGTGCGCCAGATCCGCCAGGGCGGCGGCAACGCGATCACGGTGCAGGCCGATGTGGCCGATGAGGGCCAGGTGCTGGCCATGTTTGAAAAAGTCGACGCCAAACTGGGCCGGCTGACGGCACTGGTCAACAACGCCGGCGTGGTGGACCGCACCGAACGGGTGGACGGCATGAGTGTGGCGCGGCTCAGGCGCATGTTCGACATCAACGTCATCGGCACCATGGTTTGCGCGCGTGAGGCGGTCAAGCGCATGAGCACTCGTTACGGCGGCGCGGGCGGCGCGATTGTCAATGTCTCCAGCGTCGCGGCCCGTCTCGGCGCGCCCGGCCAGTATGTGGACTACGCGGCGGCCAAGGGCGCGGTCGATGTGTTCACCATCGGCCTGGCCAAAGAGGTGGCGGCTGAAGGCATCCGTGTCAACGCGGTGCGGCCCGGCATCATAGACACCGAGATCCACGCGTCGGGCGGCCTGCCGGACCGCGCGCGCGACCTGACGCCGCAAATCCCCATGTTGCGCCCGGGTACCGCTGAAGAAGTCGCCCAGAGCATTGTCTGGTTGATGAATGCCGAGTCGAGTTACACCACGGGCGCGCTGCTTGACATCACGGGTGGCAGGTAATGAAGCAAATGCCCCGTTGTTGTCATCCCGGACCTGGGGAGCCTGCCCCGGACTCCGCTCCGGGGGATCGATGCCACATGAACCGCCACCGGTCGCGCGTGCATGGATTGCGGGTCGAGCCCGCAATGACAAACAACGGGGCCAGACTCCCGCGAGAAGTGTGCACGTTTGCACAAGGATGAATTGATGGACTTCAAACCGCTTGTCACCTTGCTGGCCATCGTCAACCCGCTGGCCATCGTGCCCTTCTTCATCCACTACACGCGCGATTTTTCGCCGGAGCAGCGGCGCCGCACCGTCATCACCGCCGCCTTCAGCGCCTTCCTCGTGATTGCCGCCAGCGCGCTGCTGGGGCTGCAGATCCTGGAATTTTTCAGCATCTCGCTGGCCAGCTTCCAGGTCGGCGGCGGCATGCTGCTGCTGATCAGTTCCATGAACATGCTCAACGCGCAGCCGGCCGAGGCCAAGCCGAACACCCACGAGCTCGAGGACGGCGCGGAGAAAGCCGCCATGGGCGCCAGCATCGCGGTGGTGCCGCTGACGATCCCGCTGCTGACCGGTCCGGCCACCATGTCCACCGTGGTGATCTACGCCGAGAAAGCCCAGAACGTCCTGCAACTGGTGACGCTGGTCGGTTACGGCGTGGTGATTGGCCTGGCGACGGCCGTGTGTTTTGCGCTGGCCGACCCGATTGCGCGTGTGCTGGGCAAAACCGGCATCAACGTGATGACGCGTTTGATGGGGCTGATCCTGGCGGCGCTGGCGATCGAGGTGATGACCGGCGGGCTGCTCAAGCTGTTTCCGGTCCTGGGCCGGAGTTTGTAGGCAAACCGGCCCTCAGCCCTTGCGCGCCAAGCGCAGTCAGCTACTGTTTTTGTAGCAACTTGACCAGCCGGTTGCTGGTGTTGCGCAGGCGCTGGGCCAGCAGCTGGGTGATCTTGACGACCAGCTTGGCGCCCACACCGGGGTGCTGGCGGATCAGCTGCCCGATCGCGGCGCGGCTCAGCACGGCGGCTTCGACCGTGTCGATGGCGGTGCAGGTGGCGTAACGCACGTCGCGGTCGAACATGGACATCTCGCCCAGGGCCGCGCCTTCGGTCGCCACGCCCAGGCGCGAAAATTCTTCCTGCGCCTGCTGGTCATCTTCGGCCGGTGGTGTGGCTTTGGTCACATCCACGGTGCCGCTGAGCAGCAGCAGCATCCAGTCGCCCTGGTCGCCTTCGCTGATCAGCACCTGGCCGGGTTGCGCGCGGACCAGCAGCATGGCCTCGCCCAGGGTGTCGAGCTCCTGCGGCGTGAAGTCTTCCAGCATCGCCGAATGTTCGAGCAGGCCGGGCCCGCGCCCGGACATCTTCTGGCAGTTGCCCAGCAGTTCCAGCCCGGCGTCCTGCAGCTTCTGCTCGAGTGTCAGGGAACCTGTTGCAGCCATGTCGCGATCTCGTCGATGGCGGCATCGGTCGCCGCGGTCAGTGCGCGCACGCCACCGGGCGCATCGGCGCTGGGCGCGGGGCGCTGCACCGTGATGCTGCGCTGGGCCAGCAGCTTTTCGCCGCTGGGCGTGGTTTCCACCAGCGTGGCGCGCAGGCGGATCAGGCCGACACTGCTGCCCGGGGATTCGAAAAAGTGGCTGAATTCGTCAAGTTCGAGCTGCAGCACACGCGGCAACACGCCCTGGTTGACGCTGCGGTTCAGCGCCGGGCCTTCGCCGGCATTCAGAACGGCGCGCGTGCGGCCCAGCGTATCGCGCAGGCGCTGGCGAACCAGTTGCGCCGGCGGCATGCTCCAGCGTGCCTGGGAATAGGGCCGCAATTGCTGCGCATCGTCATAGGCCAGCCGGTACAGCACCGACTGGTTGTCCAGCACGCCGCCGGGGGTTCCGATGTCGGCCAGCGCAATCGGCGCCAGCGGGGCCTGCCGCGTCGCCGGCGCCGCGGCCAGGGCACCGGGGCCGAAGTCGTAAAGCGCCGCGCGCTGCGGCTTGTCGGGCAGGGCCGAACACGCGCCCAGCAGCATGGCGAATGTCAACATCAAGCCAAATCGGCCTCCGGCCCATGGCGACCGGGCACCATCAGCTACTGAATTGATAGCATTCAAGGGGTTCATGGTTTTCCTCCGGGAGCGGTGAAGCCTTTTTCACCCGGGCCGGGTGTGGGCGGGCCGTTGCCAAAAATCAGCGACTGCGGGTTGTCGTCCACCGCGTTGACGGTGCGCCGGAGCTGGCGCATGGCGCGCGCGGTTTCCTCGGCCACCTCGCCCAGCCGCGGCAGCGTCGCCGCGCTGAAGGTTTCGACCGTGGCCGCCAGCGCCGCGCCGCCTTCGGCAACCTTGTCGATGGGGCCACCCTTGGCATTCAGGCGTTCGGCGGTGGCCGTCACGCTGGTGGCGGTTTTGGAGACATCGTCGGCCGCCGTCTTGAGCGACTTCATGGTCGCACTGGCTTCCTGGCTCAGTTTGGGCAGGCTGGACACCACCGGGTCCATCTTGAGCACCACCTTGTTGATGCTGTCGGCCGCCTGGCTGAAGTTGTTGACCGCGCTCATCAGCGCTTCCTGGTTGCCGTCGCCGAGCAGCTTGTTGAGCCTGGTGCTGGCGGCCTCGACCTGGTCCATGATGACCTCGCTCTTGTTGAGCAGCTTGTCCAGCAGGCCGGGCTTGAGCGGGATGCGCGGCGGGTCGTCGTCGTTGGGCGCCAGCGCCACGGTCGAGGGGCCGTCGTCCTCGAGCTGGATGAAGCCCAGGCCGGTCACGCCCTGCGAGCTGATGGTGGCAAAGGTGGACTGGGTCAGCGGCGTGCCGACCTCGACCGAGATGCGGATCAGCACATTGCCGGCGGTCTTGTGGTCGAAGCCGATGAACTCGACCTTGCCGACCGGCACGCCGCGAAAACGCACCTGCGCCTGTGGCTGCAGGCCGGAGATGGTCTCGCGCGTGGACAACTCATAGAGGTTGCGTTCGCCGTTGTCGCGCGTCAGCCAGACAGCCAGCAGCGCCAGCAGGGCGGCAACCACCAGCACAAACGCGCCGGCGGCCAGGGCATGGGCTTTGTTTTCCATTTTGAAAACCTCTCTGTTAGCGGTAACTATGCATGGCTGAAAATTCAGATTTTTGGGATGAAAAGCAAGGCGCCCGGAGCACAGCAACCGGAATGCACTTCGGTGCATGAGGATTGCGAGCACCGCGCAACGCGGCAGTTCGCCCAAAAAATGGATTTGCAGCCATGCATCAAACGGTGAAGGGATATTCGCGGAGCAGCTCCATGGCCCGCTGGCCGCGCTCCCCGAGGAAAAAGTTGCGGATGAAAGGGTGCGGAAAGGCAATCACCTCGCGCGGCGGGCCGCTGACAATCACTTTCTGGTCGGCCAGCACGGCAATGCGGGTGCTGAGCTCGAACAGGGTGTCCAGGTCGTGCGTGACCATCACCACCGTCAGACCCATGCCCTTGTGCAGCGCGCGCAGCAATGCGCAGAAACTGTCCGAACTGTCGGGGTCCAAACCGGCGGTCGGCTCGTCGAGCAGCAGCAGCGGCGGATCCATGATCAGGGCCCTGGCGAGCGACACCCGCTTGACCATGCCGCCCGACAAATCGCTGGGCATCTTGTCGGCGTGTTCGGGCGCGAGCCCGACCATCTGCAGCTTGACCATGGCCGCCTCGCGGATCAGCGCGTCCGGCAGGGTCTTGAGCTCCCGCAGCGGAAAGGCGATGTTCTCGAGCACGGTGAAGGCCGAAAACAGCGCGCCCTGCTGGAACAACATGCCGACACGCTGGGCCGCGCCGCGTTTGCCGAGTTCGGCCGCCGGCCGGCCCAGCACCGTGATCTCGCCGGTGGTGGGCTGTTCCAGCCCCAGCATCTGGCGCAGCAGCACGGTCTTGCCGGTGCCGGAGCCGCCGACCAGCGACAAAAATTCGCCGCGCTGGATGCTCAGGTCCAGGTCCTTGTGCACCACCGACTGCTTGTCGCCGTTGGTAAACACGGTGGACAGGCCGGCGATGTCGACGACCACATCCGGTGAGTCCTGGCGAGGCGGGGTGGGCGCATGTTCCATTCAGGTCCCCACGTTCTTGAACAACACGGCAAACAGCGCATCGACCAGGATCACCACGGTGATCGAGGTCACGACGGACGCCGTCGTGCCCTGGCCCAGGCTTTCGGTATTGGGTTTGACGCGCAGGCCGAAGTGGCAGCCGATCAGCGCGATCAGCACACCGAACACCACCGACTTGGCGGTCGCCAGCGTGAGGTTGGCGGCGTCCACCGCGGCCGGCAGGGCGTTGATGAAAAAGGACGGCGTGATGCCCATGGCGAGGTCGGCGGCCAGCATGCCACCCACCAGCGCGGAAATCGTGGTCCAGACGCTGATCAGCGGCATCACGATGGCCAGCGCCATGGCCCGCGGCATCACCAGCCGGTAGCTGTGGGCAATGCCCATGACACGCATGGCGTCGAGTTCTTCGGTCACGCGCATCACGCCGATCTGCGC
>LNFM01013429.1_pt1 | contig 10426 bp, 5 predicted proteins | sample 596031 | NCBI WGS metagenome assembly LNFM01 (sample SAMN04254537, study PRJNA301005) | activated carbon metagenome | isolation source: dual media filters at the Ann Arbor, Michigan drinking water treatment plant | place: USA: Ann Arbor | reverse complement strand
ATCGGGTGCACCCAGCCTCGTCGTATCGCGGCCACGAGCGTGGCGGCCCGAGTCGCCCAGGAGCTGCAGACGGAGCTGGGCGAGGTCGTCGGGTACAAGGTCCGCTTCAACGACCGCCTGAAGCCGACCTCGAACATCAAGTTCATGACGGACGGCATCCTGCTCGCGGAGATCCAGAGCGATCCGCTGCTGCGGGCCTACGACGTCATCATCATCGACGAGGCGCACGAGCGGAGCCTCAACATCGACTTCCTCCTCGGCTTCCTGAAGCGCCTCTTGCCGCGGCGGCGCGACCTGCGCGTGATCGTCAGTTCGGCCACGCTCGAGACGGAGCGCTTCGCGACGTTCTTCGGGGGCGCCCCCGTCGTCAGCGTATCGGGACGCACCTTCCCCGTCGACGTGCTCTACCGCCCGCCGCGCGAGGACGAACCGGACATCGCCGATGCCGTCGCGAACACGGTCAACGAGATCACGGAGATGGATCCGCGGAACGACGTACTCGTGTTCTTGCCGGGCGAGCGCGAGATCCGCGAATCGATGGCCGAGCTCGAGCAGCGCGCCCTGCCCCACACGACGATCCTGCCGCTCTACGCCCGCCTGTCCGCTGCCGAGCAGCAGCGGGTGTTCGCGCGGATGCCCGGCCGCCGCGTCATCCTCGCGACGAACGTGGCGGAGACCTCGCTGACGATTCCCGGCATCGTCTATGTCGTCGACGCGGGGCTCGCTCGCGTGAATCGGTACAGCGTGCGCACCGGTGTCACGCAGCTGCACATCGAGCCCATCTCGCGGGCGAGCGCGGATCAGCGCAAGGGCCGCTGCGGCCGCACCGCGAACGGCGTGTGCTTCCGGTTGTTCGAGGAGCAGGACTTCCTCGCGCGGCCATCGCATACGGATCCCGAGATCAAGCGCGTCGGCCTCGCGGGCGTGATCCTGCGCATGAAGTCGCTGCGACTCGGCGACCTCGAGGGATTTCCGTTTCTCGATCCGCCCGCCCAGCGCGCCATCGACGAGGGGTACCGCGTGCTCGAAGAGCTCGGTGCGCTGGATGAACGTGGCGACCTGACGCAGCTCGGCGTCCAGCTCGGTCGCTTGCCGGTGGACCCGCGACTCGGCCGCATGATCCTCGGCGGGCGTGACGAGAATGCGCTGCGAGAAGTGCTCGTGATCGCGGCCGCCCTCGGCCTCCAGGATCCACGCGAGCGTCCGCAGGCCGCGCAGCAGAAGGCCGACGAGGCCCATCGGAAGTTCCAGGACGAGGGCAGCGACTTCGTCGGCTACCTGAAGCTGTGGGACTTCTGGGTCACGAATCGTGCCCGGTCGAAGAACCAGCGCTACAAGCTCTGCCGCGAGAACTTCCTCAACTACAACCGCATGCGCGAGTGGGAGGACATCCACGAGCAGTTGAGGCGCGGCGTGAGCGAGCTCGGGTTCTCTCCCTCCGAGCAGCCGGCGAGTGGGGAGGCCATTCATCGCGCGTTGATGCCCGGCCTCCTGTCGAAGCTCGGGCTGTTCCATCCCGAGTCGCGCATGTACATCGGCGCGCGCGCGATGAAGTTCGCGATCCACCCGGGCTCGGGCCTCGCCCGCAAGCCCCCGGCCTGGGTGATGGCGGCCGAGCTCGTCGAGACCACGCGCCTCTACGCCCGGACCGTCGCCAAGATCGATCCGGTGTGGATCGAGCGCGCAGCCGGTTCGCTCGTGCGCCGCAGCTACGGCGACCCGCACTGGGAGATGAAGCCGGCGCAGGTCGTGGCGCGCGAGAACATCTCGCTCTACGGCCTGCCGATCGCGAATCGCAAGACGAACTACAGCGCCATCGACCCGGTGAGGTCGCGCGAGCTCTTCATCCTGCACGCGCTCGTGCGCGGCGAATACGTGACGAAGGGCGCGTTCGCGGCGCACAACCAGCAGCTGCTCGCCGACGTGGAGCGCATGCGCGACAAGGCGCGCGTCTCGGGCATGCTCGCCGACGAGTACACGCTCGTCGAGATCTTCGAGCAGCGCATCCCGCCGAGCGTGGTGAGCGGCAAGACGTTCGAGGACTGGCGCCGCGTCGCCGAGGCCAAGCAGCCGCGTCTGCTCTTCCTCGAGCTCGCGGATGTCCTGCAGAGCGAGGACGCCGGCCTGTCGCTGGCACGTTTCCCCGACGAGCTGGTGCTCGGCGGGACGAAGCTGCCGCTCACGTACAAGTTCGATCCCGGCGAGGACGACGACGGCGTGACGGTCACCGTGCCGCTCGCGATGCTGCCGCAGCTCGATCCGGACGTGATGCGATGGACGGTCCCGGGCTGGCTCGAGCCGAAGCTCGTGGCGTTGCTGGAGTCGCTGCCGAAGACCCAGCGCAAGGCGCTCGCGCCCCTCCCCGACCTCGCGCACGCGCTCGCGGGGGCCCTGAAGCCCTTCGCGGGCGGGCTCCTGCCGATGCTCGAGCGCGCCATCTTCGAGCGTACGGGCGAGCGCATCGGTCGCGATCAGTGGGATCTGCGCTCGGTCCCGCAACACCTCGGCTTCTGGTTCCGGATCGTCGACGAGCGCGACAAGCCGCTCGCGCAGGGCCGCGACCTCGCCGATCTCCAGAACGTGCTCGCGCAGCGGGCGAAAGCGCTGTGGACCGGCGCTCCGCGCGAACGCCACGAGCGCATCGGCATGAAGAGCTGGGACTTCGACGTGCTCCCCGAGAACGTCTCGATCGAGGTCGCCGGACGGCGCGTCCCCGGCTATCCCGCCCTCGTCGACAACGATCTGACCGTCGACCTGAAGCTCCTCGAGTCCGCCGCCGCCGCCGCCGCCGCCATGCGCAACGGCCTCCGCAAGCTCGTGCTCCTCGAGCTGCGCACGACGTACTACCAGCAGGAGCAGCCCCTGCCCGGCACGATCGCGACGGGCCCGTTCTTCACGCCGAATTACCCGCTCACGCCGCGGCGCCAGATCGTCATGCGTGCGCTGGACGAAGCGTTCGACCTCGCCGACGTCCCGCGCACGAAGGCGGCCTTCACCGCGCGCCTCGTGGCCGGGCGCGCGCAGTTTCCCAAGGCCCTGACCCAGTGGGGCAAGCTCGCCGTCGATCTCGGCGTCGACGTCACGAAGGTCCGTACGGCGCTGAAGCCGCTCGCCGGCAAGCCGGGCCCACTCAAGCTCGCCGTCGACGACATCACGTCTCAGCTCGCCCATCTCCTCCCGCCTGACGTGCTGCTGTCGATGCCCGCCGCCCGGATCCCACACGTCACGCGCTACCTCCGCGGTGTGCAGACCCGCCTCCAGCGGCTGACCGTCGACGTCATGAAGGATCAGAACAAGGCCGCGGCCGTCACGCCGCTCTGGCAGCGCTGGCTCAAGCTCCGCGAGGAGCTGCGCGCGAAGGGCCGCAGCGCCACCGAGCTCGCCGAGCTCGAGGAGCTGGGCTGGCTGCTCGAGGAGCTGCGCGTCGCGACGTTTGCCCCCGAGCTCAAGACGGCGGTGCCGGTCTCGCCGCAGCGCGTGGCCGATGCGTTCGCCCTGTTTCGCTGACTCCGAGCGTTACACTCGTGCACATGCCTGCACCGAAGCGCCCGAAGTCCGCGCCGCCGAAGGCTCGATCCAAGGCCAAGCCCCGGGCGACCTTGCCCGTCGTGAACGGCGTGACGATCCTCGCGGGCGGGAACCCCCAGATCGCGAAGGGCGACGGCGATACGCCGGTGAAGGCGTACCTCGCGGCCATCCCCGACCGCTGGAAGCAGGTCATCGCGAAGCGACTGGATGCGCTCGTCGTGAAGGTAGTCCCCGGCGTGAAGAAGGCCGTGAAGTGGAACACCCCCTTCTACGGCGTCGATGGCGTGACCTGGTTCATGTCGTTCCACATGTTCGACCAGTACGTGAAGGTCACGTGGTTCAAGGGCACACAGCTGACGCCGCCGCCGGCGGGCACCTCGAAGGTTCCTGACGTCCGGTACTCGGACATCCGCGAGGGCGAGCTCGACGAGGCGCAGCTGACGAAGTGGATCGCGCAGGCTGCGGCGCTGCCGGGCGAGAAGCTCTAACCGCGCGCGGCGAGCCAGGTCGCGAGCTGTTCGCGGGCCCGGACGGCCATGCGCTGCTTGCGGTTGTCCTTGCGCGTGCCGGGGAGCGGCGGCAGGAGGCCGTAGTTGACGTTCGTCGGACCGTACTTGTACTTCGGCTCGCGCGGCGCGGTGACGTGCAGGTACAGGCCGCCGAGCATCGTCTCGGGCGGCGGGGGCGCCTGCGTCGTGCCGCGCAGCTCGGCGACGAGGAGCCACGCCACGACGAGGCCCATCGCGCAGGACTCGATGTAGCCCTCGACGCCGGTGAGCAGGCCGGCGAAGCGAACGTTGGGCCGCGACCGGAGCTCGAAGGACGTACCGAGACGCGACGGTGCATCGATGTACGTGTTGCGGTGGATCGAGCCGTAGCGCAGGAACTCGGCCTTCTGCAGGCCGGGGATCATCTGGAAGATGCGCTGTTGCTCGGGGTACGCGAGCCGCGTCTGGAAGCCGACGAGGTTGTAGGCCGTGAGGTACTTGTTCTCGGGGCGAAGCTGGACGACGGCCCACGGGCGATGACCGGTACGCGGATCGCGCAGGCCGATCGGGCGCATGGGACCGAAGCGGAGGGTCTCGGGCCCGCGCTCGGCCATGACCTCGATGGGCATGCAGCTCTCGAAGTAGCGGGGCTCCTCGAACTCGTGCGGGAGGACCTTGCGGCCTGCATTCACCGCGGCGACGAACTCCTCGTACTGGATCTTGGTGAGCGGGCAGTTCACGTAGTCCCCGACGCCGACATCGCCGCTGCCGCCTTCGTCGCCGGGCTGGGGCTTGCTGTCCTTGTCCCAGCGCGACTGCTTGAAGGCGAAGTCCCAGTCGATCGACTCCGTCGCCACGATGGGCGCGATGGCATCGTAGAAGTACATGCGATCGCCGCCCAGCTCGGCGCGGATGACCTCGCCCAGCGCCCCTTCGGTGAGCGGGCCCGTGCAGACGATGACGGGACCGTCGGGGAGCTCGTCGAGCCGGCGCCGCTCGATGCGAATGCGCGGGTGCAGCGCGAGGCGCTCCGTGATGGCGCGCGCGAAGCCGAAGCGCTCGACGGCGAGGGCCTGGCCCGCGGGCACGCGATGCTGATCGGCGCACGCGATGACCATCGAGCCGCAGGCGCGCAGCTCCTGCTTCAGGAGCCCCGCCGGCGCATCGGGATCGTCGCTGCGTAGGGAGTTACTGCAGACGAGCTCGCCGAGCAGGGGCGTCTGGTGCGCAGGCGACATCGCGCACGGCTTCATCTCGACGAGCGTGACGTCGAAGCCCGCTTCCGCGAGCTGCCACGCCGCCTCGCTGCCGGCCATGCCGCCGCCAACGACCGTGATGCGCACGCCCAGACCTTATCAGGTCACGCGGCCGGCGCCGCGGGGGTGCCCTCGGCCTCTTCGTCGGCGGCGCCGGACTTCCAGTCGCACTCGAGGCACCGCAGCGTCACGCCGGACTTGTTCTCCTTGCGGACGACGAACTTCGCGTTGCAGATCGGGCACGGCTGCGGCACGGGCTTGTCCCACGCGACGAAGTCGCACTGCTTCTTCGCCCAGTTCGAGCAGCCGTAGAACGGCTTGCCACGCCGCGAGCGCTTCTCGGCGAGGAAGCCACCACAGCCGGGCTTCGGGCACTTCACGCCGAGCGAGATGGGCTTCGTCGTCTTGCAGTCGGGGTACCGCGTGCAGGCGAGGAACGACCCGAAGCGACCGCGCTTGATCGTCATCGGCGCCTGGCACGTCTCGCAGATCTCGTCGGTCGTCTGCGGCGGGACCTTCTCCCACGTGCCGTCGAGGTTCTTCACGACCTCCATGGTGTTGCGGCACTCCGGGTAGCCCTGGCAGGCCAGGAAGTTCCCGTTGCGACCCCACTTGATGATCATGGGCTTGCCGCACTTCTCGCAGACCCACTCCGTCGCGATCTCCTCGCGCTTCACGTCGCGCATCTCGGTGCGCGCCTTCTCGAGCTCGCCCTTGAACGGCTCGTAGAAGCCGCCGAGCAGCTTGCGCCAGTCGACCGAGCCGTCCTCGACCTTGTCGAGGTCGCCTTCCATCTTGGCCGTGAACTCGCTCGACACGATCTCGGGGAAGCTCTCCACGAGGAGGCTATTCACGAGGATGCCGAGCTCGGTCGGCCAGAACCGCGCGTCCTTCTTCTCGACGTAGCCGCGGTCGACGATGGTCGACATGATGGCGGCGTAGGTCGACGGACGGCCGATCCCACGCTCCTCGAGCTCCTTCACGAGCGAGGCTTCCGAGAACCGCGGGGGCGGCTGCGTGAAGTGCTGCTCGGGGCGGACGCTCTCGATCGTGATCGTCTCGCCGACCTCAAGGACCGGCAGCAGGCGATCCGCGCTGTCAGCGGCCTCGGCCTTCGCATCGTCGGTCTCGGCGACCTCGTAGACCTTCGTGTAGCCCGCGAACTTCATCACCTGGCCGGTGGCGCGCAGGGTGGCCTCGCCGCGCTCCATGTCGACGGTCGTCGCGTCGTACACGGCCGGCACCATCTGCGACGCCACGAAGCGCTGCCAGATGAGCGTGTAGAGCTTCACGAGCTCCGGACCTTCCGGATGGTTGGCGAGCGCGAGCGCCACCTTCTCCGGCGGCCATTCCATGAGCGTCGGGCGGATCGCCTCGTGGGCGTCCTGCGCGCGCTCCTTGTTGCCGTACGTGTTTGGCTGCTCCGGCAGGTAGTCCGGGCCGTACGTCTCGCCGATGTACGTCCGCAGCGCGAGCATCGCGTCGTCGGAGATACGGGTCGAGTCCGTACGCATATAGGTGATGAGACCGGTCGGGCCTTCATCCCCCAGCTCGACACCCTCGTAGAGGCGCTGAGCGAGCGCCATCGTGCGCTTCGCGGAGTAGCGGAGCTTGCGCGCCGCATCCTGCTGCAGACGCGACGTGATGAACGGCGCCTGCGCCTTCTTCCGACGCTCCTTCTTGTCGACGCTGACGACGACCGCGGTGCCCGCGTTGAGCTCCGTCGCGATCGCATTCGCCTCGTCGGCCGTCTTCGGCTCGGCCTTCTCGCCCTTGAACCGCCAGATGCGCGCATCGAAGGGCGGCGGGTTGGTGCCCCGGACCGTGACCTCGACCGACCAGTACTCCTCGGGCTTGAACGCTTTGATCTCCTCCTCGCGCTCGCACACCATGCGAACGGCGGGAGACTGCACGCGACCTGCCGAGAGGCCGCGCTGCACCTTGTTCCAGAGGATCGGGCTGATCTCGTAGCCGACGATGCGATCGAGGATGCGGCGCGACTGCTGCGCGTACATCTTGTCCATGTCGACGGCGCGCGGCGCGGCGATGGCCGCGGCCACGCCCTTCTTCGTGATCTCGTTGATCAACACGCGCTTCATGTTCGTGTTGACGTCCTTGATCTCCTCGGAGATGTGCCAGGCGATGGCCTCTCCTTCGCGATCCGGATCGCTGGCGAGATACACGATCTCGTTCTCGCGGGCCGCCTTGCGGATCTCCGCGACGACCTTCTTCTTGCCCTCGATCACCTCGTAGACGGGCTCGAAGCCGTTCTCGAAGTCGACGCCGATCTTGCTCTTCGGCAGGTCGCGCACGTGACCGACCGAAGCCTTCACGACGTAGCCGCTGCCGAGGTACTTGCCGATGGTCTTCGCCTTGGCGGGCGACTCGACCACGACGAGCGCCGAGCCCGGCTTCACCTTCTTGGGCTTCTTCGGAACCTGCTCCTCGATGTCGTCCTCGAGCTCGACCTCGGCCTTCTTCCCCTTCGGCAGCTTGCCGCCCTTCACCGGCTTCGCCTTCGTCGGCTTGGCCGGGACCTTGGTGGGCGCAGCCTTGGCCTTGCCCTTGGCGGGCTTGACCTCGACCTCGTCGGCGACCTTCTTCTTCGCGGCCTTGGCCGCTGCAGCAGGCTTCGGCTCGGCCTTGGTCTCCTTGGAGCCCTTGCCCGACTTGCCCTTGGCCTTCTTCTGGTTCGACTTGGTCACGAATACCTCTCCAGCAAAGGAAGCGCGCGGAGTACCGCACGCACCGGAAGCCCCGTCCGCATACAAATCGCATCCACGTCGCCCGCCCCCGCCGCCACCGCATCCGCCACCCGCTGCACGTCCGGATCGAACGCGGGGCGGATCGGCATGCGTGCCTGCCCGTCCACGATCCGATCGACGTCCGCGAGCGATTCGACGATCGCCGCCCCGCGCGCCAGCAGCCGATCACACCCAGGACTACCCGGCCATGCCGCCACCAACCGCTGCTGGGTCAGTGCCGACGCGGCGGTCGAGAGCGACCCCGACCGTACGTCGGCTTCGATCACGACGACCGCATCCACCAGTGCCGAGATGAGCTTGTTCCGTTGCGGAAACAGGGCCGGCCGCGGCTCGACGCCGTCCGGCACGATGCCCATGAGGCCACCGCCGTGTGCGAGTGCTTGTTCGAACAGCGACGCGTGGCGCGCGGGGTACGCGATGTCGAGCCCGTTGCCGAGCACGATGGTCGTCGTCCCGCCGCCAGCGAGGGCGCCCCGATGGGCCGCACCATCGATGCCGACCGCGCCGCCGGACACGACGTGCACGTGCCGCTCGGCGAGATGCCGGGCCACGCGCTGGGCCCGCTCCATCCCTTCCGCGCTCGCTGCCCGCGCGCCCACGATCGCCACGGCGGGGCCATCGGGGCAGACCGCGCCGCGCACGTACACGGGCCGTTGCCATCCCAGCGTCTCCAGACGCCGGGGCAGCCCACCCAGATTCAGCACGACCGAGGTCACGAGGGCGTAGCAAATAGCCACCTGGCCCACGTCCGTCAAGTCGGACCCGCGCCGATCGAGCGATTCCAGGGGCTTACATCGCCCCGCGGCCGGCCTCTTCTTTATATATGGTGCGTGCGCGGGCCTCCCCGAGGGGGCCGGCCCGGTTGGCTACTCGGACGCCTTCTGCATCATCGCCAGGTCGCCCACGCTCATCTCCTGCACGGACAGCGTGACGAGCCCGATCGAGACGTTCGCCCCGACCTCGACGATCACGATCTCGCCGAGCGCGCGCGCCGGGAACCGCCGGTCATCGCTCCCGATCTCGTTGCTCATGGTGTCGGGCTTCGCGTCGCCGCGGCGCACGATGAACATCCGATTGCCCGCCTTCACGCCCGACTGCTTCCCGAGCGCGATGAACACGATCTCGCCCTCGCCGATGAGCTGATCCTTGGTGAGCATGCCGACGATCGGCGCCTGGGCATCGACGGTCGGCGCGACGAAGTCGACGTTCTGGAACGCCTTCACGATCGGGCCGACCTTGGCGCCACGCTCGATCTCGCGATCCGCCTGCGTGATGACCGCACGCGCGAGCTTCTTGTCCTTCACGGACAGGACCTCGACCGTGCCGAGCAGGCGCACGTACGAGCCGTACTCCTTGCCGCCTTGCTTCACCGGCTGCCCGGGCTCGTAGATCGAATACGTGTTGCCCACCACGGGGGTCTTGTTCTTCGGATACGCCAGGTAGACCTGGTCGCCCGTGCCGAGGAGCTCCTTCTCGTCGACGGCGCCGTCGATCACGATCGACTTCTCGAGCTCCGCTTTCTCCACGAACGCCATCGTGTGAAGGCCCACATCCGAGCGGCGCGCGGGCGCGGGAACCGGGTCGACCCGGCGGGCGTCCGGATCGGGATCGGGGCCGATGGGGCGCGCGTTCTGCGAGAACACGCCCCGCGGCAACAAGCGCACGAGGTCACCGGGATAGATCCAGTGCGGGTTCGTGATCTGCGGGTTGTACGACCAGACCTTGGGCCACTGCCACGGATCGTTGAAGTAGAACCAGCAGATGTCCCACAGCGTGTCGCCACTGCGCACGACATGCAGATCCGGCGTCGGACCGTTGTAGACGGTGTAGCCGTTGTCATCGACGATCTGGCCGCTGCTGCCCGTCGGGACGTAATACGTGGTGTCCTGGCCGGGCGCGCGATCGCCGCCGATGATGTTGCCGTCCGGCCCGACGATGACGATGCCGGGGTTCGACGCCGCCGGCGCGGGCTGGGTCGGCTGCGGCCCTTGCGTCCCTGACGAGGCGGGATCGAGCGTCGTCGGCGCGTTGGGGACGTTGGGGTACGTCGGGATCTGGGCGAGCGCGCTCGCGGGGGCGAGCAACGACGCGACGAAGACCACGCGGGGGAAGCGCATCACGACGCCTCCAGGCGCTTGGCGGCAATGGCCGCCGGTTCGGTCCGGGGATAGAGGTTCACGACTTGCTCGAGCACGGCCCGCGCCTTCTCGCCCTGCCCCATCGCCTGGTAGCAGAAGCCAACCTTGAGCAGCGCATCGGGCACCTTGTTGCCACGCGGATACGTCTCGATGACGGTCCGGAACTCGGACAGCGCCTGCGGGTAGTTCTTGTTCGCGTAATACGCCTCGCCGAGCCAGTACTGCGCGTTGTCCGCGTAGTCGTGGCTCGG
>LNFM01013427.1_pt1 | contig 10427 bp, 8 predicted proteins | sample 596031 | NCBI WGS metagenome assembly LNFM01 (sample SAMN04254537, study PRJNA301005) | activated carbon metagenome | isolation source: dual media filters at the Ann Arbor, Michigan drinking water treatment plant | place: USA: Ann Arbor | reverse complement strand
CCAAGTCGCTCCAACTCGACTTGGCATGGCGCAGGATCGAGAGTGTTTTCATCAAGGTCCTCGCTTGGCGGGTTGCGACGGCAGAGTCAGAGGTGGCGCTGGCAAGTCTCGTGGCCGCAGCGAGAATTGCAGGCGCCGGCATGTTGCCGCACGGGCAATCGTTGCACTTGGTCTTGTCGGTGCCCTAACGTGCCATGGACGCTGGGCTGGACAGCCTCCGGACCTGGCCTGATCGGGAATTCACGGGAGACGGCAACGTGGCTCATAAGGGTTTGATCTTCGGCATCTTTCTGGCACCGTTCCATCGTGTCGGCGACAATCCCACGCTGGCCATGCGCCGCGACATCGAGCTGATCGAATGGCTCGACCAACTGGGCTTCGACGAGGCGTGGGTCGGTGAGCACCACTCCGCCGGTTGGGAGACCATCGCGAGCCCGGAACTGATCATCGCCGCCGCGGCCGAGCGGACCAAGCACATCCGCATCGGCTCGGGCGTGACGAGCCTGCCTTACCACCATCCCTACATGGTTGCGCAACGTTATGTGCAACTCGACCACATGACGCGCGGTCGCTCCATGCTGGGCTGCGGGCCTGGCGCCCTCGTGTCTGACGCATACATGCTGGCGATCAAGCCCGAGGACCAGCGCCGCCGCATGGACGAGGCCCTCGATGCCATCTACCGGCTGCTCAAATGCGACGGGCCGGTCACCATGAAGACCGACTGGTTCGAGATGCGCGAGGCCCGCCTGCATCTGGCCCCTTATAGCGATCCGCACTTCAAGATCGCCGTCGCCTCTACACAGACGCCCGCCGCCATGGTGATGGCTGGCAAGTACGGCACGGCGGTTCTCTCGCTCGGAGCCGGCATTCCTGGCGGTCCCGAGGCGCTCGCCAATCAGTGGAAGATCGCCGAGGACGAGGCCGCGAAGCACGGTCGCACCATGAACCGCAAGGACTGGAGCCTCGTCGTCAACATGCACTGCGCCGAGGACGACGAGGAGGCGTTGCGCCAGGTCTCCAAGGGCGAGCGCCACGAGACCGTCACCTATTTCGAGGAGACACTCGGCCGTCCGCCGGGCCGCGCCGACGATCCACTCCGCGAAGGCGTCAAGATGGGCACCACGCTCATCGGAAGCCCCGAGACAATCGCGCGTGGCATCGACCGCCTGATCGAGAACAGCCGCGGCGGCTGCGGTGGCTTCATGTTCCGCGCCTCGGAGTGGGCCAACCGGGCCGACACCATGAAAAGCTACGAGCTGTTTGCCCGCTGGGTGATGCCCCGCTACCAGGGATCGATAGACACTCTTGCGGCCTCGCAGAAGTGGGCGCGCGACAATCGCCCAACGATCTTTGCCCCATCCGTCGCCGCCGTAAAGAAGGCCTACACCGACGCCGGCCGCGAGGCCCCCGAGGACTACAAGCAACGCCTCCTCGGTGCGCGCGACGCGGAGCAGAAGTAGGCAACAATCTAGTCCGCCGCGTCCGGGTGACGGTCATCTGGACGCGGCATTCCAGTTCTCATGCGGTTGCCGCGCGCTGCATTCCGACACGGAGACACCATGCCCCCTGACGACCGTACGCCAAACCCTGCCGCAGGCCCCGTGGCGTGGCGCTCGGTTGCCAACCACAATCGCATGATGGATCTCGTCCGCGACGGCGCGACCAGCGCTGCACGCGACGTGGAGCTGGCCCACTTCGGCTCCTCAGCCTTCCGTATCACGTCGCCGAGCGGCCTGACCGTCATGATCGACCCGTGGCGCAATCACCCGCTGCGCCACTGGGACTGGTACTTGCGCGACATGCCGATGACGCCGGTCGACATCGGCGTTTCGACCCATGCCCACTTCGATCACGACGCGCTCAATCGTCTCGACGCGCACGTGCTCCTCGACCGCCTGATCGGCACCTATAGCTTCCTCGACGTCACGATCACCGGTATCCCCGACAAGCACGCGACTCAGTCGGGCTTTGGCACCTACGACTTCAAGAAGGTCCACCGTGAGCTGAACGGCGTCGATATCGAGCCGCCCAACAACCCGCGCTCGTGGGACAATTGCCTGATCGTCGTCGAGACCGGCGGGCTTCGCATCCTGCACTGGGGCGACAACCGGCACGACGCCCCCGAGCACGTCTGGAAAGCGCTTGGCAGGATCGACATCGCGTTGCTGCCCGTCGACGGGTCTCAGCACGTCATGAGCTTCGAGATGACGGCCGCGATCATCGACCGCCTGAAGCCGAATGTGGTCGTGCCGCACCACTATTATATCTGGGACGTGACCACGCGGGGCTCGACACTGCTTCCCGCCGATGGGTGGGTCGATGGTCAGCCGCGTGCGCGCAAACTGACAGCCCCCGCGATCCGGTATTCAGCGAGCGACCTCGCCACCCGCGAGCCCACCATCGACTTCTTCGGCGATCATGTCGCATTCGATAAGCAGGCCTGGCGAGATGGTGAACTCGCCTGAGCCGACAGCAAGGCCGTCGCCCGCTGCTATCCGTGCCGGTAGATCAGAACGGGGATTTTGCTCTGGCCGGCGACCTTCTGCGTCTGACTGCCGATCATCAGCGCCGACAAGCCGCGTCGTCCATGCGAGGCGATGACGATGAGATCTGCTGCCTTCTCTGTGGCGGCCGCCAGAATGCCGTGCCACGGCTGATCGTCCCGCGCATGCACCGTGTCACACGCCACGCCAGCAGCTTCCGCGAGCTTCCTGACGACGCCGAGCGTCGCCTTGGCGTTCGCTTCGGCTCGCTCCTCGTAGGCGACCGGATTGGTGATCACGGCCCCCTCGCCGATCAGGATGGCCTCGGCCGGCGTCGTTACCGTCACGGCGGTCACCCGGGCTCCAAGTTGCCTTGCGAGGTCAACGCCATACGCGGCGGCTTTGGCGGAAAGCTCCGTGCCATCGGTCGGGATGAGAACATTGGTGAGCATGGCACGACTCGCGATCTGGAGGGTTCATCTGGTAGCCGAGGCACGTTCCGCTGGACCTCGTCGCGATGCTTTGCGCTCGATCAAGGTGCCAGCGGCCAGCGAGTGGGTGCCGGAATTTGACAGCGAATCGGAACATAGATAGAACATAGCCAGTGTGCAGGCTGCTGCAACTCGAATCCCGTGGACAAGCAGCAACCCGCCAAGCCGGCGTCGAGTTCATCGCTGTAGGGTCGCATCGAGCGAGTCGCCGGGCATGGAAGCCAGGGCCCCGGTAGCCAATTGAGGAGAAGTGGCAAATGGCTGGATCCGTGAACAAGGTCATTATCGTCGGCAACCTCGGCGCGGACCCTGAGATCCGCCGCACCCAGGATGGCCGGCCGATCGCCAATCTGCGTGTGGCGACGACTGAGTCGTGGCGCGATAAGGGTACCGGCGAGAAGCGCGAGAAGACGGAATGGCACCGCGTCGTCATCTTCAGCGAGCCGCTCTGCAAAGTGGTCGAGCAGTACGTGAAGAAGGGCGCCAAGCTCTATATCGAGGGCCAGTTGCAGACACGGAAATGGCAGGATCAGCAGGGCCAGGACCGCTACTCGACCGAGATTGTTCTGCAGGGTTTCAACGGCGTTCTGACCATGCTCGATAGCCGCGCAGGCGGCGCCGGCATGTCGGCCGGCATGCAGGAGGGCGGCCAGTCCGACTACGGGGCTCCCGACGAGTTCGGCGGTGGCTCTGGTGGAGGCTCGGGTGGCGGCTATGGCGCCGGTGGCGGCAATGACAGCGGCGGTCGTAAGCCCGCACCGCGCTCTGGCGGCGGCGGCAAGCCGTTCGACAAGAAAATCGATGACGAGATCCCATTCTGATTGAACTCGTGCCGGGCTTTGTGATGCCCCGAATGCGAACATCTAAACCTCGTCCCTCTCCCTTCGGGAGCGGGGCGGGGTGACGTGCAGTTCAGCGCGGCAACTATGCGAGCCAGTAGTGCCGCAGCAGGCAGACATAATAACGAGCCCTGGAGTGATAACCTCGTCTCGGCTTCGTGATCGGTCCCGTCGGGTCGTTGGCACACGGATTGCGCTTTCGACACCCGTCAGTCCCGTGACGAGGATCGGAAGTAAGTCATGCGTGCCAGATTGGGCCAGATTGCCCAAAACGTTGCCCTGAGCGCAGCTTCGCTCGCTGTCTGCTTTGCCATGCTGGAGCTGGTCGTCTTCCGCTTTGTGCTCGTTCCCGACGACCTGTTGGCGAACGTCTCGATCAACGGCGCCGTGCGCTATAGGCCGGGCACTGAGGCAACCTTCCGCCACCCGGACGGCAGTCGCACCCACGTCACCATCAATGCCGATGGCTGGAACTCCACCAAGCCGAGCTATCCGCTGGCTCGTACGCCTGGAAAACGGCGCATCGCCGTGGTCGGCGACAGTTACGTCCACGGTGCGTTCGTCGACACCGCCGACGGCTTTCCCGAGATCGCCGAGGCCGAGCTTCGCCGGGTCGCGATCGACGCCGAGGTCTTTCGCTTCGGCATGGACGGCGCCCCGCTCTCCCAGTACCTCCACGTGCTGCGGCGCGAGGTGCGCAACTACAAGCCGGACGTTGTCGTCGTCTCGCTCATTCACAACGACTTCGACGAGAGCTGGCGCTTCCTCAAGACGCGCTATGCGTCGAGCTTCATGAAGATCGGCCGCGCCGAGGACGGTCGCCCGCTCGAGATCCCGCCCGCAGAGTTCGAAGCCGGTTCCGCCGATCTCTTTCGGCAGTTCGCGACCTTCCGATACCTCTACTACGAGACCAACGCGCATCTCCGCTTGAAGAGCCTCGTCAGCCGACATTTCTGGGGTGGCAACGAGGAGTGGAAGGACGAGTTCATCTCCTCCGCCGTCGATATCCGCAAGATCGCCGATCACGAGCAGAACCGCTTCGCCACCCGCTACGTCCTCACAGAGATGAAGAAGCTCGCAGTGACCGAGGGTTTCGCTCTGCTCTTTGTGATGGATGGCGTGCGCGAGGCGATCTATGCCGGCGAGCCCCGCTCCGAGTGGGCCGTGTCCCAGCTCAACGCATTGGCCGCCGAAGTCACGACCGAACTCGGCCTGCCGTTCCTCGATCTGCAGGAGACCTTCGCTGCCGATTTCGCGGTCCACCGGACCCGCTTCGAGTACCCCTTCGATTGGCACTGGAACAAGCACGCCAATCGATTGGTGGGAATGACGATCGCCCGTCGCCTTGCGGCCGATCCCGCCATCTCCGGCCCACCGGCGGTTCAACGTCAGGCGGCCACAGTCCGTTGACACGTGTTATCGGGCCGGTGCCTTGCTTCGCAGCAACAAGGCCAGCGGTACCGAAAGGAAGCCTGTAATTGCCATCAAGTAGAAGGCATTGACATAGCCGATCATCGCAGCCTGGCGTTGCACCTCCCGAGAGATCCGGGATAGCCCCGTAGCCGTTTCCGGATCCCAAGGGGCCGGGAGGCCGTAGATGCCGAGCGCCATGCGATAAGGCGAGATGAATTCCATCATCTCGGAGTAGTTGATCGATGTCGAGCGGACGAGCACCATCACCGCCATCGAGATGAAAAGGCTTGATCCGAAGTTCCGCATCAGCGTGAACACGGCCGAGCCCTCGGTGATCTGGTGCCTGGGCAGGGTCGTGAACGCCATCACCGTCATCGGCGTGAAGGTCACGCTCTGGCCGAGCCCGACCAGAAAATGGCTCCAGAACACATCGAACTCGGTGACGTTGATGTCGAACTGGGCCATCCAGTACGAGGCCCCGCCCTGCAGAGCGAGACCCGCCCCGATCGCGAACCGCGGAGCCACCTTGGTGAGCCGTGCGATGAATAGGAAGGCAGCCCAATTGCCGAGGCCACGCGCCGCGATCAACGTCCCGATGACGCTGTCCGGATAGCCACGCAGATCGTGCAGCAGGCTCGGAAACAGGACAAGGCTCGTAAAGCTGAGCATGCCCATGGCGAATGCTAGCAGGATCCCGATCGAGAAGTTCCGATCCAGCAGCAGGCTAGGGCTGAGGAACGGCTCCTTTGCCGTCAGGCAATGGGCGATGAACACCCACAGCGCCACGATCCCCAGGAAGGCGTAAATCGTGATCTGGCTCGAGTCGAACCAGTCGAGCCGCTGTCCGCGGTCGCAAATGAGCTGAGCGCAGATCAAGGCCACAGAAAGCGCGAGAAAGCCGATCCAATCGAATCTGAGCTTGCGGCGCTCCGTATGGTCCGAGAGGGCGAACCAGATCGTCACCAGGGCCGCAATGCCCGGTGGCACGATCATGAAGAACGCAGCCCTCCAGTTCCACGCCTCGGTCGCCATCGCTCCGAGGATGGGACCGACGACTGGGCCGAAAACGGCACCCACTCCCCACATCACCAGCGCCATCGGCTGCAAGTGCGGCGGGAACGTCGCAAGCAGGATGGCCTGCCCCATCGGCATGATCGGTGCGCCGAACGCGCCTTGCGCGACCCGTGCCATGACCAGTGTTTCGAGGCTTGTTGCGATGCCGCACAGGAAAGAGGACACGGTGAACCCGAGCACCGTGAAGAACATCATGTTGCGCCAGCCCACACGGGCGGCAAGCCAGCCCGTGAGCGGTGTTGCCACGGCTGTCGCGACGAGGTTGAGCGTGACGACCCAAGAGATCTCATCCTGTGTCGCCGAGAACGTACCGCGCACTTGAGGTAGGACGAGATTGGCAAGCGTGATGGTCATGCCGAACAGCAGGTTCGACAGCTGAACCATCAACAGAATGAGCCATTGCCGGCCCGTCATGCTGAACAGGCCGCCCTGGGCGTCGGCTTCGGCGCCCCCGCGCGTGTCTGTCATCGGCGTCGCATTTCCTTAGGCTGCCGCGGAGCCTCAGGGCTCTCTCGAAAGATGGCAACCACCCTTTCAGGGCCCTAGGCTGGCACTGATTCGGACAGCATGCAGCCCCAATTTTTGCAGGGCTGCTCTGCCCAAGGCTGGACAGCCCGTCAGGCCGGCGTCGCCAGCTTCTTCCGGTAGCCGAACGAGCGCTCGATACGGCCGAGGATATGCGCCCCCGACGTCGTCGGCTCGTAGCGGCACTCCTCTGCGCTCACACCGAGTTGGCGCGGGTCGACCACCGCCTTGAAATCCGGATCGTAGAACGTCGCGATCGAAAAGCGTTCCCGCCCCGACTTATTGATCACGCGATGCGGTGTCGAGGCGTAGCGATCGTTGCTCCAGCGGCCGAGCAGATCGCCGACGTTGACGACCAACGTTCCGGGAACCGGTTTGGCCGCGATCCAAGTTTTTGATTGGCGCTCGAGCACCTCGAGACCACCGCTGCTGTCCTGCCAAAGCAGCGTGATGCAGCCGAAGTCCGTGTGCGGCGCGAGCCCGAAGGTATCTGACGCCGCACCCTCGGGATGCGGCGGATAGTAGATGATCTGGGTCCGTTGCAGGCGTTTCTGGTATTTGTCGCGAAAGAAGCCTCTTTCCAATCCCAGCGAGACGGCGACGCAACTGAGCAGGTCCGCGCCACACTGCCCGATCTCGTCGTAGTAGCGCGTCATCGCCGCCCGCAAGCCTGGCCGGTCTGCCGGCCAGTTGTTCGGCCCCCTCAACGGCTCGCCTGCAACGACGTCCGGATCATCTTCCGGTAGCTCAAGGCCCATCGTGTAGAACTCTTTGTAGTCGGGCTTGGTCGCCTCGTACATCAAGGCATCACCGAGCGCATTGAAGCCGCGGTGGCGCTTGTTGATTGCCACCTCGCGCTTCTTCTCGACAGGCTGGTGAAAGAAGCCTTGCGCCTCGCGGAGCGCGTCCTGGATCGTGGGCTCCGGTAAGCCGTGGTTGGCGATGTAGAGAAAGCCGACCGTCGTAAAGGCGGCATGGATGTCGCGAGCCGCTCGTTCGACGGCCTTGGCCTCGCCGGCTCGCACGCCGCTCATATCGACGATCGGCAACTCGTTCATTTCTTCGCCCCTCTTGTCATTTCGCTCGCTTGTCCAACAACCTAGCTACGAATCGGTGTTTCGCCAATCGTCGCGTGGTCGGTCTCGAGTAAACATGTTTCGTGGTTCGTCTGTCGCGACTGGGATCTTCGAGCGGCCGCCGCGCATTCGTCCTTGGCCGTGTCAGCAGGACGACATAACATACTGTCCGGTATAGGCATCTGTAAGCGTGAGGGCTCTGGTGCGAGTAGGAGTATTGGCGTGCGCTCTCGTTGTCGCCGTGGTCGGAGGCGTGAAGGCCGATGATCTGACGCTGCGGGGCCCGGTGGCCGAGGTCCTGACCGAGGCGCCTGATGCGCCTCAGCGCCAGCACGCCTCTCCCCTGCCACGTCCATCGATGCTGGCACCGCGGCGAACCCTCACAATCACGCTTGGTGGTGATTTGGGTCTGGGAGCGCATGCGGCCCCGGTCGAGCCTGCCGGCAGCCGGCGGCACGGTGCATTCCTGCGCTGGGACGATCTGACCTCCGGCATTCGTCCGTTGCTGGACGGAGACCTCAACTTCGCCAACTTAGAAACCGTGGTGACCGCTCGCAACGATCTCGAGCCTGAAGCCAAGACCTTCGTCTTCCGCAGTCACCCCGAAGGCGTTCGCCATCTCGCCGGCATCGGCTTCAACCTGCTGTCCACCGCCAACAACCATGCCGTGGACTACCGCCTTGCCGGCATGCGCGAGACCATGCGCCACCTCGATGCGCTTGCTGCCGAGGGCCGCATCCTTGCACACGCCGGCCTGGGAGAGACGAGCGCGGTCGCTGCCCGCCCCCGGGTCCTGGACCTTGAGGGAGTGCGCGTCGCCGTCTCGGCTATGGGTATCGCGACGGGCGGGCGCGCGGGTGACGAGCGCCCCGGCCTCATGGAGTGGCGCGCCCCCGGCGACGTCTCGGCCGTCATTGGAAGGTTGGCTGGTGCTTCGGCCGACCTGCGCATTCTGTCTGTGCATCACGGAGAGGAGCGCAGTGTCGCCACCGACCCCGATGCGATCCGCAAACTGCGCCACCAGGCCCTGCTCGGTGGCGGCATCGACATCGTCGCTGGCCATCATGCCCACGTCGTGCAGGGGATCGAGATCACCGACGGGCGCTTGATCTTCTACGGCCTCGGCAATCTGCTGCACCCCGGCATGCAGGACATGGGCACCTTCGACATGTGCCGCGACTATGGTCTTCTGGCGCGCGTGCACCTTGCCGGCGGCGCGTCAGGCCGCCTCACGATGCGCGCCGTAGAGGTCATCCCGCTCACCGACATGCATTGGCGCGCCCGCCCGATGCCGCCGCAACGCGCCGTCGAGCGCATCCACGTTCTCAATTACCTGGCCGCTGCCCTCGATGACCCGGCGAGTGGCGCCCGTGGCCTGCGTTTTGCCGTCCAAGCCGACGGCTCGGGTCTGCATTGCGAGCCCGATGCGCAGAGCGTGACGGGGCGCGTCGGAGAGTTGTGCAAGGGCTGGAGTGGAGCGTCGGCCACATCGGCGTCGCTCTCCGCACGGATCGCGTCGGCCTGCGGCGGCCGCGAGCTTGTCGCCAGCGCATCTCGTCCGCGCTCGCTCGCGCAGCCGGCATTTCGTCTAGGTCTCACGCCCGCGGGCCCACCACCGTCTCCAATCGCACCGCGTGATGCCAGCTGGTCCCGGAACGTTTTCGCCGGCAATTAGCGTCACAAGCATGATGGACCCTTGCACGCTCCCGAAAGCGCCGCCATAAGCCGACGGTTGACGGCGCCTGCTTCGCGCTTCGCTCGCCCCCGCTAGCCGGAGTGACATCAATGAGCGGCTTGCTCGCCCTCCTCGACGACGTCGCGGCGCTCGCCAAACTGGCGGCCGCTCAGCTGGACGATATTGCGGCCCATGCCGCCAAGGCTGGCTCCAAGGCTGCCGGTGTCGTCATCGACGACAGCGCCGTGACACCCAAGTACGTTCACGGCTTGCCAGCGGCGCGCGAGTTGCCCATCGTTTGGCAGATTGCTCGCGGGTCTCTCTTCAACAAGCTCGTGATACTTTTGCCGGCCGCCCTTCTGCTCAATGCCTTCCTCCCCTGGTTGGTCACACCTCTGCTCATGATCGGCGGGGCCTATCTCTGTTTCGAGGGCGCCGAGAAAGTCCTCCACGTCTTCGCTCCCCATGCCGGCTCACACGAGCAGCCCGAGACGCTCGACGCGGCACATCTCGAGCGCGAGCGCGTCGCAGGCGCCATCAAGACCGACTTCATTCTCTCGGCCGAGATCATGGCCATCGCTCTCTCGACGGTTGCTTCCGAGAGCATTTGGACTTCGGGAGCGACACTTTTGGTGGTTGCAGTTGGTATTACGGTGCTCGTCTACGGGACCGTCGCTCTTCTCGTGAAGGCGGACGACATCGGCTTGAAGTTGAGCCAGGTCGGGCGGCTTTCGGCAACACGGGCTTTAGGGCGAGCCATCGTCGCCGGCATGCCCACGGTGCTGAATTTCATCTCGACGGTCGGCACGGCGGCCATGCTCTGGGTCGGCGGATCGATCGTCATTCATGGC
>LNFM01017407.1_pt1 | contig 10428 bp, 8 predicted proteins | sample 596031 | NCBI WGS metagenome assembly LNFM01 (sample SAMN04254537, study PRJNA301005) | activated carbon metagenome | isolation source: dual media filters at the Ann Arbor, Michigan drinking water treatment plant | place: USA: Ann Arbor | reverse complement strand
ATATTATGGGCGATGAAGTTCTATTACTATTATCCTATGTAATGAAACAAAATTTCCGCGCAAAGGATTTATTATTTCGTTTCGGCGGAGAAGAATTTGTAGTCATCTTCCATGTCCCAGATCAAGCGGAAGCTGCTAAAGCATTGGAACGTTTTCGAGAAAAAATTGAAGCGTATCGTTTCCCGCAAATCAATACGGTCACGATTAGTGTTGGTGCAACTTTGATTAGCGAAACTCACCACCTCGCATCTGAAATTATTGGACGTGCAGATCAAGCGCTCTATCACGCAAAAAACAATGGGAAAAACCAACTCCATTTCTATGAAAGTCTTTTGGAAAGCGGACATATTGTTGAGAAAAAAGAAACAGGTACAATCGATTTCTTCTAGGAGTCCGTTGGACTTAAGCAATCCTAGCGTGATGTGGTCACAAGTGCAGTGAGTGATGGATAGACTCAACCATCGGGCTCACAAAGTGCTTGGATTCAGAACCTTGTTTGAGGTGTTCTTCAGGAAGAGGGTGCGCTACACCGAACCACCGTTAGGCGTTGCACTTTGGAATTGACTTCGCGCAATCTTTGAACTTGCGATTCCCAGCGGACTTGCCACGGGGATAGGTGCAGGGTGCGCCGAGCAAATTTATTTCAGCTGCTTTCATGATGTATACCTATTTTTACATTCCGATGCATTTTGACTTGAAACTCAACAAGTAATGGCTACAGAGCCGTTCAATAATTCCAGGGACTGTGAAGCTTTCTGGGGCAATAAATCAATAGAATGATGGCATCGTCATTCCCATCCATAGCATTACTAGAACAATCATGGTAATACCGATTCCAATCGTTCCAATAATCATGCCGATCAATATGGTTACACCATCCCTATTCAGAAGCCCCAGGGACATTACCAGTATTCCCCATCCTGGCGGGAAATTTGTCAAAGGGATTGGGAGCGCTATCGATAGCGCAAAAACAAAGGAAAAAATACCGATAATTCTTTCCCACGTCTGCACGCTGATATAAGTCATGCGCGGCTGCATTCTGTTCTCAATTTTCTTGAGCCAAGGATTTGCTTTTGTAACTATTTTCTCAAGACTGGTTCGTTTGATTGATTTTTTTTCAATCCAAATTGGTAACCACGGTGCTCGCATACCGAGAATCATTTGCACTGAGAAAATGAATAGCGGGATAGAAAAAAGCGTTGTGTATCCCGGTGGGACGGGTACTGGAAGGCATATTGGTAGTGCTGCGATGGCCATGAGGATACCAAAACCACGCTCATGTAGCGCATTCTTGATTTCACCTACAGTCATTGCCTCTTTTGTATTTTCTACGACGACAATTGCTAGAAAATCAGAAGTAGGGCGCTCTTTGATTGTCATGAGTTATTCCTATTTGGATGCTGAATGCAAGCCAATTAACAAAACTTAGATAAGTTATTCATATCGAAGTGCATCGACTGGTTTCAGTGAAGCAGCCTTCTTGGCAGGATAAAAACCGAAGAATATGCCAACTGCCGAAGCAAATAGAAAAGCTAAACCGATCATACCTAGTGTAATGACAATCAGCATATCAGCAACTTGGCTGACTACCCAAGCACCACCAATACCCAGTAACAACCCAATCAACCCACCCATAAAACAGATCATCATAGCCTCAAGCAGAAACTGAGTAAGAATTGCACGCTGATTGGCACCGATTGCCATACGAATACCAATTTCCCGGGTACGCTCAGTCACAGATACTAGCATAATATTCATAATGCCAATGCCACCGACCAATAAAGATACTGATGCGATGGCGCCCAATACCATCGACATCACTTTTGCAGCACCTGTCGCAACATCAGCAAGTGCAGTTAAATTGCGAACAGTAAAATCATTTTCTTTACCTTTTGCGATACGATGGCGTTGGCGTAATAATTGGGTAATTTCTATTTCAGCGATATCCATTTCATCCGCCGACTTACACTGGACTAACATGAGTCGGATAGAGCCAGGAAACTGATTGCCGGTAATCTGTCTTTCACTGGTTGTGATCGGTATGAAAATATTGTCATCCTGGTCGCGTCCCGTTAGGCTTTGTCCCTTGGCCATTAGCACACCCACAACGAGGAAGGGGCGGTTGGTTATGCGTATGGTTTTTCCAACGGGATCTTCATCACCGAATAAGTTCTGTGCCGTGACTGATCCTAAAACGACTACACGATTTGCCGAACGCAAATCAGATTCTGTAAAGGTTGTACCCGATTCAATTTTCCAGTTACCTACCGAAAAATAATCCGGTGTAGTGCCTGTGATGATGGTGCTCCAATTTTTGGCGGCGTAATTGAGCTGCGCTGTGCCCGAAATGACAGGCGCCGTTGCGCTGATTATCGGTAATTCGGCAATTGCTTGCGCGTCATGGATTGTTAAAGTTCTGATGCTACCGCTACCAAAGCTAAATCCTCCGGAAGATGTGGCGCCTGGGACAACGATAAAAAGATTACTGCCCATCTCAGCAATGGTTTGGTTAATTTTAGTTTGTGCGCCTTGACCGATGGATAACATTAAAACTACGGCCGCTACGCCAATAATCATGCCCAACATGGTTAGCCCGGTCCGCAAGCGATTTTGACGCAAGGCGCGCAGTGCTTCGCCAATAATTGCAAGCAAATTCATTGTGTCAATAGCGATTAAACATCGGTAGAAATAAATGACAAGCGGTCATTAGGCCGGAAAAGTTCTGGAAAGTTTGTCTACAGTTGTGTTCGTATTGTTGTCCTTATCATAAATGATATGTCCATCTTTTAGGCGAATTAGGCGCTTTGCATAAGCCGCAATATCATCTTCATGTGTGACCAGTACGATAGTAATACCTTGATCGCGATTAAGCTGTTGGAACAATGACATAATTTCACGACTGGTTTGTGTATCAAGATTTCCCGTGGGCTCATCAGCCAGAATGAGGGGCGGTTGGTTAATCAGTGCGCGACTGATGGCGACACGTTGTTGTTGCCCGCCTGAGAGCTGATTCGGTTGATGCATGGCAAAATTTTCCAAACCGGTACGACGGAGAAGTTCTAATGCTTGTTTGCGGCTTTGAGAACGGCCGATTCCCGCGTACAGTAATGGTGTTGCCACATTATCTAGCGCTGTGACACGTTTTAGCAAGTTGAATCCCTGAAATACGAAACCGATCTTCTGGTTACGAATGCGTGCCAGTTCATCGTTAGTAAGTTTGGCGACATTTTTCTCGGAGAGCCAATATGACCCGCTTGTCGAGGTATCAAGGCAACCGAGTATATTCATCAATGTCGATTTACCCGATCCAGAATGCCCCATAATGGCAACAAATTCGCCTTGATCAATGGTCAGATTGATATTAAACAGAACCTGATTCGTAATGGTATTCCCATTGGCGTCTTGCAGATTGTAGCTTTTACAAATATCCTCAATTCTAATCAGCGAATGGCCGACATGATTGGTCTGAATCGATAGCATTAGAATACTCTTAATTTGAACTTACTTTCCGATTCCTTTTTGTCGACAACTTCACTAATAATTACTTTATCCCCTGCTTTTATTTCACCATTGACGATTTCAGTGAAATTGCCATCAGTAATTCCAATGCTCACATTAACAGGAACGGGCCGATTCTCTGGCAAAAGATACAGGACAGATTGATTGGCTGATTTTGTTTGTTTGCTGTTTTCACTTGATTCAATGTCCTTCGGCTGATAACGCAGCGCTGCATTGGGCACACGTAAAACATTATCTTTTTGATTGACAACAAAATTGATATTGGCAGTCATACCCGGCAATAAGGTTCCATCATCATTATCAACCATGGCAACCACGTTGTAGGTAACGACATTCTCCTGAATTGTTGGATTGAGTCGAACTTGCTTCACTGTGCCGGAAAATTTACGTTGCTGAAACGCATCAACGGTAAAGTTAATGAGCTGGCCGAGATGTAATTGGCCGATATCGGCTTCAGCGACGCTGATGTTGATTTGCATTTGACGGAGATCTTGGGCGATTTGGAATAAGATTGGTGTTTGGAAATTGGCCGCCACAGTTTGGCCGATATCTACATTCCGTGCGATGATTACTCCCGATATGGGGGACCGGATAACACTATAATTGAGATTAGTTTGGTCACGCGCAACTTGGGCCTTACTGATTGCCAGTTGCGCGCGTGCTATTTCCATTTCTTGCTCGATCATTTGTAATGCTTCAAGGGAAATGAACTCTTTTTCCTTCAGCAATTGATGACGTCTCAATTTGCCATCAGCAATTCTCAAGCTTACTTGCGCATTGAGAAGATTTGCTTTGGATTGCTGCAATTGAGCCTGTAGTAGGGCTGGATCCAGTTCAGCCAGAATCTGACCCACTTCAACATGGTCGTTATAATCCGCATACAATTTAGCCACAGTACCTGAAACCTGAGTGCCGACATTGACAAGAACAACCGGGGTCAACGTGCCGTTAGCAGAGATGGATTGTATGATATCCCCCCGTTCAATACTCCGGGTTTTATATAGATTTTCTGTTGATTCTTTTTTTCCGTCATTAGCCCAGTAGTAGGCGGCTGGGACAAGAATCAAAAGTAAAACAACGATAATTCGTTTAATGCTAACAGTTAACATTTTGAGAAACTTGATGGAATGCAACTCGGGGATAAATAGTAATCAAAAGACTCGCTTAGAAAATTTAGTGAATGTATTGGTGCAGATTGCCTAATAATATTGAGTGCTTTTATTTTTCTTTATCTTCTTCTGCTTTCAGCACTTGTATTTGTTTAAGACGAGCCTCAACACTGGATAGCTGGTAAAAATTTCCGTTGCTGTTCTGCAGTGCGGTTTGCAATTGATCAAGCGCAGCTGCATAGTGTCCTTTCAACACATAAGTTTCAGCTAGCGCACGATGTTGCAGCATTCTATCACCTAATAAGGCGTAGCATTGGGCCTGTAAGCTAAACAATTGCGGATCATTTGGAATAAGCAGTAATTGTTTGTTAATAAACTCAAGTGCTGTTTCAGTTTGTTTGTTTCGTATTAAAGCATGCGCATACCCTTGAATCAGTGCACGATGCTGTGGATATATTTTTAATGCACTTTTATAAATATCAAATGCTTCAGTAATTTTTCCATCACCCAGTTTGACATTGGCTGAAAGTGTTTCAATCATGGCACCCGCAATCACATTTTTATTTTCAACGCGCACTGTTTCTCCCAGTCGATGATTGGTCAGCATTGCGGTAGAAGAATCACGTTGCAATATTTGATATAAGTGAGCGAGTTCCTGGTTTGCCTGTTTGTTCTTTTTATCCCGTAGTAGCGCATGAATATAGCCATATCGTTCAACAGCTTCGTTGGTATATCGCTTCTCGTCTAAACGTGATTTGAACTGTACAACTGCATCCTGTGGCTTTCCCTGCATTGCACGTAATTTAGCGCGGACCAATAAAAAATCGATACTATCGGGAACTTGGCGGTATGGCATTTCGCGAATACGATTCTGGATATCTGCAATACGCTCGTAAGTGATCGGGTGAGTACGTAAATACGAAGGCGCGCCATTTTCATGAAATCGTCCAGCTTTTTGCAGGCGTTCAAAAAAAGTAGACATTCCTTGCGGTTCGAACCCTGCATCGAGCAGGATACTTAGACCGATCCGGTCCGCTTCTTGTTCATGCTTGCGGGTGAAATCTAATTTTGATTGAATGGCACTGGCCTGGGAAGCAACCAATATGGCTTGACTTGCTTGCGGATTAGAGCGCGCAGCAATAATAGCGACTGCAAGTGTCGCTATCGACTTTATCAAATCGAACTTTTGTCCGGCGATCATACGCGCCAGATGTTTTTGTGTCACATGAGCAATTTCATGCGACATTACGGCTGCCAGTTCCGATTCGCTTTGTGCGGCGATGATCAATCCGCTATTGAAACCCATGAACCCCCCAGGTAATGCGAATGCATTGATGGATGAGTCCTGAATCGCAAAAAATTCAAATGATTGCACTGCACTGGTTTCATCAGAATTGGAAATTAATTTATGACCAAGATTGCTAAGATAACTGGCTATCTCAGGATCATCCAGATAACTCGGGTCCGCGCGAATCTGGCGCATGATTTGCAGGCCAATCTGACGCTCCTGATAGGGGGTGATGGTAGCCCGTGATACATCACCAAGATCAGGTAATTCGTGGGCATAGCTATTGACTGGAAACAGAAATGGTAGCGTGAATATCAGGTAGGCAAATTTCATGACACTAGGATGTCTGTTTGCTATTCAAGTTCCATCAATCTTATTTATCTCTGGATTGTGTAGACCAGACTTTATAGCTGGATGTGATGGGGTAATGCCATGCCGTGCCAAAATCGCAATGCGTAATACGAATTCCTGGAGGAGACTGGCGGCGTTTATATTCATTTTTATGAATTAAGTGTATGACTTTCTGCACGTCAGCTTCGTTATAATTCAGCGCAATAATTTCCTCAGGTGAATAATTATTTCCGACGTAAGCTTCTATAATCGCATCTAAAATTTCATACGGCGGCAAACTATCCTGATCCGTTTGATTGGGCCGCAATTCGGCGGAAGGTGCACGCTGAATGATACGCTCAGGAATGACCCGGTTAATTTGATTGCGGTATTCGCAGAGTGCATAAACCAGAGTCTTATTGACATCTTTGAGTACTGCAAAGCCACCTGCCATGTCGCCATATAACGTGCAATAGCCAACCGCTATCTCGGATTTGTTACCGGTAGTTAGTACAATTGAACCCGAATGGTTTGACATCGCCATTAGTAATGTGCCGCGAAGGCGCGCTTGTAAATTCTCCATCATGGTATTCGTGGCGGTGGAATCAGAGGGAATTTTAAAATCATTTTCGATGGTTAACAAAAACTGATCAAACAATGTTTGGATACTGCATTCGAAGAGTTTAACACCCAATAATTCGGCCATTTCATTGGCGTCTTCCAGGCTGATATTGGCCGTGTACTGCGAAGGCATCATGACGGCTTTGATTTTATCTGCGCCCAGCGCATCGACTGCAATCGCCAGTGTCAGTGCTGAATCTACACCACCGGAAAGACCTAACAGTGCACCGGGAAAATGGTTCTTACGGACATAATCTTTAACCCCCAAACATAATGCCTGATAAATACTGGCTATGGGAAGTTGCGGGGCTGCCAGCTTAGTCTGTATGGGTTGATTGTTGTGAATATCGATTAATTCGATGGTTTCAACAAACTCACCGAGTTGATGGGTTAACGCTCCTTGTCGGTTCATTGCAAAAGAAGCGCCATCAAAAACCAATTCATCCTGTCCACCGACCAAGTTAGTGTGGATAATGGAGATGCCAGTCTGTTCAATAAATCTACGGGTAATCTGATAACGGGAAGCTTGCTTGTTGATACGGTAAGCCGAAGCGCTTAGTACTAACAACATATCAAGATCGGAGCAATCTGCTGCAAGGAGCGAATTACTCAACCAGAAGTCAGCACAGATTGCAATGCCAAATTTAACCCCATACAGTTCAAATACACACGATTCAGTACCGGCATCAAAATAATACGATTCGTTAAAGAAATGAGATTGACTGAGAATTCTCTTGTAATAGGTGTGAGAGATTTTGCCGCGGTAAATCACGGAAACGGCATTATATAGCTTGCCTTCCTGAAAACTGGGATAACCCACTATTAGTGTGATGTCATCTATCGCTTCCACCAAGTCTGCTAATGCATTGTTGCAAGCTTGACAGAATGTTTCGCGTAATAATAAATCAGCAGGCGGGTATCCGGATAGCGCTAACTCGGGGGTGATTACCAGCTGTGCTCCGGCCTGCTTCGCCTGCTTTGCCGCGTTCAATATCTTTACAGCATTGCCAGTGATATCGCCTACGGTACAATTTATCTGAGCAATGGCTATGCGCATGATCTGCCGGTATGCTATTGCAAGCTAGAAGGGCAGTTGCGCATCCGGTTTGGCTTGCAAAATATTATGACGAAAATCTTCCTGAATGCGTTTTAGAGCGAATTCATTATCGGCCTCAAAGCGTAATACGATGACCGGCGTAGTATTAGAAGCACGCGCCAGACCAAATCCATCACTGTATTCAACCCGCAAACCATCATTTTTTTGTAACTGTGCAATCAGTGTGTGATTTTCCCCTTCAGCAACGCGAACCTGAAGTTCCGGTGTGTTAATGCTATCGGGCAGATTATTCAGAGTGACATTGATATCTGCCTCGCGACTCAGCAATTCGAGCAGTCGTGCACCGGCATATAAGCCATCATCAAAACCGTACCAACGTTCCTTGAAAAACAAATGACCGCTCATTTCTCCAGCTAATAATGCCTTCGACTCAATGAGTTTTGCTTTGATGAAAGAATGACCGGTTTTCCACATAACTGGCACGCCGCCATGCTGACTGATCCAGGGTGCCAGATTCCGAGTGCATTTCACATCAAAAATGATTTTTCCACCAGGATTTCTCGACAATACATCCGCTGAAAACATCATGAGCTGGCGATCAGGATTGATAATATTGCCATTCTTTGTAACGATACCAAGGCGGTCACCATCGCCATCAAAAGCCAGTCCAATTTCCGCATCGGTGGTTTTCAACGCCTGAATCACGTCGTTCAGATTATCAGGTACAGACGGATCTGGGTGGTGATTGGGAAAAGTACCATCCACCTCGCAGAATAGTTCGATTACTTCACAACCTAGGCCGCGATAGAGCGCCGGTGCAAATGCACCCGCTACACCATTACCACAATCAACAACAATCTTGATGGGACGAGTGAGTTTGATATCAGCAGTAATCCGCTCAATATACGCATTGACGATAGCATGCTCGGAATAATTGCCTGCGCCCTGTGCGAGGTCGTTATTTTCGATGCGCAAACGTAGTGCCTGGATTGTGTCAGCCGCCAAAGTTTCGCCGCCAAGTACAATTTTAAAGCCATTGTACTCAGGCGGATTATGACTGCCGGTAACCATCACCCCGGAATATTGGCATAACTCATGTGCGGCGTAGTAAAGCATGGGCGTCGCGACCATGCCAACATCGACTACATGAATGCCACTTTTTTGAATACCGCGAGCGAGTGCTTGCGACAATTCAGTTCCTGATAATCGGCCATCCCGGCCGATGGCGATAGCTGTCAGATTTCTTGCACGAGCTTCGGAGCCAATCGCATGACCTATTTTTTCTACATTATCAACGGTGATCGTTTTGTCAACAATGCCGCGAATGTCATACGCCTTAAAAATTTCATGAGGAATTGCGTGCATAATTTTTTCTCTTTGAAAGAATGACTGTTGATAAAAGAGCTATGGATAGTCACTGACAGATAGCTATGACCAATTAATCAATGGAATGTAAGTTCTCTTCTGAAATCAAACCGATTTAATGGTGCCCAGCAACAGCGCCGCCTTTGAGCGTATAGTGAGTGCCGCAATAAGGGCAAAGCGCTTCGCCAGTTGCTTCAATCGGAAGAAAAACCCGCGGATGCGAGTTCCATAACATCATGGCTGGGGTGGGGCAATGCAATGGCAGATCATCGGTTGTAATTTCAATTTCAAGTGCTTTGTTATTGGCTTGTTGATTCATAAAAATATCTCCAATGCAGCTGATTAAACGAAGGTAAGCCAATCGGCGTGATTTTTAGCTCTGCCTTTGACGCAATCAAAGAATAGGGCTTGTATTTGTGTGGTGACTGGCCCTCGCTTGCCGAGTCCAATCATGCGATTATCGAGTTCGCGAATCGGTGTCACTTCAGCAGCAGTGCCGGTAAAGAATGCCTCATCCGCACAATAAATTTCATCGCGTGTAATTCGTTTCTCGATGACTGGAATGCCGATTTCAGCAGCCAAATCAATCACAGATGCACGTGTGATTCCTTCCAGGCATGAAGTTAAATCAGGCGTGTAGAGTTTGCCTTGTTTGACGATGAAAATATTCTCTCCCGATCCTTCTGCCACATAGCCTTCCACATCCAGTAACAGCGCTTCATCGTAGCCATTCAATCCGACTTCCTGATTGGCCAGAATCGAATTGGCATAAGTTGTGACCGATTTGGCGCGACACATGTTGATGTTGACATGATGCCGGGTAAAAGAAGAAGTTTTGACACGGATTCCATTTTCAAGGGCCTCTGGCCCTAAGTAGGTTCCCCATGGCCAAGCGGCGATGGCAACGTGAGTGGAAAGTGTTTTGGCGGAGAGTCCCATGGCTTCAGCGCCATAAAAAGCGATCGGGCGGATATACCCGGAGACAAGCTTATTCTGTTTGACCACATCACATTGCGCTTGCATCAACGTTGCCTTGTCATAAGGCATTTTCATCATAAAGATATGCGCAGAGTTGAATAAGCGGTCGGTATGCTCCTGCAAACGGAAAATCGCCGGTCCTTTCGCCGTTTCATAAGCGC
>LNFM01013426.1_pt1 | contig 10429 bp, 10 predicted proteins | sample 596031 | NCBI WGS metagenome assembly LNFM01 (sample SAMN04254537, study PRJNA301005) | activated carbon metagenome | isolation source: dual media filters at the Ann Arbor, Michigan drinking water treatment plant | place: USA: Ann Arbor | reverse complement strand
GGCGTCGGCGATCATGTGATGGCGCGGATCACGAAGCTTGATGACGTGGATGTCGCCGGGTTCCGATTCGAGGGCGAGGCGATCCGCAAGCTGCCGCGCGATCAGCGCCGCTTGCTTGGCGTTTATCGCGCGCATTCGCGTGGCGGCGGGACGATCGAGCCGATCAACCGGAAGGAGTTGAAATCCTGGCCGGTGCACAAGGGCGACGAGAAGGACGCCAAGGACGGCGATCTGGTTCGGTTCGAACTGGCACAGACGGGACGGTTCACTAGCCCACGCGCGAAGATCGTCGAGGCGCTTGGCAATCCGGATGATGAGCGCAAGGTGTCGCTGATTGCCGTTCATTCACACGGCATTCCGGATGATTTTCCGCAGAGCGTCATTGATGAGACGCGCGATCTGAAACCGCTGCAGATGGCGGGGCGCAAGGATTTGCGCGGTATTGCGCTTCTCACCATCGATCCGGTGGATGCGCGCGACCATGACGATGCCGTCTTTGCGGAACCCGATACGGACCCGAAAAATCCGGGCGGGCATATCTTGATCGTGGCGATTGCCGACGTGGCGCATTACGTGCGGCCGGGAACGCGGCTTGATCGCGAGGCGCAGATCCGCGGCAACTCGGTTTATTTTCCCGATCGTGTCGTGCCGATGCTGCCGGAGAAGATTTCCAACGATTTGTGTTCGCTGCGTGAGGGCGAGGACCGGGCGTGTCTGGCCGTGCGCATGGTCTACGACAAGCACGGCGACAAGCGCAGCCATACGTTTCTACGCGCCATGATGCGGTCGGCGGTGAAACTGTCCTACCAACAGGCGCAAGCCGCGTTCGACGGGACGCCGGACGAAAAAGCCGCGCCGCATGTCGAGGGTGCGCTCAAGCCGCTATGGGCGGCGTACCAGGCGTTGAAAGCGGCACGCGACCGGCGCGAACCGCTCGACCTCGATCTCCCGGAACGCAAGATCAAGCTCGACGACAAAGGGCGGATCGCGGGCGTTTACATTCCTGAGCGGCTGGAAGCGCACAAACTCATCGAAGAGATGATGATCCAGGCGAATGTGGCGGCGGCCGAGAGCTTGGAGCAGAGGAAATCGCCGCTCGTCTATCGCGTGCACGATGCGCCGTCGAAAGAGAAGCTGAAGTCGCTGCGGGATTTTCTCGAAACGCTCGATCTCGCGATCCCGCCGCACGGCAGCTTAAAGCCCGGCGCGTTCAACAAGGTGCTCACGGCGGCGAAGTCGTTGCCGGTGCCGGAGCTTGTCAATGAAGTGATCCTGAGGTCGCAGGCGCAGGCGCAGTACAATCCCGACAACATCGGGCACTTTGGTTTGAACCTCGCGCGATATGCGCATTTTACGTCGCCGATCCGGCGCTATGCGGATTTGCTTGTGCATCGGGCGCTCATTCGGGCGTTGAAGCTTGGTGACGACGGGTTGACGGATGAGGAGATCCCGCGGCTGGCGGCGATTGCGCAGTCGATCTCGGATGCGGAGCGGCGCGCGATGGCAGCCGAGCGGGAGACGATCGACCGGCTCGTTGCGCTGCATCTGGCGGACCGGATCGGGGCGGTGTTTCCGGCGCGCATCGGCGGCGTGACGCGTTCGGGGCTGTTCGTGCGGTTGAAGGACACGGGCGCGGACGGGTTCGTGCCGATTTCGACGCTGGGACAGGATTATTTCCATCATGTGGAAGAGGCGCACGCGCTCGTGGGATCGCAGACGGGCGAGACGTTCCGGCTCGGCGATGTGGTCGACGTGAAACTTGTGGAGGCAATCCCGTCGGCAGGCGCGTTGCGGTTCGAGATGGTGTCGGAGGGCAAGCGGGGTGTGTTGAAGCCGGTGAAGGGGCCGCGCGGGCGGCACATCATGCGGCAGCGGCGGCAGCGGCGGTAGACACTGCGGCGCGGCCTCGTGGCACGCTTGACCGTCAATGCGATTGGGACCACGTTTCGATCATGGAACAAATTTATACCAACGATCCTGATGCGCCGGCGAACGACCGTTCGTGGCCGAAAGCCGTGATGACCGGCACCCGATGCCGGTGCCCCGCGTGCGGGACGGGCCAGCTTTATGAGAGCTATCTGAAAGTAGCGCCTGTGTGCGCAGAGTGCGGTGAGGAATTGCATCACCAGCGCGCGGACGACGCGCCGCCGTATTTTACGATGTTTATCGTTGGACACATTGTCATCGGCGGGCTGCTCGTAATGGAGCAAACGCTGGCGCCGGCAACGTGGGTGCATCTGGTGATTTGGTTGCCGCTGACATTGTTCTTGAGTTTGTGGCTGCTGCCAAAGGTGAAGGGCGGTCTCATCGGATTGCAGTGGGCGCTGCGCATGCACGGCTTTGGCGGGCATTCGGATGAGCCCGATCCCGAACCGCAGCCGGTGTCACAGGGGTGACGACGCCTGACGCCGTCAAAGGTTTTGCGGGCCGGCCGCTCCTGGCCGCGACGTTGATCGTTGTTGACCGCAGTGGGCCTGAGCCGCGCATTCTGATGGGACGGCGGCGGCCGGACGCGGTATTTCTGCCGGATAAATATGTTTTCCCCGGAGGACGGCTGGAAGCGGAGGACGGCGATCTTGAAGCCGCGGGGGTTTTACCCGACTACGATCATGGCTGCCTGAAGCGCGGCGTTCGTCATGCGGAACCGCAGCGCGGTGTGCGCGCGTTTGTGACGGCTGCCATCCGCGAGACGTTTGAAGAGACGGGGTATCTCGTGGCGGTGGACGGGCCCGTCATCGCTGCGGACCCAGCCTTGGATTGGGCGGGTCTGGTTCGCGCCGGCCTGCGGCCAGACCTACGCCAGCTTCGCTACGCGGCACGGGCGATTACGCCCCCCGGACGGCCGCGGCGGTACGATACGCGCTTCTTCCTCGCTGAGGCTTCAGCGGTTGCAGCGCACGTTCCGCGAACGGATGGGGAATTGTCCGAGATCGGCTGGTTTGAGATCGACCGGGTGACGGCGCACGATTTGCCCTCGATCACGCGGATGGTGCTGCAGGACCTTAAAGGTGTGCTCGATGGGGGTGGAGACCGCGAAATTCCCTTTTACTATTGGCGGTCTGGGGCGTTCCGGCGGGTTGTGCTTAAGGGGCGCACCGGTGGCTAGCGGGGGCGGCTTGACTTCGGACGGTCTGGCAGTATGTTCCGCGCTTCCCGCGCAATCGCGAGCCCATTGTTTTCTGAAGGTTCTTCACCATGGCTAAGCCCGTAACGCAGAAGATTAAGCTCCTGTCGACCGCCGGCACCGGCTTCTTCTACGTGACGAAGAAGAACCCGCGCACGTCGACGGAAAAACTTGTTTTCAACAAGTATGACCCCGTCGCGCGCAAGCATGTCGAGTTCAAGGAAACGAAGATCAAGTAATATCGGGAGGCGGCGTCGTGCGCACAGCTGCCGTAACGACAGCTGCACGTTTTCAGGCTCATTTTGATTGCTGTTATTGTCCCTCAGTTTGAAGAGGGACCAGGGTCCGTAACCGCTCGGCAGCGGGGTTAGCATTCCGAGAAGATCACGGACCCTGGCGTCGTCACCAGATGATAGTCATAGAGGGCGTTGACGTCCCACCTGGTATCTCACTGTCGCTTCGTGCCTTGCTCGTTCATGCAACCAGCACGTGCGCGGACATTCATCATACAATCAGGATGACGATCTCGCAAAGCGCGAATTTGATCCCTGCCCATCCTAATTTTCAACTTTGACAGAGGTTCAGTACGGTTTCAAGGAATTCTCTTGACATGTTGCGGCCGAAATACGCCGCTCCCGCGACTCCGCATGCGCAACTCTGGCGTGCGCGAATTTTCTCTCATGTTTTCAGAATGTTGGACTAAGCCGCGTCGGCGCTGACTCGATTGCGGCCACGGCGCTTTGCAGCATAGAGAGCACTGTCCGCCCGCTTGAAGATCGTCTCGGGCGTATCGTCGGGGCTCTCCAGAGTGGCCAACCCGACGCTGGCCGTCACCCGGATCTGGAGATCTGGCCGCACTTGGAATGGCTCGGACGCCACCATCGCGCGGGTGCGTTCGGCGACTTGATAGGCGCGTGCCAAATCCGTTTCCGGCATGATGATCAGGAACTCTTCGCCGCCCATGCGGCACGCGAGATCGATGCCACGCGTGTTGCGTTTCAGGCGGGTGGCGAATTCTTTCAAGACAACGTCTCCGCCATCGTGGCCGTGGGTGTCGTTGACGTTCTTGAAGTGATCGATGTCGGTGACGAGGATTGAGAGCGGGCGGCCGGTCCGGATGGATTCATCCACCAGCGTGCGCAGATGGCTTTCCATGTAGCGGCGGTTGTGGAGGCCCGTCAGGCTGTCGGTGATGGCTTGTTCAACGCTCTCTTCGAGACGGTTGCGAAGGTAGTCCGTGAACCGCTTGCGCTTAATCTGGGTTTTGATGCGGGCGAGGAGCTCGTGGCGGTCGATGGGGCGAATAAGGTAGTCGTTGACGCCCATATCCATGCCGCGCAACAGGCGGGCTTCGTCGCCAGGCTCGACCAGAATGACGATCGGCAGATGGCGTGTCCGGTCGAGCGAGCGGACTTGGGAGCACAGCCGCAGCCCGTCGGCGTGGGTCAGGCTCAGGCTGACAATGAGAAGGTCGAAATTGTGCTCGGCGAGCTTGATCAGGGCGGCATTGGGATCGCGCTCGACAAAGATATCGTGCGATTTCGAGATGACATCGACGAGGCGCGAGGCGGAGCGGGGATGGTCGTCCACCAACAGAATGCGCCCGGAGCGGACCGATGTCGCTTTCTGGAGAGCAGCGTTGTCGGTCAATCCCAGCTGGCGCGACGTTGACGCGCGCATCAGCATTTCGTCGCTCAACATCTTCAGACGGGCAAGGTTTTTTACCCGCGTAATCAGGGCGATATCGTCAACCGGCTTGGTGAGAAAGTCGTCGGCGCCGTTTTCAAGACCCTGGACCTTGTCGGAGGGCTGATCGAGCGCCGTGACCATGATGACTGGGACGTGCTGGGTCTCGGCTTCCGACTTGAGGCGGCGGCAGACCTCGAAGCCGTCCATGCCCGGCATCATCACGTCGAGGAGGACGACGTCAATGCGTTGACTGGCGCAGATCTCAAGGGCGGCGGGGCCATTGGACGCGGTGACCACTTCGAAATACTCGGCAGTGAGCCGGGCTTCGAGCAGCTTGACGTTGGCGGGGATGTCGTCGACGACAAGAACGCGGGCGGTCATTTGATGTGGTACTCGGAAATCGGACGAATGTGGCTGTTTATGCGCGCTGTGCTCCGGCGAACCGGTTGACGGTTTCAAGGAAGGTCATCACGGAAATGGGCTTGGACACGTAGGCTTCGCAGCCGCCTGATCGGATCCGTTCCTCGTCGCCCTTCATGGCGAAGGCGGTGACGGCAACCACTGGAATGGAGCGCAGGGCGTCATCTTCCTTCAGCCACTTGGTCACCTCGAGGCCGGAGACCTCAGGCAATTGGATGTCCATCAGGATGAGATCGGGGTGATGCTCACGGGCCAGCGCGATAGCATCGAACCCGTTGCGGGTCTGGATGGTCTCGTAACCGTGGGCGTCGAGCAGGTCGTGGAAGAGCTTCATGTTGAGTTCGTTGTCCTCAACGATGAGCACGAGTTTGCGGCCGGCGCGCGCGATGCGCGGGCGGTCCTCGACGGTCAAGCCTTGATCCTGGTAGACCATTTCCGGTTAATCCCAACTCGCAGCCCGGACCGTGATGCACCGATTCTATCGGGCGACGCCTTGTTCTCACTGTGCGCATGGAGCAGTAACCAACAGTTTAAAACATGAGGGATCCCCCTCGTGTCACCATTTGTGAAGGTAAATCAAATGTGTGCGCTCAAGGCCGGACGGCCGAAAGCCTTGACCCGAGACGACGCGGAGACCATCGCCTTCCAGGCCATAGGGTTTCTGGCGGAGGAGCCAAGCCGGATGGCGCGGTTCTTGTCATTGACCGGGATGGAGCCCGATACGCTCATGGCGGGGGCGGAAACGGCACCGGTTCAGGTCGCCGTGCTCGACTATCTGCTGGGGGATGAATCGTTGCTGATGGTCTTTTCCGGGCATGCGGGGTTGAATCCGGACTCAGTCCAAGTGGCGCGGGCGCTGCTGGATGGCACGGGGTGGGACTGAACCGGGGGGCCGCCGACGGCTCGGCCGGCGGGCGCATGCCGTCTACTTGCAGGGGCTCTGATCGAGCAGCGTCAATTCCTTCAACTCGCCCTTCAAGCGGTAATCGCCATGATCGATGAGGAGATTGGAGGTGATGCCGTTCTCGTGGAACCGGAAATACATTTCATAGAGCGGTAGCTGATCGAAGTGCCGCGTCTCGGGCTTGAAATAGGCAATGGAGACCGGCCACGACCGAAGGCCGGCGAGTTTGGCGGTATCACCCGTCAGCTTCGGTACGGCCTCAAGTTCGCCCTTCGCCGAGGCGTTGCCGATCATGGCGGCGGTGAAGTAGTATTTTTCACCGCCTTCGGAGCCATCGTAGAGATTGCCGGAGAAGACGCGGCTGCCCGCTTTCGCGCTGCGGATCATCGCCACGGAATGGTCGATGGGGAAGAAAACCGGCTCGCCGATCTGGGCCGATTTGCGCGCGGGCTTGGTGACGTCGATGTTGAGCGACTGCCCCGAGCCTGGGATCTGCTCGGAAATTCGGGCGGTGGGTGACTGAGGCACCGGCGGCTTATCGCTGAGCTTGGTGGGCGCATCCAACTTCGTCGCGGTGCCCTGGGTTTGTTCGGCCAGCTGATCGTTGCCGAAGGTGGACGACGAAAAGCGCATGCGGCGGGAGGCTGCATCTTCCCAGCTCGAGGTACGCAGATCGGTGGTGTTGGTCTGGCCTTCGGTGGTTGTCGTCTCGGTGACGAAGCGCATGTTCTGCGCGTAGCCTTCGCAGGTGCTGCCCATCAGTTCGTAGACCACGCGGCCGGAGATGCTCGAAATGCTCATCGCCGGACCGGTTTCGTCGAGCACCACATCATAGACGGCGCGGTGGGGTTGCAGACGCACGGGCGAGGTGACCGGATTGACGATCTGGGCCAATGCGGGCGCAACGCCAGCCGCAATGGCGGCGGGCACCACACCGAGCATGATCCGTACCATTGCCTTGAACTGCATTCGGTCTCCCGGGCTGTCGCAGCGGTTGCAAACATCGCCCGTTCGGCGGACAACCTGCCGACGAAACTAGGGCTTTCGACTTCAAGCTTCAAGGAGATCACGGATGGCTGGCGATATCGAGGCACGATTGAAGGAACTCGGGCTCGAGCTTCCGGCAGCACCCGTGCCGGTGGCCAACTACGTGCCCGCGCTGCAAGCCGGAAACCTCCTGTTTATTTCTGGACAAATCGCCAAGTCGGCCGACGGCACTCTGGTGACAGGTTCGGTGGGTACGGACCTTACGGTTGAAGAGGGGCAAAAGGCAGCCCGGTTGTGCGCGCTCAACATTCTGGCGCAGGCGAAGGCGGCGCTTGGATCCCTTGATCGCATCCAGCAGATCTTGCGTCTGACCGGCTTCGTCAACTCGGCTGCAGGCTTCGCCGATCATCCCAAGGTCATCAACGGAGCGTCGGACTTGATGGTGGAGGTGCTGGGCGAAAAGGGGCGGCATACGCGGGCTGCTGTCGGCGCGTCCGGTTTGCCCGCGAATACGGCGGTGGAAGTGGATGCCATTCTGCTGGTTGGCTGAGAGGATCACGACATGCTCGATCGCGGCGCGTTTCTGAGGCCGATTGCGCATCGGGGGCTGCACGACGCCGCCCGAGGGGTCATCGAGAACACGGCAGCTGCGTTCGAAGCGGCCATCGGACAAGGCTTCGGCATCGAGTGCGATTTGCGACCAACGCGCGGTGGGCTGCCGGTCGTCTTTCATGATGAGACGACGGACCGTTTGATGGCTGGAGCGGGGCGCATCGCGGAGATGGTGCCATCGCAGGTGCAGGGGCTGCGGACAAAAGTGGGTGGTCACGGCGTTCTGACGTTCGAGGACTTTCTGGCGCTCGTCGACGGGCGCGTGCCGCTGCTGGTCGAGATCAAGAGTGAGTGGGATCCGCCGGATGTTCCTTTCTTGGCCGAAATTGCGCGGCGTGCGCTCGACTATGGCGGTGATATTGCGCTGATGTCGTTCGATCCGGACGTGATGACGGTGATGCGGGAATTGGCGACCGAGGTGCCGCGCGGGATCGTGTCGGGGGGCTACAAGGACGAGCACGGCGCGACGTGGTGGCGCGACCGGATCAGCGACGAGCGGGCGGACCGGCTGGCGAACCTGCTCGAATCTGGGCCCGTGGCGCCGTCGTTTTTCGCCTATCACGTCGCGTCGCTGCCAACGCCTGTGACACGCTATGTGCGCGAAGTTGCGGGGCTGCCGGTTTTTGCATGGACCGTGCGCTCAGCGGAGGACCGCACAGCTGCCCATTATTACGCCGACGCGCCGATATTCGAGGGATCAAACGCGCAAGGCTGATTAGCGCGGTTTTGCTGCCTTGGCGCGCTCATAGAGTGGCATCACGTCTTTCAAATTGTCTTCGAACGTTTTGATGCGCGTTTTGCCGGAGGGATGCGTGGACATCCATTGCGGTGGCGCGCCGCTGGCGGCCTTTGACATCTTCTGCCACAGCGTGATGCCCGCACGGGGGTCATAGCCACCGCGAGCTGCCAATTCCATGCCGATGAGGTCGGCTTCGGTTTCATCGTTGCGGGAGAACTTCAGCGCGGCAAGGCTGGAGCCTGCGGCGCCGACGAGTTCGCCGGCTTGGCCAAACAGAAGGCCGCCGATGACGCGGCTGCCAATGTTGGTGATGTTGACCTTAGCTGTGCGCTCGCGGGCATGTTCCCATAGGGCATGGCCCATCTCATGGCCCATGATGACGGCGATTTCGTCGTCGGTTAGCTTGAGCTTCTCAATGATGCCGGTGTAGAAGGCGATCTTACCGCCCGGCATACAGAACGCATTGATGGCCGGGCTTTCAAACACGTTCACCTCCCAGTCCCATTTGTCGGACCGGTCGTTGAACTTCTTGGTGTGCGGCAGCAGATCCTTGGCGATGCGGCGGACGCGAAGCTTGCGGGGATCGTCCTTGTCGAGCAATTTGCGCTGCTGGAAGGCCTGACGGGTCATCTGGCTGTATTGCAGGGCAGCAGATTTCTCGACGGTTTCCGCCGAGACCAACCGATTGAACATGGACTTGCGCGGGACCTTCACGCCTTCGCTGTCCTGGGCGGCGGCGAGGCTGGCGGAGAGAACGAGGGCCGCGGCGGCGAGGCCAAGCGACCACCGGGCTGGCCTGAAATCACCCCAATTCTTTTGCATCTCTCATTCCCTCGCGTGATCCGGCATCGACCGTACAAGTATCATATAGTGTGCGACAAAGCAGAGGCCAATGGATGGACGACGGCGGCACCCGGGAAGCAAAGGTCGTTGGCCGGATCGCGCAGATCAAGGCTGCGGACTGGGACCGCATGGCGAACCCCGATCCGAAATCTACCAATCCGTTCGCCGCACATGGGTTCCTTGATGCCTTAGAACGGGCGGGCACGACGGGTCCAGAGGCCGGGTGGGTGCCGCAGCACATCGTTTTGGAAACTCCGGCGGGAGCCATCGAGGCGGCGATGCCGCTGTATGTGAAGTCGCATAGCCGGGGCGAATACGTTTTCGATCACGCCTTTGCGGATGCGTATCACCGTGCTGGCGGGCGATATTATCCCAAGCTGCAGGTTGCCGTGCCGTTCACGCCGGTGCCGGGGCCGCGGTTGCTGGTCTCGCCTGAGGCTGATCGGGATCGGGCCGAGCAAACACTCATTGCCGCGGCGATGACGCTGGCCGAGACGATCGGAGCATCGTCGCTGCACATCACATTTTCGCAAGCCGGCGCATGGGAGCGTCTTGGCGCGATGGGACTGTTGCAGCGAACGGGTCAGCAGTTTCATTGGGAAAATCGCGGCTATCGCTCCTTTGACGATTTTTTGGAGAGCCTGGCCTCGCGCAAGCGCAAAATGGTGCGCAAGGAGCGGGCTGAGGCCGTGACCGGGCTTGAGATCGAAGAGGTAACTGGTGCGCAGATCGGGCAGGCGCACTGGGACGCAATGTATGATTTCTACATGGACACGGCCTCGCGCAAGTGGGGGCGGCCGTATCTCAACCGCGCGTTCTTTTCCGAGCTTGGCCGCACGATGGCGGGGCAGTGTCTGCTGTTGTTTGCCGTCCGCGATGGACGTCGGATCGCGGGGGCGATGCATATGATCGGTGGCGATTGCCTCTATGGCCGCTACTGGGGTGCGGCAGAGCTTGTGCCGTATCTTCATTTCGAACTCTGCTACTACCGGGCCATCGACTATGCGATCGCGCACGGGCTTGCGCGGGTGGAAGCTGGCGCGCAGGGCGAGCACAAGCTGGCCCGGGGTTACAATCCCGTGACGACCTATTCGGCGCACTGGTTTGCCGA
>LNFM01013425.1_pt1 | contig 10429 bp, 8 predicted proteins | sample 596031 | NCBI WGS metagenome assembly LNFM01 (sample SAMN04254537, study PRJNA301005) | activated carbon metagenome | isolation source: dual media filters at the Ann Arbor, Michigan drinking water treatment plant | place: USA: Ann Arbor | reverse complement strand
TCGTCCTTTGAGTTGGCGAACTAGGTCGTTTTCGAGTACTTCTATAAGCTCCCGGCCGGGGACCGCGATGAGAAGATGCACCGCGCCCTGTATATCGGGGTGCTCGCCCTGATGGAGGATCGGCTCTCTTCCTTCCTGTCGCAGACCGCCAACAACCTGGGCACTGAACTAGAGAGCCTGAAGCTCATCTTCGATATGAAGCAGGAGCTATTCTACAAGAGTTCCGTGAAGGGTTCGCTCGCCGAAATCGACATCGCCGAGTTTCTCGAGCAGCTGTCCAAGGCCCGTCGCTTTGAGGACACCATCCACCTGACCGGGGACCGGTCGGGTGCGCTACACCGCAACAAGACAGGTGACATCGTCTGCGAGATCGCAGGGCGTGCTGATGCCCGGATTGCGATCGAGTGCAAGTTCGACAAGGGTATCCGGCTCGGAGATATCCGGGGCAGGGATGTCTTCTCCAAGGCCTCGGACACCGCGTGGAGCCAGTTGCTTGAGGCCCAAGTCAATCGGGAAGGTCAGGTCGGCATCATTGTGCTGGACGCCGCGCTTGCGGACAATTCCATCCTGACGGAAGTGCAGGATCTGAAATACATCCCCGAGATCGGATTCGTAGTGATCGTCGATTCCTTGCGTGGCGATTACAGAAATCTCGCGGTCGCTTACGCTCTCGCACGGGACATGGCGCTCACGCCCAGGGCCGCCGATATCGATCTCGATATTTTGGCGATTATCATCAACCGCACCGTAAAGGACCTGAACGACGCAGTCGGAATTCGGTCCTTGGTGCTGGCCAATATCGAAAACGCGAATGCGATCCTCGTCAGGCTCGAAAAAAGCATTCTGATGATGGAGTTCAATGCACGGTTTCTGGCGAAGTTTATACAGGATGGCAGTCTCTCTAAGGCAGATTTGCTTGCCTTCTACTCTGGCGAGGAGGTGCGTGATCGATATCGTTTGATTGAGCGAGAGATACGAGCGCTGTTCTAGGCCGCGACGGGACCAACATGCCGAGGGGCCGGCGCAACTTGTCATCCAAGTTGATGCGCAGCCGGCGCCGCGCAGGGCGATGGTCGCCACCAACATGCGCTTTTGTCCGGCTCCTCAGGTGCGGGGTAGCTCCGGTAATCGAAATCATTTCGGGTCGTGAGCTCTCGGTTTCCCACTGACGTCATCGCAGTTCATGGCGGGACGAATCAGACGACATTTGGCGGGGAAATCATCGATGCAGAACCGCGCTCAAGTCAGGGACTTCGTCCGCTACCAACTCTCGCAACTGGGGGTGAGGAACAGCGCCCATGAGTTCGAGAAAATATGCTTCGAGCTGGCGCGGCGGCGCTACGTCAGCAATCTGCTGCCAGCTACGGGTCCGGTGCAGGCGGGTGGAGACCAGGGCCGAGACTTCGAGACCTATCGGACATCGCTGAGGGATGCGGGACTGGGTTCCTCGTCCTTCCTGTCCTTAGTGTCGGATCAGTTGGTGGTCGGCGCCTGCACGCTTCAGAGTCGCGACACCGCAGCCAAGATCCGCAAGGACCTGAAATCTATCTTCGCCATCGGCGAGCGCCCGGCGCGGGTCATCTACTTCTGTGAGCATAGCATCCCGGTCGCAAGCCGGCACAAGCTCCAAGGGCACTGCAGCGGATCCTATAACGCAGTCTTGGACATCATCGACGGCGAGGCTATTGCCGATCAGCTGTCCGATCCGGACACTTTCTGGATCGCGTCGCAGTACCTTAACACTCCCGCCGACATCTACCCGCAGGACGACAGCGACGAGGCCTACGTAGATCTGCGCTTGCGCTGGATCGTGGACCGCACGGTCCCAGAAAACCACGCGGACTTCCTCGAGATCAGGGAAGGCCTCCGCACCGCTACGGCGGAGGAGACGCTCAGGCCGGACCTGACCGCTTGGCTGGACATTATGCGGGCTTATCTGGACGCCGCGCCTACCCAGCGGTTCCGTCAGAAGGCCCGCTACGAGATCGCCGTGGCGGAGCTTCAGGGGCGCGGCGACCTCGACCCCGCCGGGCCCCTCATCGAAGCCTATTTCACCGGGCTGGAATTGGAGGAGCCGCTGGCTCCTGACGTGCTGGACGCCGCGACGTTGGCGACCTTCTGCTGGGGCGCGATCGGTTACGGTAAGTCGCGTCTCGATCGCGGCAAGGTCCGCAAGTGGGCTGAGCAGGTCCGGGCGATAAGCGAGCGCCTGACCGAGGAAGTCGAAGCGCGCGGTGATGGCTGCACGCTGCTCGAAAGCCAAGCCGTGCTGGCCGGAGTGCCGCTCGAAGGCATCTCCCTCGAAGCGGCCCAGGACGCAGTGCTTGACGCCTGGCTGCGCTTCACCGACGCCGCTGAGGAGACGCGTTTCTATCCGGTTGAGCGTCTGTCTCTGTTCGTGGAACTGACGGCTCCGCTCATGGCCGGGCGTCCCACCTATGCGCGCCTACGAGACCGGGTCGATGAACTGACCCGGGATCGGAGCGGGGGGCATGCCGTGGCGGCGCAGAGCGAACGCCGCGGTCTGGCTCACTATGAGACCGGCCGCCTCCGTCTCGCGGTCGACGAACTGCAGCGGGCCAAGGTCGGCTGGTTCTCCGGAGAGCGCTTGGGCGCCTGCGTTCAGACCATGACGGTATTGAGCAACATCTATTCGGATCTGGGGCTGACGCTCGCGGCGCGCTACTACGCCGCTGGGGCGACCTACTTGGCGCTGCATTCGGGAGACGATGACGTCCGCGCCCTGATGCCCGGAGCCGCCTTTCAGCTTGTCCGGATGACGCAGGCCGGGGGCGAAACCTTGAGTGCGATCTCGATGATGCGCCAAGCGCTGGCGATGCACTGGACGCTGGAGAAGCGACCCTACGACATCGAGAACCACCCGATGTTCACGGCGGCGTTCACGGAGCTCGCCATTGGCTATGCGATCGTGTGCCGCCTCGCACCGCAGGTCTCGGCTCTCGCAGATGAGGCCATCGGCGACTGGGGCTTTTCGGCGGAGTCGCTGAAGACGTTCCGATCGGGGGCAACCAGTCCCAAATCGCCTTGGGTGGTCCACTCCGAGGACGAAGTTCTGCAACGGCTTGAGGACGAACTGGGGCGATCGCCGCTGGAGGATGTTGGACCAATTCGTACGCACACATGGCCGGCGCTCGGCGTCGACTGGACATTGCGCTACGAGAACGAGCCTGACACGGCCGCCGCCGCCTTGGGGCTCGGCGCCGTGCTTCAGGTCCTTCAGGTCGAGATGTCGCTCAACGACCTGCTGGTGATCCCGGACTCCGTGATCATCGAGGTCAAGCTCGGCGCGGTCGAAGCCTTCGATGTCGACGACGACCCGGACAGCGATGCGACTTGGGAGATCACGCTGCCGCCGGCGACGGCGACCGAAGACGCGAACGGCGAATCCGAGATCCGGGATTATTTCACACTCGCCGCAACCTTGCTGGGTCAGGTCACCGCGATGGGCCGGAACGATTACATGAATCTGGTCGCGGACGCCATGAAGCGGGAGGTCTGGCTACGGGCATATTCCGTCCGTCCGGCCCGCGAGATGATGGCGTTCGCCGCAGCCCAGATCACCATCCACAACGCTCTGGCCGCCACGCCAGCTCCAAGACTAAAGCGGCCGATCGCGCCCCGCCGGCATGACGAGCTGGCTTGGCCAACTACGCCCGCGGCCGGCTATTCGATCGAAAAAGCCAGCGAGCAGAACGCCAACCGCTATGCGAACGCTTGGGAGTCGGCGCGTCCGAGCCTGACTCGCGCGCTCTCGAATCCGAGGGTGAAGGCGCTGGCGCTCGACATGAGGGCCGACGGGCTGCGTGACTGGCAGATTCTTGGCTGCTTCTGGAACATCCTGTGCCAGGCCCAGGTCGAAGCCCAAGGCACGCCCAGATCGCTTCTGATGACTGCATTCCTCGAACGCTCGCGCCGGCCAGAGCAAGCAGATGATCCGCAAGTCGATCTCTCTGTGATCGAGCCGGGACGACTGGCCGGGCAGCGATACAGCTCCGACGTCATGTCCCTACGCGCTTGGGGCCTCAGGTTACACCGTCGCTGGGTGACTCCCCAGGCGCTGCGCCGTTTCCTCGATGTCCGTTTCCGGCAGGCGGTCGACGACGTGCCGCACGAGGATCTGTTCGGCGGACCGGAGGTGCGGCCGTAAGCACGCCGCAGAGCCTCAGCCCTTCGCGAGCTACGGGTGGTCAGCGGAGTTACAGCTGGCCCCGCAATCTGGTTCTTTTGCAGGAATCGACTCAGACGCGAACATCGAAGGGGATCACCGGCATGGGTGAGATAAATCTATCCCGGGAAGAGCAGGTCGCCTTTGCGGCGCTCGATCTGGTCAAGATCGATAGCATGATCGAGAAGGCGGTTCAGTACGAATCGGCCACAGACCTACGTCAGGCGCTATCGCGTTGCGGTCCGTTCGTCGCCCAGAAGCTGCGCTATTTCGAGAAAGCGCTGGAGGCGCACCGCAAGGCTAAGGCGGCGCGCAAGCGGGAACAAACGGCCTATGATGTGCGCAAGGATGCGTCCGATTTGAAATGGGCGGTTTGGGCGATGCACGACCGGATGGAGACCGAGCGCAAGAACGAGGAGCTGTTCCATGTCGAAGACAACATCTTCTGGCCCAGGATTTTCTCTCCGAACCTGAGCGTCAGGATCGCTTACCGCTGGCGACGAACAGTCGAGGACGACTGGAACCAAGGTGCCATCACTTTTACCCATCAGGTCGATACGCGGCCGAGCTACCTGCTGCCCCGACCCCGGAAAAAGTTGAGTCCGGCCAAACAGAAGGAGGCGCTCCAGGAGGGCCTCGCTATGGATTGGCAGCATCTGATGCGGCTCGGCCTCTATTCAGTTCGAGACTATCTCGAGGCCGGACACGACGGCTCCGAGATACCGGAAACCTTCGAGGCCGTAGCTGATGGCCGTTCCCGAGGCCTCAACAACTACAGCTGCGATTTTTGGAGGCGGCGCGAGAGACTCTCGCCCGGCGGCGGACAGGCTCCCGTATAGCAGTCAGCGCACGCACAAAAGCACGCCGCCCGCGCACAGCGATCGGAACTGCAAAGCGTAGGGTCCGCCAGGGTGGTTAAAGATCCGCTTGTGGCGCTTCTGAGACATAACCCTCATTGGCCGAGGCTGTTCGCGCCCACTGTTGGCGCTAGCGCATGGGCCAAGGCCTTTGAGACTAGCTATCCGACCGAATCTGACGCACGCCGGAGTTAGTGAACTGGCCAGACAGAATGCGGCTATGGAGCTATCGTGCCTGAAATGAATCAGTCATTCCGGAATGCAGATGACGGCCCGGCTTAGCCAAAAGGACTCCGGAGCCTATTTTACCCCGGATGAGGTCGCGGCCAGCTTGATCGCGTGGGCGACCGAAGGCCCCGATGACCGGCTGCTCGACCCGTCCTGTGGGGACGGTGCCTTCCTGGCTCGTCACCGCAATAGCGTGGGGATCGAACAGGACTCGGTGTCGGCGCGCCAGGCGATCGAGCGAGCGCCCTGGGCTTTGGTCCATGAAGGCGACTTCTTCTGCTGGGCGGCCGAGACGCCCGAGCTGTTTGACTGCGCGGCCGGGAATCCGCCTTTCATTCGCTACCAGACCTTCAAGGGCTTGATGCGCCAGCGCGCGTTCGCCCTGTGTGCGAAGGCAGGTGCGGAGTTCACGGGCCTTGCGTCCTCCTGGGCCCCCTTCCTGGTGGCGACAGCTACCCGTCTCCGGCCTGGGGGACGAATGGCCTTCGTCGTGCCCGCGGAGATCGGTCACGCGCCCTATGCCGCGCCCCTGCTCGACTACCTCGTCGGAGCCTTCTCGACGGTTCACATCGTCGCAATACGCGAGAAGCTGTTCCCGACGCTTTCGGAAGATTGCTGGCTACTCTACGCAGAGGGCTATGGCGGCGCAGCGTCTCATATCGATCTGACGGTCTGTGACCGGTTCAAGCCCTCCCGGACGCGGCCCAAACCCACGACCCGCATCGATCTGACCGAATGGCGAACCGTCTGGTCGCGACGGTTGCGGCCTTACCTTTTGCCCGCAGGGCTTCGATCGCTCTACGCCCTGGCCGGACAACATCCGGAGAGCCGTCGGCTCGGCGACATGGCTCACGTCGGCATCGGTTACGTTAGCGGCGACAACCGCTTTTTCCATCTGCGCCCGTCCGACGCCAAGCGCCTGAAGATCCCCGGCGGGCTTCTACAGCCCACGCTGCGCAATGGCCGGTCCATGCCGAGCCAGCAAATCACACGGTCTACGGTGGAGGACTGGACACGCGCGGACGACCCCATGCTCCTTCTGCGCCTGAGACGCGACCAGGATCTGCCGGCGAGTGTTCGAACCTATCTGGACAGCGCGGCGGGGCGCGCCGCCCGAGAGGGGTACAAATGCCGCAACCGGGCGCCCTGGTACGTCGTGCCTGACGTGCAGGTCCCTGACTACATGCTGAGCTATATGGCGGGCCGGAACGCCCACCTGGTTCGCAACCTCGCTGGTGTCACCTGCACCAATAGTGTGCACGCGGTTCGGGTACACGACGCCGCGGCCGCGGCGAAGGCATTCCCCCACTGGTCCAGCCCCTTCGTCCGACTGAGCTGCGAGCTCGAAGGGCACGCGCTGGGTGGCGGCATGCTCAAGCTGGAGCCGCGCGAGGCGGCCCGCGTCCTGTTCGCGTCCGACAGCGTGCTGAGAGGGGCCGACATCGCGGCTCTGGAAGACGGGGTTCGGATCCTTCAGCGGTGGCGGCACTATGCTGATTGAGGCCAGCTCCGCCTGTCGGCGTTCAGCGCTGATCGTCTTGCAATGTGCGGTTTGCGGGCCTGGCGCCGCAATCAGCCGCAGTTCGCACGAGAGAGACCCTCATGGTCGGTAAGCCGTCCGGTAAGACCGACGCTTGGTCGCTGTTCGACCATATCGTCAGCGAGGCGGCGCCGGGCGGCGTCCACAGCAACCCCTGGGTCGCGGGAACGGACGGACAGATCTCCTTTGAGCCGGACTATGCCGTATTGGAGCAGTTGCTCGGGGTCCCGCTACATCTGCGATCGGAGACTCAGTCGGGCGTGCCCGCTCTCGCCCTGGATGTGTGGCTGAGCTACGAGTTCCGGCGCGCGGGCTTTGACCCGGACCAGGTGTGGCCCCGACCCAGTCATCCCCGCGTCGTGCCGGCCGCCGCGGCCGCCCTGATCAAGTCCTTGCCCGCCAAATTGCGCGAGCAGGTCCAGCAGCGGGTATCGAGCCAGGCCTCTATCCCGAACGTGACGTCATCGTCGGCGAAGATCTTGGGCAAGAACTATCTCAAGCAGGTCGACGTGATCATGACGGATTGGGTGACCGGTCCCGAGCTCCTGATCTCAACCAAGCGAATGGATTCCTCCTACGGCAAAAACGCGCCGAACCGCGTTGAGGAGTCCTACGGAGACGCCAAGAATCTCAGACTGCGCCATCCACTCGCGGCGCTGGGGTTCGTCTTCGGCCTTCGATCGGACATCCTGACGAAGGAAGCCAAGATCGCGGATTGGCTGTTCGATCTTCTGGCCAAGCTGGGACAGGAAGACGATGCCTACCATGCGACCTGTCTCATCCTGATGGATTACGATGCCGCGCCTCTCCCGGGGCCCGATGTCGAACCCCCGGAACCCGGCATTCCCGAGCCTGGCGCACAGGTGGAGGAAGACGGGGTGGTGTCGGCTGATCTTCCGGACACAGCGGCGGCAGAGGCGATCAAGCGCCTGCCGCGGGTGACGATCCTCCGGGACCGCACCCCCGCGATCCTCGCGCCCGGACGTTTCCTCGCTGCCATGGTGACCCGCGTGTTGGCGGCGACACCGGTTAACATGCATGAGGAGGCGCGCCGCCGACGCAGTGCGGTTGCGGCGATCTTCTGATCGTTCGTTCGGGCGCTTCCTTTTGCAGGATGGCCCGGCCTCGGCTGTCGGCCAACCTGCGCCGCCGGCGTGTTTCAGAAGTCGTTCCACCTGCGCACCAGCCCGTATTATCAGGGTGTTCATCCAACCTGAGCGGCGGCGGGCTTCGCATGTATTATATCACCGGACCCGACGATCGACCCGATGGCTATGTCCACCTGTCGGAGTCTCGCCAGTGGATCCCTTGGCTGGCCAATAACATCCCGCCTCGGCTCGATCCTGATGTTCGCACACGGCTGAACTCGAACCTGAAGCATTTGCTGGTTGGACTGGAGCTGAAAGCCGCACTCATCAGCGGCCATCGCCATCAGGAGCCCGGTCAAAGGAACGTGCTATTCGAGCCCTACTACCAGAACCTCATCCTGGAGTTCTGCGTGGCGGCCTTCTCGGTTATTGAGGGTCTCGGCGCTGCGCACTGGCTGGCTGCGGAAGGCGCGGACGGAAGAGACGGGCCTCGGGTCCGCAGGGACCAGTGGAAGCCGGCGCTGAGCCTCGTCTATGATCCCGACCGGGTTCGCGGCCTGGACGGCGCTATCGATCGAATCCTCGATGTGCGGGACCGCCTTCATCAGGACAGGCTGGGTGCGCGCGGCGAGATTGACTGGCATGCCATGTCCTATGAACGGGCCTTCAGGCCGGCGGCCAGCGCGATCCAAACCTTGCTGCTCCGCCGCCCAGATCTCGTTCCGGAGATCACCAATCTGGTGGCAGGGCCCGCTTGAGGTCGATCGTCAGCACCACTGCCGCCCGATCCGGGAGGCGTGCGCTGACCGCCTGCCCAGCCGATTACCTAGCTTTTGACGAAGGACATGATCGGACCTTCCACAAAGGCGAGACAGGCGTCTCCTTTTACCGAGATTGTCGATCACGAATGAGCGGCGGCAGATCGAAAACTGCAGAGATAGGAGTTCGGCATAGATCCTGTGGTGCTGGAGACGGTGCGCCGACTGTGATCGGTTTTGGCGGAGGAAACAGCTCAGCGCTCTGCGAACACGTCTATGTCAGCGGCATAATGGCTGCTCGCGATCGAAGCGCGTCCAGAGGAGGGCGGTCCCGCTGCGGACCATGGCGCAGTTGATCTCGGTGCCGGAGGTTGTCCAGCAGATGGCCGTGACCCGGTTGTAGCTGCGACCTGTCGGGCTGCAGCTCAGCGACTGGCCGGCCGCCAGACGACGCAGCTCGCGGGTGGCCGCCTCGGCGCTGGCGGCTGGGCAGGGGTGGCCGGGAGAACAGGAGCCGTCGAGCTCGCGGGCGGCGACGGCGTGAAGGCGGATGCGAACTCCGTCCAGGCACCGGAGCGTGTCGCCGTCCGTCACCGAGGCGACGCGGCAGGTCATCCGTGCAGGTCCAGAGGCAAGAAGAGGGGAGGCGATAGCCGGGGGGGCCGCCTGGCTAGAGGGCAGGGTGTTCGACGGCCACTTCCAGACCGCGCAGAATACAACGATCGCGACCCCGGCGACGACGGCGGGAAAGCCGAGCTTCAGCCGTCTGCGGCGCGGTCGGGCTGTCCAGTATTTCGGGCGGCGAGACATGCCGCAGCTTCGCGCGTCCAAGTTAACGTCGGCCTCCGCGCCGAACGTCATACCTCAAGCTAGGCCGGGAGACATGCAACCGCTAGGCTCGCGGCGCGGGCGCCGGTTTCACAGGGCATCGTCTGATCACCGAGGGGCCGGTTCGCACCGGGTCGGTGCGGCGATGCCTCAAGGCTCCGGGCCTCATCGCAGGAGGTTCCAACGCCCGCCCCCATTCGGCCGCCTGCACAGGAGCTGGGCATCACGCGCTTTCTTTCCGACCTCGGTGTTCTCTTCAGCGGTCTCGTCGCGCTGCGGGCGCCTGGCCTGCAGCGGATCACTGGCCGGATCCATCGGGCGCATCTCCGGGGAAACGCCGCCTCGGCCAGCCTGCGCTACGGGACAGGACGCCGGATGCTGGTCCTTGTGCGGGAGCGGCCGAGACTCTCGCTGCTGGCGGCCACAATCGCCTACCTCGTGGTCTGTGGCGTGACCGCAATCGTTCCTCCGACCGCGTACGGGCCGCAGGCGCCGGCCGGACTCGGCGACTACTTCCGCGACCTGCAGACTCTCAATCTCGCCCTGCTCGGGGCCCAGGCCACGCTTCTCGGCCTCGTCTATCCCCTGGTGATCGCGCTCGTCGGGATGCTGTTCGAGACACGATCATCGACGGAACATCGGCTGCAGATCTACTTCTCCGAGACCGAAGCGGCCCCCGTCGGTCTGATTGCGCTGACCTATATCGCCGTCGTCGCGCCGCAGGCCCTGTTCTACGCCCAGCTCCCGCTGAAGGTCGTCGGCGCAATGACCGTCCTCAATGTGCTGTGGTTCGCGACCAACCTCGCGGGCCTGGCCTTCTTCGTGGCGCGCAGCCTAGAGTTCGTCCAGCCGAACCGCCGGATCGGCCTCGCCAGAAGCTACATCGCCAATACCGCCTGGAAAGCGCAGCTGCGCGATCTGATTCTGGGGAACCGCTGGGTCAA
>LNFM01018984.1_pt1 | contig 10430 bp, 9 predicted proteins | sample 596031 | NCBI WGS metagenome assembly LNFM01 (sample SAMN04254537, study PRJNA301005) | activated carbon metagenome | isolation source: dual media filters at the Ann Arbor, Michigan drinking water treatment plant | place: USA: Ann Arbor | reverse complement strand
GGAAATCAGACCATGCCCAAGAGTCCAGAAAGAGTCAGCTTTCACCGCCGCCCAGACTCCAATTCAAGGGAAAACGACAGCAGCCTTGCCGGGAGGGGAAAAACCAGAGGGCATGGGTTCGATCCCGCAACGAGGCCGCGCATGACCGATCTCACGCATGTCGAACTGCTGTGGCTCGAGAAGCAGATCGAACGATGGATACGCTTCGGCCGGCCGGCAGAAGAACAGATCCTCGATCGGCGATGGCGGATCCTCTCGTTTACACCCGGCAGTGTCTTCGGCTTCGTACGGTGGGCCGCCAACGACTACGGCACGATCGCTTCACGCATCGACATCCTTCGTGCCGTGCGCACGAGCGAAGCCTGCGCGACCATCCCATTCGTCCGGCCGGGTGCCGACATCCTGTTGCGGGCTTCCGGCTGGCAAAAGGTCAAGCACGTGCTGCAAATGATCGACATCGTCGAAGCACTTGGCGTCGATCCCTGCGACGCGGCACCGGACTATTGGCGCCACGTTCACAGTCGTCTGGCGGTCGGGGAAGCGCTGAGGCCCTATACGATGGCACGCCACAAGGCCTGGCTGCTGCGGCAGAGACTGGAGCCGTGACGCGCCGCGTGTACGGTCTGCTAATTGCGCTGGGAGTAGTCAGCCTGATGGCGCCGGCCTTCTTGCAGCCACATCGCTTGCTTCTGTGGAACGCGTCGGCCAGTGTGCCCGTCGGGCTTTACTTACTGAAGACCACCGATAGACGATATGTCTCCGAACTCGTTGCTGTCGTTCCGCCGGAACCGCTCGCCAGCTTCCTTGCCGCAGGCAACTACCTGCCGCGCGGCGTTCCCATGTTGAAGCATGTCCTGGCGATTGCTGGTCAGACCGTCTGTCGCGACGGGCCTGTCATCACTGTGGACAAGGTTGCTGTTGGAGTGCCCCGTGAGCGTGATCGAAGAGGCCGCGCTCTGCCAACTTGGCAGGGCTGCCGCGTCATCGCTCATGGTTCGCTCTTCCTGATGAATTCGCAATCGGCGGACTCGCTGGACGGGCGGTATTTCGGGCCACTGCCACAATCCGCCGTCACCGGTCGCGCTCATCCAGTTTGGATAATGGAGCATTCCCATGCGGTACCGCCTCGCTGAAATGCCCGCCCGTCCGTGTGCGGGACGTCAAGACCCGTCCTCCTTCCCGGCCAGGATCTGTCGGAAGACACAGTCATTCATCGTAGCAATGGCTGCGATCATGCTTATTTCCCCCGCGGTCTCCGTTGGCGGTACTGCCCATGCCGAATCGGTCGCCGCAGCGTTGCCAAAGACATCACCGGACGCCGGTCCCTATGCAAACTTCGTGCGCGAAGCGGCCCAGCGATTTGGCGTACCGGCATCCTGGATCGGAGCGGTCATGGCGATCGAAAGCGGTGGTGATGTGCTGGCTCTCTCGCCCCAAGGCGCAATGGGACTGATGCAGATCATGCCCGAAACCTGGGCTGGTTTGCGTGCCCGACATGCCTCGGTGACAGTCCGTATGATCCGCGCGACAACATCCTTGCAGGCGCGGTTTACTTGCGCGAGCTGTATGATCGCTACGGCTCACCGGGCTTTCTGGCCGCCTACAATGCAGGTCCCGGGCGCTACGACGAACACTTGTCGACAGGCCGAGCGCTGCCGCACGAGACCCAGCTCTACGTGGCCACGCTCGCGCCGCTGATCGGAGAGGGGCAGGTCAATGACATTGTCGCCGCCAGACATCGTATCGTCTCTTGGCGGGGTGCGCCGCTGTTCGTAGTGCGTGATCAGGATGAATCCTTCGTCACGCCGGCAGAGTCGAAGACGTCAATTGATCGGCCATCGGACGGTCGGTCTGCTAAGAGCATATCGCTGATGAAGGCGCGAACCGACAGCTTGTTTGTTCGCAGTGGAAAGGCAGTGCGGCTGCCGTGATGCGGAGAGCAGACGGCTGGATCCTCAAGCTGTGCCCGTGAAGATGCTCATCAGATTCATCGGCCGTATGCGTCCGGTCTCCGCACGTCGCTCAGGTCTTGACGTGATTCGCGGCCTTCCATGCCCACGGCAGCAGCTCGTCAATCCGGTTGATCGGATGCCCGCTGACCATGCGCGTCAGGACGTCGTTGAGATAGGCGTAGGGTTCGACGCCATTCAACTTGCAGGTTTCGATGAGTGTGCACACCGTCGCCCAACGGGCGCCGCCGCCATCGCTGCCGGCGAACAGATGATTCTTGCGCCCAAGCGCCACCGGTCGGATGGCTCGCTCGACCGGGTTCGTGTCGAGCTCGATGCGGCCGTCGTACAGGAATCGGGACAATCCATCCCAGCGCGCGAGTGCGTACCGCATCGCCTCGGCGAGTTTTCCGCGGCCGGGCAGATGCGGGAGGTGTGTTTCCAGCCAGATCTGCAGAGCGTCGACGATCGGCTTGGCGAGCGTTCGTCGCGCAGCCAGCCGGTGCGCCGACGACTGACCGCGCACTTGCGCTTCGACGGCGTAGAGGCCGGCGATTCGACGCACAGCCTCGTGCGCCAGCGGCGTGTCTTCGGTCTGCGCGACCTCGTAGAATTTGCGCCTCGTGTGCGCCCAGCAGGCGGCGAGCACGACGTCGCCCCGTGTGGTCAGCCGCTCGAAGCCGGCATAGCCATCAACGTGCAGCACTCCCTTGAAGTGTTCCAGATGCGCCACCGGCCGCTCAGCCTTCCGGTCCGGCGCGAAGATGTAGACCGCCGCGGGTGGCGCCGGTCCGCTCCATGGTCGCTGATCACGCGCATAGACCCAAAGCCGCCCGGTCTTCGTTCGTCCACGGCCCGGCTCGAGAACCGTCGGCGAACAGATGATCGGAGGCGAACACGTCCTTGCGCAGGCGATCGTCCAGCGCCTCGAGCCACCAGCACGCGCCGCCGACCCAGCCGGCGAGAGTCGAGCGCTCCAGCTCGACGCCGTGGCGGGCGAAGATCTGCGCTTGCCGATAGAGTGGAGTGTGGTCGCAGTACTTGCTGACCAGCACCTGGGCGAGCAACGCCGGTGTCGCCAGCCCACCGGCGATCGGCCGTTCCGGCGCGGGCGCCTGGGCCACGGTCTTGCACGTGCGACAGGCGTATTTCGGGCGCGTGATGCGCAGTACACGGAGCTGGGCGGGAACCCAGTCCAGCATCTCGCTGACGCTCTCGCCAATGCTGTGCAGGACACCTCCACAACACGGACAAGCGCCGTTCGCCACGTCGATCACGACCTCTTCGCGAGGCAGATGATCGGCCAGCGGCTTGCGCCGTGGCCGCTTGTCGGCGATCTCGACGGCTTCCTTCGGATCGCTCGCTTCGGCGCGCCCGATGTCGCTATCGAGATCTTCCAGACCGAGGGCGAGCTGATCGGGATCGAGGCGCTCGGAACGGCGGCCGAACTGCGTCCGCTGAAGCTGTTTGATGATCGTCTGAAGTCGCTCGATCTCGCCGTCACGATGCTCGACGACGGCCGCCATGTCGCGCAGAAGACCGTGCAGCAGGGCCATGTCGGACGGCAGATTGTCGAGATCGAGCCGCATGCCCGATTCTACTTTTGTTCGAGTCGGCGACCAAGAACTTTTCCTTCCTGGTGCTTCAGTTGCATCGCTTTAGCCGACTCTCGCAGGCCTCCAGACGCGTTCGGGCGAGCGCCAGTCTATGCCTTCGATCAACATGGCCAGCTGCGCCGGCGAGAGCGTCACCGCGCCGCCGGGTTCATACATGCGTGGCCATACGAAGCCGCCCCGATCGATGCGCTTGGTGAACAGGCACAGCCCGTTCCCATCCCAGAACAACACCTTCAGGATCGACGCCCGTTTACCGCGGAAGGCGAACAGATGGCCCGAGAAGGGGTCTCGCTTCAGCTGCTCCTGGACCAACGCGGCAAGCCCGTCCATTCCCTTCCTCATGTCGGTGTAACCAAGCGCCAGGTGCACCTTCACGCCCGCCGGAACGATCATCATCGCTTGTTCTCCTGCTCGGCGACGTGCACCCGGACCGCCTCTGGGTCGGTGCCCTCGGGTGCGAACACACGGCGCCCGTCAGACAGGTCGACCGCGGTCATGCCGTCGGGAACCGGGAGAAGATCCGGCAGCACGAGCGCACCTCCGTTGACACCCGCGCCGCTCGTCTTCTCTGTCCCGGCCACGGCGACCGACACCAGCCTGGCCGGTTGCTCCGCACCAAAGCCGAACTGGATGCGCCAACGGAACACCATGCTGGTGGAGATGTCATGGCGCCGGCACACCGCCGCCACGCTCACTCCAGGCGCCTCCGACTCCATGACGATCGCCAGCTTCTGTTCATCGCTGAAGCTGCGTCTGTTCGACCGCCGATCGTACTGCGGCCCGGCCGTCGGCGGTTCTGTCAACGCCGTTTCGACGGAGAGATCCTTAGCAGCGCTGCTAACACCGCTGCTTATTTTCGGGCGAGCACTGGGATGAAGCCGGGCGCGCCAGTCGATCGCAACCTCGCCGCTGTCGATCAGATCTCGCCAGCGGCGCAGGCTGTGCTGCGAGAGCTTCGTCGCCGCGGCATACTGCCTGACGGTCATGCCGCTCCAGTTCAGCGTCTCGACATGCATCGCCCAGTACGCCTGGACCGCCTGGTTGCGCTTGTCTTCGGACAGCTTGAACCGGCGCCCCTTGCGACGTCTGCGATGCTCGTCGTGCTCGGTTTCGGCAAGGATTCGGGCGTTTTGCACACGGATCTTGGCCACTTCAACATCGGCGATCGCACGCAGCCAACGTGTAAACGTCGTGTCCGTGAGATGGTGCGTCCGACAGTAGCGGCGCTGCGACAGGCCGCTGCGCTGCCAGGCCTCGATGTGCACAGCCCACCACTCTCGGCGCGCCGCATTCTCAAAATGTTTCGTTGCCACCGGAGAACCTCCCATGAACGAAGGAACCCGATTTGGACCGACGGTGCACTTGCTGAAGGTCGTGCAAGACTCGGACGCTTACATCCCACCGATTAGGACGGCAAGATAAAGCGGGGGTCCCCGCTGCCGTCGCTGTGCTTGTAAAGGCTTGTCTGCACGTTGTTTTTTGAGGGCGTGGCGCCGGCTCTTCGCGACAGACATGCGTCTTCTGAAGCAGTTTTCTCTTTGTTTTCAATGCTCAAAACGCCGTCGCTCTTTGGGTCTCCCAGCCGACGCTGCGCTGGAACCACCTTTACTGCGCCCTGCAACGACGCTTCGGTTCTGGTGCTTGCAGACCTTCGCGTTGCTGCCAATCGTTATGCCATGGCGCACGATGATGACGACTTCCGGCTCCGGCCCGGCAGGATCCGGGATCGCAATGACGCGCGAATCGGTGGGCGCCGTGCCGGGAGCGGGAGCCGCCGTGCGCCTACTTTCAACGCGCAAGTTCAGCAGGCTATTCGACGGGCCGGCGGCAATCCCTCTCGGTTGGGCGACGCCGGGAAGCGAGGCGGCCGGTTTAATGAACGGGGCCGTGGTGCCTCGGTGGCTGCGGTGCTGAAGAACCGGAAGCCCTGGAGCCGCGACGGTGGTGTCCGTGCGCGGTCGCGGCGGGTCGCAGTCAAGGCTCGGGTCGTGAAGCTCAATCCCCAGTCCGGTGCCACCCGAGGGCGGCAGTTCGTCAGCGGCAAAGCCGTCGACGCGCATCTTCGCTATTTGCAGCGTGATGGCGTGACGAGGGACGGTGAGAGGGGCCAAGTCTACTCGGCCAGCCAGGATGCCGAGGATGGCCGTGCATTCGTCGAACGGGGCCGGGAAGACCGCCACCAGTTCCGCTTCATCGTGTCATCGGAGGAGGGAGTCGAGCTTTCTGATCATCGCGCGACCACCCGTGATCTCATGAAGCGGATGGAGGCCGACCTCGGCACCCGGCTCGATTGGATCGCGGTTGATCATCACAACACCGGCCATCCTCACACTCACATCATCGTCCGGGGTGTGACCGACGATGGCAAAACTCTTAACATCGCTGGCGACTACATCGCCTATGGCATCCGGGAGCGGGCAAGCGAGGTCGTGACCCGAGAACTCGGGCGCCTGAGCGAGCAGGAGGTGTCCCGGGGCCTCGAGCGGGAGGTCGATGCAGATCGGTTCACGCGCCTCGATCGGATGCTGCTCGCCGAGCAGCGGAGCCGCACCGAGTTCGCCGACCTCAGGCCCGATCGGGACATGCTCGAGAGCCTGCGTCAGAATCGGGCACTGCTGATGCAGCGGGCGCGCAAGCTGGAGCGTATGGGCCTGGCCGCCGAGGTGGATGCCGGAAGGTGGACGATATCGCCCAGAGCCGAATCGGTCTTGCGAGATCTGGGGCAGCGCGGCGACATCATCAAGACCATGCACCGGGCACTGGACCGCGAAGGGTTGGCCAGTGCCCGCTCCGTCGCGGGCTATGTCCTTCATCGTGCGGAGATGACCGCGCCGATCGTTGGCCGGGTGCTCGACAAGGGGCTGGCGGGCGACGAGATGGGCGAACGAGTAAGGCTGGTCGTCGACGGCGTGGATGGGCATGTCCATCATCTTGAGATGGATCCTGCCCGAGTAGAGAACATTCAGCGCGGCATGATCGTGAAGGCTGGTGGCGCCGAGCCGGGACCGCGCGTATCGGACCGCAATATCCTGGCAATGGCCGGAGAGGAGGGGATCTATCGGCCGGCCGTGCATCTGGAGCAGGCTGTCGGCACCGTCGAGCGCCTGGGCGGAGATCCTGCGGCCTACGTCCGATCCCATGTGCGGCGCCTGGAGGCGCTGCGACGGGCCGGCCACGTCGAGAGGGTCGACTCCGACCATTGGCGCATTCCCGCCGACCTGGCCGAGCGGGGCCAAGCCTACGACCTCGCACGGGCCGGCGCATCCGTTCGGCTGACCGTGCTCTCGGCGGCGGGGCTCGAGCGGCAGGTCCATCATGAGGGTGCGACGTGGCTCGACCGAGAGCTGGCGTCTCGGCAGCGCACCGTTCTCGCTGAAGACGGATTCGGCAGAGACGTGACCGCTGCGCTTGCCAGGCGCCGGCGATGGTTGGCTGACATGGGCTATGCCACGGACGTCGGCGACGGGCGGAACCGGATTTCTCGCGATGTGGTGCAGCGGCTTGAGGCTCGCGACGTCGAGCGCTTCGGCCGCGCGCTCGCCGCCGAACGGGGGCGGGAATGGCAGCCCGCCATTCCAGGGAGCCACGTTGCCGGGACGCTGGTCGGATCCACGCAGCTTTCGAGTGGACGGTTCGCCATGCTTGACGACGGGCTCGGCTTCAGCCTGGTTCCGTGGCGGCCCATGCTCGAACAGCATGTGGGCCGATTGGTGTCAGGGGTCGCCTTGCCCGGCGGTGATGTCAGCTGGTCACTCGGCCGACGTCGAGGACTGGGGCTTTAGCTGGGAAGAAGAACGACGCTGCCAGACGCCTTCCGGAACTCTACCAGATTGCACGCCAGAACCGCCGCGTGAGCGCTCTGCGCGTCGTCGGCATTGAACGGATGGCAAGTGACCGCTTGATCTCCTCGGTATGTCTGCGACGAAGATCCTGTGGGGGCAGATCACCCTCGTTTTCGCAATCGTGCTCATCGCTCTATGGGCGTCGACGCAATGGACAGCGTGGCGGCTGGGCTATCAAGCCCAACTCGGTCCACCATGGTTCGAACTCGCCCAGGTACCGATCTATTTTCCCGCGACCTTCTTTTGGTGGTGGTACGCCTTCGACGCCTATGCCCCAGCAATCTTCGTGGAGGGCGCCTGCGTCGCGGCGTCGGGTGGCTTCATCTCGATCGGCGTCGCGATCGGCATGTCGGTCTGGCGCGCGCGCGAGGCGAAGAACGTGGCGACCTACGGATCGGCGCGTTGGGCGACAGCAGGCGAGGCCCGCCATGCAGGACTGATCGGCCCGGACGGCGTGGTGCTGGGCAAGCTCGGCGCCGAATACTTGCGCCACGAAGGACCAGAACATGTTCTCTGCTTTGCGCCGACCCGCAGCGGCAAGGGCGTCGGCTTGGTCGTGCCGACCTTGCTAACCTGGCCGGGCAGTTCGATCGTTCACGACATCAAGGGAGAGAACTGGGAACTGACCTCGGGTTTCCGGTCACGGCATGGCCACGTGCTGCTGTTCGATCCGACGAATGCGGCCTCAGCGGCCTACAATCCGCTGCTCGAGGTGCGGCGCGGCGAATGGGAAGTCCGCGACGTCCAGAACATCGCCGATGTGCTGGTCGATCCCGAAGGGCTGGCCGATCAGCCGCTGACCGGCGGCCTGGAGCCGAAGCTCGGCGACTGCCATCTGCGGGTGCTCACGATCGTCGGCTTCCCCGGAACGACCACGCCGGGACTGCTCGATGAGCTCAATCGCCTGGCCTTTGCCTATCGCTGGTCGACGCGGGCCATCATGCTCGACAAGACCGACGCCACGCGGCTGCTGACTCGCATCCGCCGTCAGTGGTTCGCCAAGAGGAAGTCCATCGCGGCCATCCTCAAGGAGGTGATGACCAACGAGGCCTCGACGTTGGTCGACACCGATGCTCACAACAAGGCGATCGATGCCGATGCGGCGTTGCAGGAGCTCGGCTCGGACGCGGTCGGCGCGGTCTACGGCACGGTGACCGTCACGGTATGGGACGACGATCCGCGCGTCGCCGACGAACGGCTGCGTCTCGTCGAGAAGGTAATCCAGGGCCGCGACTTCACCTGCATGGTGGAGAAGGTCAATGCCGTCGATGCGTGGTTGAGCTCCCTTCCCGGGCATGCCTACGCCAATGTGCGCCAGCCGCCGGTCTCGACGCTCAACCTGGCGCACATGATCCCGCTGTCGGCGGTCTGGGCGGGGCCGGCGACCGACGAGCATTTCGGTGCGCCGCCGCTGCTTTTCGGCAGGACCGAGGGGGCGACGCCCTTCCGATTCTCCCTGCATGTCGGTGATGTCGGCCATACGCTCGTCGTCGGCCCGACGGGCTCGGGCAAGTCCGTCCTGCTGGCTCTCATGGCTTTGCAGTTCCGGCGCTACGATAAGGCGCAGGTGTTTGCCTTCGACTTCGGCGGTTCCATCCGTGCCGCTGCACTCGCCATGGGTGGGGATTGGCACGACCTCGGCAGCGCGCTCGGCGAAGAGGTGAGGGAGCCCGTCGCCCTCCAGCCGCTGGCGGGGATCGACGATGTCGCGGAGCGGGGCTGGGCGACAGACTGGATTGCCGCCCTCCTGGCCCGCGAGAAGATCGTCCTCACGCCCGAGGTAAAGGACCATGTGTGGTCCGCGCTTGAATCGCTGGCCTCCGCGCCCGAAGAAGAGCGCACCCTGACGGGCCTGTCGGTCCTGTTGCAATCGGCCGCCCTCAAGCGGGCCCTCCAGCCCTACTGCCTGGGAGGCGCCTATGGCCGCTTGCTGGACGCCGAGGCCGAACGGCTCGGCAGTACGTCGGTGCAGGTCTTCGAGACTGAGGGGCTGATCGGCACCGGCGCCGCGGCTGCCGTGCTCGCCTATCTCTTCCATCGGATCGAGGCGCGTCTCGATGGCAGCCCGACCCTGCTGATCGTCGACGAGGGCTGGCTCGCCCTGGACGATGAGGGCTTTGCCGGCCAGCTGCGCGAATGGCTGAAGACCCTACGCAAGAAGAACGCCTCTGTCGTCTTCGCGACCCAGTCGCTGTCAGACATCGACGGCTCCGCCATCGCGCCGGCCATCATCGAGAGCTGTCCGACCCGTCTCTTCCTGCCGAACGAGCGGGCGATCGAGCCGCAGATCACAGACATCTATCGCCGCTTCGGTCTCAATGACCGCCAGATCGAGATTCTCGCTCGGGCAACGCCCAAGCGTGACTACTACTGCCAGTCGCGCCGCGGCAATCGCCTGTTCGAACTCGGCCTGGGCGAGGTCACGCTTGCCCTCACGGCGGCTTCGTCGAAGTCCGACCAGGCCCTCGTCGAACGCGTTCTGGGCGAGCATGGCCGTAAGGCTTTCCTGGCCGGCTGGCTTCAGGCGCGCGGTGTGCCGTGGGCTGCCGATCTCATCCCCGACCTCAGCACAGGAGAACCATCATGATCTCTATCCGTGGTTACGGCGTTACGCTCGCAGCCATCCTGGTCCTCTCCGGCAGTGCGCTCCCGGCTTCGGCGCAGATGCACGTGTTTGATCCCACCAACTATTCGCAGAACCTGCTGACCGCGGCGCGCACACTCCAGCAGGTCAACAATCAGATCCTGTCGCTGCAGAACGAAGCGCAGATGCTGATCAACCAGGCGCGCCATCTCACGAGCCTGCCATACTCCTCCCTGCAGCAGCTTCAGCAGTCGATCGGGCGGACCCGGCAACTCCTGGGTCAGGCCCAGAACATCGCCTACGACGTCCAGCAGATCGATCGGGCGTTCTCGACGACCTATGCGCCGGCGTCGGCGAACCAGTCGGCCCAGTCGTTGATCGCCAATGCCCGGACACGTTGGGAGAACTCCGTCGCGGGCCTGCAGGATGCGCTGCGCAT
>LNFM01013423.1_pt1 | contig 10432 bp, 9 predicted proteins | sample 596031 | NCBI WGS metagenome assembly LNFM01 (sample SAMN04254537, study PRJNA301005) | activated carbon metagenome | isolation source: dual media filters at the Ann Arbor, Michigan drinking water treatment plant | place: USA: Ann Arbor | reverse complement strand
TCTGTGCTTGCAGCCAACTGAGCAAACCGCGCTCGACTGCAGCATGAATACCATTCACGTTCACACTGATGATCCGCATAAATGGCCCCCAAAAACACGTGCGTGTATGATACCCGAGCTCACGTCCATTTAGCTAAATTCCTGGGGTTTGATGACGTTTCGTCGCAGTTGCGACGCCGCGCATGCGAGGCCAGCGGCGGGCTTCAGGCGCGCTAAGCGGTCTATATGACTCCCGCGCATGTCCTGCTCCGCTTCTTGTCTGCTTCCGCGAACCCTGCCATATCCATGCCGTTCGGGGCTTTTTCATGCAAGCGTATCAGCGCGATTTCATTCGATTTGCCATTGAGCGCGGCGTGCTGCGCTTTGGTGAGTTCACCCTTAAATCAGGGCGTACCAGCCCGTACTTCTTCAATGCCGGGCTGTTCGCCAGTGGCCAGGCGCTGGCCCAGCTGGGGCGCTTTTACGCCGCTGCGCTGGTCGACAGCGGTATCGCCTTCGATGTGCTGTTTGGCCCCGCTTATAAAGGTATTCCGCTGGCGGCGACCACGGCTGTGGCACTGGCCGAGCATCATGGCCAGGACACGCCCTGGTGCTTCAACCGTAAGGAAGCCAAAGACCATGGCGAAGGCGGCACCTTGGTGGGCGCGCCGCTGGCTGGCCGTGTGTTGATCGTTGACGATGTGATCACCGCCGGCACCGCGATCCGTGAAGTGATGCAGATCATCCAGGTACAGGGCGCGCAGGCCGCCGGCGTGCTGATTGCCCTTAATCGCCAGGAGCGTGGTCAGGGGGCGCTGTCGGCGATTCAGGAAGTTGAGCGCGACTTCGCGATTCCGGTGGTGAGTATTGTTTCACTCGAGCAGGTGCTGGAATATCTGGCAGACGATGCTGAACTCAAGCAGTATCTGCCCGCGGTGCAAGCCTACCGCGCGGAATATGGAATTTAACCTCCTGGGATAAGGGTCGTCTCAATGCGCAGATCGGTAAGGGTTGGTGGTTGCTTGTTGCTGGGTCTGCTGCTTCCGCTGGCCGCAGGCGCAGCCGAGCTCTATCGCTACACCGATGCGCAGGGTGTGACCGTGCTCAGTCGCCAAGGCGTGCCGCCCGAGTTTATTGGCAAGGGCTATGAGGTGCTTAACGACCAGGGGCGCGTGGTCCGGGTGATTCCGCCTGCACCCACGGCCGAGGAGATGAAGCGCCTGCTTGCCGAGAAAGCCCGCGCCAGTACCGATGCCCAGCTGTTGCGCCTGTACACCAGCCCAGACGACGTCGACCGCGCCCGCACGCGCAAGTTGGCCGAGCTTGATGGTTTGATCAGCGTGGCGCGTGGCAACTTGCAGTCAGTGCGTATCCAACAAGCCAACCTGCAGAGCCAGGCGGCAGACCACGAGCGTGCCGGGCGTGAAGTGCCCGCGCACCTGTTGGCGCAGATTGATAACCAGAAGGCCGAGCAGCAGAGCTTGCAAGGCGAGATCAAGCGCTACCAGGCGGCGCGCAAAGACGCCGAGGCCAGCTTTATGGCTGACCGTAACCGGCTCAAGGAATTGCTGGAGCGCAACCAGTAGGCTACTGCTGCGGCGCGCAGCGTTCAAAAGCCACTACCTTCTCTCGCAACCACTGCGGCAGCGGACTGCTGCTGCGGCTGGCGCTGTCTGCATGCACGTAAACAATTTCGCCGCGGGTCAGCAGGTGCTCGCCGCGCCAGATGCCCATGGCAAAGCTCAGGCTGCTGCGGCCCAGTCGGGCGACGCGGATGCCGATGTCCAGCTGATCATCGAAGCGTGCGGGGGCCAGGTATTCCAGTACGGTCTTGATGGCGAAGAAGTCGCTGCCGTCGCGGCTTAGGTCTGCCGGGTAGCCCACGCCCAGGCTGCGAAAATACTCAGTGATCGCGACATCGGCATAGGTCAGGTAATGGCCATTGAACACGATACTTTGCGGGTCGACTTCGGCCCAGCGCACACGCAGCGCGTGGAAAAAGCAGAAGGCTTCACGTGAGGGTGGGTTGGTCATGGGAGCACCTCTGGCGGCAGTGTGAGTCACTGAGCTTCGGTGTTGAGGCTAGCTGCTGCAAGGGATGCGACAGGCTATCAGGCGGGTGAATCAGCCGGAATTAACCGGCTGATTCGTATTGCGGGCAGGTGCTTAATGGCGTTTGCGGTTGCAGATCTGGGTGCCGACGCCACTGTCGGTGAAGATCTCCAGCAGCACGGCGTTGGGTACGCGGCCATCGATGATGTGCGCGCTGTTGACGCCGCCTTGAACGGCTTCCAGTGCACAGCGGATCTTCGGCAGCATGCCGCCGTAGATGGTGCCGTCAGCGATCAGGCTGTCGACCTGCTCGGTGGTCAGCCCAGTCAGGACCTGGCCCTGTTTGTCCATCAGGCCGGCGATGTTGGTCAGCAGCATCAGTTTCTCAGCCTTCAGGGCTTCGGCAACCTTGCCGGCTACCAGGTCGGCATTGATGTTGTAGGACTCGCCGTTTTCACCCACGCCGATTGGCGCAATCACCGGGATAAAGTCGCCCTTGACCAGCATGTTCAGCAGGTCGGTGTTGACCCCAATGACTTCGCCGACGTGGCCGATGTCGATGATTTCAGGCTGGGTCATCTCCGGCGTCTGCCGGGTGACGGTGAGCTTCTTGGCGCGAATCAGCTCCGCATCCTTGCCGGTCAGGCCAATGGCGCTGCCACCGTGACGGTTGATCAGGTTGACGATGTCCTTGTTGACCTGGCCACCGAGCACCATTTCCACCACGTCCATGGTCTGCGCATCGGTGACGCGCATGCCGTCGATGAAGTGGCTCTCGATGCTTAGGCGCTTGAGCAAATCACCAATCTGCGGCCCGCCACCGTGCACGACCACCGGGTTGATGCCGACCGCCTTCATCAGCACGATGTCGCGCGCGAAGTTGGTTTTCAGCTCGTCGCTTTCCATGGCGTTGCCGCCGTACTTGACCACCAAGGTCTTGCCGACGAAACGGCGGATGTACGGCAATGCTTCGGAGAGGACTTTGGCGACGTTGCTGGCGGCGTCACGTTCGAGGGTCATGCGGGGCTCCATTGTTGGGTTGACCGGTTAGAACGGCAGGGTGATGTCGGGTGCAGCGCTGTACAGCTGCGCGCGGAAGACTTCCTTGATGCGCGCCAACTCCTCTTCACTGTCAGCCTCAAAGCGCAGGACCAGCACCGGTGTGGTGTTGGAAGCGCGCACCAGGCCCCAGCCTTTGGGGTAGTCGACGCGTACGCCATCGAGGGTGGTCACATTGCCTTCGCCCCACAGGCCGTCGCGCTGCAGGCGTTCGATGATGCCGAACTTGTTCTGCTCGGTGACCTGGATGTTGATTTCCGGCGTGGAAATGTCGCTGGGGAAGGCGCTGAACACGTGTTCGGCGTCGCGCTTGTCCTGGCTGAGAATCTCCAGCAGGCGAGCGGCGGCATAGATGCCGTCGTCAAAGCCGAACCAGCGCTCCTTGAAGAAGATATGGCCGCTCATTTCGCCGGCCAGCAGGGCGCCGGTTTCCTTCATCTTCTTCTTGATCAGCGAGTGACCGGTTTTCCACATCACCGGACGGCCACCGTAGCCGCTGATCAGCGGGGTCAGGCGACGGGTGCATTTGACGTCGAAGATGATGTCGGCGCCCGGATTGCGTGAAACCACGTCCTTGGCAAACAGCATCAGCAGGCGGTCGGGGTAGACCATGTTGCCGGCGTTGGTCACCACGCCCACACGGTCGCCGTCGCCATCGAAGGCCAGGCCGAGGTCAGCGTTCTCTTCTTTGACCTTGGCAATCAGGTCAACCAGGTTTTCCGGCTTGCCCGGGTCCGGGTGGTGGTTGGGGAAGTTGCCGTCGACATCGCAGAACAGTGGGATCACGGTGCAGCCCAGCGCTTCGATCAGCTGCGGGGCGATCACGCCGGCCGCGCCGTTGCCGCAGTCGACCACCACTTTGAGCGGCTTGGCCAGGGCGATGTCATCGCGGATCTGCTTGAAGTAGCGCGGCAGCACGTCGATCTGCTCGACGCTGCCGACGCCGCTGGCCAGGTCATTGGTGTCGATGCGGGTTTTCAACGCCTGGATCTGTTCGTTGGCCAGGGTGTCGCCGGCAATGACGATCTTGAAGCCGTTGTAGTCCGGCGGGTTGTGGCTGCCGGTTAGCATCACCGCAGACTTGCCGGTGAGGATGTTGGCGGCGTAGTACACCACCGGCGTAGGCACCATGCCGACGTCGCTGACGGTGCAGCCGCAATCCAGCAGGCCCTGAATCAGTTGCTGGACCAGCTCGGGGCCGGACAGGCGGCCGTCGCGGCCGACAGCCACGTTCGGCTCGCCCTGAGCGAGGCTTTGCGAGCCGATGGCACGACCTACCCAGTAGGCGGTTTCAGGTGTCAGGCTGCTGCCGACTACGCCGCGGATGTCGTAGGCACGAAAGATGTCGGCGGGTAGTTTGGGCGCGGTTTGGGTCGTCATGGTGTGGCTTGTCTCCAGTCCCAGGAGATCCTGGTCTTCGTCGAGAATGTCGATATCGAGAATATCGGTGTCTTGGAACAGCGGGTCTATCAAATCAGCCGGCTTGCTCACTGTTTTCGCGGTGGGCGCAGGCGCTGCCGGGGGTGGCGCATTGGTGTGCGTGCGACGCGGCAAACGCGCCAGGCTCTGGGCCAGTTCGGCAAGTGCTGGCAGGCTCAAGCTGAAGGCTTTGACTGCCTTGCCGGCGGAGAGTTCTTTGAGCATTTGCCCCAGCTGGCGGGTGTCACTCGCCAGGCGACGTTGCAGGCTGGCGTTGAGCAGGTACAGGCCCAGCAGTGCGCCGGCCAGCGCCAGCAGCAGTGCCAGGCCCAGCAGCAGCGGGGAAAATGTCGGGGTGCTGAGGGCTGGGCCGGGGGTGAAGGCCAGGGCCCAGTTCGGGTTGCCGGTGGTAAAGGACTCTGCCTGGCCGACGGCCGCGCCGCGTTGTGCGAGGACCTGGGCGGGTGAGCTGCCAAAGCGCTGGGTCACTTGCACCTGCCCCACGTCGGCGGGCAGTGTCGGCAGGTTGGCGAGCAGGCGTTCAAGGTCGACTGCCAGCAACAGCGTGCCTTGTTGCGGTTGGTCATCGCTGAGCTGCAAGGGGGCGGCGCTGTAGGCCAGCCAGCGCTGGCCGACCTTGTAGGCTTCGGCAGCCGCAGTCTGGCCACCCTCGACGCGGCGCAGCATGTCCAGCGCGGCGAAGTTCATCGGGGCGCTGCGGCCCATGTCCTGCACGGCCTGCCCGCGCGCGTTAAGGTGGGCGTCGACCACGCCGCTCCAGTAACTCAGGTTGCGCTCGGCCGCGCGGATACGCTGTATGTCCTGGCTTTCTACCGCTTCAATCAGTTGTGGGTTGCGGCCCGCTGCACGGGTGTCGGCGGCCAGGCTTTCGAGCGCGCGTTGCAGGGCCGCGGCCTGGCCGCCGCCCCAGGCCTGTACCAGTTGCCGTTGTTGCTGTTGGTGAGCGTTGTTGACCAGGCCAAACCACAGCAGGCCGGCGGCCAGGGCGATGCCGGCGACGGCTGCCAGTACGCCAGGCATGAGGGTGCGGCCCAGCTCGCCGCGCGCTGGCGCGGGCTTAGCTTTTTGCGGTGTCAGCACGTCGGCAGATTCGAGCTCGACATCCTTGGCAGTGCGCTTGAAACGTTTCATCGACGCGTCTCCTGGCCTTTCATCCTGGGAAGTGTAGAGCGATCAGTTGCTGCCGGAGTGACCAAAACCGCCCGCGCCGCGCTGATTGTCGCCGGCTGCATCCGTAAAGGTGTCCACCACTTCGAAGCGTGCCTGCACAACTGGCACCAGCACCAGCTGCGCCAGGCGCTCGCCGATCGCGAGGGTGAAGGCGCTCTGGCCACGGTTCCAGCAGGACACCATCAGCTCGCCCTGGTAGTCGGAGTCGATCAGGCCGACCAGGTTGCCCAGCACGATGCCGTGTTTGTGCCCCAGCCCCGAGCGCGGCAGAATCAAGGCGGCCAGGCCTGGGTCGGCGATATGGATCGACAGGCCCGTGGGGATCAGCACTGTCTGACCCGGTTCCAGGGTCAGTGGCTGCTCGAGCATGGCGCGCAGATCCAGACCGGCAGAGCCTGAGGTGGCGTAGTTGGGCAGGGGGAAGTCGGTGCCCAGGCGCGGGTCGAGGATCTTGGCTTGTAAGGCGTGCATAGTCAGGCTCTGTCGTGTTGGGGGGCGCTAGCGGCTGCCAGGCGTTCGGCAATCAGGGTCACCAGATGACGGGCGATCTGGCCCTTGCTGGCCTGGGCAAAGCTGGTTTGCTGCAGGTCGCGGTCAATGATGGTGATGGCGTTTTCTTCACTGTTAAAACCAATGCTCGGGTTGGCCACGTCGTTGGCAACGATCAAGTCGAGGTTCTTATCCTTGAGCTTGCGCGAGGCGTACTCGAGCAGGTTTTCAGTTTCTGCCGCGAATCCGACGCTGAAGGGCCGATCCTGACGGCCTGCGAGTGTGGCGAGGATATCGGGGTTGCGCACCATCTGCAGCAGCATGCCGTCACCGCTGGTGGGGTCTTTTTTCAATTTGTGCTGTGCCACCACTTCGGGTCGATAGTCGGCCACGGCGGCCGCGGCAATCAGCAGGTCGCAGGGCATGGCGGCTTCGCAGGCGGCGAGCATGTCGCGTGCGCTGATCACGTTGATGCGGGTAACCCGGTCTGGCGTGGGCAGGTGCACCGGGCCGCTGATCAGGGTCACCTTGGCGCCCGCTTCGGCTGCGGCCTCGGCCAGGGCGAAGCCCATTTTGCCGGAGCTGTGATTGGTGATGTAACGCACCGGGTCGATGTTTTCCTGGGTCGGGCCGGCAGTGATCAGCACGTGGCGGCCGGTCAGTGCCTGGTGCTCGAAGCAGTCAGCGGCCAGTTGGGCCAGGGTGTCGGCTTCAAGCATGCGGCCCAGGCCGACATCGCCACAGGCCTGGCTGCCTGAGGCTGGCCCGAACAGATGCAGACCGCGTTGGCTGAGCAACTGCGCGTTGGCTTGGGTTGCCGGGTCACGCCACATGGCCTGATTCATCGCCGGGGCGAGCGCAACAGGGGCGTCGGTGGCCAGCACCACGGTGGTCAGCAGGTCGTCAGCCACGCCTTGTGCCAGGCGCGCCATCAGGTCGGCCGTGGCCGGCGCGATGAGCACCAGATCGGCCCAGCGCGCCAGTTCGATATGGCCCATGGCGGCCTCGGCAGCCGGGTCGAGCAAATCCTGATGCACCGGGTGCCCGGACAAGGCCTGTAGGGTCAGTGGGGTAATGAACTCACGACCGCCTTTGGTCATGACCACGCGCACTTCGGCACCTTGGTCCTTGAGGCGGCGCACCAGTTCGGCGCTCTTGTAGGCGGCAATGCCGCCGCCGACGCCGAGAATGATGCGTTTCCGATACAGCCGCTGCATAGGCTTGCCTTATGTGCAATGTCTGGCAAAACCCGCGGCGGCGTGACGGCGTGGGACCCCCTCGCACCGCGAACCTCGCGGGCTTGCTGCAGGCCGTGGGCATGCGGCGTAAGGCGGTCTCTGCAGGTCCGCACCGGCGTGCGAGGGCTTGTCAGAGGATCTTGGACGGTGCGCTGCGGCGACGACGCCTCCCCAGGCCGGTCGCCGCGCAAAAAGATGGGCTACGATAGCACAGCGGTCGCTGCGGAACAGCGGCCCGGCAGAGGCGGCGTGGCCGCTTGATCAAGCGCGGCTGCCCGCGAGACAAGGAGGTGTCATGAGCATACGAGACTGGCCCGCGGCGGAGCGCCCGCGGGAGAAGTTGCTAGCGGCCGGTGCCGCTGCATTGACCGACGCCGAACTGCTGGCGATCTTCCTGCGCACCGGGGTCGCGGGGCAAAGTGCGGTTGATCTGGCGCGGCACCTGCTCGCGGATTTCGGCAGCTTGCGGGCGTTGTTGCAGGCTGACCAAGTCTCGTTCAGTCAGCGCCTTGGGCTGGGGCCTGCCAAGTTCGCGCAGTTGCAGGCGGTGCTGGAAATGGCGCGGCGCCACCTGGCCGAGCAATTGCGCCGCGACTCGGCGCTGGAAAGCCCGCAGGCCGTGCGTGATTACCTCAAGGCGCTGCTGCGCCATGAGCCGCATGAGGTGTTCGGGTGTCTATTTCTGGATGCCAAGCACCGGGTGCTGGCGTTCGAGGCGCTGTTCCACGGCAGTATCGACTCCGCCAGTGTCTACCCGCGCCAAGTGGTCAAGCGGGCGCTGGCGCACAACGCGGCCGCGCTGATACTTACCCATAACCACCCGTCCGGTGTAGCGGAGCCCAGCCAGGCAGACCGGGTGCTGACCCAGCGCCTCAAGGAGGCGCTGGCGCTGGTGGAGGTGCGGGTTCTCGACCATTTTATCGTCGGCGATGGCGAACCGCTGTCGATGGCCGAGTACGGCTGGTTGTAGGGTGAGTGAGGTCGCGTTTGCCCATCAGGGCGCCAGGCGCACGCGGCTGAAGTCCTGCCGACCGAACGGGCTGACCGCGTAACCGTCGACATTCTTGCGGGCCAGGGCGAAGGCCGTGGGGTGCGCCAGCGGCAGCCACAGTGCCTGAGCCTGAATAATCTGCTGGGCTTGCTGGTAGAGCGCGCTGCGCTCGGCCTGGTCGCTACGGGTCTTGCCGTCACTGATGAGCTTATCCAGGGCCGGGTCGCAGTAGCGGGCGAAGTTCAGCCCGGATTCGAGCGAGGCGCAGGCGAATTGCGGGGTAAGGAAGTTATCCGGGTCACCGTTGTCGCCCGCCCAGCCCATGAACAGCAGGTCATGTTCGCCGGCTTTGGCGCGGCGGATCAGTTCGCCCCATTCGATGACGCGAATTTCCGCCGTGATGCCGATCTTGGCCAGGTCGGCCTGCAGCAGTTGGGCGCCGAGACCTGGGTTGGGGTTGAGCACGCTGCCTGTGGGACGGGTCCAGAGGGTGGTTTTGAACCCTTCGGCAAGGCCGGCTTGGGCCAGCAGGTTGCGGGCTTTTTGTGGGTCATAGGCATAGCCGGGCAGGTCCTTGGCGTAGCTCCAGGTGTTGGGCGGGAACGGGCCATTGGCGGCTTCTGCACCATTCTCGAAGACGGCCTTGAGGTAGCTCTGTTTGTCGAACGCAAGGTTGATCGCCTGGCGAACCTGCACCTTATCCAGCGGCGGATGCTGGCTGTTGATGCCGACAAAGGCGGTCATAAAGGCGTTGGTGTGCAGGCTCTTGAGGTTTGGGTCGGCGGTGATGGCCTGGACATCCTGAGGTTTGGGCGACAGGGCGATCTGGCATTCCCCGCGGCGCAGCTTCTGCAGGCGCACGTTGGCATCGGGTGTGATCGCATAGATCAACCCGTCGACGGCGGGTTTGCCGGCGAAGTAGTCCGGGTGTGCGGCATAGCGCACGACGGCGTCTTTCTGAAAGCGCGTGAGCATAAAGGGGCCGGTGCCCACCGGCTCGCTGTTGAGGCGCTGCGGCGTGCCGGCGGCCAGCAGCTGGGCGGCGTACTCGGCGGAATAAATAGAGGCGAAACCCATGCTCAGGGTGGCGAGGAAGGTCGCGTCTGGGCGGTTGAGGGTGATGCTGACCTGCAGCGGGCTCTCGGCTTTGACTTCGCGAATCAGGCTTGGCCACTGCATCGACTGGGCGTGGGGGTAGCCGCTTTGGGCCACTGCGTGCCAGGGGTGCTGATTGTCGAGCATGCGCTGGAAGCTGAACACCACGTCATCGGCATTCAGCGCGCGGCTGGGGGTGAAGGCCTTGGTGCGATGAAAGGCAACGTCGGGTCGTAAGGTGAACTGATAGCGCAGGCCATCTGCGCTGACCGTCCAGCCGCTGGCCAGGCTTGGCTGCAGGCTGGCGCTGCTGGCGTCGTAATCGATCAGGCGGTTCATCAGTACATCGGCTGACGCATTGGTGGTGGTCAGGGCGTTGTACTGCACCACGTCGAAACCGTCGGGGCTGGCTTCGGTGCATACACTCAGGGTCGCGGCCGATGCCAAGAGCGGTGACAGTAATAAAGATAAGAGCAGGGGGCGGGCGGCGCGATGCATTGGGGGCTCCTGGGGGCGGGCACTGGCTGTGCAAGCCCCTACCCTAGGTGGCTCCGGGTTGCGGTGCAAGCTGCGGGATGGGGTGTGGGTGGGTGCGCTGAAAGCTGCGACGAGCGGTCAGTTTGCAGGAGGTGCCCCTGGCGCGGGTGATTGCGCCGGGTTGCCCTTAGCGAATAGGCGCTCGAAAGTGTAGTTAGCCTTGTTGCATTGGGGTGTTTCTGGTATAAAGCAGCGCTCTTTTGTAGGGGCCCGGTTCTTGCGCTTTGATGTGCGGCTGGTAAGACCCTCGAGAAACGCGGCGCCAAGCGCCAATGACATTGAGTTTATGCGGCCAACCCATGCCGGGTTGGGCATGTGGTTTTAGAGGGCTGAGGCATGTCGAGAGTCTGTCAAGTTACCGGTAAGGGTCCGGTAACTGGGA
>LNFM01033427.1_pt1 | contig 10433 bp, 10 predicted proteins | sample 596031 | NCBI WGS metagenome assembly LNFM01 (sample SAMN04254537, study PRJNA301005) | activated carbon metagenome | isolation source: dual media filters at the Ann Arbor, Michigan drinking water treatment plant | place: USA: Ann Arbor | reverse complement strand
GGCACACTTTATATGTGAATGATAAGAAAGTAGTACTGCACCAAATACCATCCGGTGTTTTTCATAAAGGGATCATCAATCTTATTGGTAATGGGGTAGTGCTTGATCCGGTTACTTTAAAAAAAGAATGTGACTTGGTTGCTTCTTTTGGAATTGACCTGAAGAAGAATCTTTTCATAGCAGAAAGAACACATCTCATTTTACCTACACACCGGGCTTTAGATAAAGCAGCGGAATTATCAAAGGGTAGCCAGAAAATTGGCTCAACTCTTAAGGGGATCGGCCCAACATATATGGACAAAACGGGTCGTAATGGTTTAAGAGTAGGTGACTTGCTCGATAAAAGTTTTACTACTTCTTATATAAAACTAAGATTGAAGCACCAACGTTTGTTGGATAACTACAATTTCCAGGAAGATATTACTGCGTGGGAAGAAGAGTTTTTTGAAGCTGTGGAGTTTTTAAAAGAATTGAATATTGTAAACGGGGAGTATTTTATTAATAAGCATATCAAAGAAGGAAAAAGAGTATTGGCGGAAGGCGCACAAGGAAGCATGCTGGATATTGATTTTGGTACTTTCCCATTTGTTACCTCTTCAAGCACTATATCTGCAGGAGTAAGCAGCGGCTTAGGTGTTGCGCCCCAGCTTATCAGAGATGTAATAGGCGTAACGAAAGCCTATTGCACAAGAGTCGGAGGCGGCCCTTTTCCCACAGAATTGGAAAATGAAACGGGAGAGGAGTTGAGAAAGATTGGGAATGAATTTGGTGCTACTACCGGAAGGCCACGCCGTTGTGGTTGGGTAGATCTGGTAGCCTTGAACTTTGCCTGTATGATAAACGGAGTTACAAAAATTGTTATGACAAAGGCAGATGTGCTGGATTCCTTTAAAGAACTTCAAGTTTGTACCGAATATAAAATAAACGGGAAAACAAGCCGGGAAATCCCTTTTCAACTGGAGAGGTCAAAGCCTGAGCCAGTGTTTAAAGCTTTTCCAGGTTGGAACATTGATACCAGTGCAGCAAAAACTTATGCAGATTTGCCTGATACCATGAAAACCTATGTTAACTTCATTAATGAATACCTGGGAGTGAAGGTTTCTTATATCTCTAATGGCCCGGGAAGAGACCAAATTGTATCAACAGAATAAGCGTAAATATTATTACCGAAAAAAACACTTTAAAAATTTGGCGATTTAAAAACTTCGCTGAAATTTTACAGCATTAATCCTATAAGCATATGGCAGCAAAACCAGAAAGAAAAATAGCAGGCAAAACTAATTCGGAATCCGAAAAAGAGGCTGCAAAAAAACCATCTCCAAAATCTAAGAAGAAAGAGGAAGATGATGATGATGACGATTTTGAAGATGATGATGATGATGTAGCACCTGCAAAGAAAGGAGCTAAATCTTCGGCAAAAAAAGGAAAAGACGATGACGATGATGATGACAGCGGAGAAGATGAGCCTGATGATTGGGAAAAACCCGAAGAAGAGGAAGAAGAATGGGATCCCGATTTTGAAGAGTTTGATGTTCCTAAGTCGAAAGGAAAGAAAGCAGTCGGCGGAGGTAAAAAGCCTGCTGATGATGACGATGATTTGAAATTGGATGATGAATTCAAAGATTTGTTCAATGATAAGGATGATCTTGACGACGAGGATGACGATTATTAAAGCTTACGATATTAAAGTGGAGAAAATATTTTGACGCAAACTTCTACCACAAAAGTTACTTACCCGATAAGCAACTTTATAGAGACCAAACAAAAAGTGTTGAACTGGGTACAACGGTTCGACACTTTTTGTTTTTTGGATAATCACCAATACCAAATACTGCCACATTCACAAGAATGTTTGCTGGGGGCGGGAGTAAAACGCCAGCTCAAAGCAAATGCCGGCAATGCGTTGGAGCAATTACAAGAATTTATTGGGAATAGCCAAAGTTGGCTTTTCGGCCATTTGGGGTATGATCTGAAAAATGAAATCGAAGAAGTGCATTCTTCCCATGTTGACGCAATAGGGTTTCCTGACCTTTTCTTTTTTGAACCTGAATTTCTAATTCGATTATCACAACAAGAAATAATTATTGAAGGAGCAAATCCAAAACTTGTTTTTGACGAGATTAATAATGCAGGCAGTTGGAATAACAAAAAAACAACTTCACCAGCAATAAGAAGCAGCCTTTCCCGTGAAGAATATAAAACAGTCATTAAGAAATTGAAAGAACATATTCTTCGGGGTGATTGTTATGAAATAAATTTTTGCCAGGATTTTTTTGCCGAAGATTGTACTATTGATCCGCTTAATATTTATAAAAGATTAAGCATTGAATCTCCTAATCCTTTTTCAGCATTATACAGAGTGAGTGACCAATGGCTGATCTGTGCCAGCCCCGAACGTTTTTTAAAAAAGCAAGGTAACAGCATTTTATCGCAACCCATTAAAGGAACGTCCAAAAGAGAATTATTAAATACAGAATTGGATGAGCTGAACAAACTCGATCTGTATCATAGTGCTAAAGACCGATCAGAGAATGTAATGGTAGTTGACCTGGTACGAAATGACCTCGCCAAAATTTGTAAAGAAGGAACCGTAAATGTTGATGAGTTGTATGGTATTTATTCTTTCCCGCAAGTACATCAAATGATCTCAACGATCAGTGGTGAGTTAACGGATGATATTTCTTTTAGTGAAATAATACGAGCAACTTTTCCTATGGGATCCATGACAGGTGCGCCAAAGAAAAAAGTTATGGACTTAATTGAACAGTACGAAACTACGAAGCGGGGCATTTTTTCAGGCGCCGTAGGTTATATTTCTCCCGAAGGTGACCTGCCTACCGGACAGGCAGGTTTTGATTTTAATGTAGTGATAAGAAGTATTATGTATAACGCAGCTACCTCTTATCTTTCTTATAAAGCTGGTTCTGGTATTACTTTTTACAGCGATCCTGAAATGGAATGGGAAGAATGTTTATTAAAAGCGGCGGCAATAAAAAGGGTGTTAGAAGCTAACTATTGAATTCCGCTTGAAGATTTTAGTAACTGTTGAATACTCTCATCCAATATCTGGTATCTTTTAGCAACAAAAATATTCATCTTCTGTGTGGGCAAACGTAGGTTGTATTTTCCATTCAATGCTATTTCATTGTCGAAGCCTGGGTTATACTTATTAAAAGTTGCTACATCAATTTCTGTATGCTTAATGATGACTGTAGAACTAAATCGTCCTGTAATGTTATAGGCTGTTGAATTAGCCATTTCATCTTCTTTCAACTGAAGACTTCCATCAAGCAAATCTTTTACTTCACTTTTTGTAATGGTAGTAATACCACCTTCACCTTCAAAAATATAATGGGTAGCAATGAATTTTTTTACATGGTTCATTGATTCATTTGGAAGGTGATATTGTAAGGTCCAGAAATCCTTACTGCCACCACTTCTTTTAATAGCTTTATTTACATTGCCGGGCCCGCCGTTATAAGCTGCTACTACCAGCAACCAGTCGCCATATTTTCTATACAAATCTGTAAGAAGACTTGCTGCCGCATGAGTGCTTTTATAATAATCCAATCTTTCGTCGTAGTGCTTTGTAACTTTTAATCCATATTCTTTTGCTGCTGCTGGCATAAAAGCCCATGGGCCAACAGCTCCGGCCCAGGAAATGGCATTGTATCGAAGCCCGGATTCGATCACCGCCAAATATGGCATCCATCATATCAAAATAGGGAGAAGCCCAATCCTTCATCGCCAGCATTCCCTTTTTATTTTTGGCAATATAACTCTCCACAAAACTTACGGCCATCGGATTTAATCTTGCTCCATTTAATCCATCACCCGTAATGGCAGTGGCGAATAAATTTTTAAATCCAAGCTTTGGATCAGTTGCAGAAATAGCATTTAGTTTAACTGAATCCTTCTTTACGGTTGTGTCAATAGCTTGTTGCTGCCCGGCTAACAGATTTGTTACCAGCAGAACAAGAAATAGCGAGAATGATATTTTTTTTAGTATTCTCAATTAAATAAATTAAAAAGTAAAACACCAGAAGATGACTTCCTTTTTTGATTTTTTACTTTTGACTTTCGTATGGCATCAATGTCTCTGAAACCTGCAGCAAAGATACCTCATCAAAGGCGTTTGCCATAACCTGTAAGCCAAAAGGCATGCCGTTACTGTGTTTAAACAGTGGAAGAGAGATAGCAGGAATACCCACCAAATTGGCCATTACCGTATAAATATCAGCAAGATACATAGCGATCGGGTCGCCCATTTTTTCGCCTGCTTTAAAAGCTGTTACGGGTGAGGTTGGGAGTAATATAAAATCAAACTGACTGAAAATCAGCTCTGTTTTGTCTTTTAGCAATTGACGGACTTTTTGTGCCCTGGTAAAATAAGCATCGAAATAACCGGCACTTAGTACAAAGGTTCCAAGCATTATTCGCCGCTTCACTTCTTTACCAAATCCTGCTGATCTTGATTGCTTATAAAACTCTGTTAATTCAACGCCGGGACTATTAGTTCGGTAGCCAAATTTTACACCATCAAACCTTGAAAGATTAGAAGAGGCTTCAGCAGTGGTTAAAACGTAATAGGCCGGAACGATATAATCGAGCAGGTCAAACTCAACTGCTACAACAGTGTGACATTCTTTTTTTAATTCGTCAATGCGATTTTTTATTGCAGCAGCAATTTCTTTATCAATACCCGGATGATCTAATGCTTCATTGAAATAAGCAAAGCGAAATTTTTTATTAGACTTTAATAGGGAAGAATAGGAAGGCACTTCATGTTGCGATACAGTACTATCATACTCATCTGCACCAGCCATAACTTCTAATAAAAGAGAAACATCTGCAACAGTATTTCCAAAAATGCCTATCTGGTCAAATGAAGAAGCATAAGCAATTAAGCCGTAGCGGGAAATTCTTCCATAGGTTGGTTTTAATCCAATAATGCCACAAAAATCTGCCGGTTGGCGAACAGAACCGCCGGTATCACTTCCTAACGAAACCATGCAAAGATTGGCTTGTACTGCAACTGCTGATCCGCCTGAAGAACCACCGGGAACTCTTGTTTCATCCAATGCATTCAACACTTTGCCGTACGTTGAATTTTCATTGGTCGACCCCATGGCAAATTCGTCACAATTCAAATTGCCAATAATGATCGCTTCTTCCTTCAGCAATCTTTCAACGGCTGTTGCCGAATAGATCGACGTAAAATTTTGTAGAATAGCGGATGCTGCAGAAACTTTATGACCCTTGTAGCAGATCACATCTTTTAAACCTATAACAACGCCATGCAATTTGCCGGCCTGCTTGCCTGACTTTCTTTTTGCATCCAACTCTTTAGCTTGCTGTATAGCTTCATTAGCATATACTTCTATAAATGCATTGAGATGTTTAGTAGCATCGATGCGATGCAGGTAATGTTCTACTGCCTGTAAGCAGGTTGTATTTCCTTTCAGTAATTGAGCATGGTATTGCTCAATTGAAGAGAACTCAAACAAAAGCGATTGCTTTAGGGTTTAATTTAAAGAAAGAGGCAGGAATTAATTATTCGTAGCGTTCTTAACGTCGTTTGCACTCTCTTCAATTTCCTTTTTTACATTGCTCTTTGCATCATTGAATTCACGAACGCCTTTGCCTAACCCACGCATCAACTCAGGTATTTTGCGACCTCCGAATAATAGTAAAACGATAACCAGGATGATGATGATCTCGTTTGTTCCCAGCATGCCCAATAATACAGGATATGTCATAGTCAAATAATTAGACGGTAAAGATACTAAGTACTTAAAAACAAAGAAACATTTAATTGCTTGTATTTAGCCCAAAATAAAAAGCCCCGATGTTTTATCAGGGCTTTTCAAATATTTATAAGAAAAATTACTTTGCAACTTCTGCAACAGCCTGGCGTTTTTCACGGATCCTTGCACTTTTACCGCTACGCTTACGCTGATAGAACAATTTAGCCCGGCGTACATTACCAGTTTTGTTCATCACAATTGACTCAACGTTTGGCGAAAAGAAAGGAAATACCCTTTCAACACCGATACCGTCAGATATTTTACGAACAGTGAAACTAGCTGTAGCGCCATTTCCTTGTTTTTTGATCACATCGCCTTTAAAAGACTGAATTCTTTCCTTGCTGCCTTCAATGATCTTGTAGTTAACAGTAATGTTGTCACCAGCTTTAAATTTTGGAAATTCTTTCTTTCCTGTAAGCTGCTCATGTACAAATGCGATGGCGTTCATAAACCTGATTTTTAGGGACGGCAAAGGTAAGGAAAAACAGTTTAAAGTTTGAGGTTTAAAGTTTAAAAGTTTCTCGCTATTCTATCGGCCTTTATTCAAATAATAAAAAGTTGCTGATTAGGCAACCTTAAACTCTTAATTATTAAACTCTTAATAGATTACCTGGCTACATTCACGGCTCTCTTTTCCCTGATTACGGTCACTTTTATCTGTCCGGGGAAGGTCATTTCAGTCTGTATTTTCTGGGCAATTTCAAATGATAATCTTTCTGAATCCTGGTCCGATACACGGTCAGCCTCTACAATTACCCTTAACTCACGACCCGCCTGTATAGCATATGCTTTTTCTACCCCCTCATAAGCCATAGCAAGATTTTCAAGGTCCTTAATACGCTGAATGTATTGCTGCATGATCTCCCTGCGGGCACCCGGTCTTGCACCACTGATGGCGTCACAAGCCTGAATAATCGGAGAGATGACATATTGCATTTCCATCTCATCGTGGTGAGCTCCAATTGCATTTACCACAGCAGGGTTCTCTCCATATTTTTCAGCCAGTTTAGCGCCTAGTGGTGCATGGCTCAATTCACTTTCTTCATCCGGCACTTTACCAATATCGTGTAGCAAACCGGCTCTTTTCGCCAGCTTAACCATGTTTGGGGGTAAGCCTAATTCAGCTGCCATTGTTGCACATAGATTCGCTGTTTCCCGGCTATGCATCAACAAATTTTGTCCATAAGAAGAACGGAAACGCATACGGCCTACCATTCTTACCAGTTCTTTGTGTAAACCATGAATGCCTAATTCAATAACCGTTCTCTCCCCAATTTCCATCACCTGCTCTTCAATCTGCTTCTTGGTTTTTTCTACTACTTCTTCAATTCTTGCAGGGTGAATACGTCCATCGGTTACTAATCTCTGTAAACTGAGGCGGGCAATTTCACGGCGAAGTGGGTCGAAAGAAGATAAAAGAATAGCCTCAGGAGTATCATCTACAATCAGATCAACACCCGTTGCAGCTTCAATAGCCCTGATGTTGCGACCTTCTCTACCGATTATCTGTCCTTTTATTTCGTCGCTTTCAAGATTGAAAACAGTGATAGAGTTTTCAATAGCTTGTTCTGCAGCCGTACGTTGTATTGTTTGGATGATGATCTTCCGGGCTTCTTTATTAGCCTTTTGCTTGGCATCATCAATGATTTCTTGTTGGATGCCTACTGCTTGAGTATGAGCTTCGTTCTTCAGGCTTTCTATCAATTGGGCTTTTGCATCTTCCGCAGTTAGGTTGGAAATTTTTTCCAGTCGGCGAATATGTTCTTCCTGGTGCTTTTCAAGTTCTGTTCGTTTGATATTCACCAGTTCTATCTGTCTGTTCAGGTTGTCTTTGATAGTGTCATTGTCCTTTATCTGTTTATCAAGACTGGTTTCTTTTTGTGTAATGGCCTGTTCTTTCTGGCGGACACGGTTTTCCGCATCGTTCATTTTCCTGTTCCGTTCATTTACTTCTTTTTCATGAACAGATTTCAATTGCACAAAACGTTCCTTTGCTTCCAGCTCTTTTTCTTTACGAATCGTTTCGGCTCTAAGCTCCGCTTCTTTGAGAATTGTTTGTGATTGAAGTTCAGCCTCTTCTAATTTTCTGGTTGTATTCTTAGCAAAAATGAGCTTACCAAGCTGCACCGATGATGATGGAAAGTATATTCGGGTCCATGAATGTGTTTGTTTAATTGTGGCACAATGCTTTGATTTAATAGAAACTTCATATTACAGAAGTTTTGTAGTTGGCGAAGATACAAAACGGCGACTAATCCCCGAAGGGTTGAGTATTTTGATTTTCAGCGATTTTGAGCTCTTTTATGATTAAATGAGACATTTGCCAGTCCCGTGGTCCTATAACTACAATTTTACTGGCCATCAAGTAGTTTTTCGATAGCATTCAGTTGGTCAGACAGATTTTCTTTCTCAATATCTGCCGCTGCTCCACTGTGCTGTTCGGTAGCAAACCAGATAAGCACCATGGCAATATAATCCTGCATATCCTTGCCTGCAAAGATGGTTTTGAACTCAATTATCTTGTCATTGATGGTCTTTAGGGTCTTTCGAACCACCTCCTCATCGGAAGGATTGATCTTAATCCGGTAGTTTCTATCTCCTATTACGGCCGATATGGCAATTAATTCACTCATAATGTTTGAATTTTCAAAATCAATTTACTACATTAGATACCCCGTTGATAAATAATCTGATCCACTGAAAGCTGCTATGGTTAAGGTCCGCCGGTGAAACAAAACTAACTAAACGTTTAAGTCATGTTTGCCAAAATTAAGTCGCTAGTCTTTATTGATGCCTTTCAATTGGAATTGTCAGGTCCCAAAGGTAATTGTCTTCGGGGTGTTTTAAAAGATGATAAAGGAAGCATTTGCAGCACTATTGAAAAAGATATTGCAGCTGATAAAGAACAATTGACCTGGACTGGTTTAAGTGAACTTCCATATGGCCGATATACACTGGAACTTTCACAAGGCGAAGATGAAATGAAGATGAACCTTGTAAAAAGGGTGTAACCTATTTTCCGAGCATAGCTATACAGCGGTCTATTTCTTTTACGTACGCATTGATTCGTTTTTCAAATTCTTTTTTATCAGCCTCACCCATTTCGCCGGCATTTAATTTCAAAATACTTACTTGCTGTTTTAACTCATCTGCACTTTGTTGTTGAGTTAGTATTTTTTTATTCAAAACCTCAATTTCTTCGTTGAGTTTGCTGTTTTCTTTTTGCACAGCCGAATGCTGTTTCAACAATTGCTGAAGTTTATCCTGTATTCTTTTTAATTGTTGTTCTGCTGTACTCATACTAAAATTATTTTCTGATCTCTGCCTGCAAGTCAGTTTCCAGTGTCGCCATAATTTTATTCATCCAGCCATCAATCTCTTTATCCGTCAGTGTTTTCTCATCATCTAAAAAGGTAAAATTAACGGCAACCGATTTTTTTGCAGCCCCGAGTTTTTCACTTTCAAAAATATCGAACAGTTTGATGTCTGTAAGTTTATTCAGTTTTATTTTTTGTATCGTTTGCTGCACCTGCTCCCAGGCAAGTTCTTTGGAAACGATCATTGCCAAATCCCTTTGTACAGAAGGAAATTTTGGTAGTTCTTTTATTTTGTTAGTCTGTACTGATGCTAATTGAGATAACGTAGCCCAATTAAGTCCTGCAAAGAAAACCGGTTGTTTGATACCGAATTTATCCAAGATGTTTTTCTTTACATCGCCTGCGCCTGCAATGATTTCGCCATTTAATTTGTAAACAATATGATTGTCCAGTTTAGGCACCGCCAATGTTTCTATTGAAGATGGAGTAATGCCCAATGATCTTAAAATAGTATCAACAGTTCCCTTCAATAAATAGAAATCAGAAGAACTTCCTTTTTGTTTCCAGCTATCGTCTGTTTTATTCCCGGTGATAACTATACAAAGTTTTTCTGCTTCTGCATACTCTCCGGAACCGGAAGTGCTATAGGCTTTGCCAAATTCAAAAAGACGAAGGGAATTGTTTTTATGATTCAGGTTATGTGCCACCGCTTGCAAAGTAGTTTCAAAAAGTGAGTTGCGTAAAATGTTTAACTCAGCACTCAGGCTGTTCATCATTTTCACCATTGTTTGCAATTCTTCTTCGGAAAACCAGGCTGCATTTACAATGGAGTTGGTCATCATTTCATTGAAGCCTTGTCCTACTAAATAGTTAGCGGCTTTTTCCCTATACACTTCGGCAGCATAATCTTCTTCTACTGATGGAGTGATAGTGATAGCATCGGGAATTTGCACATTATCCAATCCATCGATCCGTAGAATTTCTTCAACCAGGTCAGCAGAAAGACTGATATCGGGTTTATGAAAAGGAACAGCCACCCGTAGCTCATCAATTCCTTCTTTGAGTGTTTCAAAACCAAGGCTGTTTAAAATATTTTTTACAGCATCGGGATGATAATTTTTGCCACTCAATCTTTTCAGGAAATGATATTTGATAGCAACTTCTGTTTTATGTCTTGGGTCAGGATATACATCTACAATCTCTGATGCAATTTGCCCGCCGCAAATTTCTTTAATGAGATTTGCTGCTCTCTTCAACACATTGACCGTTGCAGAAATATCAGTGCCTTTTTCAAAACGGCTGGCTGCAT
>LNFM01015536.1_pt1 | contig 10433 bp, 19 predicted proteins | sample 596031 | NCBI WGS metagenome assembly LNFM01 (sample SAMN04254537, study PRJNA301005) | activated carbon metagenome | isolation source: dual media filters at the Ann Arbor, Michigan drinking water treatment plant | place: USA: Ann Arbor | reverse complement strand
GCCCCCGTGTCGTGCCGAGGTAGCTCAGTTGGTAGAGCACAGCCCTGAAAAGGCTGGTGTCGACAGTTCGATTCTGTCCCTCGGCACCACAATCTAACTCTTCCCTTTCATCCCGCATACTTACGAATCACTCATAGCGTTGATAGCTAACGGATCGCTAACCAGGCTGTCAGACACCAAAAAGAGCCCCGAGTTTCTTTGCTGCGTCTCGCTGCATTGAAGGCAATGCATGAGCGTAAATATCGAGCGTGATCGTAACTTTCTTGTGCCCCAGTCGCTCGGAAACGACCTTGATCGGAATGCCTTCTCTCAGCATCAGTGTCGCCGCTGTGTGCCTCATCCCGTGAAACGTAATAGGCCTGACCTTCGCCGCTTCAATCAGCTTGGAGAATTCTCGTTGACCAATGTTATTCGCTGAGAGCGGCATTCCGAATGGCGGCTGATCGTAGGCAAAGATCAACCCATGATCCTGATAGGTGTTTCCCGCCAAGAGCTTCACCTCAGCCTGATACGCCTTTTGTTTGCGAAGCAGGCTCAGCGTTTCGAGGGAAAGATCGATTGTCCGAGGCTTCTTGTTCTTTGGCGCCCCAAAGATCGGTATGGGCCACCGTTTAACTAATTGCCGCATGACCGTGAGCTTCCCCGCTTCCATGTCTAGATCAGGCCATTTAAAGCCACACAGCTCCCCTTTCCTCGCCCCACTCTCCAACGCCAAACGATAGAACGCGGCCGGCTGAGGCCCAGCCTCCTGAGCCGCCTTATTAGCCTCATCGATCTCCCAACACTGAGCCTGGATCTCTTCGGGATTGTCCCGCGCTCTAGGCTTGTTCATCACCAGACTCGCCACATTGTCCCGAATCAACTTATGGCGAACGGCCACCCCCAACGCTCCCGATAGCACGTTATGATGGCTCTCGAGCGTCTTCAGCTCAAGTAGGCTGTGATGATAATACTCCTCAAGGTGATCTGGCCTCAGCTCACCGATAGGATAGTGCCCGAGCCTAGGCTTGAGATGCTTATCGATGATGCTCTTGTATGTTTCGTAGGTCCTGAGCGCCTTCCCAGGCTTCACGGCCGTATCAAGCCACCGATCCAACCAATCACTCAGAAACATCTTCGATGGTTCAAGCACGCCCCCTTGGTGGTATCGATGCAATAGATCACTGAGATGCTCCTCTGCCTCTTTCTTGGTTCCCCGAAAGCTAAACCATTTCTGGATCCGCTTTAACAGGCCGGTTTCAGGCTCTCGGCGCCGGCCAAGATCAATCACGATGCTCCAACTTCCCTTGTAGCGTTTTACAAGATGCCCTCTCACTTGATGCCCTTTGCAGTCGGAACCGTTCTAAAAGAAGACTCCCCGATAACAAGCGAGTCCAGCAATTTAATTCCGAGAATATCGCCAGCTTCCCTTAATCGCTGGCTTACAGCAACGTCCTCTGAGCTCGGAGCAAGGTTGCCGGACGGATGGTTGTGAGCAACGATTATGGAGCAAGCGTTAGCCAGAATAGCAGCCTTGAAAACCTCGCGAGGATGAACAACCGTAAGATTCAAGCACCCTACAGACACAACATTCACAGCGATGATTTTGAGAGCAGAATCAAGACAACAGACAACAAAATGTTCTCTATCCAACCCTTTAAACATAGGACGCAAAGCCTTGTACACTTTCATTGGGCGGTCAGCCTTGACCGCTACGTACCTAGCAGGTGATTCCCTGACGAGAGAAATGCGACAAATCGGCAGTTTGATCATAGAGCCTCCGTATCAACCATCATGCCAAGCACCAGCAACCACCGGAGAGATCAGCCAGCCCCGCATGAAGCGCCTCAATGGCCGCATCCGGGCTGTCGTAGACGCCACCGCCAGCCATCTCAGCCCCCCTCACACACAATCCCCCACATCCATTGCTCATTCGCCGCCTGCCGCACAGCCCCCTCGTAGCCATCCATCACGCAGACCTCCGTTGGTTCTCCGCACGAATCCGATCTTTCCATTGCTGAATCTGCGTAGCTGACACCGGCGCAGCCGCCACCAGCCCGATCCGCCCTCGACTCGTGCCCGGCTTGGCCTGATGCTGCTGCGTCTCCACACGCAGCGCCGCTTTGACTTTCTCCAGCTCATAGCGAATCAGCCGGCCAATCCGGAGATGGGGCAACAGCCCCGCCCGCGTGAGCCGAAGCAGCTTCGACGTAGAGACTTGCAGCTCTTTCGCGAGATCCGTGACTGTGAGCTCGGGCATAGGTACAACCTTGTTAAACAATCTGTGGACTACTGAACCATCACAGCACGATACTAGATTAGCTTAGCTGGCTTAGTCAAGTGCATTGGCTAGCTTAGGAGTGCCGTGCTATTGTTTCGAATGGCAAAGAAAAAGGCGGACGACTCAGAACCGGGATCTTGGATGCTCCGGAACGTTCCTCGTGATCTCATGGATCGCATAAAAATCGCGGCCGCGATTCAGAGAACGACGGTTAAAGCCCTCCTCTTTCAACTCGCAGAAAACCATCTTGCGGAGCTAGAAAAGAAGGGCCTGCTTCCAAAGAACAAGGGCTAGTTCTCCCATCCTTCATATCGAATTCTCCAGCCCATCAGATACTAGCTCTTATGGTGAACGCCGCTGGTTCCGTGCAGACGTCTGCAGAGTGATCGAGCTGAAATAGGAGAAGCAGGCCCCATCATCAACAATGGCCTTGCCCCCACCTGCAACAAAGGTTTCGCTGGAACTTTTCCCGATGAAGTAATGGGGCAGCGCGATCAACTGGGCCACCATCGGCGAGTAGCACATGAACGGAATCCATATCTCTAAAATGGTCATAAGTATCTACACCTCCCAGGCTTTAAGAATTCTCGCTCCCGGGCAGCCCGGATAATCGCCAGAGGTCAACGAGACTTCAACCAAGCGCCCGGTCCCTAGCGGATCCGTAGCGTTACGAAACAGGGCTGGGCAGACATGCGTAAAGATGCCCCGCGCAATCGCTTCCCACGCCTTATCAGCGAGAGGCGAAGCGAAGAGTTGAGCCTGAGCTAGGATGCAGTCGCCCTCGACAAAACTGGGCACTTCAAGCCCGATCTGTTTGAGATCGTCCCTGTGTTCGGTATCCCCCAGGAAAAAGGCCGACACGACACCCACGACGAACCCCCGATGGCCGAATTCAAGGTGACAGAGGGCCGTGGGCGGAAGTGTAATCTTCTTGGGTTGCAGTCGAGGACTGCCGTGAAGCCGTGTCACAGACTCATCCGCCAGGACAAACCGCACCATGCGCCCACTGAGGCCTTGAGGCTTTGCCAGCTCCTCCCATTCTTCGAAGTAGGTGGGCAAGCCCAGTTCGCGCTCGATCGCCTCACCTTGGGCGCTTCCCTGCTCTTGGATCACGTCGAGTTCGATTTCCGGGTGCCCTTGGATGGTGATTCGTCCGTCCGGATGATGCACGAATTGCTGAAACTGACTGATCATGCCGCCTCCTTTCGTCCTGGCCCGTCGAGAAGTGATCGACGGGGAAGCGGAGGGGGGATCCTGCCAGAAACGGCGAGGCCGCCCGCAATCGATATCGCCGCCGCGGCAAACGCCTGCACACCCAGGGCCCCGCTGATCGTAAATCCAGCATTCATGCTCAGCAATCCGGATGCGATCCCGAGCCCGCCGCCGGCCGTAAACACCGACGCGACCACCAGGCCGATCATCGCCACGATGCGCAGCGCATCCTTCCCGCCACCCCCACCGGTCGGGATCGCCCGCACGGTGACGAATTGCCCGGCTTTCGGGATCGCGCATTCCCACTCGGCTTTCAGCACCAACCGATCATCGATAAATACGCGGGCGAACAGCGGATCGGGATGCATCCCGATCGCCCGCATATGGTCAGCCACGGTTCCGCCGGCTGGTCGCTGGCAGGCAATCCGCTGAGCCGAAAAGGGACGCGGGCAAGCCACGAGATTCACCGCGTCCTGATTACGCTGGATCGACGACGGAACAACGGTCACTTCTCTATGTTCTTCCATATTGAGACCCCCGAGCTAAGGATTAAAGCCATACAAATGTCCGGCAACCGGGTCCAACTCCTTGGCTATCCCTTCGATGCGCCAATACACGATCGAGAGCGGATGCGGGACGGCAAGCAGGCTGAGAGATTTGAGATTCATGGTTTTCCCATGCTCGCTCTTCAATGTCTCAGCTATGCGAAGCGACCTTGTTGATATATTGCGAGATCACCTTCATTCGTTGATCGAGGGTCAAATTTGCGGCGCGGTACAATGCATCATTGACCTCCTTGATCCCTCGCGGCAGTTCATTCCGCCAGGCCGTTTCAAAGTGAACGCGCGCCGGGATCGTCACCGATTTCACCCGGGCAAAGACTTTGCCAGCGGCCTTCCCAGACTTACGGCTTAGGAAAAGAAAACCGGCCTGCTTGGGTGTGATGGTCGCCCCTTCAACGTGCGTTCGAAGGACGCGGGAAACCTTATTGACCGCCCGCAGATCTGAAATGTCCTTCCCGGCCGTAAAGCCGCTCACATTATTGTCTTTGATACGCTTCCAGAGCCCCCCCTTGATGCCGGGACGGCCGCTGAGATAGTCGGTTTTTGTGCGTTTTGCCACCCGCCTGGCGAACCGGAACAGCGCCGTTTTAGCGAACCGACTGCTGACATCTGATGCAGCCTTTAAGGCGGCTTCGGCCTCTTTGAAATTGAGCGATCCGACAGTCACGCTATCCATACTTACCTCCTGTTTTGATTTGATCGCCTTAGGTACCGTCCCTTCCGTGTCATCAATCGCCAAGACCTCCCCGCCGCCGTCTTCGTAATCCCGGCATCGATCGCATAGGCCGTGAGATAGCCCCGCAGCCTTTTCCTTGGTTGTCACCCTCGTTTTCCATTTTCTAAGTAGTCAACCTGATACCTAAGACAACCTCGATTCCACCCCTGTCACTAGCTGAGAAGTGCGAGCTGGCCGACCCGCATAGGAGCAGGGTGTGGAAGGACCCATGAATTAATTGCTGTCACGGGGCCGCTTCCTTAAAAGACCCATGCTAGTTAGCTGGACAGATGACATCTCTCGCTATAAGCAGACGTGGGTAACATGACAACGCATGTGGTCGGCCGTCTGCGAGCACCCCGACCCCGGTGTTTTCTCCGCGACACCGCACGGAGAAAGACCATGTCACTGATTCGTGATGCCGAACTCGCCGCACAATTCCTCAATCGTAGCCACCTTGGATTCCGTCTCGAGTTCGACCGCCACGATCCGCTCGAGCACTCCATGCGCCTTGATGCCATTGTGTAGACGGTCAAGCGCCACCCACAGGCGAAGAAACTGACTCTTGAACGATGAGGGAACCTCTTCCACCAGATGGTCTACAATCTTCGACCAGGCCAACTTGCGCGCAAGGTCCATCTCCCGCGTCAGCCGATCGCCCTTGCGCTGAAGGTGGTCAAGCTCTTGACCATAGGCTTTCACCTTTGCCGTCAAGGCGACCTGTTCAGCCTTGAGGTCGCCTAGTTTCTGGTCGTGAGATTCGGTCAGATTCGACCGGGACGGATCAACTTCTCGTTGAACTACGTTGCGGTAGTGATCATCATGAACGCTCTGAATCTCGCCCGGAATCATCTCAAGTCGCGCCTCAGCCTGCTGAAGACCGTTGATAAGCGTTTCTGTCTGCGCCAGCACCCCCGCACGTTCCTGCGCCAACGCATTGAAGTGTTCGACTTGTTCTTTCGGTGTCACGGTAGCCGATCGTCCCTGTTTCATGAACCGTTCCAACATGCTCACCCCCTTTCGTTTTGAAGCTGCCGATCGACCGCAAGACGGATGAACGCCAAGAAGGCTTGAACGCCTTCTTCCGTGTCGGGAAATCGACGCGAAAGTTGATCGTTCATCCTCCACAAATTTACAAGGTTCTCACCGAGCACATCTCTCGCAGGCGGAATAATTCTCATGATGGTGACCGCCCCTCGCACAGACCTGGGTAGTTGCGATTGCCCTTAAGTCGTGCGGCAAGAGCCTTGTACTGCGAGCTGTTGACCGCGTCGGCACTGGCTTGCTCGTCAGACCGGCGGCGCGCCTCAGCCTCCGCTGCCTCGGCATCTCTCGCCAGTTGGGTATGAACTGCCTCGACGACGCTTTGAAGTTTCCCGCGCTGCTTCAGAAATAAAAAACTTTTGAAGTCGTGGCGCAGCGCCTCTTTCACCGGCCCCGACAATTTCATGTACTCAGGGTAATCGGGGTGCCCGGCGAATGGATCCGACCGACGATCGTGCGCCGCTCCGGAGACGAATCCCTCGATCGCACCGGAGCTATCTGCGTCAGGGTCTCCGTACGGGAGACCCGATGAGATTCGGGCAAATTGCGCGGGGGTCAACACGGGTGGAAGTTGCCCCGCATTCAGGCGCTCTCGACATTCCTCCTCGTCGCAAAATACCCTGCCGGTTTTCGATGCATCCAACCCCCACCGCAGGCGCAACAACTCGGCCGTTGGCTTGTCTTTCCTGGCCTTTTCCAGTTGCCCGAAATCAACAACGTGATTGTTGGGACGATGCAGTTCTTGCTCGTTCATCAGCTCTCCTCCTGGCTTGTAGTTAAGAACACTCATGGCAACAGTGCCGACTCCATCGTGCGAGCCCCCTCGAACATCTCCTCCACCCAGAACAGGTACTCACCAGCACTTGAAAACCGCGCTTGAATCGCTGGATCGTTCTTCCAACGCGCAATGACTTGCTGTGCCAGAACGGGAGTATCGTGCATGGGCGGAAGATCCTGCACGACGTGCCCCCTGCCCCACCGCTCCAGGTCTTTCTTCATCTCGACCTCGACGACGAGGTTCAAGAAACAGAGCCAGTCATTCAGCGTGAGCCGCGAAATGTGATCGGCGCTCCCGAGATACCGGCCGATCGTGATCGCTAGCGCGTGACATTTGATCTCGTCGGGAATCTGTGGGAATGGGTCTTTCATCGTCTGGCCTTTCTCACTTCATCGTCATGGCTGAAGACTACTCATTTCCCATCGCCTCGTGGTGACGGATGTGACCATTTCCGTCACATTCCTCACGGATCACACGAAACAGTCGGCCATCCCGGTGGCGAAGTTTAACCACTTCGAGTTGATAGTTCCCTTGGCGGGATGGGGCATCAATCAGCAATCTGGATAAACCGTTTGCCGTCGCTTGTGAGCCGAGAACATCGATGATCGCCTGGCGAAGTCGTGCTTCCTGCTCGTCATCGGCGACCTCGTACTCAAGAAGCCATTTCGCCGTGAAGGGTGCGATATTCATCACTGCGTGGATCGCAGCGTACAAGGCATGAAGTCGAATTGGGTTGGTTGCTGAAGATTGCGGGCGGCGCAAAGAGACAAGCTCTCGGCTGATCCGGCCAATCTCGACGTGAAGCGATCCGAATTCTCGCTGGAGCTCAGCGCGAAGCGATCCAAGTTCTCGCCGAACCTCAGCGAGATACGATTCCGGAACAATCGGAATCTGAGCAGCGCGCGCGCCGCCGGCCACGGCTTGGCGCCGGGTCGAAGTGGAACGAGTGTTGCGTTTCACCTCGCGGCTTTTCATTTCGTCATCTCCGTTTGAGTCCCATACAACAAGCCGGCTTCGATCTCCCAGACATCCTGACGATCATTCTCGAATTGCCGCAGCAGCTCCCTCATGAATTTTTCTGCAACCTGGTCGATCGACTGCGGCGGTTCATTTTCAACCTTGATCATCTTCTAGCCTCCCACCCTTACCAACAATCCGATCTCTGTCATGCTCAGATTAAGATTTCCGTGACCGCTTCGCGGTTCACGGTCCACGGTGAATGATTTTCGTTCCACGGTTTACGGTCTAATGATTTAAGATTTAAGAGTTCGAACACTCCTTCGAAGACTCCTTTAACACTCCTTCGGAGACTCCTTCGAAGAATCCTTTAAACCTCGTTCAAATAACGATTAGATCCCCCCCGTGATAGATCTTTTGTCTGAGATAGCAGTTGGGACATATCATCAAGCCCGAACGCTGTTTTTAGTTCTTCAGGAAATCTGTGTGATGTAGCCGTGAGCCCTGACCGCATGCAATGCTTACTCTCCAGGGCAATAAATTCACGCAATAACTCCGGGCTGTCGGGAAGATTCCTCAGTCGGCTGATTACACCCTTGAGAACATTAGGGCTATCTGGCTGTTGATATCGCAGAGCATTCTTGATGAGAAGGACAAATGTCGCTCGATCGAAGGATAAGAAGCCCTCTTCTTCGAGTTTTTTTAGGCCATTTAAGACGCGAGTTTTCGCCCATCCAAGATCAGCGGCGATATAGTCAGGATGAATCACGAAGAGGCCTTCTAGTGTTCGGTGTTTCGTGGTCAACAGATATAGCGCAAGCAACTTAATGCCATCAGGCCAACGGCGTACCTTTTCATCCTCGTGAAATCGACACGCGACCCGATAGTATCGAGGCACATCTGACCGCGGCAGCTTACTCGGCTCGCCAGCTACGGTGGACACAACTTCTGGAAACATAGACACCCTTTAGCTATAAATAAGCTTGCGACATCACTTGATCGTGTAGGATGCCACCGGCCGCAACGCCTCTTTCGCGATTCGGAATTGACGCCCGAATCGCCGTGAAGAGATCTCTCCAGACCTAAGCTTTTCGTATAGAGTCGATTTGCCAAGGCGAAGAAAGGCCCGCGCCTCTTCAGGCGTCAACCAATCGGGCAATTGCTCAAAATTGGGTTTTGGATTTGTTGAAGTGTTGTGCATAACCGGTGCGCCTCCCTTTGAAATGTTGAGGCGTTTGTATCACCGGTTAGAGCTGGCATTTAGGAACTACTTTGCTTAAAAAAAGTTCCTAAATAGTTGGTGGGCGGATAGGCTTAATAATCTTATGGATCTGAGATCGTGTTGTTACATGAAGGCTGGCTAGAATTTCTTCAATTAGATGGGCCTTGCGCGCTACCTCTGTCGCTTTTTCGATCTCGATCTCCTTTGGATAATTGCACAGACAAGGATACACGATCAGTTTCTTGTGAACGGCGCCACCATGCTCCTTAAACCATTCGCGCAACCTTTCCTTAATAATCGTTTGACTGCGCCCTCCCATCTGGATCTCATTTGCATCTAGAAACTCCACGAGTAGCTGTCTCTGAGTACAGATTGAGTCTCGAACATGATTCCCTCTCAGCATATCTCCATAGGCCATGAATTTTAGAGCATCTTGCACCCTGATATCTTTATACGCGAGGGCTTCAACAATCCGTGGATCCAGCTTAAGCTTTTTGCCTTTCGAGTCCAGAGTTGGGTTGGACAAAACGGAGCAGATACGGTCCTCGTGTGCCCGGACGATCTTCAACATCATTCGAGATTGCCGCATTAATCCAGGGCTATGCCGTTCGATCTGCGAAAGAAGCGCCGATACACTCGCCTGCAAGATCAATCTCGATCGTGGAAACCCCGGGCCCTTTATGCTTTCAAGAAATGCTGCATGCCGCTGCTGAAACGGGGTAAGAGGAACTGACTTCAGAGGACGCGCCATTATCCCACTCCTGTCAGTGGTTCCCGCTGTGGAGGAGGCCCACGCCGGGCAGGAGCCAGCGCATCACGAGAGGGATCAGCTCTCGCTTAGGGCCTCACAGGTGCTACTTCTAGTTATTCATGATGATTTCGTCAACATTCAGTCCAGACAGCTAACATATAGCTAACGAACTATTCATAACGAGCCAATTACTCTCAATCTGAAATCTGCGTAACATCGCACGAAATAAGGACAGACGGCACTATCCAAGAGTTCTGTCCCTCGGCACCACTTACACAACCTCCACCCCTTTCATCTCACTCAAACACCACGATTTCCACCTAGTCAGTCTCTTTCGCCCAATCGGCTGTCCAAACGATTGTCCTCGACTAGAACACGCTAGGCGTTAGCCGTTCCCGCATAGCGCTCACCCTGGAGAGGGATAACCGCAGCGCTGCGACGGGGGCCATGGTATGCCCGCGCCATTTTTGCAACTTTTTGTAATACACCTTTAATCGAGCGTTAACATGGAGATTGACCCAGGATCGTATAATGACTGATCAATCACAACCGGTCATTCTCCGGCATGACGCAATTGAGGAGGCTCGGCAGGGCCGGCTGGAGGGCGCGAAAGGACCCACTCAGGGAAGAAGGTCCAGACACTCTCACATCCGTGAACATATCCTTGGCGACTAAGGCTCAAAGGAGATCATGATTCCAACAAGGGTATCAGGGAGGCTGCTTGCCGCCGCACAGCTTGCAGGCCCAATTCTGCTGCTCCTCGCCTGTGGTGCGTGCACACAATCGCCACAGCACCACACAACACCCAGCCTTGGGGAACCCTCAATTCAGTCGGATCGTACGGTCGTAACGATCGATGGGGGAAAGATCGAAGGCACGGTCTCCCGCAAAGTCCTGCTCTTTAAAGGCGTGCCGTTCGCCGCGCCTCCGA
>LNFM01013422.1_pt1 | contig 10433 bp, 10 predicted proteins | sample 596031 | NCBI WGS metagenome assembly LNFM01 (sample SAMN04254537, study PRJNA301005) | activated carbon metagenome | isolation source: dual media filters at the Ann Arbor, Michigan drinking water treatment plant | place: USA: Ann Arbor | reverse complement strand
GCGGCCCGAACAGGGATTATGTTACACGCGACCGGGGTTCCCACTCAGACGCCGCACGCCACGACGCGACACCAACCCGTTCAAAGTGAAAAAGGAAAAGTGAAAAGGGCCGAGAGCGCAACGCTGACCCGCTCCCCTTTTGACCTTTTCATTTTGAACTTTGAATTCCCCAGCCCCGGCCGAACGACCCGCTGTCGCGCGAGGTGGCTTCCGTGACCCCAGACCGACTCGCTACGCACCTGTCCGTTCGCTCCTACGGTTCCTTCACGCTCACCGACGCGATCCGGCCCGGGGCCGGCGTGCCGGTGCGCCCCCGCGAGGGCTATCGCGTGGAGGTGTACCGCGACCGCGCGGCCCGGTTGCGCATCCCGATGCTCTCCGCGGCCGTGAGCGCCGAGCACCTGTTCGACGCCTTCCTCGCGCTCTTGGAACCGCTGGGCGAAGTGGTTCACTTGGTGATGGAGAGCAGCCACGGGGCGACCGGCGACGAGCACACGGAACTGCGCCGCGGCGACATCGACCGGCCGGTGCTCGCCAGCTACCTGTGCGAGTTCGAGGACCTGCTGACGCACGACGGCTGCACGGGCGTGGCGGTGATGGCCGACGGCCGGCCGATGGAAGTGCAGTTCGACGAACACAAGCTGCTGCACGTGTACGCCCCGGACCTGCGCCCGTTCAAGGCGGTGCTGCGGTCGTTCGGGTTGCGCCGCCGCAAGGCGCTGGCGCTGATCTCCGAGGGCGCGCACCTGCACCACACCACGGCCGGCCACGCGGAGCTATTCCGCCAACTCGCGCAGCGCGCCGGCGTCGGCGACTTCGACCGCGTCTTCAGCGACGAATGGGAGTAGTCAGGTAACGAGGCCGGCGGCTTCGAGGAAGCGCGTGAGGCGCTTGTACGCTTCCTCTGCCGAAATCCGCGTCGGCTCTTTTTCGTTCGGATCGGTGTGTTTGCCGTGCGCGATCCAGTCGCGGCGCTCCACGACCTGTTTCACTTCTCCGCGAACGTCATTTGCGACGGAAGGGAACAGGTCAAGCAGTAAGTCTTTGTAGCCCCACCACTCGACTTCTGCTTCGATCCGCTGGCGGAAGGCCGCTTGGTCCGCTGTGGTCGATGGAACCCATTGCCCCGTTCGATCAACGAGCACCCGGCGCAGCAAGCGCTCGAACGCCGCCGCGAGTTCGACGACGGTCAGTCGGTCGAGGCCGACCACCAATTCGGCGAATGCCTCCTTGTAGCCTCCCGCGACCAGCGGCGATAACGTTTTCCGCTTCGATTGAATCGCCCATTGAACGAGATCTTTGAAATCCTTCTGTTGCGGTTGCCTGTGAGCGCGAGGTTCGTGTCGATGAGCGACTTGTCCGCGCCCGATTCGATAACCCGCTTCACAACCGCGAGCGCTTCGGTAGTGAGCCGAAATCGGTTGATGATGAGAGTCAGCGGATTACTCATCCGTGCACTCGCGCACGAGCTTTTGGAACCCCTGTTTGTCGAGGTACTGGTAGCCTTGCAGGCCGTACGCACCGTCGAGAATCGCGTCCTGATAGACCCACTTACCCGACGGGAACAGTAAGTATACTTCGAGCGAGCCTTCACTCCCGTCGAACTGAACGCACCCGATTTCGCGCTGTGTCTCGGGGCGGAGTTCGTCGAGCCACGTTGGCGGCACGTTGCGCCCGGAGAGCGGAACGATCCGCACGGTTCGCGGGCCGAACCGCACGAGCAGCGCGGGCAGTTCGTAGCGCCCGAAGTGCTCTTCGTTCAGCGTAACGGTGAATCGCTCGACTGTCGCGCCGGGCATTTCAGTGGCCCATTGTTCGGCGTCGCCCATCAACTTGCGCACGCCGACGCGCCAGTGGCCGTTGGCCTTGAGCGAGTCCCTCATGCGGCGCAGTTTCTCGTGGAACGTGCCGTTGCCGTCGATCAGTTCGTTCACGGTGATCGACTCTTCCGCGCGCCGCTGCTCGTCTTCGGCCACGAGCACCAACTCACGGGGTACGCGCTCGGTGTGTAGCTCCCACCGTACCTCGACACCGGGTTCGCCGTCGAACACCGCCCCGATGTCGGCCTCGCGCCGGTGGGCGGCGGCGCTCAGCGGCAGGCGGTCCGCGATCCGGTCGTACACGATCTTCATGTTGCACCTCACCGACATTTTACGGCAGCGGGACGTCCTTGAACGCGAACGTCACCTCCTGCGTCACGCTCAGCCACTCTTGCAGCACCAGCTTCGCCGGCGGGCCGAACTTGTGCTGCTTCCCGGTGCGCGGGTCGTTCTGCGCGAACTGCATCGTCATGCGGATCGACAGCCCGTTGTTGTCGCTCGTGTTCGGCCCGTAGGTGAAGTACCTGTTCCCCTGCGCGTCTTGCAGTTCCAGCCGCTGCCACAGGCTGTTGCTCCAGCCGTAGTCGATCCCGCGGTTCGGGTCCACTTCCGCCGTCGTGCGCGCCGACAGGCTCACCACGTACGCGCCCTTCTGGTTCGCGTCCTCGTCTACCGATTCGATCGTGAGCTGCGTGCTGCGCCCCACGAAGTCCTTCTTCTTCACCTTCAGCGGGTCCGCGATCGTCACCTCCGGCACCGTGCCCGCCAGCAGCACGACACCCATGCGGCCCTTCAGCGACTTGATCGTCGTCGCGCCGCGGTCGTTGCGCACGAGGTTCACGCTGGCGTAGGTGTTGTGCCCGCGGAACCCGCCGTTGATGTAGTTGGACCGGTACCCGAGCTGCTCCTTCGGGGGCAGCAGCGAGCCGCCGCGGTCGTCCTTCGCTTCGGTCAGTTCCACTTGCGTGGTGCCCAGCATCGGGTTCTTCGGTTCCGATTGCACCATGAAGTTCAGGCTCATGTACTCGTTCAGCCGCTGGTCGCCGCCGCGCTTGTTGATGCCGGCGAGTTGCACGTTGCGGCTCGAATTGATGTTCGTGGCAACGAACCGGAACGGCCCGGCGTGCGCCACGTACGGGCTGAGCTGGTCCGAGTTGTAGACGCGCACCACGTCGTCGCCGCTGTCGGCGTTCAGCGTGTGCCCGGCCGCGCCCGCCACCGCGTCCAGCGCCTGCCAGAACGGGGTGCCGTCGAACTCCAGTTCCAACTTCGGCTCGTTGCGGTCCCGTTGGTCGTTGAACTCGACGCGGTACCCGGTCTGTTTGGCGATCTCCTGATACGCTTGGCTCGCGGTCTTGCCCTTCGCGCTGAACGCGACGCGCTTGGGCTCGGTGAGCCGGGCGCGGTCCAACTTGCGCACCAGCCCCGAGAGCCGCTGGCGCACTTCGGGGTCGTCGGTGGCGAGCAGCGCGGCCTTCAGTTGCGGCAGCGCCTTCTCGCCGAGCGCTTCGAGCGCCTTGCCGGCCTTTTCGCGGGCGCGCCAGTCGCTGCCGCCGATCTCCTCGAGCAGCGCCTGCACCGCGGGGGCGGTCGGGCCGGCGGCGGTCGCCGGCACCGGGGGGGCGGGCCGCGGTTCGGCCTTGTCCCCGAGTGCGACGGGAGCGAGTGCGAGCAGAACCGCCGGAACCGCGAGCGTGCGGGTGCGCATGGTGTCTCTCGGGACGGTCGGAGAGGTTCTTCGGGGTAACGCGTTCGGACGGGTTCTAGCCTAGCAGCGGGTTGGCGCGCCCTCAAGGAAGTGAGCCGCGGGCGTTACGCGAAATTGTAAAAACGGGTTCAAGTGGCGCGCGGGCGGGGGACGGCGCGGTCGCGCCGATTGTGCCGGGCGCAGCGGTTGGCGCGGGGCGGGCGCTTTGGTACAAGTAGCTCACACCGCGCGCCGGCTTCGGGCACCCGTGACGTTCGGCACCGCCACACGACCGGCCCGCTATCGAGTGCCGTACCGCTCTCCCCGGAGGGGTTCATGTCTCCCGTTCGCATCCTCGTGTGCGCCTGCGCCGGCCTGCTGGCGCTGGCCGCGGGCCACGGCACCGCGCAACCGCCGAAGCCGCCCGCCACCACCGACTCGTTCCCGATCCCGCCGGAGAGCGAGGCCATGAAGGAGAAGCGGGTGCGCGCCCACGCGGTGCTCGACGCGCTCACCGCCGGCGACGCGGAGGCCGTCCGGCGCAACGCCCAATCGCTCATGGAGATCGCGGACATGCGCGTGTTCGCGGCCGCCTACAAGACCGACCGCTACAAGTTCCAAGCGCAAGCGTTCCGCGCCGCGGCCGAAGACCTGCACGCCGCGGCCAAGGCCAAGAACCTCGACGCCGCGGCGCTCGCCTACGCGGACATGACCCGCACCTGCGTGAAGTGCCACGCGCACTTCCGCGGCGTGAAGTGACCCACTACTTCGTCGGGTCCAGCACGCGCCCGAGGAACAGCGGCGCGCCGGTCGGCTCGTGAACCACCGCGAACAGGAACGGCCGGTCGGCGCGGAACTCCTTCACCGGCGGTTCGCGCATCGGCGCGGCCGTCAGCGCGCCGACGACCACCGCGGTGGCGGCGGCGGCTTCGGTGCCCTGTTCGTCCAGTTCCACGAACGCCGTGTGTAGCACGTCCGTGATCTTCAGCGGGTCGGCGCTGTCGGTCATGCCTTTGAAGTTCGCGGCATCGCTGAACGCCTCTTTCATGCCCATGCGCTGAAGCGCGCCGTTCAGTTGCACCGGCACCGCGAACTTGAACCGCGGCAGCCACACGTTCACGCGCTCCTTGCTCGCCTTCGCATCCGTGCCGGTCCACGCCGCGAGGGTGTCGGCGGTGAGTCGCCCTTCCACGTTCGGCAGGCCATCGTGACTTGAAGGGAGCATCACGTACAGCGCGCACGCGCCACCATCGTAGGGCATTCGCAACACTTGGAATCCCTTCCCTTCACTCAGGTGGAACGCGCCCGTTTGGAACATCAGCGGGGTCTGCACCTTCGAGCCGTCGGGTCGCGTGAAGTCGAGCGGTTCGGTGTTCGATTTCTTGAACTCCGATTCCCAGCGCGCCTTGAAGTAGATGGCGTTCGCCAGCACGAGCCGCGTTTCGGGCGTGAGCGTGCCGGGGCCGATCAGCTTTTGGATGCGGTCGCGCGTTTCGCGCTCCACCCACCGGTTGATGCGATCCGCGGCGGCGTCCGGGTTGCGCGCGAAATCCACATCGAACAGGCCGGCGCGGAAGTCGTCGCGGGCGGTGGCGAGGTACGACGCGCGCCACGGCCGGCCCTTCTGCATCCACAGCGAGTTCGCCACCGACAACTCCTGCCGGCGCTTCGCCTTCTCCGGTTGCTTCGTCACGCTCGCCGCCAGCGCCGCGTACTCGCGTGCCGTGTCCGGGTCCGGGTCGAACAGCGCTTGCGCCGGTTGGTTGGGGCGGCCCGCGCTCGGGCGCGGCGTGTGCCACTGCGGGCCGCGAATGCGCAGCACCGCGTTCATCTCCTCGCGCGTGTTCCCTTGCGCGCCGAGCGCGGTCATGGTGAGCGCGACGTTCGCGCTGTAGGGCGAGAACACGAGGTTCCCCGGTTCGGTGCGCAGTTGCGCGTACAGGTCCGCCCCGAACCCGCGCACGCGCCAAGCGGCCTTCTTCGCGGCTTCGGGGTCTTCGGGTGCGTTCCACCACTTCGGCGGATCGATCACCGGGATCGGCACGCACGCGACCGGCGCGGCGAGCGCCACCGCGAACAGAACCAAGCGCACACGCGACATGAGCGGAACCTCGCGGCGAAGGGGGACGCGCCACTCGCGCCGCGATACCGCCGATGGCGCGGCGCGTCTGCGCCGGTCGGTTCGCGCGAAGCGTGACACCGGGCTGTCACAAATCGCCCAAACTGCCGCGCAAGCCCCGCAAGCTGCCCGGTTTATCTGGTGAAACGGGAGCGCGAAATGTGCGAACGCGGCTCAACCCGCGCCGCCCGCGCGACCGATACAACCACTTACTCCGCGCCGAGGGCCACGACGAATGACCGCGCCGCTCGACGAGATGATTGCCGCGCTCGCGGGAACCGGGATGACCCGGTTCTTCCGCCGCATGTTCGCGAACTACCCGGACCTGCTGATGAAGGACCTGACCGTGGAAGCGGTCGGCCCCGGTCGGCAGATCAAATTGAACGGCCGCTGGGTGACGAACTTCGGTTCGGACAGCTTCTTGGGCCTCGACCGCGACCCGCGCGTGACCGGGGCCGTCGCGCGCGGCGCGGCCGATTGGGGTTCGCACAACGGTAGCTCGCGCGCGTTCACGCTCGTGGAACCGCACGCGCGCGCCGAGGCCAAACTCGCCGACTGGCTCGGCACCGAAGCGAGCCTCATTTACCCGTCCGTATCGCTGGCGAACGTCGGCGCGCTGCCGGGCCTCGTGACGCGGCACGACGTGATCGTGGCCGACCAGTTCGCGCACAACTCCATCGACGAGGGCATGAAGGTAGCAAAAGCGCGCGGGGTGCGCACCGCGAAGTTCGCCCACAACGACGCGAACGCGCTGCTGGAAGCGCTGAACGCGCTGCGCCCGTACCGGCACGCGGTCATCGCGGTCGACGGCGTGTACAGCATGACCGGCGAACTGCCGCCGCTCGCGCACTTCCGCGAGATCGCCCGCGAACACTCCGCGTGCCTTTATGTGGACGACGCGCACGCGAGCGGCGTTCTCGGCGCGCACGGGCGCGGCACGGTGCTCGACGCGCTCGGCGATTACGACAACGTGCTGACGGTGGGCTCTCTCTCGAAGGGCTTCTCGTGCTTGGGCGGGTTCATCGCGGGCACGCGGTCGGCAATCGACGTGCTGAAACTGCGCTCGAACCCGATCATCTTCGGCGGCCCGGTGCCGCCCCCGTACCTCGAAGCGGTGTGCGCCGTCACCGACATCTTCATGTCGTCGGAGTACGCCGCGCTGCGGTCGAAACTCGATTCCAACGTGAAGCGGTTGTGTGTAGGCGCGCGCGAGTTGGGCCTCGCGGTGTTGGGCGGGTTGGTGCCGATCATCTCGGTGCGCATCGGCGCGGAAGAAGACACGCTGCGGGCCGGCAAGCAACTGTTCGAGAGCGGGTATTACGTGCAGAGCGTGGTGTTCCCCGCGGTTCCGCACGGCGCGGGCGTGCTGCGCATGCAGGTGAACGCGAACCACGAGCCGCACGAAATCGACGGGCTATTGGGCGCGCTGGCGCAGCTCCCCCGCGCGACCGCGGCGCGGGCGGCGTGACCCTGTTGTTTTGTGGCACAGGCTTTCCAGCCTGTGCTCCTTTGCGTTGTGAAACAGCACAGGCTCGAAAGCCTGTGCCACAAAGAAGAATAGCCTTCACTTCACCGCGAGTTGCACCAGCACCACGGCGAACAGCCCCAAGCTGATGACGCCGTTCACCTGAAAGAACGCGCGGTTCACGCGCGTCAGGTCGTCGGGGCGCACGAGGCTGTGTTCGTACACGAGTAGCGCGCCTACCGCAATGAGGCCCGCCGCGAACACGTCTCCCAAGTGCGGCGATTCGAGCCACACGCCGACCAGCAGCCCCACCATCACCGCGTGGCACCCCGCGGCTATTCGCAGGCTTGAGCGCACGCCGAAGCGTGCCGGGACGCTGTGCAGGCCCGCGCCTTTGTCGAACTCCGCGTCTTGGCACGCATACAAGATGTCGAATCCGGCCACCCAGAACGCGACCGCCGCGCCGAGCAGCAGCGGCACGGTCATTTCCGTTAGCCCTTTGATGGCGACCCACGACGCGACCGGGGCGAGCATGAGCGCCGCGCCGAGCCAGAAGTGCGCGAGGCTCGTGAACCGCTTCGCCAGCGAGTACCCCAGCACGAACAGCAGCACCGGGGCGCAGCAGTAAAGCGGCCACGGGTTCCTCGGTTCGCGCCAGTAGAAGAGGAGCGTGCTCGCCACGAACCCGGCGCAGCAGATGAGCGTAAACGCCCACACCGCGCCGGCGGAGAGCGTGCCGGCGGGCAGGTGCCGGTTCGCGGTGCGCGGGTTGCGCGCGTCGATGTGCCGGTCCGCGAGCCGGTTGAAGGCCATGGCCGCGCTGCGCGCGAACACCATGCACAGCAGTATGCCGAGCGCGTCGTGCCAGCGCAGCGGTTCGTCCTTCCACGCGAGCGCCGCCGCGAAGAGCGCGAACGGTAGCGCGAAGATCGTGTGGCTGAACCGGATCAGCTCGAGCAGTTTGCGAACGGCCCCGGGCATGGCCCCTCCGAGCAATCGCGCGGCGTATCGTGCGTAGTGTACGAACCGCGAACCAGTCCGCGGGCGTAACCTTCCGGTGCTTCCGCGTCGGCCGCACAGGGCTTCCGCCCTGTGCTATGTGCGGCGACCCTGCTGCGCAGGGTGTTCAGGCAGAAGACGCGTTCAACTCTTCCGCCCCGGAGGGGCCGGCTTCCATAGCACAGGGCGGAAGCCCTGTGCGCCCTTCTCGGTCGCCGAGTGCGCGAATCATCTACTCGCGCGCCGCGCCCGCGGCGGGTATACTCGCCTCACCCCCGCGGAGCGCGCACCGTGCCACTGCCGAGTTCCAGCACCGCCGCGTACGTCCCGCCGGCCGACCTGCTCGACGCGACGCGGGCCGCGCCCCCGGGCCAAACGCCGCCCGGTGCGCCGTCGCGCGGCGGCGTGTCGCTCGTGACCGACACGCGCGACCCGGACGCCGACCTCACCGGCCTCATCCGCCGCCGGCTCCGCCAACTCGTGCTCGTGTTCCTCGCCGCTTACGCCGCGTTCCTCCTGCGCGACGTACTCACCCCGCATCGCATCGGGATGCACTTCCAGAAGGTCGCGTTCCTCGTCGTCGTGCCGCTGCAACTCGCGCTCGCGGCGCTCACATGGTCCGCGTGGGCGACCACCGCGCGCCGGCTCCGCGCCATCGAATTCGTCGTCCTCGGCGTGTGCTGGACGGCGCTCAGCAGCATCCACTTCGACTGGCTCTGCAACTGGGACGATCTCGGCTACTACCTGAACGGCGAGCGCACCGCCGACGGGCAGATTCTGGTGGCGAACACGTGGGTGCTGCCGTGGTTCGCGCTCATCGCGGGCTACCCGGTGGTGGTGCCGAACACCGTGCGGCGCACGCTCGCGCTCGCGTGCGTGATGGCGGTACTGCCGTTCGCGGTCACGGCCGCCGCGGTGCTCGTCAGCGAGCGGCTCGCGTGGGCGAACACCGTGCTCATGTTCGTACAGTTCGCCATCTGGTGCCCGCTCGGCGTGGGCCTCGCGGTGTACGGCGCGCACCAAGCCGGCTTGCTGCGGGCGCAGGCGTTCGCCGCGAAGCGGTTCGGGCAGTACCGGCTCACGCGCAAGCTCGGCGGCGGCGGGATGGGCGAAGTGTACCTCGCCGAACACACGCTCTTGCGTCGGCCCAGCGTGGTGAAGGTGATCCGCCCGGACCGCGACCGCGACCCGGCGCTCTTGGAACGCTTCGCGCGCGAGGTGCAGACGCTCGCCACCCTCACGCACTGGAACACGGTCGAAGTGTTCGATTACGGTCACACCGCCGACGGCACGTTCTACTACGTGATGGAGTTCCTGCCGGGCTACGACCTCGACGCGCTCGTGACCGCACACGGCCCGCTGCCGCCGGGGCGCACCGTTCACCTGTTGCGCCAAGTGTGCGCGGCGCTCCGCGAGGCGCACGCCGCGGGCCTCATTCACCGCGACATCAAACCCAGCAACGTGATGGCGTGCGTGCGCGGCGGCGTGCCGGACGTGGCGAAGGTGCTGGACTTCGGTCTCGTGCAGACCGCGAGCGCGAGCGCCCCGGACGCAAAACTGACGCGCGCGAACGCGGTGCTCGGCAGCCCGGCGTACATGTCGCCCGAACAGGCCGCGGGGCGCGCGTGCGACACGCGCGCCGACGTGTACTCCCTCGGCGCGACCGCGTTCTTTCTGCTGGTGGGCCGCCCGCCGTTCGCCGGCACCGCGATGGAAGTGCTGGCCGCGCACATCAACACCGCGCCGCCTTCCGCGCGCGACGCGAACCCGGACGTGCCCGCCGATCTCGCCGCACTCGTGACGCGGTGCATGGCGAAGAACCCGGCCGACCGGTTCGCGCGCGTCGAAGACCTCGAAGCCGCGCTCGCGGCGTGTGCGTGCGCGACCGCGTGGGACGGAGCGCAAGCGGGCGCGTGGTGGGCGGCGAATCCGGTGAAAGATTCGCCCGCGGTTGCGGTTTGATCTGGCACGCGCCGCGCGCGTAGAATGGGCGAACCCCAACGAAAGCACCCGATGCGCGTTCTCACCGCCATCCCCGTTTACAACGAGGCCAAGCACGTTCGCGCGGTCCTCGCGGAAGTGCGCCGCTACGCCGACCACATTCTGGTGGTGAACGACGGCTCCACCGACGGCACCGCCGAACTGCTCGCCGCCGAACCGAACCTGTTGCGCGTCGATCACGCCACCAACGGCGGCTACGGCGCGGCCCTCGCCTCGGCGTTCCGCTTCGCGCTCGAAACCGATTTCGACGTGCTCGTGACGATGGACTGCGACGGGCAGCACGAACCGGCCCGCGTCCCGGTGCTGCTCGAAGCGCTGCACGATTGCGACATCGTGAGCGGC
>LNFM01013421.1_pt1 | contig 10434 bp, 10 predicted proteins | sample 596031 | NCBI WGS metagenome assembly LNFM01 (sample SAMN04254537, study PRJNA301005) | activated carbon metagenome | isolation source: dual media filters at the Ann Arbor, Michigan drinking water treatment plant | place: USA: Ann Arbor | reverse complement strand
GCCACCATCGACTGAAGAGGCCTACGGATGCGCGCGGGCCGTTTCTTTCTCACAGGGAGTTTTATCGCTATGAGCCTAGGGCCTGAGACACCAACCCCACTTAGCATTCGCGGAATGGCATTCTTGGCCATCCTGACGATTCCGCTCCTCTTGATAGGCCAAGAATCATTCGCAGGTCTACTCGTGATTGCAGTCGCGGGGGGGCCGCCAAGTGACGCCGCTTCCGTCGACGGACCGATACTCGTCGCTTCGTCATCCAGGGTGGATCCGGTGAATTGCTGTGGCAATTCGCACGGACAAGCGTTTGCTGACTACGGGGTTCTTAGAGCGAGCGCAAGCGCGTCGTATGCCGGAATGTCTGGTCGCGGCGGTTATTCAAGCGCGGGACGCGCCTCCTTCGAGGACACCTTGACAATAAGCGTGCCCGGCAAAGCAGGCGCACAGGCCCTAATTGCCGCTGAGATGACGTTCGCGTGGGCGTTAAGCACCGCGAATTCGGCCAACGGTGTTCCGGGGGCGACCGCTAGCCTGAGGCTTGAGATCCCTCGCGGACCAAGCGCCACAGTGCAGGAAGCAACGGGCACCCGTGTCACGCAGAGCCACGGTATCGTAACCTTTACGAGGTTTCACGAACGTCGCAAGTTCGTAGGGGCGTTCCAAGTACCGTTTGGTTCGCCGCTTGTGATGGAGGCCCCAATAACCATCGGTGTACCCTTTACCGTACGCGCCGAACTCAGTGTTCATGCTAGTGCTTACGTAACCGGGACTCGAGTCGGATTCGATCCCGAGCCAGGTTCGGCATCTGCCTTAGTTGGCGCAATGAACTCCGCGTACTGGGGAGGCATAACATCCGTGACGATAGGTGGTGAGACGATCTCGTCTTTTGCCGTGACTTCGGCTTCGGGCACTCATTACCTAGCCCCTATTCCGGAGCCATCCACGTATGCTTTGTTCCTGGCAGGCATCGCGATGGCCGGATTCGCAGCGAAGCGACGGATGTCCCTGCCAAAGTGAATATTGAGGCAGCAGATGCAAAGAGCACTGGGTTGTCTTCCGGAATAAAGGGAACAGGCTCGATTTACGAGATCGAGTCGGGGAAATCCCCAGATGCCTAGCCTGGGGATATGGCGGTCATGCCGACGACCGACTGCCGCGATGCATCATCGCCCTCGCGCGAACTGTACCACCCCGCGAGAAACGCGTTGCGCGATCGGCACGTGCGATTCGATGGACTCGGTGTACTCGATGAGCTGGAAACTCGCGTAGCCTTTTTCAGACGCGAGCTGGTCGACCCGCCGCTTGAACACCTGCATGGCCTCGCCATCGCCACCGGTCGTGAAGCGCTTCTTGGTCAATGCAAAGGCATAGCGATCGGCGCCCAGTTCCTGCTGCTCGATGCGCCAGTTCGGTGCCAGCGGATCGACGACGGCGATCGCGCCCGCCGCAAGTGCCAGCGTATCCATGGGCAGGCTCAACGAGCGGCTGATCACGAGCGCCTTGTTCGGGATCAGTGAAGGCGAACTGCCTTCGATGCTCTTGCAGCCGGCCAGCATCGCCGCCGCTGCGAGACCGGCGGCCGCAACCCGCTTTCCATCGATGCGGCGCATGACCCGCCTCACAGGACCCTGAAGAGCGATAGTTCGGAGATTCGGACGAACGACTTCTGCGCCGCTTCCAGGTGCATCTGCTGAAACGTGAGATCGCTGATGGCGCGGGCATAGTCGAGATCGCCGAGCTCGGACAAGCGGGACTCGTAGCTCAAATCCAGATCCTCGTTGATCGAGATGACAGCATCGGTCTCGCGCAGCCGGGTCCCCAGGGATGCGGTCACGGAGAGCACGCGGTCGAGAGCGTTCTGCAGATTGGTGTTCACGGTGTTGAGCGCGTTGGTCAGGTCGGCGTTGGCCACGTTGCCCTCGCCTGCACTGCGCAACGCCGTGCGCAATTTATCGAGCGTCGAGAAGACGCTCACGTTGCTGCTTGGCTCCACGGTGAAGCTGTCGCCATCGGCGGGCGCGCCTTCGATGGAGAACTGCATCCCGGCGATCGTGATCGGTCCCTCCGAGACGAAAGGAGCGTTGGCGACCACTGTCGTCGAGGTCGTGTTGTCGACGACATCGTAGGTCGTCACGCCGCCGACGACGGAGAAGTTGAGCGAATAGTTGTGGTCGGTCAGCGCGGTCGAATCCACCACGGATCCCGGGCTCACTACGCCCGTGCCTGCGTTGCCTGCGACCGCTGCCGTCGCGAACGTGCCGTTGCCGTTCTTGATGCGCTGCAGGATGTCGGCGCCGGAATCATTGATCGAGATGAATCGCGAGGTGCTCACCGCGACCTCGCGCTTGCCCTCGTCACCGAAGTAGGCCACCACGCCCGGTGCAGTCTCGGCAAAGGGCTTGGTACCGGTGCGAAAGCCGGCGAAGATGAACTCGCCGCTGCCGTCCGTCGCATTGGCCAGTCCGATCAGTTCCGCGTAGCGGCCGTTGACGTCCTCGGCGATGCTCTTCAGATCGCCGGGCGTCAATGCGCCGCTCCCCGACTGGACCACCAACGTGCGCACATCCTGAATCAGCCGCGTGATGGCGGACAAGGACGCCTCCTGCTGGCCGAGCCGCGCCTTGACCGCGGCGGCGTTCTCGGCATACTGCTTGTTGACGCCCTTCGCCTCCGAAACGTCGAGCATTTGCGAGGCCGCCACGGGATCGTCGGACGGGGTGAGCACGCGCCGGCCGGTACTGATGTGCCCCTGCGTCTTGACGACTTCCTGCTGGCGCGCGAGCATCGTGGCGACGCCGTGATCGAAGATGGTGGTCGAGCTTAAGCGCATGGCGAATGCCTCGTCATAGTGTGAGCAGCGAGTCGAACAGTTTGGAAGCGATCTCGATCATCTTGGCGTTGGCCTGATACATCTGCTGGTAGCGAATGAGGTTGGCTGCCTCTTCGTCGAGGTTGACCCCGGACATGCTCTGCTGCGCACTTTCACTCTGCCGCACCAGCGTTTCCTGCGCGGCCGTCGCAACCTTGACTTCCCGCGTCTTGGAACCCACGCCGGCGACGATCTGGCTATAGGCACCCTGATACGACGACGTGCCGCCGACGCTGCTTCCCGTCTGCAGTTTCGCCAACAGACTCACATTGCGATTGTCCGAGATCCCGCCCGAGTTCGCCGTCACGGTGAACGTGTCGCCCACCTTGGGGGCGCCGGAGATGGCAACGGTCCAGCCGTTGTAGGCGATGGGGCTGCCCGATACGAACGTCAGGCCGGTCGGATTGCCGGTACCGGTGCCGGTGACGCTGTAGGTGCTCGGCCCGGTGAACGTGATCGTGACCGGTTGCAGCAGATTGGCGTCGGTCGGCGGCGGACCGTTCACCACCCCGCCGTCGATCACGCCCTGACCGGTGTTGTTCACCCCCGGTGCGGTGCGCACGGGCGCAGCCGCAGCGATCTGCGCGCCGTCGACCAAGGCGACGGCGATCCCGCGCGCCGCAGCGCGAGTCGGCTGCACCAGGAAGCTGTCGCCGTTGGCTGGCACACCGGCATCCAGCGCGATGCGCACGCCATCGATCGTCTGGGGCAAGGAGGCGAAGGTCGACGAGGTCGCATCGGCCACGCGCGTGATGGTGTAGTTGCCAGCGGCATAGCTGACGCGATAGTCGCTGGTGGTCAAGGCGGTCACATCGACAATGCTGGCGGACAGCGCCGCAGTGCCCGTGTTGCCGGCACGCCCGAGCACTTCCGGGGGCGTGATGCGAAAGAAGTCGCCCCCTGGCACGCCGCTCAGATCCTGGCCCAGGCGATGCTGCGCATTGAACTCGTGGGCAAGCACGGTGGCGATGCGCCCCAGCGACGACAACGCCGAATCGAGTTCGGTGCGCTGAAAGGCGAGCACCGCGCCCAGTTCGCCACCGGTGAGACTCGGTGTGATGATCGACGTGCCGCCGACACCGGCATACCCGATGTCCAGCCTGCGTGCGTCGTCCCTGGAGAGAGCCGCCTCGAGCGCCAGCGGCACATCGCCGATCACGAGGTTCTGACCGTTGCCGACCATCACGTTGATGGCACCGTCGGCCTGCACCGCGGTGGTCGTGCCGGTCAGCTTGTTCAGTTGGGAGATGATGTGATCGCGCTGGTCGCGCAAGTCGTTCGCCGCGTGGGTGCCGCCGGCGGCTTCCGCGACCACGACGCTGTGGTTCATGCTCGCAATCTCTTTCGCCAGACCGTTGATCGAGGTCACCATGTCCTTGATCTGGCTGTTGGCGGCGGCGAACATGCCGGACAGACGCGCTTCGATCGTCTGAAACCGGCTGACGAGGGTCGACGCTCCCGACAGCATGCCCTGACGGGTCGCCGTCGAATCCGGATCGGCCCCAAGCTCGTGGACGGTGTTGAAGAACTCGGTCAGCGAAGGCGTCAGGCCGGAGTTCGGGTCGGCCAGCAGATTGTCCATCTGGGAGATCTGCGCCTGATACGCCGCGAGATAGGCCAACCTTCCGTGAGACATCGTGACTTGACTGTCCAGGAACTCGCTGTAGGCGCGCTTGACCGTCCTGACGTCGACCCCGGAGCCGAATACGCCCTCGCCGGTCACGTTCGGAAAGCTCGCCTGCACCACGACGGTTTGGCGGTGATAGCCCGGCGTGGCCGCATTGGCGATGTTGTGTCCGGTCGTCGCCAGATTCATCTGCGCGGCGTTGAGGCCGGTCAATCCGATATTGAATACGCTGCCGCCCATACGCTATCCGTCTCTGCCTGTTCCGTTAACGACACCGAAGAAGTCGGGCTAAACGCAGTTGCCCGCCATCAGCCCGAGAGTCCCGCCCGCATGATCGAACCGGTGATGACGCGTGTGAGCTTTTCCGCATAGTTCGGATCGGTCGCATACCCTGCCTGTTGCAATCCGCGTGCGAAGGCGGCCGGATCGGTGCGCTCGTTGAGAACTTGCGCATAGCGCGGATTGGCTGCCAGCAGGTTCGCATAGTCCTTGAACGCGTCGGCGTAGGACCCGTAGGCACGGAAGCGCTCCACGGTCTTCACGGCAACGCCGTTCACGTATTCGGTCGTCATCACGTCGGCCGTCGCCCCTTGCCATCCGCGTCCGGCCTTGATTCCGAACAGGTTGTGGCTCGTGCCGCCGTCGGCCATGCGGATCTCGCTGCGCCCCCATCCGCTCTCCAGGGCTGCCTGACCGAGGATGAACTGCGGAGCGACGCCGGTGGTGCGCGCCGCCTCCTGCGCGTGCGGCCACAGCTTGCTGATGAAATTGCGCGCCGTATCTGGGAGGTTCGACGAACCCGAGGGCGCCGGCGCCGAGAGTGCCGGCGACACGCTGGGCAGGTTAGTCGCCGGTGCGGGCGTGACGGACTTCGCAGGCGACACGGACGCCGCCGGCTGAGCACCGTCGATTTCCGTCGCCGGCGATGCCGCTTCGACAGCCGGTGTCTGCGTGCGACTCAATTGACGCACCATCACCTCGGCCAACCCGATCCCGCGCTTGGCCAGGGCAGCGCTCAGCTGCTGGTCGAGCATGGACTTGTACATCTTCGTGTCTTGCGAATCGGTCGTGCCGGCGCTGTCGGCAGCCTCGCGCATGCTCTTGAGCATCATCTGCATCATCAGCGACTCGAACTGCGAGGCGACCTGACGCAGGGCCTTCTCCGGGTCCGTCCGCGCCTCGCGCTTCAACGCCTCCACGCTGCCGACGTCCAGCACGAATTTGTTCGAAAGGTCTGAAGCGGAGATCATGACCAGCGCACCTAGATGATTTCGAGTTCGGCCCGCAGCGCACCCGAGGCTTTCATCGCCTGCAGGATGGCGAGCAGATCCTGGGGCGTGGCGCCGATCGCATTGAGCGCCTTGACCACCTCTGCCAGCGAAGCGCCTCGGGCCATCGTCAGACCGCCCTTGTCGGCCTTGATTTCGATCTGCGAGCGCTCGGCTTGCACGGTTTGGCCTTGAGAGAAGGGCCTGGGCTGGCTGATGACCGGCTCACTGAGAACGACGACCGACAGGTTGCCGTGCGCCACCGCGCACGACTCGATCTGGACGCTGCGATTGAGCACCACCGAGCCGGTGCGTGCGTTCACGATGACTTTCGCCATCGCCGCGGCAGGCGTGATGGGGATGCTCTCGAGGCTCGCAAGAAAGCCCACGCGCCCGTTCGCATCGGCGGGGGCTCGCACTTTCACCACGCGACCATCCATCGCCGCCGCACTGTCCGGAAACTGCTTGTTGATTGCTTCCACCACGCGCTGGGTGGTGGAGAAGTCGGTGACGTTGAGTTCGATGTAGACGTGGTCTGCATCGCCGATCGCGCTCGGCACTGCGCGCTCGACCAGCGCACCGGCGGGAATCCGCCCCACGCTCAAGTGATTGACGGTGACCTTCGCGCCGCCGGCCTCTGCCCCGACGCCGCCCACCAGCACGTTGCCCTGGCTCAGCGCATAGACTTGGCCGTCCGCACCCTTGAGCGGCGTCATCAAGAGCGTGCCTCCACGCAGACTCTTCGCATTGCCGATCGAGGAGACGGTGACATCGATGGCCTGCCCCGGCTTTGCGAACGCCGGTAACGAGGCCGTCACCACCACGGCGGCGACGTTCTTGAGCTGAAGATTGGTGCCGGGCGGCAGGTTCACGCCGAGTTGCGTGAGCATGCTCACGATGCTCTGCACGGTGAAAGGTGTCTGCGTCGTCTGGTCGCCGCTGCCGTCCAGGCCGACGACGATGCCGTAGCCGATCAGCGGATTGCCGCGCACGCCCTGAATGGAGGCGAGATCCTTGATCCGCTCGGCGCCGGCGCCCATGGCGAGCACCAGTGCGAGCAGAGCGAACAACAGACGTGACCACTTCATGACTTAGTCCTTGCTCTAGAAGGGCAGGAAAGTGAGGAAGAAGCGCGCGAGCCAACCCATCACCTGGGCCTCGTCGATGTAGCCGTTGGCGCGATACTCCATGCGCGCATCGGCGACTTGCGAGGACGAGACGGAGTTGCCGTTCGCGATGGTGGCCGGATTCACGATGCCGGAGAAGCGGATGAATTCGGAGCCCTGATTGATGCCGATCTGCTTCTCGCCCGAGACCTGCAGGTTGCCGTTGGGCAGCACATCGATGACGGTGACCGTGATCGTTCCTCTGAAATCGTTGTTGTTGGTCGCCGCACCCTTGCCGTCGAACTGGCTCTCCGAGGAAGCCTCAAGAGCGGAGTTGAGCAAGCTCTTCCCCGGCAAGCCCGCCAATCCAGACACGCCATAGGTATTGCTCTGGCTGCGCGCGGCGCTCGAATCCGACTTCTTGCTCGCAGCCGTCCGCTCGTTGATCTGGATCACGAGGATGTCGCCGACATTGCGCGGACGGCGGTCCTCGAACAGCGGCCGATAGCCGTGGAACGGCTGGCCCGGAAACGCTGCCTGATAGATGGAGCCCTGCGCCGCCTGCGCTTGAGGCTGAGGCACCGGCGCTGGTCGCGCCGTCATCGGCTGGTGTATCTGCGTCGGCGGCACGGTATTGCATCCCGCCAAGAACAGTCCGACGAACAACGCGGCGAGCATATGGAGAATCCGAGCGTTCATGGCGGGGCCTACAGCTGGCTCAGACGCTGCAGCATCTGGTCTGAAGTCTGGATCGCCTTGGAGTTGATCTCGTAGGCGCGCTGGGTCTGAATCATGTTGACCAGTTCCTCGACGACGTTCACGTTCGAGGTTTCGACATAACCTTGATTGAGCAGTCCCACGCCGTTGGTGCCCGGCTGATTCGCGCCCGCGGTGCCCGAGGCTGTCGTCTCGGCGTACAGGTTCTCGCCTAGACTCAGGAGTCCGCCCGGATTGACGAAGTTGGCAAGCTGGATGGTGCCCACTTGAGTGGTCGCCGTGGTGCCCGCGGCCACGACCGAAACCGTGCCGTCGCGACCGATGGTGACGCTTTGCGCGTTGGCGGGAATGGTGATCGCCGGCTGCACCGGGAAGCCGTTGGAGGTCACCAACTGGCCATTGGCGTCCGCGCGCAACGACCCGTCGCGCGTATAGGCGGTAGTGCCGTCGGGCATCAAGATCTGCAGGAAGCCCTGCCCCTGGATCGCGACGTCGAGCGGATTGCCCGTCTGCTGCAGGTTGCCCTGGGTGAAGATGCGCTCATTGGCGACCGGCCGCACACCGGTGCCGATCTGCAGCCCGGTGGGAATCTGCGTCTGCTGCGAGGACTGGGCACCGGGCTGACGCAAGGTCTGGTACAGCAGATCCTCGAATACGGCCCGCGAGCGCTTGAAGCCGTTGGTGCTGACGTTGGCGAGGTTGTTCGAAATCACGTCGATGTGCATCTGTTGCGCATCGAGGCCGGTTTTTGCGATCCACAGAGAGCGGAGCATGATGAGTCCTAAACGTTGCTTCAGCGGTTGAGCGACAAGAGCTGGTTCGCCTGGCGATCGTTCTGATCGGCGTTCTGCAGCAGCTTCATATGCGTTTCGAAAGCGCGGGCATGACTGATCATGGCGACCAATTGCTCCACGGCGTTCACGTTCGAGCCCTCGATCGCGGCGGACGCGACCACCACGCTGTTGTCGGCGGGGGCGACATCGCCGTTCTTCAAGCGAAACAGGCCGTCCGCACTACGAACCAGATCGGCTTCCGGCGGATTGACGAGCTTCAAGCGTCCAAGCACGTTCACCGCGCCCAGCCCGTTCGATGGCACGGCCGAGACCGTGCCGTCCTTGGCAATCGTCACGTTGACATCCGGTGGGATCGCGATCGTGCCGCCGTCCCCCAACACCGGCAGCCCTTGCGGGTTGACCAAGATTCCGCCGGCTCCCACATTCATTCCGCCCGCGCGGGTGTAGCCTTCCGAGCCGTCGGCCGCCTGCACTGCGAGGAAGCCTTGACCGAGGATGGCCACATCCAGCGGGCGCCCGGTTTGCTGGACGGTGCCTGGACGAAAATCGGTGCCCACGGTCGAATCGACCACATACGAGCGTGTCGGCATGCCTTCGCCGAACAGATGAACCGCTCGCAGCGCGTTCATCTGCGCTCTGAAGCCCGAACTGGTGACGTTGGCAAGGTTGTGCGCAACCGTCGCCTGGGCCTCGAGGGCGTGGCGCGCGCCGGTCATGCTGACGTAAATGAGACGATCCATGGCGTGGTGCTATCCGGTGCTGGCGTTGGGTTCGGAGGCTTAACGCAGATTCACGAGCGTCTGCATGACATCGTCTTGGGTCTTGATGCTTTGCGCGTTGGCCTGGTAGAAGCGCTGCGCGGTGATCATCGCCACGAGCTCCGCCGTCAGGTCCACGTTCGAATCCTCGACTGCGGACGACTGCAGCACGCCCAACGAGCCGCTGTTCGGTGTGCCGATGACAGGCAAGCCGGAGTCCGGCGAATCGGCCCACTGGTTCTGGCCGAGCGACTTCAATCCGTTGGGATTCGCGAACTGCGCCAGCACGATCTGCGCGAGATTCTGCGACTGGCCGTTGGTATAGCGGCCCTTGATCGTTCCGTCGGAGCCGATGTTGACGCCGGCCAGACGACCCGAGGAGTAGCCATCCTGGAACAGCGAATTCACGCTGAAGGGGGACCCGAACTGGGTCATGGCCGACATATCGAGCGAGAAACTGATCGGTGAGGTCGCCCCGCCCGTGATCGTGAGGCTGGCCGTCGTCGGCATCGGAGTGGTCAGGGAGCCAGTCGAATCGAAGTTGAGCACCAACGGATTGCCCAAACCCGCGCCCAGGTCCACATTGCTGACGGCGGTACCGTTCACCGATCCATAGACGTTCCATTGTCCCGAGGCTGGCGCCTTCACGAAGTAGTAGCTGAGGACATGCGCATTGCCGAGCGTGTCGTAGACCGAACCCGAGGTCGTATTGTTGTAACTGGTCGGGTCGGCCGAGTTGAACGTCGCCGCCGTCGGCTGGGACGCGTCTGCGTCGAGGTTGGCGCCGAAGCGGAATGTGGTCGTGGCCAAGGGAGGAATATCAGATGCCTGCAGCTTGATGTCGATCGGCGCCGTGGCGATGATGTTTGCAGACCGATCCGTGCCGTATCCGGTTACGCGCTGGTTCTCCGTGTTGACGAGATAACCGTCGGGATCGAGGTGAAACTGGCCGTTGCGGGTGAAGCTGATGCTACCGTCCTTGCTGACCCGAAAGAAGCCGTTGCCGTTGACCGCCACGTCGAGCGGATTGCTGGTCGAGGTGACATTCCCCTGACCGAACTCCTGCGACACCGCTGCGACCTTCGAGCCGATACCCACCTGGCTGGCGCCGGCGCCGTTGAGCGAGTTGGCGAACACGTCGGCGAACATCGCGCGCGAGCCCTTGAAACCGACGGTGGAAGCGTTGGCCACGTTGTTGCTGATGACGTCCAGATTCTTCGAAGCGCTGTTCAGACCGCTGAGCCCTTGCTGAAATGCCATGAGACTGTGCTCCTATGCTTGATCCGGGAAGCCGCGAC
>LNFM01013420.1_pt1 | contig 10435 bp, 8 predicted proteins | sample 596031 | NCBI WGS metagenome assembly LNFM01 (sample SAMN04254537, study PRJNA301005) | activated carbon metagenome | isolation source: dual media filters at the Ann Arbor, Michigan drinking water treatment plant | place: USA: Ann Arbor | reverse complement strand
CGCGCGCGACGAGCGCAGGCCCCGGCGTTGTCGCGCGAGACGGTCGCTTCGGTGGTCGCCGAGGTTGGCGGCCTTCCGCCAGAGCGCGTGTCGAGCACCGACCACGAGCGACTGCTCGGCCTCGAGGGCGCGCTCTCGGAGAAGCTCGTCGGTCACCAGCACGCGATTCGACGGGTGTCCGACACGCTGCGCCGCAACGCCGTCGGCTTTCGCGGGTCGCGTCCGATCGGGACGTTCTTGTTTCTCGGCCCGACCGGCGTCGGAAAGACCGAGTGCGCCAAGGCGATCGCTGACGCGCTCTTCCCCGGCGCCGGAGCGATGACGCGCTTCGACATGGCCGAGTTCAGCGAAGCCCACTCGGTCTCGCGCCTCGTCGGAGCGCCTCCCGGATACGTCGGCTACAACGACGGCGGCCAGCTCACCGACGCCGTTCGAAAGCGCCCCTATCAGCTCATCCTGCTCGACGAGATCGAGAAGGCGCACCGAGACGTGCTCGAGTCTCTTCTGGCGCTCTTGGATGAGGGCCGGATGACCGATGGTCGCGGCCGGACCGCGGACTTTCGCAACACCGTGATCGTGATGACCTCCAACCTCGGCGCCGACGTGTACGAGGCCAAGCCCAAGGCCACCGAGCGTCGAATCGGGTTCGGGCAAGACACAGCGTCCTCGCCGGCGACCAACGACGCCCAAGCGTTGACCGAGCGGGTGCGAGACGCCGCGCGCGCTTCGATGCCGCCCGAGCTTTGGAACCGCATCGACGAGCCCATCGTATTCGCCCCGCTCGCGCGCGAGGATCTCCGCGAAATCGCCCGCCGAATGCTCGCCGATTCGTTCGCGCGCCTCCGCGCCGACCGCGGCGTCGTGTTCACTGCGGGCCCCGGACTCATCGAATACCTGCTCGATCAGGGCGGCTACGACCCCTCGCTCGGCGCCCGTCCGATGCGCAGGGCCATCGCCCGCCTCGTCGAGGCCCCGATCGCTGACGCCGTCCTTCGCGGACAGCTCGAAACCGGCGACGAAGGCGTGGTCGACACCCGCGACGGACAGGTCGAAGTCCTGGTCGCTTCTCGCGCTCGCTGACAGATGGCGGCGACCTCCGGCGTTCTTGCTCCGCGGTCGAATCGATCTGCGGTACAAAACGCCCGCTCGCCGCGATGACCGAGGTCACTCCTACTACTGCCAATGGCGCCTCCGAGGCGCTGCCGCGCCCGTTCGGGTCGCAGTATGTCCTCGTCGATCGCATCGGCGTCGGCGGAATGGCGGAGATCTTCCTCGCTCGCGGGCGCACGCAGAGCGGCGTGTCGCGGCTCGCGGTCGTCAAGCTCGTCTTGCCCAGGCTCGCCAACGACGAGAAGTTCAGCGCGCTGCTCGTTCAAGAGGCCAAGCTCGCCGCGCAGCTCTCGCACGGAAACGTCGTGCAGACCTTCGACCTCGGCCGCGAGGCAGGCCGGCTCTACATCGCGATGGAGTACGTCGAGGGCTTCGACCTCAACGAGCTGCTCAAGCGGTGCTCGAAGCAGCGCGTCCCGCTGCCGTTCGAGTTCGCGCTGCTCATCGTGCGAGAGACGCTCTCGGCGCTCGACTACGCCCATCGAAAGCGCGACGACGACGGCAGGCCGCTCAGCATCGTGCACCGCGACGTCTCTCCGTCCAACGTGCTCATCTCGTTCGAGGGCGAGGTGAAGCTCTGCGACTTCGGCATCGCGCGCGCCATCAACTCCGGCGACTTCTCGCAAGACACGATCGAAGGCAAGGCCAGCTACATGGCTCCCGAGCACGCGCGCGGGGACTCGGTCGACGCGCGCGCGGACATCTTCTCGGCCTCCGTCATCCTGTGGGAGCTCATCGCAGGGCGACGCATGTACCGCGCGACGCCGACGGCCGACCTCATTACGCTCGCGCGCGAAGGCACCGCCCCAGAGCTGCCCGACAAGCCGCTGCCCGACTTCGAGCGCCTTCGCACCATCGTCCGACGCGGTCTTACGAAATCACCGGGAGATCGCTTTCCGACGGCGATCGCCATGGCCCGCGAGCTCGACGAGTACGCGATGGACAACGGGCTTCACGCGACGCCCATCGGGCTCGGCGAGTTCGTCGTGCAGCACTTCGGGCAGGACATCCTCGAGCTGCGCCGCGCTCGCGAGCGGGCGGCGATCGCGCTCGAAGCGTCCCAGCCCGAGCCCACGGACACACGCGAGATCTTCGCGCCGCCCTCGGAGCGGCTCGAGGACGACCGTGTCGACGGGAGTCCGTCGCCGACGTTCGACGCTGCGCCCCGGCCCACACCCGTGACGCTGCCGATCGCGCCGACCACCGCGCACACGAGCATCGCGCCGCCTGTCGAGGACTTTCCGGTGAATTTTCCGCCGCTCCCGCTGCCGTCGATGATCCCGCCGCCCAACGCGATGGTGCCCGATCCGATCCTCGTCGCGCAGCAACAAGCGCAGGACCGCGCGATCACCATGCGCAGACTCCTCGCGCTCGTCCTCAGCGCCGTCGCGACGCTCGCGATCGGCGCCTTCATCCTGAGCCGAATCGCACGGTGACGCGCCGGTGGCCCGCGAGCGAGTCGATCGGTTGCTAGTTGCTCGGGGCCTCGCCGAGTCTCGCGAGAAGGCGCAGGCGCTCGTGCTCGCTGGCCGCGTGTTCGCGAAGAACCAACGGGTCGACAAGTCCGGGACCACCCTCGACGAATCGGTGGAGCTCGAGGTCCGCGGCGACGCGTGCCCCTACGTGTCTCGCGGCGGGCTCAAGCTCGCGGGAGTGCTCGATCCCCTCGCCGTCGACCCGGCTGGGCGCGTCTGCGCCGACGTGGGCGCCTCCACTGGCGGCTTCACCGACGTGCTGCTCCAGCGCGGCGCCACGCGGGTCTACGCGGTCGACGTCGGAAAGGGACAGCTGCACGAAAGGCTCCGGGCTGATCCTCGCGTCATTGTGCACGAGGGAATCAACGCGCGACTCGCGCTCGCCGAGGTCGTCACCGAGAAGGTCTCGCTCGTGGTCATGGACCTGTCGTTCATCTCGTTGACCAAGGTCCTGCCCGCCGTCGTGCCGATCCTCGACGTTGGGGCTACCGTGCTCGCCATGGTCAAACCCCAGTTCGAGCTCGGGCCCAAAGAGGTCGGCCGCGGCGGGGTCGTGCGCGACGACGCGCTTCGCGCCAAGGCGGTCGCCATCGTCGTGGACTCAGCGAAGAGCCTCGGTCTCATCGACCGTGGACAGTGCGATAGCCCCGTGCACGGCCCGGCGGGCAACCGCGAAGTGTTCGTTCGGTTCGATCGCGAGGAGGCTCGATGAAGGAGCTCGCTACGAGGCTCATCGGCGCCTTGGTCATCATCGGCGTCGTGATGGGCGCAGGCTGGTGGCTCATCAGCCGGGCCGACGGCCCAAGCTCGCCAGACACCGCCGACGCGGGAGCGCACACACAATCAAGCTATGGGACCGGCAGCGGCAGCGGCGGAGAGCGGCCAGACTCGGGTCGGCCTCGGATGAGCGGCGTGTCCGCGGCCGTCGAGCTTCAGCGCATCGGCGAGCAATCGCAGCAGCTCATGCCCGAGGGCTACCGCGACATCTACATCGGAATGTCTCTCAGAGACCTCCGCGCCGCGCGCCGCGCGGTCCAACGCGGACGACAGACGGCGTCTGGCGGATCGCTCTGGGAAGAGGACGACTCCAACGGCGCGCGAATCGTCTACGTCCTGTCGCCGAGCGACCTGATCACGCAGGTGCAGTTCATGTCGCGGCTCGACGACCCGGACGCGCTCGGGCCCCACTTCGCAGCGCTGCAGCACAACTACGGGCGACCGACGGGAATCTGGGACTGCCCCGAGACCGAAGAGGCCCCGCCCATCCGGCGTTTCACGTGGCGACGCGAGGGCGCGAGCCTGATGGAGGCGGTGCTCATCCACGGCAACACCGTCTCGATCACCCTCATCGTGTCGCCCACCGAGGACGTCGCTGCCGCGCTCCAACGCTCGCGCTGCACCATCGTGCAAAACGCCGAGCAGCTCGCGCGCTTTCCCGTCGCGGGAACCCTTCGCGGCGAGCGATCGACCTTCATTCGCGAGGTCCAGCGCGACGCTGGGCAGCGCTAGCTGAACTATCATCGAGAGCCATGAAGCAACTTCGTATCCCTGCGGCGTTGATCATCACCACCATCGCGAGCGGAGGCGCGGTCTCGTGCAGCCCGAGCCCGGCTCCGACCGACGGCTCGACGCAGGACATCGCCATGCAGGACAGCGCGCCGAGCGACGGCAGCTGCTCGATGCAGGACGCGACGAGCACTCCCCCGTTCGACCGCGTGCTTTGCGGAAGGGTCGTGGACGGCGGGCTCGAGAGCTGCGGCGCGCCGTGCACGAACGGCGCGTGCTCGGCGGACTGCCGACTCTGCGTCGCCAACGAGTTCGAGGGCGCGATCGGGATCGCGTGCCGACCGAGGGCAGGCTCCAGCGCGAGCTGTCCGATGCGTGTATGTCAGGCGAGCGATTGCCCGTCCGCGGGTTGCGAGTCCTGCATCTCCCCGCTCTTCTGCATCCCCGATCAGACGATGGTCGACGGCTCGATGCATTCGTGCGTGGGCACGACGTGCGACCCTGCCAACGGCTGTCCAGCAGGCTGTCGCGCCGTAGGCTGATGACCGAAAGGACCGCCCGGGTGGCGGTCGAAACAAAGGCCCGATCGAGGCGGCGCTGAACGGTACCCGCGCGAGACAGCAACGAGTCGTCGCGCGAACAGCGGCCCGTTCTCCGCGGCAAACGGTTGCGCAGTCCAGAACGTTCGCGCACGCTTCGCGACGCGCTCCATGGTCTTTCGCCAGTCTCCGGGTCCGACCGACGATCACGCGCCAGTCCGCTCCCCAGCGCCCCCCGTCGTCGGCTTCGGAATCGACGGCGATGCGTACACTGTCCTCTGCCAACGCGACGGCGGCGTCGAGCGATGGACCTTCGCCGCGCACGGCACCGACGCGCAGAGCACGCGATTGTGGATCGACGGCGATTTCGACGAAACGAGCCGCGTGGTCGTCACTGATCGCGTGTGGCTGCTCGCCTCGAGCGCCGGCGTGCTCGTGGGTAAGCCAGAGCCCGGCGGCGCGACGGTGCGCCTGGCGCCAAAGGAGTGGGGCGCAGCGCAGCAGACGTCGACCTTTCCGCTTTGGATCGACGGGGCGATTCGCGTGCTTCGCGCGAGCGGCGAGCGAGGCAACGGCAGCGCGGTCTCGATGTTCGACGTCACGTCGCGGCAGCAGACCTACGGACCGGTCCAAGCGAGCAACACGGCGCGAGCGCTGCTCGCCGCGTGCGCGACGGTTCACGGCGCCGTCGCGATCTACACCACCGATCGCGACGACGAGGTCGACCTGTGCGCGCTTCGAAAGGATGGCGTCGAACACAAGACGCTCTCGCTCGGCGGCGGGCAGCGCTTCGTCTGCGCAGCGGGCGGAGGCTCGAGGATCGCGATCGTGTCGCGACGGGACAACGACGTCCGCGTTCGCACCGTGGCGAGCGACCTTCGAAGCGAGCTCAACTCCGTTCCGCTCGCGGCCGGGACGCGAAGCACGCTCGGCGCAGTGCGGGTCGTGCATGCAGGGGGATCGACCTTCGTGATCGCCCACGAAGAAGCAGGAGAAACTCGCGAGGTGGTCGTCACGGTGTTCGATGACGGCAAGACGCGCACGGTGCGATCGAAGTTTCCCGCGATGCACGGCCTCGCCCTCGCAGGAAAGCACGTCGCGATCGCCGCGCTCATCCCAGGCGCTGCAACGCCCATCTTGCACGTCCAACAGCTCACGCTCGTTCGCGACGACGCGCGGTCCGAGAGCTACGCGAGCGCGCCCAAGCGCAGGGCGTACCTCGTCGGCGATCCTCCCTCGTCCACCGCGGCGGTCCGCCGGGCAGCCCTCGAAGACGCCGCGCAGGTGCTCGCGCACTCGCTCGCCGCGCAGCCGCCGAGAGAGCTGCAGATCGGCGAGATAGGCGGGCGCGAGCGGGCGGTGTTCGTCGTTCCGGGCGTGGACGTCGCGAAGGACCTCGCGGTGAGCATGGAGCTTCGCGAGGACGGCAGCGGGATCGTCAACGTCAAGCTCGGCGCAGCGACGGCGCCCGCGCCGCGGGAGCTCACGATCATCGAGAAGCTCCGCGTGCTCTTCACGGGCGATGACGACGGCGACCCGGACACCTCGCACTTCGAGCTCGCGTCGCTCTCTCGCGACATCGGTCAAGTGGTCATGGCCGTCTGGGCCCTGAAGCTCACGCGGATGTGAGCGACGCCCGTCTCAGTGCTGAAGTACGTGAAGCACGTCGCGCAGGACAGCGATCACGATGCCGAGCAAGCTCTCTCCCGCGATGATCCCGGACGAGACGGTGATGATGTACTTCTCGGCGAGCGTCGGCTTCTTCTTCTCGAGGTAGAGCGCGATCAAGGCGCCGACGAACATCGAGACCGCGTTGTTGCCCGGCAAGGTGAAGGCCAGACCGAAGCCAGTCGCGCTCGGGATGTACGACTTCCACTTGGGAAAAGCCCGCTCGATGAGCACCAGCGCGATGCCCGTGAGCGAGCCCGCGAGGATCAGCCAGCGCGCGCTCGTCGGCAGCCGCGAGAGCCCCTGCCCGAGCACCTGCGCGACAGAGAACCACGAGATCGCGCCAGGCGCCGGCGCGCTCGGCGTGCCAACGACGTCCGCTCTCGGGACGAGCAGTCGAAACGCCGGCACCACCGCGAGCGACCCCGCGAGCACTCCGAAGAACTGCGCCAGAAACTGCTGCCTCGGCTTGGCGCCGAGCAGATACCCAGACTTGAGATCGGTGAGCAAATCTGCAGAGTGAATCGCGACGCCGCTCGTCAGGTTGGCGGCCATCAAGTTGATCGTCACCGAGCCGGGAGCGGCTACTCCGAAGACGATCTGCGTGATCTTTCCGAGCGCTCCGGTGGGCGTCGTGTCCGTCTCTCCCGTCGCGCGCGACGCGACGAGCGCGATGAAGAAGCTCATGAACACCCCGAGCAGCCCCATCCACCAGGACATGTTGAAGAACAACATGCCGAGGACCATCACGATCGGCGTGAAGATCAGCATGCCGGTCGCGAACCACGAGGCAGGCACCTCTATCTTCGCGAGCGGATCTTCTTCCTCGGGCTTGCCATCAGCGCCCTTGCGATACGGCCCCCCTGCCTTGCCGAGCGGATCGCCAGCGGCATCGCCCTTTCTGACGAACACTCTGCCGAGGTCCTTGAACGCCCGTCCGATCTGCTTGGCAGAGAACGCAAAGGAGAGCAGCCCCGCGACGAGCAACAGCGACGATCCGTACCAGACCGTCCAACCGACGATCGTCTTGTATTTCACCTCGGCGATCGCGCCGATCTTCAGCCCGTACGGAGCGAGCGCGAAGTAGTTGAACAGCGTCCCGAGCATCATCGACCACGCCGAGCGCCAGCCCATGATCGCGCCCGCCGCGAGCAAGAGCAGGCTCGTGTCGAAGGTGAGCGTCCACTTCTTCCAAGGCACGCCCATCCACGTAAACGGCGGGGCGATTTGCTCAGGAATGTTGAAGGGCATCCATCGAGCCTTGGCCTCGCGAAGCCACGTCATGAGCGCGCCCAGCGCAGCGCCGATCATGAGCGAGCGCGTCTTTCCTCCGTCTCCGCCGCCGTGCGACGAGGCGTGAAGGGTCCTGAGCGTCTCGGCCGCGGCGATGCCCGACGGAAACTTCAGCTGCTCGCGGTTGATCATCTGGCGCTTCATGGGGATCGCCATGAACACGCCGAGCATCGCGATGGCCGCGATCCAGAAGAACATCACGTGCGCCGGCATCGGCTGGCCGGTGGCCATCATCCACGCAGGGATCGCCGCGACCGTTCCTCCGCCCGTCATGTAGCCGGCGGCGGACGCGACCGACTGCATCGCGTTGTTCTCGAGCATGCCGAACGGCGTCTTGAGAAAGCCGATTCGCTCGAGCGTCGAGAAGAACGCGAACGCCAGGATTCCCGCGGTGATCGTGACGCCAAAGGACCAGCCCGTGTGCAGCGCCACGTACAAGTTGGACAGCGACAAGATGCCCCCGAGCACCATGCCCGCGATCACCGCGCGCACCGTGAGCTGCCGCGCCGAATCGCCGGCGTACACCTCTCGCAACCATTTGCGCTCTGGGTCTTCTTCGGTGGCGGGGTCGGCCGCCGCTGGACCTTCGCGCTGCGCGCTCGGCTCGGTCATCACTTTTTCTCCCTGAGATTACGAAAGAACTGCTTGAGCTCTCGAGCGCACTCTTCCCCGAGAACGCCCGATCGAATCGCGAATCGGTGGTTGAGCCTCGGGTCGACGCCGATCGAGAACAGGCTCGTGACCGCGCCCGCCTTCGGGTCGTCACAGCCCCAGACCACCCGTGCGACGCGGGCGTTCACCAGGGCGCCCGCGCACATCGGACACGGCTCGAGCGTGACGTACACGGTCACGTCCGAGAGCCTCCAGCTTCGTCGATCCATCGCGCACCAACGAAGCGCGAGGAGCTCGGCGTGCGCCGTTGGGTCCTCGAGCGTCTCGCGGAGGTTGTGCGCGCGCGCGACCACCGTGCCGCTCGCGTCGACGAGCACCGCGCCCACAGGAACCTCGCCGCGCGCCGCGGCGACTCGCGCCTCGACGAGCGCCTCGCGCATGAAGCGCTCGTCGACCTCGTCGCTCACGGCCTTCAGTCTCCCGCGCGTCTGATGTTGTAGACGCCGCGCGCCTCCGCGATGGACTCCAACGGAGCGCTCGGATGAAACGCGCGCATGGTCGTGACGCCCACGCGGTTGCCAGCGCGAATCACGGTGGCCTCGGCCACGAGCAGCTCGCCCCGACCGGGCCGCAGATAGTCCACGCGCATGTCGATGGTCGAGACCTTGTCCGTGGGGTTCACCGTCGTCCACACCGCGGCGCCGCCGCAGGTGTCGAGCAGCGTCGCGAGCAGACCGCCGTGAAGCGCAGGCGGGTTGCGCGTCGAGTCGCCGATGAACTCGGGCCGAAACGGCAACGACAGCTGCGCGCGCCCTTCGCCGAGCGAGTCGACCTCGATTCCCAAAAAGCCGTTGAACGGAACGAGCTCGCGCATGAACTTCCGCACGAGTCCGAGGACTTCTTCGTTGATTTGCATCCTGACGGTCGGGCGCGCCGTGCGATGGCAGCACGAACGCCGCGCCGCGCGATATATATCACCTCCGGTCCCGTGAACTTCCTGCGGTTCGTCGCGCTCGTCGGTGTGTTGGTGTTCGTGCACGAGCTCGGGCACTTCCTCGCCGCGCGGCTGTTCGGCGTCAAAGTCCTGCAGTTTTCTCTGGGATTCGGCCCGCGAATCTTCGGCGTCCGCTGGCGTGGAACGGAGTATCGCATCGGCCTTCTGCCCCTCGGCGGGTTCGTGAAGATGCTCGGCGAGGACCCCGATGACCCGGTCCCTACCGCGGACGCCACCAAGGCGTTCGCCGCGCAGAGCGTGCTTCGTCGCACGCTCATCGTGCTCGCCGGACCGCTCATGTCCCTGGCGTTTCCGCTCTTGCTCTACTTCATGGTGGCGCTCGGGCACCGAACGCTCACCCCGCCGATCATCGGGACCGTCGTCCCCGGACACCCGGCGGACGGCAAGCTCCAACCGGGCGACCGCGTGCTGTCGATCAACGGCCGCGAGGTGTTCAGTTTTCAAGGCATCCGCGAGCAGATCGCGTCGTCTCCGGGTCGCCCGATGCGCATGCGCATCGAGCGCTCGGGCCAGCCCGTCGAGGTCACGATCACGCCGCTGTCGGTCAAGCTCGATCAGCCGCTCGACGTCGTCGAATTCGCAGGGCGCGCTGGGATCGCAGCGGGCTTCGCGCTTCCGGTGATCGCCGTGCGCGACGCGCGATCGCCCGGCGCCGTCGCGGGCCTTCGAACGTTCGACCTGGTGCTCTCGTACGCGGGTCGACCGCTCTCTCGCGCGGTCGAGCTCGAGCGACTGCTCGCGGTCTCTCGCGGCAGCTCGGTCCCCGTCGCCTTCGTGCGCCCCGTCGCGATCAACGCTGCGCTCGGCGGGCTGTGCGACCTCGAGGTGTTCGACCCCGGGCTCTCGATGCTCACGCCCGAGGCTGGCGACGGAGACGTTCCGTCGCGCACGGGCATCGAGTCGACGGACCTGTACGTCGCTGATGTGCCCGCCGGCAGCCCCGAGTACGCGATGGGACTGCGCCGAGGCGACCGCATCCTCGCCGTCGACGGCGTAGCTCCGCCCTCGTGGGAGGCCCTTCGCGAAGCGCTGCTCGACGACCCGAACCGCACGCACTCGATCTCGTTTCGGCGCGACGGCCGCGAGGTCGCAGGCGCGTTTCGCGTCGCGCGCGAAGAGTTCACCGACGAGTTCGGTCAGCGCTTTCGAAGGCCCGTGTTTCGCACAGACCACTGGGTGCCCGCGCCGCTCGAGCCGCCCATCGAGAACCCGCACTT
>LNFM01013419.1_pt1 | contig 10435 bp, 4 predicted proteins | sample 596031 | NCBI WGS metagenome assembly LNFM01 (sample SAMN04254537, study PRJNA301005) | activated carbon metagenome | isolation source: dual media filters at the Ann Arbor, Michigan drinking water treatment plant | place: USA: Ann Arbor | reverse complement strand
GCGGGTGACAAGCGGTCGTGGTCCGCCCCGCTCGCCACGCTCATCCATGCCTGCGTCGCGGCGGTTCGCGGTGACAAGGCGACCGCCACCGCTCGCTTCGCAGAGGCGGCGACCGGCTTCGATGCCGCGTCCATGGCCCTCCACGCCGCTGCCGCCCGCCGCCGGTTGGCCGAACTCTCCGGGACTACCCCCGATGACACCTTCATGACGTCGCAGCACGTCGTCAGTCCCGAGCGCACGACCGCGATGCTCGCGCCGATCTGATTCGTCGTCTGCTCCGTCAATTGGCCGGAGCGTCCTCCGGTGTGTACGCAGGAGAACCCGCGGGGGGAGTGAGCACCAGCCGCCCCACGCCGAGCGCCACGACGGCCGCGATCACCGACCCGACGATGATCGCGAGCTTCGCGGTGTCGAGGAGGGGGCCGGGCGGGAACGCGAGCTGCGCGATGAACAGCGACATCGTGAAGCCGATCCCGCCGGAGATCCCGACGATGGCGGTCGCCTTCCCGATGCGAGCCCCGACGATCCGGTACGCGGCGAGGATGCCCAGGGGCTTGCCAAGGGCGAGGCCCAGCACGATTCCCAGGAACACGAACGCGGCATCCCCGGTGAGCGACGCGTGACCGAGCTCGATGCCCGCATTGGCGAGCGCGAACACCGGCATCACGAGGAAGGCGACCCACTGGTGCAGCGTGTGATGCAGACGCGGCATGGGCGGCAGCACGAGGCCCAGCACGACGCCGCCGATCACCACGCCGTGCAGCAGGATGTCGCCCGCGTAGAACACGGCGATGACGATGACCGCTCCGACATCGTCGATCACGGCCAGTGCCAGCAGGAGGATGCGCGCCGATGCGGGCACCCGATTGCCGAGCAAGGTCAGCACGCCGACCGCGAACGCGATGTCCGTCGCCATCGGCACGCCCCAGCCGCCGCTCCCGGCCCGGCCCACGTTCAGCGCCGCGTAGATGCCGGCGGGTACGAGCATGCCGCCGAGGGCGGTGGCGACCGGCGCGACCGCTTGCCGCGTCGTGCTCAGCTCCCCGTCGCGCATCTCCCGCCGCAGCTCCATGCCGACGACGAAGAAGAAGATTCCCATCGAGAGCTCGATGATGGTGTGCGCGGAGCTGCCACGGAGGACCGCGTAGCTCGCGGACCACGGCGAGTTGGCCCACCCCATCGCGACCGCGGCGGCGGCGATGAGCACGATGCCGGACGCGGCCTCGACCTGGAGGAAGCGCTGGAACGGACCGACGAGGCGGCGAACGATGGACTGCGAGGACACGGCGACTCCGCCGCGGCGGCCCGACCGTCGGCAGGTCCTGCAGCGATCACCGCTGCACCCTTTGCGGCCCGACCTTAGCCTAGAACCAGGCCTTGTCGTCCACGAGGCGGACATCCACGAACGAAAGGAGCCGGCGGACACGCTCGGCCATGTCCGTGAACTCGGTGAGCGACGATGCCTCACCGAGCTTCGTCGCGAAGTTCATGACGCGCACGAGGTAGCTGAACAGATTGCCCTCCTCGTGCTGCAGGTGGTGCTTCTCGACGAACTCGAGGAAGCCGAGCTGCGACTCCTCGAGCTGCGCCCACGTGGTCTTCGGGCGCTTGCCGCCGTGGAGCTCGGGGTGCGGGACGACCTTCGAGAACTCCGCGAAGATCAGCTCCGTCTTCGTCGGCTCGCGCGGGTGCTCCTTCTCGTAGAGCGCCTCCACGTCCTCCCACGAGATCTGCGGGTTCTCGAGGCGAAGCTCGCGCAGCTTGGTGCGCATCCACTCGCGCTTCTCGTCCTCGAGCTTGCGATCGAGCTGGCGCTGGATGATGTCGTGATCGATCAGGTACTCGACCAGCTCGCGGAGCTCGATGTACTCGAGCTGGTGATTGAACAGGGCGTAGTAGATGAAGAGGCCGTCCATGCCCTGGAGCTGGTTGACCATCTCGCCGCGCACCTGCTTGCCGTGCTCGTCGATGACGCCCACCGCCTTGAGGTTCTCGACGAGCTGCGCGAGCACCTTGTGCATCCCGCGCTTCTCGCGGTCGTCGAGCTGCAGGTGCTCGATGACGGTCACGATATCGAGGCGCATCGAGGGGGGCAGCGAGGCCTCGGCCTCGGCCATGCGCGTGTCGGAGGCCGTCCCCGGCAGGGTCGCGACGGTCAGGTCCGGCAGGCCGATCGCGAGCACTTGCTCGGCGGTGATCTTGGTCTTGCTCTTCAGCTCCGCCGGCTCGCCCTTCACCAGGTCGGCGTGGATCTCGGGCGTCCAGACGATGTCGCCCTTGCGCTGCGCCTCGCTCCGGGCGCGGTTGTAGACGCCCTTCTTGACCTTGCTCTCGTCGTACGCGGGACGCTTGGCCGCATCCTTCAGCTCCTTCTTGAGATCGCTCACGACCTCCTCGGGAGCGAGCGTGATGGCGAGGCCGCGGTCGTCGAACTGCGGGCGCCCCGCGCGACCGGCCATCTGGTGATACTCGGCCGGCGTCACGAGGCGCGGCTCCTTCTTCACGAACTTCCGCAGCGAGGGAAACACCACCGTACGTGCCGGCAGGTTGATGCCCGCCGCGATCGTCTCCGTCGAGACGACGAACTTGATGAGCCGCTCGAGCGCGAGCTGCTCCACGAGCTGCTTGTAGCGCGGCAGGATGCCCGCGTGATGGATGCCGATGCCGTGCGAGAGCAGCGGCTTCAGCTCCTTCGCCACGCCGCTCGGCAACAGCGCCGCGTCACAGGCCGCCTCGACCTTCGCCTTCTCCTCGTCGGTGGTGAAGCGGCGGCAGGACTTCAAGAGGCGCGCGACCTCGAAGCACTGTTCGCGGCCGAACACGAACACGATCGCCGGCACGTCCCCCGTGTGGGCGAGCTCGCGCACGGTGTCGATCAGCATGTCCTCGCGGAACTCGTGAACGAGGGGCACCTTGCGCTCGCGCGACTCGACGAGCTGCATCGGCACCCGCCGCGTGAGCTCGACCCAGTGGCAGAAGCGCTCGGGGTGACCGACGGTCGCGGACAGGATCACGAGCTGGGTGCGCGGATCGAGACCGATGATCGACTGCTCCCAGACGTAGCCGCGCTCGGGGTCGTTGAAGTAGTGGCCCTCGTCCATCACCACGACCTCGGCGGGCGAGACGTGCTTGTCGGCGACGATGCGGTTCCAGAGGATCTCGGCGACCTCGACCTGGATCGGCGCCTCGCGGTTCACCTTGTAGTCGCCCGTCGCGAAGCCGACGTTGTGGTCGCCGAAGTCAGCGCAGAGCTCGCGGTACTTCTCCTCGGTGAGCGCGCGCAGGGGCGTGGTGTAGACCGCCCGCTGCCCCCGTCCGAGGGCCAGGTGCAGCGCCGCCTTCGCCAGCAGGGTCTTGCCGGTGCCGGTGGGCACCGTGATCAGGACGTTGTCGCCGGCGAAGATGCGGGTGAGCGCCTGCTCCTGGACCGGATACGGCTCGAGCCCCTTCGACCAGAAAAACTTCTCGTAGAACGAGAGCTCGAGCTCGCCGGCCGTGGGCACGGCCGCACTGTACCCCCAGAGGTCAGCGCGGACCCGCCGCCCGCTGCTGCATGTTTTTGACCTGCCAGATCACGTTGTCCCAGCGGACGTGCCACTTGCGGTTCGCGATCTCGGCGAGGAGCTGGTCGCCCTCGGCGGTGCGGCCGACGGTGATGAGCGCCTGGGCCTTGCGCATCCGCGGGGTCGGGTTCGTCTGGTCGAGGATGAGGGCCTGCTGCCAGAGGTCGATCGCCTCGGCCACGCGACCGCGCTGTTCGAACACCTCCGCGACCATCATGTAGTTCGCGCCGTCCATCGGGTCGCGCTCGATGATGGTGGAGAGCTGGCGCCACGCCTCGGCCGTCTCCCCCAGCGAGAGCAGCGCGTTGCCGACGAGGCCGTCGATCCGCGGGTTCGCGCTGTCGAGCTCGCGCCACGTTCTGGCCCAGCTCATCAGCTTGGCGATCGCATCGGTGCGCGCCTGGCCCGAGGCGGCCGTCGCGATCTGGCGAGCCTGCTCGATGATGGTCTGAAGCTCGCTCCGCAGCCACGTGAGGCTGAGGGTCTCGGACGGATCGGCCAGGCGGAAGGCCTCCTCGAGGTGGTGCAGCGAGTCCGCGGTGCGCGACTGGCGCTGTGCGATGGTGGCCGCCACGCGGTGGAGCGCGCTCGTCGGCGACCTGGCGAGGAGCGGCTGGACGAGGTTCTGCGCCCACTCGACCTGGCCCATCGAGACCCCGAGCTCGGCGAGCATCGCGAGCATCTCGGGGTCGTCAGCGGCGAGCGTCGCGGCCTTCGCGAGGATCAGCGAGACGTCACTCGCGTTCGCCTGCTGGGCGAGCGGCAGGATTGCGAGCACGTGCTCGAGGCTTCCGCCGGCGAGGACCTTGTCCTTCACCGTGTTCCAGATCATCTGCCAGCCCGCCGGACCGCGGCGCGACTGCTGGACGGCGTACTGATAGCCGGTGAGCTGGGGCGGCGCGGCGCGGAGGTCGAGGTCCGTCGCGAGCTGGAGGAGGCGCTCGGTCCCCGTCTCGTTGTCCCCGCGATACAGGAACGCCATCGCCGCCGCCGCCCGCGCCGTGTTCTTGTACGGGCCCACGGCAGCCGCGTCCCACGCCCGCGCGACCTCGATCGCCGGCGCGTTGTACTGGTTTGTCAGCATCGAGGCGCCGACGAGGCGGAAGTCGAGCGCGCGCGCTTCGATGCCGAGCAGGCGATCCGCGGCCGCCGTCCACTTCTGGTTGTACGCGAGCGCCGTCGCCTCCCGCAGCTGCCACAGGCCGCCGATCAGGCCCGAGGTCACCTCCGCCTTCGCGATCGACATGCCGCTGTCGCCGAAGCGCATCGCGCCGAGGTACACGCCCACCGGCGTGCGCGAGATGGCGGCGAGGAGCGGCGCGCGCTTGCCCTCCTCGAGCTGGAGGATGCCTCCACTCGCCAGCACCGCGTCGCCGAGCTCGACCCCGCCATTCGCGGCGAGCAGCTCGATCGTGATGCGCAGCTCGTAGGGTTGCCCGACCGCGGCGAGCGCGACCATGCGCTGGCGCTGCGCGTGGCGCCACTCGGCCGAGCCCACGGCGAGCTTCTTCACGGCCGCGTCCCAGTACGCGACGACATGGCCAGGGAGGCTCACCACCACGCCGGGGTTCGTCGAGCCATGGGCCCAGCTCGCCACGTCGCCGAGCGGCTGCCCGGAGAAGCCGACGTCGATCGCCTCACCGCTGGACGTGATGCCCGACAGCTGCGCGCCGCTCCACGTCGCCGTGAACAGCGCCCGCCCGTGACCGTCGCGGATGGCGACGAGGTGCGACTGGTCGTCGAACGCGAGGACGTACACGACCTGCTTCGCACCGCGGGTCATGCGCGAGAGCGTGACCTCGCGCGTCCCCTGCGCGCCCACCTCGAAGTAGCGGGCGTAGTGCGCGGGCTCCGCGATCCAGAGCGGGAAGTACGCGAACGCGAGCGCGATATCGTCCTCGGAGTAGGCGCGCGTCACGTCGAGACCGAGCTCGGCGTAGCGGCGCGTGAAGGTGGAGCCATCGTAGGACGCGGTCTCGCCGAGGCCCGTGCTCGTCGTGCGCTTCCACCCGAAGCGGCGCGCGCTGTCGACCGCGATCTCCCGATCTCCCCAGCGGTACACACCCGCCGGCAACGCGGCGCGCGCCGCCGCCAGGAGGCGCTGCGCCGCCGGGTCGATGGCATGCGCCTTCACCCCACCCTGGTCGACGATGTCCTGGCGCAGGAGGTCCGCCCCGTCGGTGACGAGGGCCGGCACGAAGGCCGTCAGATCATTGAAGCTGGCATCGTTGGGGTACGTGAGGCGGACGGCCTGGATGGTCTGTCCGTACACGTGAGCGTAGGACCGCTTGTTCTTCGCACGCCCCATGCTGCCCCCGGCGCCGAAGCTCGCGCTGCCGGTGCCGAAGCCCTGCGGGTCCCGCGCGCCCCCGACGAGCTCGTCCACCGAGATCCGGTCGGCCGCCTTGTCCGCGCCCGTCCAGTCGTCCCCAGTGTCCGGCTCCGCCGATGTCCGCTTCCGCACGACGTCGATCGTCTGCACATCCGCCTTGGTCTCGGTCGCCGCCGTCGCGGCCACCACTTCGCCCTGCGGCCTGGACGGCGCCGGGGCGGGCTCGCGGTCGGAATCACCGCTGCGGGGCGAATCCGTCAGCGGAACCACCGGCCCGGCCAGGTCGAAGGCCATCGCGTCGTCGACCCCGCCGCCACGACTGCGACGGGATTCGAACCGCTGGTTGTCGAAGGCGGCGTAGTCGTAGAAGAGCTGGAGCGGCGAGCGCGTCAGCTCGGCGTCGACGGCGACATCGACGGTCGGCACGAACGTCGTCGGGACGGGAATTGTCGCCGGCGCGGCGTAGGGCGCCCACGTGTCTCCCTCGCCCTTCTTGACGTTGTACTTGGCGTACATCGCGTCGTCCTCGAGGACGAGGAGGGACGTGTGGCGCGACAGGAGGAAGTACTCCTTGCCGAGCGCGACAACCTCCTGCCGGATCTTCTCGTTCCGCTCCGAGCGGACCTCCGCCTCGGTCGGGCACGCATCGCCACTGCACGCGGCCAGCTGCACCGGCTCGTGCTTGGCGAGCATGCGCGCGGCCAGGTGACGCTGGGCCCAGAGGCGCGGCAGGTAGCCGGCGTTCGTGGCCGCACCGTTCAGCACCACGCGCTGGCTCCACGGCTGACCGTCGACGGTGCCCGTGAGCTGGAGCGCGGCCGCCCGGGCCGTCCCGTCGAGCTTGCCGACGACCTCGAGCTCCTCGCCGTCGCCGAGCTGCGAGCGGCCCAGGTACACGTTCGCCGGAAGGGCCGTGCCGTTGCCATCGACGAGCGTCGCGGCGAGTCCGACGACACGCGTGGTATGGAGCGCGGCCACGAGGTCGAAGGCGCGCCAGCCCACGTCGTCGGCGAGGTCGATCGTCGTCGAGTAACCATCCGTGGCCGCGGCGAGGGCCGCGAGGGTCTGCGTGTCGGGGCCATCGCCGATGCCGACCCCGATGAACTTCGCCTTGCCGCGGAGCTGGGTGCGCAGCGACTCGAGGTCGCGCGCGCCCGCCGTGATGACGCCGTCGCCGAGGTACACGACCATCGCGTCATCGGGGGCGACGCCGGCCAGGAGCTCCGTCGCCTTCGCGAGAGCCGCGGCCACGTCGGTCGCTCCCACGCCCCCTTCCGCCGTGAGCGCGGTCCGCACCGCACGGCGATCCACGGCGTCGACGCGCGTCAGCGGCAGCGCCACGCGAGGCGCCGTGTCGAACGCCACGACGGCGACGCGATCGGCTTCATCCAGCTCGGTGAGGAAGTTGTCGACGAGATCCGACTGCGCCCGCAGCTCCATCGTGCCGCGCGAGGCGCTCACATCGTCGAGGATGATCCACGTGCGCGGCCGGTACGCCTTCTGCGCCGCCGGCAGCTCGGGCCGGGCGCGCACCAGGAGGTAGGGCCCCTCCGTGGCCACCGTCGCGGTGCGCCGCGTGTCGCGAACATGCAGCACCAGCGAGTCGCCGATGCGTACGCTCTTCTGCGTGTAGGCCACGCGGGCATCGTCGCCCTCGCGCGAGACCTTCACGTCATGGCTCGGCGAGGTGACCTCGCAGTTCGAGCAGCCCGCGATCCGCACCGCGAAGTCGAGCTCGCCGACCGGCTGATCCACCTCGGGCAGCGGCACCGTCACGGTGTAGTCGTCGTAGAGCTTCGGGAGGCTCTGCGTGTACGCGAGCAACAGGCGCTTGTCCTGGCGCGGGGGCAGCGGATAGACGCGCAGGTTCAGGCGTCCGGTCCCGGCCCACTCGAGCAGCGCGGGATCGAGGCGGCGATAGACGACGTCCTCGTAGATCCGGCGCGCGGCCATGCGTTCGACCACGGCGCTCTCCGTGAGCGTGCCGTTCACGTACATCGCGAGGCGCTGCAGGGCCGCGTCGGGCGGAATCGCGAAGCGATACATGCCCTCCATCACCTGCGGCGCGGGGTTGTGGAACGTCTGATCGAGCGCGACGCGCGCGACCTGATCTTCGACGACGACGTCGACGGTCAGCTTCGCGATCGGCAGCGGCGACTCGGGCACGTGCGGGTTGTTCGGCTCGCGCGCGAACAGCGTCCCGTTCCGGATCGGCTGCACGTCTGCTTCCGCCTTGCGGCGGGCCTGCTTCGCCCACGACACGAGGCTCGACAGGCGCGGCGCCGGCCCGCGGCTCGGTGGGCGCCCTGGCTCGGCGATGCCCTGCTCGCCCGCATGGAGCGTGACCTCGCCATCGCGGCTGGCGAGCTGCACCACGCCGCGCACCACGGCGGCGGTGGTCTTGTCCTTGGCGCCATCGACGAGGAAGCGCGTGCCGATGACCTTGATGGTCCCGCGCGCGGTCTCGACCACGAACTGCCCCTTGCCGGGCGCGACATCGAGGAGCACCGGGCCCTCGACGCGCACGCGCCGGTCCCCGATCACGGCCAGCGTACCGCCCGGGCCCGCCGTCCACGTGGTGCCATCGGCGAGCTGGTTGGCATCCGTGCCCGCGACGACGACGCCGGCGCCCGATCCAGCGCCATCGCCCGGCTTCGAGATCACGAGGGCGGCCGCGGCGGTCGCCACGAGCCCCGCGCCCACCGCGAGCAGTGGTATGCGCAGCTTGCTCCGCGCGGCCGTCGGCTGCCCGTGCGTGTGCTGGAGCTCGGCGCGAATGCGTGTCCGGGCCGCTGCACTGATGCGCGGCGTCTCGCCGCCCGACTCCAGCAGCGTGGAGACATTGCGCTCGAGGACCTGGTCGTCGGGAAGCTTCGTCATGGGGACACCTCGGAGAACGAGACAGAGAGGGTCGCGAACGTGTCGCGGAAGGCGCGGCGGGCGCGCGCGAGGAGAGACTTGGTGGCGCCGACGGAGATGCCGAGCTCACCCGCGAGGGTCTCGAGGCTCTCGCCATCGACATACTTGCGCGTCAGCACCGACCGGTACTGCTCGGGCAGATTCGCGACGGCCATGTGCACGAGGTCGCGGGTCTCGGCGCGTTCCAGCACCTCGCCCGGCAGCGGTAGCTCGGCCATCGCCGCGAACGTCTGCGCGAGCGTCGCGTCGATCCGTTCCCAGGTCGCCGCCAGGTTGTCGCTCCGCTTGTGGGCCTTCAGGTGGTCGCGAATGACGTTGCGCGACAGGACGGTGAGCCAGCTCCCGACCGAGCCGCGGTCGGGGTCGTAGTCGGCCTTGCGCGACAGCGCGTTCGCGAACGTCTCCTGGACGACATCCTCGGCCAGGGAGGCGTCACGCCCGACCCGGTAGAAGACGAACGTGTACAGGGCGTCCACATGGGCGTCGTAGAAGCGCCCGATCGCGTCGCGATCGCCCGCCTGAGCCGCGCGCAAGTCGCCGCCTCCACCTCGCCGAAATAACCGTGCGAACAAGGGCATCAACCTCTCCTGTCATCCCGCCCGCCCGAGGTGTCGGGGCCTTGGACACGATTGTGGTGCCGGGCAACGGTTTCAGGGGGATACTGGTCATATTCGCGTGCGACCGCTCCACCTCGGGATCGGCCTGTCGGTCGTGGTCCACGGCCTCGCGGTCGCATACGCGGTCACCCACGCCCCGGTCCACCCGGACCGCGAGCTCGAAGCTCCACCCGCGCCCCTCGCGCTGGTCGAGCCGACGCCCATCGAGATCGTCTTCCTCCCCGCGCCGCCCCCCGACCCGGCACTCCCGACGGCTGCGGTAGTCGCTGGCTCCGCGCCGACGGCCGCGGCCCGATCGCCGCGATCCATCTCGACCGGCCGGTCGGCCACCGAGAGCCCACGTGTCGAGGATCGGCCGCCGGTCGACGGCCCGCCTGCCGTGGACGCGCCGCCCGCGGGGCCACCTCGCCAGAACCCGCTCGCCATGCGCACCGGGCCCCAGCGCCCCGAGCCGGGCTACACCGCCGCCTACGACCTGCCGCCCGGCGCGCCGCCGCCGCCCGAGGTCCCGACGTCCGGCCACCTGCGGCCCGTCGGTGGAGGTCGCCACGAGAGCGACCAGGATGTCTTCACCGTCCACGTCGCCGAGGATGGCTCCGTCGAGATCGAGGACGCGCCCCTGGTGCAGGTCACCCACGTCTTCCCGCTCCCGATCGTCGTCGGACGGTTCGATGTGACCGACATGATCATGCGGGCGCGCGGCGAAGATCCGTATGCCCACCGCAAGCGCGTGATCCTCGATGCGACCCGCGAGGAGCGCTACGAGATGGGCGTCGCGCACAAGAAGAAGCAGTACGCCCGCACGCCGCAGATCGTGCGCAAGAACCTCGCGGTGCTCTTCGCGACGAAGACCGATGCCGCCGAGCTGAATCAGGCGCTCTTCGAGATGTGGGACGAGTCGATCGATGCCGACGAACCGGGCACCGAGTCGGAGGAGGCGGTCGGCGCCGGCTTCGTCGCGCGCACGCTCGTCCTCGGCGCCATCCTCAAGCACTTCCCCGCCG
>LNFM01013418.1_pt1 | contig 10436 bp, 12 predicted proteins | sample 596031 | NCBI WGS metagenome assembly LNFM01 (sample SAMN04254537, study PRJNA301005) | activated carbon metagenome | isolation source: dual media filters at the Ann Arbor, Michigan drinking water treatment plant | place: USA: Ann Arbor | reverse complement strand
CGCCGATGGCGAAGATGCCGGGCTTGCTGGTGGCGGCGGTCGACGGCTCGACCGCGATCTGGTTGTGCTCGAGCGCGAGGCTCCAGTCGGCGATGGGCCCCAGCGACATCGAGAGGCCGAAGAACGGCAGCAGCGCGTCGGCCTCGATCCGCTTGGCAGCACCATCGAGCGTCGCGACGGTGACGGCCTTCAACTGGCCGCCGCTGCCTTCCAGCCCATGGAGCTGGTACGGCACGACGAGATCGATCTTGCCCGCCTTGGCCAGCGCTTTCAGCCGGGCCTCGCTCTCAGGTGCTGCTCGAAACTTGTCGCGGCGGTGGATCACCGACACGCGGGACGCGACCTCGGCCAGGGAGATCGCCCAGTCGACGGCGGTATCGCCGCCGCCGGCGATCACCACGCGCTTGCCGCGGAAGGTCTCGCGCTGCGTAACGTAATAGAAGACGCTCTTGCCCTCGTAGGCCTCGATGCCCTCCAGCGGCGGGCGGTTGGGGCCGAAGGCGCCGACGCCCGCGGCGATGATGACGGCGCGCGCCTGCAGGACCGTACCTTTGGAGGTAGTCACCCGCCAGAAGCCGCCGCTCAGCGCGTCGAGCGCTTGGACCTGCTCGCCAAGATGATAGACGGGCCGAAAGGGCGCGGCCTGGGCCTTCAGACGGACCACCAGCTCGGCCGCCTCGATTCGGGGAAAGCCCGGAATGTCGTAGATCGGCTTTTCCGGATAGAGCGCCGTGCACTGGCCGCCGGCATCGTCGAGCACGTCGATGACATGGCAGTTGAGCCTGACCATGCCGCACTCGAACACGGCGAACAGGCCCACAGGCCCCGCGCCTACGATGACGACGTCGGTCTGGTGGGAATGTCCGTTGGCCATTGTCCTAAGGTGGCGAAGATGCCCCCCAAAATAAAGGCCCCCGGTCGGGAACGACCGGGGGCCGAAATTTGGTAGCTGGGGGCGGACTTGAACCGCCGACCCCGGCATTATGAGTGCCGTGCTCTAACCAGCTGAGCTACCCAGCCATGGGTGGGCGCTATTAAGCGGCGGGGCCGGGACCTGTCAAGAAAAGCGCCTTATGAAGCCTCCGCCCAGGACGCGGCTGCCGGTCGCGGCGTCGTAGACCACGCAGGCCTGACCAGGCGACACCCCGATTTCGGGTTCGGCGAAGCGGACCACGGCGCCCTCGCCCGATCGCTCGATCTCGGCCGGGCGCAGCGCCTGGCTGGAGCGCACCCGCACCTGCACCGGCATCGACACGACGCCCTCGAGCGCCGGACCGATCCAGTTGAGGTCGTAGAGCGCCATCTCCGTCCGGCCAAGCGCTGCGCGTGGGCCCACGACGACGCGGCGTGCTTCAGGATCGAGCCGCACGACGTAAAGCGGCTCGTTGGCAGTGCCGTCGCGTTCGCCCAGCGCCAGGCCGCGGCGCTGGCCCACGGTGAAATGCACGATGCCGTCATGACGACCGACCACGCGGCCCTGCAGGTCCACGATCTCGCCGGGCTCGACCGACTCGGGCCGGAGCTTCTGCACGACGGCAGCATAGTCGCCGCCCGGCACGAAGCAGATGTCCTGGCTGTCTGGCTTCTCGGCCACCGGCAGGTCGAAACGCTCGGCCAGCGCCCGCGTCTCGCTCTTCGGCAGATGGCCGAGTGGAAAGCGCAGATAGTCGAGCTGATCCTGCGTCGTGCCGAACAGGAAGTAGCTCTGGTCGCGTGCCGGATCGGCGCCGCGGTGCAGTTCCGGCCCCGCCTCTCCCCTCAGGCGCTGGACATAGTGCCCGGTCGCCAGCGCCTCGGCGCCGAGTTCGCGCGCGGTCTTGAGCAGGTCGCGAAACTTCACCGTGCGGTTGCAGGCGATGCAGGGCACCGGCGTCTCGCCGCGCGCGTAGGCGTCGGCAAACGAGTCCATCACTTCGGTGCGGAATCGGCTCTCGTAGTCGAGCACGTAGTGCGGGATGGCGAGGCGCTCGGCGACCTGGCGAGCATCCTGGATGTCCTGGCCGGCACAGCAGGCGCCCTTCTTGCCGATGGCGGCGCCGTGGTCGTAGAGCTGCAGGGTGACGCCCACCACGTCGTAGCCCTGTTCCTTCAGGAGCGCGGCCGTGACCGACGAATCGACGCCGCCCGACATCGCGACCACCACGCGGGTGTCGCCGGGAGCCTTGTCGATATCGAGGGAATTGCGGGCCATGACGGGGCCTATATAGGCGCCGCCCGTCAGCCCCGCCAGCTAGTCGCGTCGCGGGGTGGTGTCGCGGACAGCCTTGGCGACACCGCGGCTGTCGTAGACGATCTGGACACGATCGCCCATTTGCACGTCGCCATCGTCGTACTGGGCGACCTTCACCTGCTGGCCGTCGTCCTTCTGCACCGTCACCTCGATGCCACGCCTTGAACTGCCGCGGTCGACGGCCGTGCCTGCGATGGCGCCGCCAACGGCGCCCAGAAGTCCGCCGACCAGCGCGCCGCCCACGGAGTTCGTCGTGGCAGCACCAATTGCTGCGCCGCCCGCCGCACCCAAGCCGCCGCCGATCAGGGTGCCGTCGCTCACGCCCGAGCCGCTGCCACCGCGAACCGGCACTTCACGGATGGCCATCACGCGGCCGGTTTCTCCCCGATAGCTGCCTTGAGCCGAGGTGTTGACCACACCAGGTTGAACACCACCGCTGGTGCCATTGCAGGCGCCAAGGCTGGCCACCAACGCCAACGGTACCAGAAGGCTCAAGAGCCGCTTGCCGAACATCGTCAGATACCCTCTCTCGAACCCAACCTCGGGCCAATTAAACGCCATGCTTCAGTCGGGGTTCCGTGACCCGTCGCGGACGACCTTGGCGACGCCCTGCCGATCCTGAACAATCTGGACCCGGTCGCCGAGCTGGACGTCGCCGTCGTCGACCTGAGCCACGGTGACCTTCTGGCCATCGTCGCGCTGAACCACTACCTCGATGCCGCGACCGCTGCCGCGCTGGCCGTCGATGATGCTGCCGGCGATGGCGCCGCCGACGGCGCCGAGAAGCGCGCCGACCAGACCGCCGCCGACCGAATTGCTGGTAATGCCGCCGAGGAGGCCGCCGCCCGCCGCGCCGATCACCCCGCCCATCAGAGCTCCATTGCCCGAACCGCCGCCGCCGTGTCCCCTGATGCCGACTTCACGGATCGACACCACCCGGCCCTGCCCGCCCGGCATGACCGTGGAGCCATTGGACACCGCTGGTCCGGCGGCGGAGGTATTGACGATACCCGGTTGAACGCCGCCGGAGTCGCAGGCGGCCAGTCCGGCTGCCAGCGCCAGAGGCAGCAGCGTAAGACGCACCCGCTTCCCGATCATCACGGCCTCCCCAGGAGCCCTATTTCGCCGGTATTTTCGACCAAATTACGGCGCGCCGCTAGTCGCGTTCCTCGATCCAGGCGGCCTGGATGGCCTCCAGAATCTTCTCGTTGGAACGGTTGGGATCGTCCTCGAACCCAGGCAATTCCATCACCCAGCGGTGCAGGTCGGTAAACCTCAGGTTGACGTTGTCGATGTCGGGATGGCGTTCCTCGAGCTCTATCGCGATATCGTGAACGTCGGTCCAGCGCAGCTTGCGCGCCATTTGCCTCTCCTACTTGTCGACCATCATGTTGCGGGTTGCCGCCGGCAGGCGCACGACCAGCCCGTCCAGCGCCTCGCTCATCAGGATCTGGCAACCCAGGCGCGAGGTATGGGTCAGGCCGAAGGCGAGATCGAGCATGTCCTCCTCGTCCTCGCTGGCCGGCGCCAGCTTCTCGAACCAGTCCTTCTCGACGACAACATGACAGGTCGAGCAGGCCAGCGAGCCCTCGCACGCGCCCTCGATATCGACGTGGTTGCGATGGGCGATCTCGAGCACTGACAGGCCGATCGGCGCATCGACTTCCTTGCGCGACCCGTCTTTGAGGATGAACGTCAATTTCGGCATAGAGTGCTCCGCTACTCCCCAACTCTGCTTTCCAGATCGCCGACCGACAGGCCCGCGAGCGCTTCGCGAATGCCGCGGTCCATGCGCCGCTCGGCGAAGGGCTTGGACAGGGCTTCCAGCGCTTCCGCCGCGGCGTTGATGGCGTCGCGGTCCTCGCCGGCGATCGCCGCCTCGACGCGAGCCCGGCCTTCGTCGATGGCGGCGCGCTCCTCCGCGGTCAGCAGGGCGCCATCCTTGGCAAGCGCGGCGTCGAGCGCCAGCAGGCTGCGCCGCGACTCGACCCGCGCTTCGGCAAGAAGCCGCTGCATCATGTCGGTCTCGGCATTGTCGAGACTGTCATAGAGCATGTCGGCCATATCCTCGTGGCTGAGCCCGTAGGACGGCTTGACCTCGATACGCTGCGCCACGCCGGTCGTGCGTTCCTCGGCCGAGACGGCGAGAAGACCGTCGGCGTCGACCGCGAACGAGATGCGGATCCGCGCCGCACCGGCGGTCATCGGCGGGATGCCGGATAGCTCGAAGCGCGCGAGGCTGCGGCAGTCGGCCACCATCTCGCGTTCGCCCTGCACGACGTGGATCGCCATGGCGGTCTGGCCGTCCTGGTAGGTGGTGAAATCCTGCGCGAGCTGCACCGGGATCGGCGTGTTGCGCGGCACGACCTTCTCGACGATGCCACCCATGGTTTCGAGCCCCAGCGACAGCGGCGCAACATCGAGCAGAAGCGTGTCGCCGCCGCCGGTCAGAGCCTCGGCCTGGAGTGCGGCACCGAGCGCCACGACCTCGTCGGGATCGATATCGGTCAATGCCGGCTTGCCGATCATGCCGGCCACTTCCGCCCGCACCAGCGGCAGACGCGTCGAGCCGCCGACCAGTACCACGCCCTGCACGTCGGACACCGACATGCCGGCATCGGCGAGCACATTGACCGCGATATCGAGCGTGCGCGCGACAAAGCCCGCGATCATGGCCTCGAACTCGGCGCGCGTGAGCGTATGGAAGGACGGCGTGCCGGCAACTTCGAGGCGGCCCGATGTCTGGTCGCGCTCCGAGAGCTGCTCCTTCATCTGCCGCGCAAGCGCGAGCGCGGTCTTGACCGCGGCTTCGTCGACCCGATCGGAAAGGCCGTCCTTCTTGCGTTCCGCCAGCATGCGTTCGGCGATGGCGCGGTCGAAATCGTCGCCGCCCAGAGCCGTGTCTCCGCCAGTCGCCAGGACCTGGAACACGCCCTTCTCCAGGCGCAGCAGGGAGAAGTCGAAGGTGCCGCCGCCCAGATCGTAGACCGCGTAGAGACCTTCCGAGCCCTTATCGAGGCCATAGGCCAGCGCCGCCGCCGTCGGCTCGTTGACGAGGCGCAGCACTTCGAGGCCGGCCACGCGGGCGGCATCGCGCGTGGCGGTGCGGGCGGCATCGTCGAAGTAGGCAGGTACGGTGATCACCGCGCGCTCGACCGGCTTGTCGAGCGCTGCTTCGGCGCGGGCACGCAAGGATTTCAGGATTTCGCCGGAAATCTCGACCGGCGACCGCGCCTTGCCGCCGATCCGCAGTTTCACCATGTCGGTCTGGCCGCTGCCCGGCTCGATCTCATAGGGGAGCACACCGGCCACGGTGTGGAGATCGGCCGCACCGCGCCCCATCAGGCGCTTGATCGAGGCCACGGCATTGCGTGGTTCGCGCGTCATCACGAGACGGGCCTCCTCGCCCACCAGCACGCCGCCGGCGTCGGGATAGGCCACGATCGACGGCACCAGCGCCTTGCCGATCTCGTCGTGCAGGGCTGCCGGCACGCCCTCGCGCGCGATGGCGACCACGGAGTTGGTCGTGCCGAGATCGATGCCGACGGCGAGCGACGCTTCGCCCGCATGCGGCAGCGGCGTTTCACCCGGCTCGTGGATCTCAAGCAGACTCATGTCTTCACTCGTTGCAGATTCGTGCGCCTGGCGCGCGCCTCCTCGGCAAACTTGTCGAGGTAGCGCAGGCGAAGGAGCGCCTTTCTGATGGCGGCCTTGTCGTGGCGCAAGAACAAACTCCCGAGACCTTTCAGCGCCTGTTGCATGTCCTCGCGCACCTGCGCAGCGAGTAAATCGACCGCCTCTGCCGTCGCCGCCTCGTGCAGCGCCTCGCGCGCTTCCATGGCCTCCATCAGGAGGTCGGGATCGTCGATCGTCTTGCCGTCACCCGGCAGTTCGACGCCGTTCAGTTCGGCAAGATAGACGGCCCGCGACAACGGATCCTTCAGGACGCGATAGGCGTCGTTCAGACCTGCTGCTTCGCTCGACGCCCGGGCCCGCTCTTCCGGCGGTCGGGAAACGAAACGATCCGGGTGCCATTGCCGCTGGGCCGCGAAATAGACCCGGTCGAGCGTCGCGGGCTCCAGATCGAGCGCCGCCGGCAAACCCAGCCGCGCGAAGTGATCCATGGCTCTGCTTCAGACGTGGAAGGATTCGCCGCAGCCGCAGCGGCCCTTCTCGTTCGGATTCGTGAACACGAAACCCGACTTCAGCTTCTCCTCGACATAGTCCATCTCGGTGCCGATCAGGAACAGCGAGGCCTTGGGGTCGATCAGCAGCTTCACGCCACCGGTTTCCACGACCTCGTCCATCGGCTGCTGGGCGTCGGCGAACTCGAGCGTGTAGCTCATCCCCGAGCAGCCCTTGGTGCGCACGCCGATGCGGATGCCGGCGGTCGGCTTGCCGCGGCCGTCAATCAACGCCTTGACACGCTCGGCGGCAGCCGGCGTCACCGACATAACCTGCGGACGCGGCCGGCGAACGCGTGGCACGGCGGGTGCGGGAGCCGGTGTCGCCGCTGCGGCGGCGGGCGGGGACGTTTCGGTCGTGCTCATGACGCTCTGCTCCGAAATCTTCGGCTGCCTACTTCGCAGCTTCCTGGGGCTCGTCCTTCTTGCCGGCCTTGGCGCGATAGTCGGCGATCGCCGCCTTGATCGCATCCTCGGCCAGCACCGAGCAGTGGATCTTCACCGGCGGCAAAGCGAGGTGCTTGGCGATATCGGTGTTCTTGATCGTCTCGGCCTCGTCGATGGTCTTGCCCTTGACCCACTCGGTGACGAGCGAACTGGACGCGATCGCCGAGCCGCAGCCGAAAGTCTTGAACTTGGCATCCTCGATCAGCCCGTCGGCGCCGACCTTGATCTGCAGCTTCATGACGTCGCCGCAGGCCGGCGCGCCGACCAGACCGGTGCCGACATCCTCGGCGTTCTTGTCGAGCGAGCCGATATTGCGGGGGTTCTCGTAGTGATCGAGCAACTTTTCGCTGTATGCCATGACACTCTCCTCAAAATCGTCCGGGGCCTAGTGGGCGGCCCATTCGATGGACTTGATGTCGATTCCCTCCTGGGACATTTCCCAGAGCGGGCTCATTTCGCGCAGCTTGGTGACGTGGTGCACCAGTTCTTCGACGGCGGTGTCGACCTCATGCTCGGTCGTGAACCGGCCGAGGCCGATCCGCAGCGACGTGTGCGCCATCTCCTCCTCGACGCCGAGCGCGCGCAGTACGTAGCTGGGCTCGAGCGAAGCCGAGGTGCAGGCCGAGCCTGAAGACACCGACAGGTTCTTGATGCCCATCATCAGCGACTCGCCCTCGACATGGGCGAAGCTGATGTTCAGGTTGCCGGGAATGCGCTGCTCGAGGTCGCCGTTGACGTAGATCTCCGGCAGCTTGGCGTTCAGCCCCTTCAGCATGCGGTCGCGCAGCTTGGTGAGGCGCACCGCCTCCCCGTCCATTTCGTTCATGCAGATTTCGGCGGCTTCGCCGAGACCGACGCAAAGCGGCGTCGGCAGCGTGCCCGAGCGGAAGCCGCGCTCCTGTCCGCCGCCCACGATCATCGCGACCAGCCGCACGCGCGGCTTGCGGCGGACGTAGAGTGCGCCGATGCCCTTGGGGCCGTAGATCTTGTGGCCGGAGATGCTCATGAGGTCGATATTCATCGCCTCGACGTCGAGCGCGATCTTGCCGGCGGCCTGGGCCGCGTCGGTATGGAAGAAGGCGCCCTTCTCACGGCAGATCTTGCCGATCTCGGCCAGCGGCTGGATGACGCCGATCTCGTTGTTGACGGCCATGATCGAGACCAGGACCGTCTTGTCGGTGACGGCCGCGCGCAATTCATCGAGATCGACGAGACCGTCCTTCTTCACCGGCAGATAGGTGACGTCAAAGCCCTGCTGCTCGAGGTGACGGCAAGTATCGAGGACGCACTTGTGCTCGGTGACCGTGGTGACGATGTGGTTGCGCCGGTCCTTGTAGAACTCGGCGACACCCCTGATCGCGAGATTGTTCGACTCGGTGGCGCCCGAGGTGAAGATCACCTCCTTCTCGTCGGCGCCGATCAGCTTGGCAACCTGGCCGCGCGCCTTCTCGACGCCTTCCTCGGCTTCCCAGCCGTAGCTGTGGCTGCGCGATCCGGGATTGCCGAACTTGTAGGTGAAGTAGGGCATCATCGCTTCCAGGACGCGCGGGTCCATCGGCGTCGTGGCCTGATAGTCGAGGTAGATCGGCTGGTCGTTGCGCCGGATCTGGGCAATGGCGTTCATGCTAACCCCTTGAAAATCCTAGGCCGCGCGGGCTTGATTAATATCCGAGTGTCCCACTCGGATATATAGGTCCCGCCACGCGGCAATCAAGCGTTCGATATCCTCTGAAACGGTGCTCCAGCCGAAGCTGATTCGAAGCGCCGCCTCGGCCTCAGCAGGTTCCACGCCCATGGCCAGAAGGACCGCCGAACGTGTCACCTTGCCCGAGGAGCAGGCCGCACCGGCCGACACGCAAATGCCGGCCAGATCCAAGGCCATGACCTGGGTTTCCGCCCGCACGCCCGGCATCGAAATGCAGGTCGTGTTGGGCAAACGGTCGGCGCCCGCGCCATAGACCCGCGCCGCCGGCGCACTCTCGAGCAGCGCTGTTTCCAGCCGCTTGCGCCATTCCACCGTCGCCAATCCGCTGTTCGCTTCCATCGCCGCAGCGCCGAAGCCCGAAATCCCGGCCAGGTTTTCCGTCCCGGCGCGACGATTGGATTCCTGTCCGCCACCGAGACGATCCGGCACGAACGGCGCGCCATGGCGCACAACCAACGCGCCGACGCCTGCCGGGCCGCCGAGCTTGTGAGCCGACAGGCTAAGGTAATCGATACCGAGGCCATGAAAATCGACGGGCACCTTGCCCGCGCCCTGCACGGCGTCGCAATGCACCAGCGCGCCGGCGGCGTGCGCCAGACGCACCACCTCGGCGATCGGCTGCAGCACACCGGTCTCATTGTTGGCGAACATCACCGAAACCAGAGCGGGCTCGACGGATGCCGACAGACTCTTCTCCAGAACGCCAAGGTCGACGATGCCGTTGCCGTCGACCGGCATGATTTCCATGCCCCGGGCTGCCTTCAACACGCTGTCATGCTCGACAGCCGAGACCAGCACACGCTTGCGGCCTGCCCCGTTGAGTGCCGAATTGTTGGCTTCCGTGCCGCCCGACGTGAAGACGATCTCGGTCGGCCGCGCACCGATCAGCGTCGCCACCTGTCGGCGCGCGGCATCGACGCGCGCACGTGCCGCTCGACCGGATCGATGCACGGACGAAGGATTGCCGCCCGTCTGCAGCGCCTCGACCATGGCCTCGAACGCCGCCGGCCGCAGCGGGCTGGTGGCGTTGTGATCGAGATACGCGAACGCAGACATGGAAACGGCCTTAGCTTGCAGCGGCCATGGAATCGGACTTGGCTGCCGGACTCGGCGCTTCGACCAGCCGCGTGCTGATCTTGCGATCCAGTACGTCAAGCAGGGTCACCGAGCTCAGGAAGGCGTGGATCTGGTTGCCCAGTTCCTCCCACAGGTCGTGGGTCAGGCACTTGCTGCGATCCGCCCGGCAGCCCGCTTCGCCCATTTCGGTGCAGCGCGTGGCACTGATGGGCTCATCGACCGCCAGAATGATCTCGGACACGCGGGTCTCGGCAGAGCCTCGCGCCAGGCGATAACCACCGCCGGGACCGCGCACGCTCTTCACAAGACCGGCGCGCCGCAGCCGGGCAAAGAGCTGCTCCAAGTATGACAGCGAGATTTCCTGCCGGATCGCGATCTCCGACAAAGACACGGGTTTGGCCTGAGCGTGACGGGCCAAATCGACCATCGCCATCACGGCGTAGCGTCCTTTGGTGCTGAGCTTCACAGCATCCTCCTCGTACCGGCACCTGCCGGTCGTCGTTACCGAATGCCTAAAGGTCTTGAAAACCAAGGCATTACTAAGATATTCCAACCCCCAACACGGGAACTGGGAAAAGACCAACTCACCGGGTAGGACTTAGTTAATCCGAGTAGTTTGGTCAAGTATCAAGATTCCCCTATTAAGACAGTGCGCCTTTTGCCCCTTCGGAGGGGTCAAATGGGCGATTAACCGGAGCTTCCATGCCTGATGTGATGTTTACCGGACCCGAGGGTCGCCTTGAGGGCCGCTATCACCAGAGCAAGGAAGAGCACGCCCCAATTGCCCTGATCC
>LNFM01017954.1_pt1 | contig 10437 bp, 8 predicted proteins | sample 596031 | NCBI WGS metagenome assembly LNFM01 (sample SAMN04254537, study PRJNA301005) | activated carbon metagenome | isolation source: dual media filters at the Ann Arbor, Michigan drinking water treatment plant | place: USA: Ann Arbor | reverse complement strand
CATCTGCCCGAAGCCGGTATTCGAGAAGCTTCCGAACCCCTAGAGCCGGCGGCGGCCGGGCGGCGGAAACGTACCCGTAGCTCGATGCTGGTCATGCCCGCGATTCTGGAGTGAATGGCCCCTGCTGCTTGCCTCCCGGGCCGCTTCCGCTGTAAAGCCAACGCTCAGACTCGCAGCGCGAATGCGTGCAATGGGTCGAAACGACACGTAGGCGAGCGGCAGCTTACGGGCATCAAACCTTCAACGCCGGCTCTCCGGCGATGAATCCGCAGGGTCGGTAGTCGCAACCCGACCCGGACCCGTCGTTTGCAACCTAGGACTCGCTAACCTGAAGCTGGCATTCAATCCTGGCCAGCACATCCTGTAATCACGCTACGGCACTTGTGCCCAACTGCGAGGTACCCGATGCGCCGTGACCGGCGGCCATGGAGCGGCGGCACCCGCGCTTGCTCCACGCCGTCTCGAACATCGCAGCCGGAACATGGCTCGCGCGCTGGAGCAGTAATCCGACACGCGGACAAGGGGACCCGAGACGCATGCGGCCGCATAGACATGCGGGATTGCTCGGATGCTCCTACGCGCGGATCGCTTGACACTGGACCAGAGTGACCAAGAGAGACGGTTTGCAGGCGGGGCTGGATTTCAAGGATCTATCCGTGGTCTGCGTGCGGTCACGCGCTGTGCCCTACAAGTTGGAGAAGCCCATGAGATTTCGAATTGATGCTGCGGCCGGCCTCGCCGCGTGCGCTCTCATCACCGCCAGTTCGCCGGCGATGGCTGCGCCGCTGAGTTGCAGCCAGATGGCCACCCCTGCCGGTGGCCTACTCGGCGCGCCCGGAATCAAGTCCGTGACGGCATCAATCATTGCGGCCGCCGGCTCGAACGCGGCGCACTGCCGCGTGGATGTTTTGTACGGTTTGTCGGACGCCCAGAACATCAACGTGCGAGTCGGCCTGCCGGTGAACTCGCTCGACGGCGGCAGCGGCGGGGTCCAAGGGGCGTGGAACGGGCGCACGCAAGGCATTGGAGGCGGCGGCTGCTCGGGCAGCCTGAACGTCAACGCTCCGGTGAACGCGGGGTACGTGGGATCGGGCAACGACACGGGCCACGTAGGTGGTAACTGTGATCCCGGCGTCAACACCGATGGAACCTACAACCTGACGTTCATCAACGACTTCATCCGCGACGGGATGAAGCAACAGATCCTGTTGTCCAAGGCCGCCACGCAGGCGTATTACGGCATGGAGCCGGCCTACAACTACTTTAACGGCTGCTCAACCGGCGGTCGGCAAGGCTACGTGCTGGCTCAGGAATTGCCTGGGGAGCTTCAGGGCATCTTGGCGAACGCCCCTGCGATGTACTGGACCCGCTTCCAGACGGCGCAGATGTGGGGCCAGGTCGTGATGAAGGATCTGGTGGGAGGCCCGATCGCGCCGGCCAAGCTGGCTCAGGCGACAGCCTCCGCGATCGCCGCGTGCGATGCCAACGACGGCGTTGTCGACGGTGTCATCGATGATCCGCGCACCTGCAAGTTCAGCGCCCAGGCCAACGTCTGCGGTACCCCGACTGCGCCGGCGTCGAACTGCCTGACTTCGAACGAGGCCATGGCGATCGACATGATCTGGGACGGCCCGCGCAACACCGAAGGCAGCAAGATCTGGTTCGGGCTCGATCGTGGCACCAACATCGGCGCGCTGAACGGCGCCAACCCGTTCGCGCTTGGCTTGACGCAGTTGCGGTGGAACACGGCCAATCGCTCGTTCGACTGGACCACGGTGACGATCCCGACCTACGCCGACGTGGCGCAGCAGGGCTCGCGCAACATCGCCGACGTGACCGACACGTTCGGAGACTTCGATGCCTTCCGCGCGGCGGGCGGCAAGATGCTGACGATGGTGGGTGCGAACGACCAGTTGATCATGCCGCAGGGCGTGTTGCACTACTACCGGCAGATGGCGCGTCGCTATGGCGGCCCAAAGGACTCTGACTTCAACGGCGTGCAGCAGTTCTATCGGCTGTTCCGTGCGCCGGGAGTCGCGCACTGCGCGGGCGGCGCCGGTCCGCAGCCGCAGGGCCTGTTCAACATCCTGGTCAACTGGGTCGAGAACGGCGTCGCGCCGGACACCGTTCCGGCTCAGTCAACGTCCGGCGGCGTGACGCGCACGCGTCCGCTGTGCCCATATCCGCAGACGGCGATCTACAACGGCAGCGGCGATCCCAACAGCGCATCCAGCTTCACCTGCGGCGGAAACCTCGAGACCCGCGAGACCGTGTGCAACGGTGTGCTCGTCAAGTACAAGCATGAAGTGAAAGGGCGTGAGGACTATCTCGCGGCCGGGACGACACTCGCACAGTGCAAGGGACTCGGGCCGGGCCACAACAAGTGACGGCGAGTACCGGCGTTGCGGAGCGCGGCCCATGGATCAAGGGCGGCGCGTGCCGCCCTTCTCGTTTCCTGCTGTGTCGCGACGCCGATGCGCTTGGAGGACCAGGGAGTCGGCAGAGGTTTCAGCGCACGCCGAAGTAGTTGGTGAGTGTCGCAGGGGCGAGCAAGACAGCAGTGCAACGAACGTGGCCGGCTGTCAGTGAGCGGACGCGGGCGGTGGTCCGGTCCTGGTCGGGTCTGTGAGGTCACCAACGGCCGCTTCGTGGAAGCGAAACTTGAGAAGTCAGCGCTGAGCATCGGACAGCTTTGGAGAAGTCCGAAGGGTCGGTATGGGTCGAAACGACTCGTCGGCAAGCGGCAGCTTCCGGGCATCGAACCTCTGACGTCGGCTTTCCGGCGGTGAGTCCGAGGGGGCGGCCGTCGCAGCCCGACCCCAAGCCGAAGTTCGCCACCTTGAAAAGCGGTCAGTTGTTCGGCAGCCATGTACTCCGCCGACTTGACCTGCCTGACTTCAAGCCTGCTGCTGCCTGCCTACCCGACTTGCGGCGCAACGTAGCGGCGCCGCTGCAAGGCTGTCACACACTGACGATGTGCCGCGGGACACCTCGCACAAATGCCTCGACGTTGTCGACCAGTTGGTCGGCCAGGGCCTGAACGGCTTCGTCGCTGGCCCAGGCCACATGGGGTGTCAGGATGAAGTCGGGACGATTCAGCAGCGCCATGAACGGGTGGCCGGGCGCTGGCGGCTCGCCTGCGACGACGTCGAAGGCGGCGCCCGAGATCTGCCCGGATACCAAGGCCGGGCCCACCGCGGATTCGTCCACGAGCCCGCCGCGTGCGGTGTTCACCAGCAGTGGCGCACGGGCCATCGCTGCGAATTCCGCAGCCCCGATCATGTGGCGCGTCTGCGGCAGCAACGGGCAATGCAGCGTGATCACGTCCGACTCCGCCAGCACGCGATCGAACGGCGTGTAGAGCATGCCCATGTCGGCGCGGCCCTTGAAGGCCGACATGAGGACGCGCATGCCCAAGGCTCTCCCGATGGCAGCCACGGCCTGGCCCAGCACGCCATCGCCGATCACGCCCAGGGTCGAGCCCGCCAGGTCGCGGATCGGGAAGTCGAAGAAACAGAACTGGCCGGACTCCTGCCAGCGCCCCGCGCGCACGGCATCCCGGTAGGCGCAGATGCTTCGGCGCAGCGCAAAGATCAGCGCGAACGTGTGCTCCGGCACGGTGTGCACCGCGTAGTTGCGGATGTTGCTCACGACGATGCCGCGCTCCCGGCATGCGGCCAGGTCGACGTTGTCGGTGCCCGTTGCGGCGACCGCGATGAACTTCAGCCTCGGTGCTGCGGCGATCGCGTGCGCGTCCAGGCGCACCTTGTTCACCAGCACGATGTCTGCATCGGCGATGCGACTGGCGACCTCTGCGGCTGACGTGCCGCCATGGCAAACCAGCTCGTGATCGAAGCCCGGCGCGCGCAGACGGGTTTGTGGCGAGAGGGTGTCGCGGTCGAGAAAGACGATCCTCACGACTTACTCGGCGACGATCTTCGACGACTTGATGACCTTGCCCCAGTAGTCCAGCTCCTTGCTGGTGAACGCTGCCAGTTGCGCCGGGCTCATCTGCTCGACCGTGGTGCCCGACTCTTCGGACCGGCGGCGTGTCTCGGGCATCGCCAGGATCTTGCCGACCTCGGTGCTGAGGGTCTGCACCACCTCGGCCGGCAGACCGGCGGGGCCGTAGAGCGCGAACCACGAATCGAGCGTGAAGCCTTTGAGTCCCGCCTCCACGGCAGTGGGCACTTGGGGCAGCGCCGCCAGGCGCGACGCGCTGGTCACGGCCAGCGCCTTCAGCTTGCCTGCCTTCACTTGCTGCACCACCGACGCCGGTGTCGTGATGAACAGATCGACCTGCCCGCCCATCAGGTCCTGCACGGCCGGGCCGGCGCCGCGGTAGGGGATGTGGGTGATGAAGGTGCCGGTCAGCTGCTTGAACAGTTCGCCCGCAATGTGCTGGATCGACCCGTTGCCCGAGGATGCATAGTTCAACTTGCCCGGGTTGGCCTTGGCAAAGGCCACCAGTTCGGCCAGCGTGTTCGCCTGCAGGTCGGCCTTCGTGACGATGACCTGTGGCGCCCGCGTCAGCATTGCCACGGGGGTGAAGTCCTTGATCGGGTCCCAGCCCGCCTTCGCGAACAGATGCGGGTTGCCGACCTGGTAGCCGCTGTACGCCACCAGCAGCGTGTAGCCGTCGGGCTTGGCCTTGGCGACCAACTGGTTGCCGATGTTGCCGGCGCCGCCCGCCTTGTTGTCCACGATCACCGGCTGCCCGAGTGCGCGCGACAAGCTGTCGGCGATGAGCCGTGCGGTGAAGTCGGTGGTGCCCCCCGGCGCGCTCGGCACGACCAGCGTGATGGACTTCTGCGGCCAGGCACCCTGGGCGCGCAGCATGGGGTGGGCGGTCAGCGCCGCGGCGCCTATCGTGGCGAGCAGGGTTCGTCTTTGCATGTGAGTCTCCAGGAGTCGGTGTTGGATTGCGGCTCGCGCGGTGCACGCGCAGGCGCGGTCTTGGCCGGTTTCACACCAGCTCGGAAATCTCGATCAGGTTGAAGTCCGGGTCGCGCACGTAGACGGAGCGGATCTTCTGCGTCGCACCCGTGCGCATCACCGGTCCTTCGGCGATGGGCCAGGCCGCCTCGCGAAGGCGATCGATCACCTGCTCGAGCGGGATCGTGGCGATGAAACACAGGTCCAGCGCACCGGGCACCGGCAGGTGTGCCTTCGGCTCGAATTCACTGCCCTGCACATGCAGGTTGATCTTCTGGTTGCCGAACTTGAAGGCCTGCCTCTCGACCGGTGGCGTTCCGCCGATGAAGGACTCGAGTTGCATGCCCAGCACGCGGGTGTAGAAGTCCACGCAGGCCTCGCGGCGCGCAGTGGTGAGCACGAGATGGTCGAGGTGGTCGATCATGAAAACTGGCTCCGCAGTTCTGCGACGTAGGACGGGGCAGGATGCAGGTCGGTGATGAGCCCGGCCTTGGCCACCTGGCCTGGCACGTCGTGGCCCACGATGTCAGGCAGCCGTCGTGCGACAGCGAGCAGCCGCGGCAGGTCGATGCCGGTCTCGTAGCCCATCGCGTGCAGCATGTGGATCGCGTCCTCGCTGCAGATGTTGCCGGTGGCGCCGGGTGCGTAGGGGCAGCCCCCCAGGCCGCCGAGCGAGCCGTCGAAACGGTCTATGCCTTCCTGCACCGAGGCCAGCACATTGGCCAGCCCCATGCCACGCGTGTTGTGGAAGTGCAGCGTGAGTTGCAGGCCACCGAAGCGGTCGCGCAGCAGCCGGGCCAAACGCGACACCTGCGCCGGGTGCGCCATGCCGGTGGTGTCGCAGATGGTCAGGCCGCGTACGCCCAGATCTGCAAAGCGCCCGGCCCAGCGCAGCACCTCGTCGGCAGGCACATCGCCCTCCATCGGGCAACCGAAGCAGGCCGACAGCGACACGTTCACCGGCACGCGGCCTGTAGGGGCGGCATGAGCCATCGCGATCACTTCGCGCAGGCCGGCGAAGCTCTTCTCGCGCGGCATGCGCAGGTTGGCCAGGTTGTGCGTCTCGGACGTGGACATCACCAGGTTCAGCTCGTCGGCGCGGGACTCCAGCGCGCGTTCGGCACCCCGCACGTTCGGAACGAGCACCGTGGTCTCGACGCCGGGCACGCGGCGGATGCGGCCCATCACCTCCTCGGCGTCGCGCAGCATCGGGATGGCCTTGGCCGACGTGAACGACGTGACCTCGACCTTCGCGTAGCCGCAGGCGCTGAGTTCGTCGATCAACGCCACCTTGGCATCGGTGGGCACGAAGGCGGGTTCGTTCTGAAAGCCGTCGCGGGTGACGACTTCGTTGAAGTGGATGCGTTGCATGGGATGCCTTCAGTTCACGATGCCGCGCTCGCGCAGCGCGACGATCTGCGCGTCGGTGAGGCCGATCTCGCGCAGCACATCACCGGAGTCCTGCCCCAGCGTGGGCGCGTTGCGGCGGTGCTGACCCGGTGTGGCAGACAGCTTGGGCACGATGCCCGGTACCGCAAGCAGGCTCCCGTCGTCCATGTGAACCTGATCGAGCATGCCGCGGGCCTGGTAGTGCGGGTCGGCGGCGATGTCTGCCACGCTGTAGATGCGGCCGGCCGGTACCGAGGCATCGTCCAGCGCAGCCATCACCTCGTCGACGCTGCGCTGTGCCGTCCACGCGCCGATGACGTCGTCGAGTTCGGCCACGCGCGCCACACGGCCGGCGTTGTCGGCCAAGGCCGGATCGGCCGCCAGGTCGTCACGCCCGATCAGCGTCATCAGGCGGCGGAAGATGCTGTCGCCATTGCCAGCGATCAGGGCATAGCCCCCGTCGTTGCAGCGGTAGGCATTGGACGGCGCGATGCCCGGCAAGGCGCTGCCCGCGGGCCCGCGCACGGCGTCGAAGGCGCTGTACTCGGGCAGCAGGCTCTCCATGCAGTTGAAGACGGCCTCGTAGAGCGCAACGTCGATCACCTGCCCGCGGCCGCTGGCGTGGCGGTGCTGCAGCGCGAGCAGGATGCCGATGACACCGTGCAGCGCAGCCAGCGTGTCGCCGATGCTCACGCCCACGCGCACCGGTACGCGGCCGGGCTCGGCGGTGAGGTGGCGCAGGCCCCCCATCGCCTCGGCCACGACGCCGAAGCCTGGCCGGTTGCGGTAGGGCCCGGTCTGGCCGTAGCCGCTGATGCGCAGCACGATCAGCTTCGGGTTGGCGGCCAGCAACTCGTCCGGCCCGAGGTTCCAGCCCTCCATCGCGCCGGGGCGGAAGTTCTCGATCAGCACGTCGGCCTCCAGGGCCAGCTTGCGCACCACGTCCTGGCCTTCGGGCGTTCTCAGGTCCAGCGCCAGCGAACGCTTGTTGCGCGATTGCACCTGCCACCACACCGAGGTTCCGTTCTTCAGCAGGCGCCACTTACGCAAAGGATCGCCGGCGCCGGGCGGTTCGATCTTGACGACCTCGGCACCGAAATCGGCCAGCGTCTTGGCGGCGAACGGGCCGGCGATCAGCTGGCCGAGTTCCAGCACTTTCAGACCGGCCAGGGCGGCGGGCGTCGGGGTGGCAGCGGCGTTGGCGTTGGAGTCGGAAGGCATGGCGCCAGTGTCCGGCCGCCAGGCTGGCGTGACTATTTGAATCTGGCGCGGTCTGACTTAGCAGTCTGCGAAGTCGGGAGCAGGAAATCCCTGAGAGCGACAACGGTCGCGTCGGCATCCGGCCGGATGGCCACCTGCAGTTGGCGCGTCGCCCACGCGTCGGACAGCGGGCGCCATTGAAGCTTCATCGCGCGCACGATGGGCAGTGCCGCACCCTTCGGCAGCGCCGCAATGCCCAGGCCCGAGGCCACCATGTGACCGACGGCATCGAAGCTGCGCACCTGCATGCGCAGCTTCAACGGCCGGCCTGCCGCCATCGCCGCCTGCTGCTGGGCCTGCAGCATTGCTGCACCCGCGTTCAGGCTGATCCAGTGCTCGTCCAGCGTGTCGACGAAGGCCAGGGCGCTGCGGCCGGCAAGCCGGTGGCCCGCGGGAAGGATCAGCACCAGTTCGTCGTTGCGGAAGTCGCGCACCTCGAGGCCACGGACATCGGGCCCGGCGACGAAGACGCCGAGGTCGGCACGCCCCTCGCGCACCGTGACCACCACCTGCTGCGAGACCTGCTCCTCCAGTTCCACCTGAACCTCAGGGCGCAATTCTGCGTACTCGGCCAGCAGCGGCGGCAGGAACTGGGTGATGGCGGCGGTGCCGGCGCAGACATGCACATGACGCACCACGCCCTGGCGCGCGTCGGCCAGTTCGATCAGCAGGTTGTCGAGTTCCTGCAGGATGGCCATGCCCCGTTTCATGAAGGCCAGTCCCAGCGCCGTGGGCGTGACGCCGCGGGAGTGGCGCTCGAAGAGCGGCCCACCAAGCGCCCTTTCCAGATCGCGAAGACGCCGGCTGGCAGCCGGCAGCACCAGGTTGCACTCGCGTGCCGCCTCCGTCAGGTTGCCCGTTCGCGCACACGCTACCGCGAGCCGGATGGACACAAAGTCGAAGCGGGCCAGGTTGTAGTGAGGGACCTCGGGGAGGGACATCGCTGCGATTCTCGGGTCGTTCCCATGCCCTGTCATCCACGCAGCGTCGTCGACTGTCGCCTCAGGAGCGAGAACGCGAATGTCTCGTTCTGGCCGGGACTACCAGTTCGCAGTCGATCCCAGCAGCAATCCTTGGTCATGCGTTCGATAGAACAACCGGTGTTGACGAGCAGGACGATAGCGGTTCGACTCGAACCCGGTTCCCGCCTCCCAGGACGGAAAGCCGTTAACCGGGCGTCGACTGGTGCGATCGCAGCCACCGCACCAGCGCAGCCAGCCATGCCATGAACTCCCGCGGCGGCATCACCGGGGCCACGCTAGGCCGCCTTGAGCCCAGCGCCACCTGCCCCGTGGCGTTGGCTTTAAGCGATCGCCGGCCAGTGCTGGGCGCGATGCGGCGGCGTTGACGTGACGAGGCGCGCCGAACCGTCGCCGCGGCTTTGCTGGTCGGGTAACAGGCGCGGGCGACTCCGAGAGCGGGGTCCACACCGTGCTGTCAGCAAGCGCCGCGGCGGGCCAGGCTCGGGTGCTGCGCCAAGTTGGGGGGCTGAACTCCCCATGCAAGGGGATGTGCGCACGGCCCGGGCGGCGAGACCATGCAGCCATTCCATGAACCACTTGACCCCTCGGAGACTACAAACCATGAAGTTCCTGAAGCGATTACTGATCTCGATGGCCGTGATGGCCGCTGCGGCGCACGCCCACGCCAGCGTGACGGTCTACACCAGCGAAGCCGCCTACCTGGCGGCAGCAGGCGTGACGCGCTCTTACATCGACTTTGCCGGCTCGCCAGGTGCGGTGGTCAGCGGCGCCAGCTTCTCTTCCGACGTGAGCTTCGGCAGTTGCACCGACTCCACTATGCCGACCACCTGTGGCACCAGCGTGCTGCACAACAGCGACGGCATCACTGACCTGGGCGGCTCCGCCGCCAACAACGGCGTAGCCAGCGTGGCTTGGCGCTTCGTCCTCGACGATGTGTTTGCCTTTGCCTTCAATTACGTCAGCGGCGGCATCCAATCGATCGGGCTGGTCGACGCCGGGTTAAACATCGACCTCGTTGACACGTCAACGGCCAGCGGCTTCATTGGCCTGATCAGTACCAGCGCGCTTTTCGGTGGCATCGGTGTTAACGCGGTGTTCCCCGGCGGCATCGGCAATGACCGCTACTTCGTTGATGACTTCCGCATCAACGCTACCAACGCCGTGCCCGAACCAGGTGCGCTGGGGCTGGTGGGTATCGCGCTGGCCGTCGGCTTGGCCGTCAGCCGGCGCGCTGCAGCAGCGAAGGCGTAGCCATCCCCAACTGCGTGAGCGCCGAGTCGCTTAGCACATGTGTGGCCACGAGGCCGGCCGCTCAGCCCAGGCGGCCGCTTCGAAGGGCTGATACCACTTCTGCTGAGGAGGTAGAAGCGGTGGTGAGGCTACTCAGGAGATCGGTGATGTCGATCAGGCGCCCGGCCGGGCTGAGTTCGGGCCCAGTGGCGAACAGCGCCATCGCCATGCCGATGACGTAGCCGCCTACAAGGTTGGCCAGCAAGGTGCCCCGGGTGCGAGTGTCGGAAACAGGCAGTTCATGCCAACGCCGAGCTCCCTGTGCCCGCGCCGGCGGCGCGGAAGCATCAGCGATTGCGGCCACGAGCGCCCCAGCCTAATCGTGATCACCCCTGCAGCGTGCGGATGGCCAAGTCGGGAGAGCGGAACCCGCCCGTCGCCATCGTCAACTGACGGCCGACCGCCATGAACGGCGGGCATCGGGCCAGCCAGCTTGGATGTCAGCTGCCCGGCGGCGAGTTCGCACACCCGTCGGGCAGTGACCGACCCCTAGGAATCTGCGCGGCAGAACCGGGTAGTTCCTGATGTCGCCGGGCATGGCGGGTGCGTTGATCGGCCATGCCGACGAGTTACCGCCCCT
>LNFM01013415.1_pt1 | contig 10438 bp, 4 predicted proteins | sample 596031 | NCBI WGS metagenome assembly LNFM01 (sample SAMN04254537, study PRJNA301005) | activated carbon metagenome | isolation source: dual media filters at the Ann Arbor, Michigan drinking water treatment plant | place: USA: Ann Arbor | reverse complement strand
CGCTGCTGGCCTCCTGCCCAGCCAGCAGCTTGAATCACAATCAATCCCGCTTGGGAATCCCCTATCGATTCAGTCTCATCAGGACAGACTCTAGAGCCTGATGACGTTAGGTCGATTCAACCTCACACCCGTTCGGGCTGAGCGAAGTCGAAGCCCACACGCTCCGCATGCCCTTCGACTTCGCTCAGGGCGAACGGCGCATGGTTTGGTCCAATCCAAAGTCATCACACTCTAGAAAACGAAGCTTGTCGACACCAGGATTCGCGGGTTGGGGCGTTGGTCCACCCCACCCAGCGCGCGTCGCGCATAGGCGGCTTGGACGTCGACACTCCCAAAAGGATGGCTAATCCTGATGCCACCACCAGCCGATTGGAGGCTTTGCGACGTGAGCGGGATCGCCCTGGTCGCCAGGCTCGTCGCGCGCGCGGCATCGACAAAGCCATAGATCTGGGCTGATTTGATCACGACATTGCTGACCGGCAAATCATAACGCAGCTCGGCGAGCCCGCCATAGCCCCGGTCGCCCGTGATCGCTGCCGGATCGAAGCCACGGCCAAGGCCCGAACCGCCAAAGGAAACGAGCTCGCCCGACAGCAGTTTCGAATTGCTGTATTGTCCCTGGAAATTCAACTGCGCGCTAAACCCGCCGGGCAATGGCTGGGTGCGCTGGATCGAATAGACCAACCGCGTGAAGGACGGGTCGAAATTTGGCGTGGACGGGGAGGGTGCCGCGCTGTTTAGCCCACCCAATATCTGTAAGCCCTGGAAAACGCTGGCATTAATTGTCGTGGCGCCGTTGAGGAATCCATTTTGCTGCACCGACAGGCCAACATCGAGCACCGTGGTCCGGTCCCGGATCAGCGGCACGCCAAGGATATCGGTATCCGATCGATTGACCGACAAGCCCGTTTCGCCAAACAGCGAAAAGGCACGGCTGCGGATGAAAGGGTATCTGGCCCGCGCGCTGACCGAAATCAGGTTGTTGACGATATTGAGCGGGCGGACGGATCCACCCGGCTGCGCCTTGGCGGCCAGAATACCAACGCTGGCGAGTAACCCGCTCTTGCCAATGGCCACGGTGTAGCGACCGCTGACGGACTGCACGGCTTGCAGATCACGGCCACCGGCATTGATGCCCAGGTTGAGCGAACCGGGCAGATCGAACGGGCGGTTGAAGGTTGCATTGACCCCATAGGACCAAGGTCCCAGGATGCGCGAGGAGCCGTTATTGATCGCGATCTGGAAGGTATCGGGCCGCTCTTCGAGCGTCACGATCAGGCTGGATCCACCCAGCGTCGCCCCTTGCCGCAGCACACTGGTCCCGCCAATGCCAGGGATATCGTTGAGCAGCAGCAGCCGGCGCTCGAGCGATGGCAGATCAATCGGCTTACGCTTCAGCAGCGGTTCCAGCGCAGCCTTGACGGTGCGCTGGGTGCCTGCATCCAGGCCCTCTACCGTGATATCCTCGATAAACCCCTCAATCACGGTGACCTTGATGACACCATTGTTGATCGGTTGGGGCGCGATGAACACGCGGGTGAGAAAATATCCCTTTTCGCGGTACAGTGATTCAAGCTTGGTCGCAGCCAGGCGGACCGCGCCAAGCCCGGTGCGCTTGCCTTTGAGCTCGGCAAAAAAGCCGTTGATGATTTCCGGCGGAAATGCCGTTGCCCCATCGACGACGACATCGCGCAGCAGGAACTGCACGCCGTCGATCGATTTGGGGACCGCGGATTTGTCTGGCGACTGAATGCGCAGTTCAAATTTCGGCGTGGCGACCGGGGGCAACGTGAGGCGTTCGCGTGAGATTTCGCCCTGGCTTGGCTGGACGACCTGCGGCACCGGGGGCGGGACCTGTGCATAGGCCCCGGTTGTGGTCAGCACGGTGCCCCCCACCGTGATGGCACCCAGCCCGACCGAACGGAGGTGGCGGTACCGATTGACCGGTTGGGCAATGATCACGTCATTTATCCTCAAGCACGATCAGCGTGGACGTCGCCCCGGCGTCAATCCGGCGACAATGATAGGCAATAATCGGGTCCGATGGATATTGCGTTGCCAGCGCCCGGAAGGAGTCGATGCCCTTCGGATTCTCGGCCTTCAGCAATTCATAAGCGGCCATGTAATCTTCTGTCACATTGGTCGCTGCATCAGCCTCTGACACGGGCGAGAACAGGCCAACCGGCTTGGTCTTGCCCTTCAGCACGACATCGCCAATCGGACGGAACTTCAGATTGGGACATTCAGCGACCGATTCTTCGGTCACGCAGATGCGCGTGCCGAAATATTTGTTCACGCCTTCAGTCCGCGCCGCCGTGTTGACAGTATCGCCCAGCGCCGTGAAGTCCATGCGCGACGACGACCCGAAATTGCCGACCGTGGCAACGCCGGTATGGATGCCGATCCGCGTCACGCCGATCGGAATCCCGGCAGCATTTTGCTTCTTCTTGAAGTCTTCGGCATAGACATCAAGCTCCAGCGCGCATTTCACCGCCCGCTCGGCATGGTCCGGCTGGGAGATGGGGGCGTTGAAGATCGCCATGATGGCATCGCCGATGAACTTATCGATCGTGCCCTGATATTTCAGGATGATCGAACAGGCACCGTCGAGATAGGCGTTCAGCACTTCCGAAAGGGCTTCAGAGGTTAGCCCTTCGGACAGGGTCGTGAAGCTGGCGATATCCGTGAAGATAAAGGTCACCTCACGGCGATCGCCCTTGATGCTGAGCGCGCTCGGGTCATCGACGAGCTGGCTAACCACCGCCGGCGACACATAGCGCGAAAAGGCGCCCTGGATGAACTGGCGTTGCTTGCGTTCGGCACGACCAATGGCGACGTCCATCAACCATAAGGCCAGCAGCAGTGCGAGCGTTGGCGCGAGCAGCGGCACCAGCGGCAAGCCATTGCTATAGCCGAAGAAGGACCCGACCCAGTAAAGCAGGATGAAGATGCCGCCGACCGTGAAGCTGAATGCCGCCCCGCGCTTGAGCAAGCCGAGGCCGACCCCGACCAGCGCGAACAACACTGTGATGGCGATGTCACCGGCAAGGTTGAAGCGCTGCAACGAGCGTCCTTCCATCACTTGCGAGATGCCGTGCGCCATCACCGTGATTCCCGGCATGTTGCCATCGTCGCCATCATCAAGGACAGCGAGCGGTGTACGGTGGCGATCCGTGATCGACAGAATGGCGCCGATCAGCACGATCTTGCCCTTGAACCATTCGTCGGGAAGGAAGGCGACGGTGTGCGAGGGATAGACCGCAAAGGCCGGCGTTTCGGCATCGGGATGCGGGCGCCACGCGATTTCGGGCGCGGTATTGGGGGTATTGATGCCAATCAGCTTAACCGCCTTGCGCACAAAGCCAAGCGGCATGCCGGGATTGGTTTGGCCTGGAAAAATCCACCGCACGCTGTCGTTGGTCGGGTCTTTCAGCAGGTTCGCGCCGGCGCGAAGCCGTTCGGGGACAAAATCATTCAGATAGGCGAGCTGATCTTCATTCACGATGTTCGACGAATTCGAATAGCTGATGAACAGTGGCACCTTCGCTTCGCGGATCGTCTTTTTGAGCAATTCGTCTTTGGCGGGCTCAGTCGCTTGGTCGAACAAAACGTCGACGCCGACCGCGCGCGCGCCCTTGGCTTCAAGCGTCTTGATCAAATTCGCCAGGAATTCCCGATCAACCGGGGAGCGATACGCAAATTGCGATACCGTCTCCTCGGTTAACCCGGCGATCACGATGTCCTTGGACTGCGGCATCGGTGCTGACTGGCCCGCGACGCGAAGGTCACGGCTGGTGGTCTCCAACTCTGACAGGAACGTCAGATATTGCACCGCCAGCGTCGCCATGATGGCCGCTAGGGCGGCAACGATGATTGCCGCCCTATAGTCCTTTAGTTGTTTAGCGTTCATTTGGAGACGACTTGACCCTGGCTGACGACCTTCAGCAGCGCATCAGCCTGCTGGATGCAGCCCTTTTCGAGCATCCACGATGCCAGAATCAGGTCATTTTCCAGATCATTCGGCACAATGTTGATGCTGACCGGAAATTCCTGATCGTTCAGACGCATGACGAAAATGGTCTGCGCGTCAAAGGATGAAAGCTCGGGAACGGCCATCATGGTTTCGCCGACATTCCATTCAAAATCGGCAATCCACGACCGATCAACCGGCGTGACCGAGAATTTCTGCGAATGGGCACCATCTGGACGCCACCAGATCGGCTTGCCGCCGGCCTTGAGGCAACGCTCGCCTGGACGCGAGATATCGATCAGCCAGGGGTTAGGCAGCGCGGCAGCATCGGTTGCGCCGCGGACCACACCGACAGAGCTGGTGCGGGCGTTGCGGGTGTTGATCAGCGCTGCCAGTGCCCGGCCTGGATCGGATGCAGCAGGCGCCGCGCCCAGCGGCAGGCCAGTGAACTTGCCACGCAAGGTGATCGACTTACCGTCAGGACCGATAACGGTAACCCGCTCGCCTTCCTTCAGCGTAATCGGCTTGGTGCTGTCGATCTTCTGCCCGGCCTTCAGGCTAGGCGTGCGGGAATCGATGACGATGAGCGTCGACGCGCTCGCGGCAACGGAGCTCAAGCCAAGTACCAACGCCAACGCGGTCTTTGAAAAAGTCGAGATTCTCATAATTACCTCCCTGCAATTAATGGTGTGCTCAGCGGTGGCAAACCCATGCCATCGCCGATAACGACAAACGCTGCCCAGAAAAACGGATGGGCGGTGGCTTCCTTTGCGAACAGGCCGTTCTGGGCCTGCCTTAGTGCTACGCCTACGCTACCACCATTGCTTTCGCGTAACGAAGTGAACAACCCTGACATTAACTCAGCCGTCGCTGCCGATGGCACCTGCCAATGGGTAACCAGCATGTTCCGCGCGCCGGCGTGAAAAAATGCTTCGGCCAGCCCCGATAGCGCATCACCACCCCCAAAGCGGCCATCGCTGGCGGCCGTGTTGCAGGCGGATAGAACAACCAGATCAGCATTCAACCGCAGACTGGCAATTTCGCTCGATTCAAGCAGGCCGTCGAGCGATGTTTCGGTTTGTTGTGCCCCGGGCGGCGGCGAGAGAACGAGCCCCGGCTCTGCCTGGCAGCGCAATTCGCCAGGAAGCAGACCATGGGTTGCGAAATACAACACATGATAGTCATCAAGTGCCTGTTTACGGAGATTGGCCTCGGTAGCGTTACCGCCCAGATAAAGGCTATCGGTGGCGGCGCCGAGCGAGGCGGCAACCACATTCAGCTCGCGCGCCGTATCAGGCAGCGGCTCCAGCGCCCGGAGCAGCCCGGCCGGCATCGGCCCGCCTTGCCGACAATTATTGGCAAGTGCTGCAAAGGGGGACACCTCGCCCGCCTTGGCGACATGGCCAACCAGTGCTGGATTACCAAAAGCGAGCAACGCCTGGCGCGGCGCCGGCCGGGATTGGGTGCGACGCAAGGCAGTGAACGCTTGCAATGACGGCGTGTAGGAAATTGTTTTGGTCCGGACCAGCCAATTGGCTTTGGCATAGCCCGCATCGCCGGGTGGCGTTGCGACCAGCAAGCTAAACGGCAGATTGCTGAGCGGCCCTGCCGGGACGACGATCAGTTGATCAACGGTCGCAAGCTGATCTTTCAACCCACCAAGCAGCAAATCATGCAGTTGATTGGCTTCTTCCAGGTTGAATTCGTTGATTGCCCCGCCCTGAATCTCCAGTGCGCGCCGGATGGAGGTTACCGCGCTGCGGAGTTCCTCCGCGCCCACCGGCACGCGCGCGACAACCACGCCTTCGCGGGTGACCAGCTGCGAAAATGAAAGCTCACGGCCAATCAGGAAAGACAGCACGCCTTCGCCCGGGCGCAGCGAAGCCCGAAGCTGATCGAGATTGACCGCCGGGGGCGTCGCAAACTTATCATAATCAGGATATTTGGTCGCCAGCGTTGCCCGGGTGGTGATGATTGCCGCAAGATCGCTGGCAATCTGCGCCTTCAAGGCCGCTTCAGTTTCGCTGCTGCGTTCGCCATCTGACAGCGATTGCTGGTGGGATAGCTTTACGCGGGCGAAATCGGCATCGCGCTGTGCATCCTGCAATTGGCTGATCAACTTGCCGATTTCAGGATCCTTGGTCGAAAGCCGCGCTGCCGCCTGTGCAATCGTCTTGTCGACCAGCGGCGACTGCACCAGCTGGAACGCATCAAATGCTTCGGCATACAGGCCACGCTTCTGGACCGGATCGGTGAGTGTTTCGCCAACATCGACGATCGATGCGGCAAACGGGATCAGCATTTGCGATGTAAAGATGCCGCTGGTTGACGGCAGCGTGCGCGCAAGCTTGAAAATCTCGCGATAGGTAATGATCGCGGAAGTGCTGACGCTTTCGCTTTGATAGGCGCGGGCAAGCGCGGCCATAGCGCGGATGGTTGGCGCACCATCCCCAAAAATCTGGCGACGAAGCGCGATCGCGGCATTGAAATAGGTTTCAGCCGCTGACAAGCGCCCTTGGCCAATGCTGACCTCGCCCAGCACGACAAGCGTATCAGCCTTCCACCAGCGTGGCAGCTTGCCCGACTTGTTCAGAATCTGCAGCGCCTCGGATGCGGCCGCATAGGCTTGAATCAAATTATCCGACCGCAGTTCCATCAGCGCCTGAACATTCAGGGCATTGGCCAGTTCGCCCTGTTCGATGCTGACAACGGCATCGCCCTTATCGATGGGCGACGCAGCCGGGCCCCCTGCCTGCTCCTCGCGCTCTTCGGCAAGCTTGCGCCATGCTTCGGCGGCATCGCGCGACAGGGGCAGCGCCTGCTTATAGTCAGCGGCATTGGCGGCATTCATGGCGAGATAGGTGGCAAGCCGCGCGCGCCGGACCGGATCAGTCGATTTTTGCAGCAAGGGCGATGCGCGGCGGAACAGCCCTGTTGCTTCCTCCGCGCGACCCTGATTACCCACATTCAGCGCCAGATCGAGCAAGGTGGCCGCGACCAGCTGGTCATTGGCCTTCAGCGTATCAGTCTCAAGTTCAAGTGCCTCACGAAAAGCAACCTCAGCGTCCCCGAACCGGCCAATGCTGTTGGCGGTTCGGCCTGCGCGGATCAACTCGGTCAGCCGGGCGCGATCGCTTGCACTGCTCAGCGCAATGGCGCGACCCCAGATTTGGTTGATCAGGGTGCGCTGATCAGCGGCAGGATCGCCTGCCTTTGGCGATTTCAGGACGGTAAACAGCGCCGGCAAGGCTGCAGGCGTCGCATCGGCGATGGTAAACAAATTGGGATCGATCCGCACCAGCACGAGCTGTGGCCATTCGCCCTCGCGCAAGGCGCAGGGAATGGCCATCAACGGTGCGCCACCCGTGGCGCCGCCGCTGATCCAGGTGGGGGCCTTGCACGTCATGCGGCGGAGCAGGCCCGTGTAGATGACGCTCTGCAGAAAACGCTTTTCGATATCGGCGCGGCTGGCCTGATCATCGCCAGGGACGACAACGCCAGCCACCTGCGTTTCGATCACCGATCCTTCATTATTCTGTGCGCAAGTCAGCAATCGCGGTGGCGCTAGGCCTGGTTCGCCGGCGACCCCTTTGCTCACCTTGGTTGTGCAGGGCTCACCATTCAGCGTCTTGCCGACTGCTGTCGTCGTATCGGCGACCGGACCGGCTGCCGCGACTGGGCGCGGCATCAGGATCGCCATGGCCAGGATCAGGGGGGCAATGTGTTTCAAGCGTGACATTAGATAAAATTACCTGATCCTGAGAAACCATCGTCCAAACCGGGGACGTCGTCAGTCCGCGGCGGCAGCTGCCGTTGCGACGACAACAATCCGCCCGCAACGGGCGTAGAAACGACCGATTGCGCCACAGCATTAGTCGGTACCGATTCAGGCGCTGGTGCATTAACCGATGCCAGCACGGGATCGCCCGCGTCAGCCGCGTCCTTGGGCGTCGGTGGTTTCTCCGTTGGCACGGGCGACGGCGGCGACGATTGGACCGGTGCTGGCGCTGGGGCACCGCCCGATGCTGGCGCGGCACCGCCACCACCCGAAGCTGGGACATCTGCTGCCGGGGCAGGCGCAGGCGCAGGCGCTGGGGCCGGCGCGGGTGCCGGGGCCGGTGCAGGAGCTGGCGCCGGTGCTGGTGCTGCGGTCGGTGGCGGCGGCGGCGGCGGTGGCACAACCGTGACAGTAGCGACGATCGCGGTCACCTGGGCGGCGGTCGATTGCGTGGTCAGCACCCCGATCGGACCGGAAACCGGCCCGACGGGCAGCGAATAGTTGCTCAGTAGCGTTCCGGCATTCGCATCGAAATTGGGGATGGCCAGCACCGCCGTAACCGTCAGGTTGGTCCCGGCGAGGGCCGTTGCATATTCAGCCACGGTCTGGTTAACGCGCGCGCCTTCGCCAGCAACAAAGCCCGACAGGCTGAAATTCTCGGGCGCTATGGCGGCGGCGGTCGATCCATTGGCAACACGGCTAACCGTGCCAATCAGCGATGCGGTGATCGCTCGTGTATCAATCCGGCCAATCGCACCGCTCACCGTGCTGCTGACGCTGTAATTGCCGGCATCGGTGCCGATGGGTGTCAGCCCAGTGACCGTGACAATCTTGCCGGTCCCGGCGTTTCTGTTGTCATATACGCCGGCGGTTGGCGCGTTGGTCGAAACAGTGTCGCCCGTAATCGCGCCGCTGAGCGCATAATTATTGGTGGCCAGCGTCGCTGTTGTGGTGCCATCAAAGGTCTTGGCGGCGGTGCCCGTCAGCGCGACCGTCAGCGCCTTTTGGTCGATCCGGCCAACGGCAGCGCTGGTGCTGGTATTGACGATGTAATTGCTCGAATCCACGCCGGAAAGCGCCAAGCCGTTCACCGTCACGGTCTTGTTGCTACCGGCATTGCGGGTGTCGAACAGCCCGGTCGTCGGATTGTTGAGCAGCACCGTTTCACCGCTGATGATGCCGCTGACGGTATAGTTGTTCGCCGCCAAGGTCGCGGTCGTGGTGCCATCATAGGTTTTGCTGACGCTGCCGATGAGCGACGCGACCAGCGCCTTGGGATTGATCTGCCCAATCGCAGCACTTGCGCTGGTATTGATGGTGTAATTGGCAGCGTCGGCGCCCGAAATGGCCAAGCCGTTGACGGTCACCGTTTTCGCCGTGCCGACGTTACGATTATCATACGCACCCGTGACGGGGTTGTTGAGAACGACGTCGTCAGTGGTGACCACATTATTGACCGGGCCGCTAACAATGCCGCTGACGACATAGTTGCTCGCCGCCAAGGTCGCGGTCGTGGTGCCATCATAGGTTTTGGTAACGCCGCCCACCAAAGTCGCGGTCAATGCCTTTGGCGTGACAGTGAGCACGCCATTCACAAAGTTGAAGCTATAGCCCAGCAGCCCGGTTAGCGATCCAAGGCCGATCGTGGTCGTGTAATTGCCGACCCGCGCGCGCATCGCGTCACCAAGCGAGGCGAAAGCGGGCGTGCCCGTCAGAACGTCCTGGGTAAAGACATTGCCAAACAACCCCGCATCCACAATCCCGGATACAGAGAATGGCCGGGTCGAGCGGGCATCCAGTGTATCGCCATAAACCTTGCTCGCGGCCAAAGCGGTAACGGTCACAGTCGGGCTGGTGGCGAACAAATAACGGTTACCAGCCAGCGCAACCGATCCCGGCGGTGTGGTGGCGAAATTGACGCCATAGGCCGCCTGATTGCCGCTGACCAAGCCGCCAAAGCTATTGGTTTGCGGTGCCTGCGAATAAATCAGCCAGCGGGCGCCATTGCTGGTGGTAATCGCACCCGCGCCCGCCTGATTGATGAAATCGGTCCCCGCAGCAAGAGTCAGCCCGGCCGAAGCGGCAAGGCTACCCGTGCTGGCGATCGTCACCGCACCAGGCGTTGTGAGCTGCGATGTGCCGCCGACGGAGACGGCACCCGCCACGGTCAAGCCTGCGCCGGGAGAAGCGGCATTGACGCTCAACCCGCCAGTCGTTGTGACAGCATTCACCGTTGTCGAGGAACCGGTATTGCGAAGATCAATGCTGGCCGCATTGCCCGTGCTGCCGGTCGTCAGCGCCGTCAGCACATTGTTCGCGCTACCCAGCGCAAACGTCCCGCCACCAGTCAGGGTAAGGCCACCCGTCGTGAACGCCGCCGCCTGCGTGACCGTGCCCGCCGAGGAGAGCGTCAACGCATTGCCGTTGGTGGTCACGCCAGCGTTCAGCGCAAGACCGCCGGTGCCCGCTGTCAGCGACGTCGCGCCGCCGGTCGATACCGAGCCCGCAACGCTAAGGGTAGATCCCGTCGCGAGTGCGTTGACCGTCAGCGCGCCGGTGGTGGTGACCGCGCCCAGCGTGCTGGTGCTGCGGTTGTTGGTCAGGCTGAGCGTGCCGGTGCTGGCGGTGACGCTGCCGATGCTGTTGGCGCTGTTGAGCGTATAACTGGTGCCGCCCTGGAGATCAGCCGA